>Ga0210239_101177_pt1 | contig 21041 bp, 22 predicted proteins | sample ChrtobMetP5a_0mM_FD_155451 | JGI IMG/M metagenome (GOLD analysis project Ga0210239, IMG submission 155451) | Chrysochromulina tobin associated microbial communities from unialgal haptophyte culture, Seattle, Washington, United States - P5a_0mM | ecosystem: Host-associated > Algae > Haptophytes >... | reverse complement strand
GGGAGGGGAGAGAGGGCAGGGGTGTTAGGGGAGGGGGGAGGGGGAGGGGGGAGGGGAGGAGGGGATCGGGGGCAAGTGAAGGCAAGGGAGGACGAGACTGGAGAATAGGGGAGGGGTGTGGGGAATCTCGCACGCACCTCCGAGGTGAAGTCGTCATAGAGCGCGGGAAGCTCGTGTGGAAGTATCTTTGCCATCACCTCCATGCCCGCCTTCGTCGCCGCTTTGGCCGCCTTGAGCTCGGCCGCCGAGATCTTCCCATCACCGTCCATGTCGATTGCATGCACCTGTGGGGAGAGGGGCGGCGCGCCGTGACGAGCACTTGCATGCGCGTCCATGTCGATCGCGTGCACCTTGTTCTGACGAAGCCACTTCTTCGGTGCCAGGGGCGCCATCGTGGGCGCCCGCGTCAAGAGCCTTAGGTCCACATGGCGCTGCAGCATGTGCTGGAAGGCCGCCTTCTCCGTGTCGTCCTGGTGGGGTTGGAGGCGCGAGGTGGCGCTCATCTCGAGCGCGGAGCCCTTCGAGACCTCGGTCGCGATGGCGTTCTTGTAAATCTCGCCCACCTGCATGTGATGAGGGAGGCCATCAGCATGCAATGAGGGAGGCCATCAGCATGAAATGAGGGTTGAATGAGGGCAACCCAGCAGGCCATCAGCATGCAATAAGTCGCTCTCATTGGAGTCCTTCCCCAGTGCCCAATTAGGGACGCTCTCATTGGAGTCCTCCCCTAGTGCCTAATTAGGGACGCTCTCATTGGAGTCCTCCCCTAGTGCCTTATTAGGGACGCTCTCAGGGGAGCCTCGAGTGGGGCGGCGCTGCTCACCGTATTGACGAACTCGAGGCGCGCTGCACTGCTGCGCTGCTTCGGCGTGAGTTCCGTCAATCCTTCATCGACGAAACCCTGGGGCGCGATCACGTCGTATCTCTCGGTGCGCAGCCGGTACTTGTAGATCTGGTCGACGATCTGATGTGCGCCCATCAGGCACGTCGCCCACCTGCATGCAATGAGGGAGGCAATCAGCATGCAATCAACGATCTGATGTGCGCCCATCAGGCACGTCGCCCACCTGCATGCAATGAGGGAGGCCACCAGCATGCAATGAGGGAGGCAATCAGCATGGCAGTTACTTTTGGCGAGGGCGCATTTGCAGCTTCAGCATGCAATGGGGGAGGCAATCAGCATGGCAGTTACTTTTGGCGAGGGCGCATTTGCAGCTTCAGCGCGCCGACGGCCGTTGAGAGCATGGGCAGAAGGATGACGAAGAGTCCCCACCATGTCATGCCCGCTACGGCGCCTCGATCGGCCGCGATGGTGCTCACGACAGCGCCCACTCCATCGCCGCCCGCGACGGCGCCTCCCTCGCCCGCGACGGCGTCTCGATCGGCCGCGTCTTCGCCTTCGCCACCCCATGTGCCATTCATCATCTCGTCGCGAGATTCACCCTCGGATTCACCCCGAGATTCAGGCCCGAGCGCTGCACCGAGCGCAATCTCGCACCCCTCGGCAGTGTACAGGATGGCCACGGTGGTCGAGATGATGGCGAGCGCATAGAGGAGGATCTGCAGCCGGTCGCCCACCTGCATGCAATGCCAATGGGGGAGGCAATCAGCCTGCAATATCAGCCTGCAATCTCGGCATGCAATCTCGGCATGCAATCTCGGCATGCAATCGGCTGCAATCAGCTCATTGGCCACCTGCTTGAACTTGGTAGCATTCTCCCACAGGATCATGTGACGCTTCCATGCAGTCAGCACGCAGAGTACCTGCACCACACCGTGACTGCGATCCTCAGCGTGCAAACAGGCGCCATCCGCATGCAATCACACCCGCAATCAGCCCGCAATCAGCATGCAATCCGGATGAAATCACCTCGGCCTCGCCGAGCCCGAGCTCGTGGATGATGGCGCAATCACACCCGCAATCATCATGCAATCAGGATGCAATCAGGATGCAATCACCTCGGCCTCGCCGAGCCCGAGCTCGTGGATGATGGCGCAATCACACCCGCAATCATCATGCAATCAGGATGCAATCAGGATGCAATCACCTCGGCCTCGCCGAGCCCGAGCTCGTGGATGATGGCGCCGCCCGAGAAGCACGTGAATAGTACCGAGAGCACCTGCATGCAATGAGGGAGGCCATCAGCATGCAATGAGGGAGGCCATCAGCATGCAATGAGGGAGGCCATCAGCATGCAATGAGAGCACCTGCTCCGATGCGTCTGCCATCACGTCGACAGACATGATCGTATTCTTGAGCAGTACGGGCGCGCGCTGGTGCAGTTCCTTGAGCATCACGATCTCGGGCAGCCCAAAGAGTTTCGTCCACGCCGCTCCCGACGTGAGCTCGCACCTGATGAGGTTGGCAATCAGCCAATGCGATCAGCATGCACTCAAGACAGCCCACCCACACAGAGAGTTTCGTCCACGCCGCAGCCGAGCTGTGAGCTCGCGCACATCGTGATGAGCTCGCTTGCCGAGGGCGATGGCAGCTGTGAAAGCAAGCCGCGACGTAGCGAGGCGAAGGCTTGGGTGACGGAGCCCGTCTGATCGAGAAGGACAACAGACTTGCCCGTCTGTGCTCACGCGAGCGAGGGGGCACCGCATCCAAATTAGGGCATCGCATCCAAATTAGGGTATCGCATCCAAATTAGGGCATCGCACCCAAGACGCTCAGCGCGACGCCGCGGCACCGCGAGCGACCGACGCACCCACACCGCTGATCAGTCGCACAATCAGGCTCGCTCAGGCGCGCTCTTGGACGTAGAGAGATCCCCCACCTGAAGCAGCTGCTTGAGGCGTGGAAGCATAGCCGCAATCAGCATGCAATCAGCATGCAATCACCTGAAGCAGCTGCTTGAGGCGTGGAAGCATAGCCGCTTGGCCGTTGGCGACGAGATAGCCCAACGGCCCGACGGCGGATAGGTCGGGAGCGTCGAGCACCTGATGAGGGACGCAATCAGCATGCACTCAGGGAGGCACTCAGGGTACGTCACCTGATGATGAGGGACGCAATCAGCATGCTGATGAGGGATGCAATCCACAGTGCACTCGGCATGCAATCAGCATGCTGATGAGGGATGCAATCCACAGTGCACTCGGCATGCTATCCTATGCACCGAATCCAGCAAGATGTAATGAGTGCCCCGGTTGAACAAGGTCTGCATGTAGTGAAGGCCCCACTTCTCACGAGGCGAGAAGAGGCCGTCGTGACCGAGCATCGCCTCGTCTGCGTTGCGTGGCACCTGCATGCTGCTGAAGGTCGATGGGTCCCTGACGAGGGTCGCAATCAATAGGGCGCTCGTTGGAGCACTCCAAGGCACTCACACAAGCAATCACACAAGCAAGCCGATGTCCACGATTACATGTAATCCTCCACATCATAGAATTGCGAAATCGTCTCGCAATCCGGCGGCTCATCGGAACCCAACGGCCTCGCGCCCCTTCGGATGAGCGTGCACTTATCGAGGCACGACTGCGTAATGGGTGCCACGCCGCCCCGTTCGCCCCCTTCGCCCCGGCTCTGCAGTCCGTGAAGTCTCTCCATGGAGTCGATCACCACAATCGGGGGCCGCGAGTCCGTCAGCTTCATCGCCGCCTCGATGAGTAACGCCGCTGCGGGCGAGGGGCTCAATTAGAGAGCAATTAGAGCGCAATTAGAGCGCAATTAGAGCGCAATTAGGGGGCAATTCGAGCGCAATTAGAGGGCTCTCCGCATAGTCACTCACCTGAGGGCGAGGGGCTCTGCACGTAGTCCACGATCAACCAGTTGGGCGTGCGCGAGAGGGTCGTGGCCGCATCCAGCAGCGCCGCAAAGACGTTCACCAGCTTCGCGAACAGGATCTCATTGATGATCTTGAGGGCGAACTCGTTCACACCCTCAAGGCATCCGGCGCCCTCGTTCACACCGGCCCGAAGCGCCTGTTGTTGGGCGGCGGCCCGAAAGCTGCTGAACGAGGGAAGGGCAATCAGCCCCGGCGTGGCAAAGTCTTTCGGATGGAGGTGTCCCGCGTCCGAGACGATGAGCGTCTTGGGTGGATCTAGTCTCCAATGTCCAACGAACAGGCGCTGTAGCTGCGCCGACGATAGGACATGGCGCTGGCCTGAGCGCCTGTCCTTCGGCACGAAGCAGACCTTCGTGCGCTGTCCAGTCTCCTTGCAGATGTACTCGCCGCACGTGAGCGTCTGGTCGCCATCGCCGTCCTTCTCGTCGGCCTCGCGCTCGGCCTCCACCAGCTTCGTCGATCCAATCTCGCCGAGCTCGGCCTCCACCAGCTTCGTCGATCCGATCTCACCGAGCTCGGCCTCTACCGGCATGCCGTCGCTTGTGGGCGGCGCGGCCTCGGCGGGAGGTGATGCAAGGGACGGCTCGGCTCGAGCGGAGAGGTAGCCGTCAAGGTCTGTGTTGCTGGGCATGCGCATCGAAAATCCGGAGTCCACGCCAAAGCCTGGGTCGGGCGCAGATGGCGCGTACCGATCCTGCTGCGCCGGCGTCCACGATGCGGTCAGCTCCGTGGCGCTCGAGCCTGGCTCAAACGTGGGCGCAGCCCGCCTGGGTGGACGCGCCGCCGCCGCTGACAGATGCCGCATCGCCGCATCCACAAATTGCAGCTGGACGTCATCGTCCATGTCACTGGCGGCCGGGACCGTTGTCGCCATCGAGTCGGATTGAACCCGTTCGCTGAAAACATAGTTCTGATGAAATTCGTGCAAAAAGTGGAATGCATGCTCGGATGCTGTTCAAAAGGACTCACTACAGGATCTCCACTCTGCCAAGGCTTTCACACCGCCCACAGGTGCAACGCTCGATCATAAAACGAGCACGTCGCTGCGACCATACGCTCGCCCGTCTCGGCGCCCCTGGAGGTTGCCCCCGCCGCCTCCACCGCCGACCCCCCAGATGGCGGCTGGACGATGGATCCGGCGAGGACGACGCCAAGGAACGTGCCCGTGCCCTCGTCACGCAAAGGGGCCACAAACGACACCAGCCGATCTCCGGTGGCTGGGTCAACGTAAGGGTCAGTCCAGCGAGCCTCGGCCGAGATTGGATCTCCCTCGGCCGAGATTGAATCTCCCTCAGCCGAGATTGAATCTCCTTCGGCCGAGATTGAATCTCGAAAGGCGACGAGCCAGGGCCGCGAGCGCACGTCCCAGGTGGCGCCGTCCTGAGCGCGCCACTCGTAGATCACGTCGCCCTCCTCACCTGCACTCAGACGCCATCAGACGCAATCAGACACACTCGGACACAATCAGACGCAATCACAGAGGCAATCAGACGCAATCAGAGGCCATCAGAGGCCATCAGAGACACTCAGAGGCCATCAGAGGCCATCAGACGCAATCAGAGGCCATCAGAGGGCTCACCGAGACAGCGCCAGACGCCAGGCTCCCCCACTGTCATCGTCAACGTCGAGCCATAAGCGAGCTCGCCTGATGAGGGAGGCCATCAGAGGCTCATCAGCATGCAATCGTCAACGTCGAGCCATATGCGAGCTCGCCTGAGCTCGAGAGGATCTCGCGATCAGACGCAATCAGACGCAATCAGACGCAATCAGAGGTCATCGTCGAGCCGTATGCGAGCTCGCCTGAGCTCGAGAGGATCTCGCGGTCGATTCCGTATGCCGCGTAGTATGTGCCATCGAGCGCTGACGCGACGCCGAGCACCTAATGAGGGAGGCCATCAGAGGGTCATCAGTGTGCAATCAGAGACCATCGAGCGCTGACGCGACGCCGAGCACTTCGATCGAGAGAGGGGCGTCCCTAAACAGGCAATCACCTTCGAGTGAGAGAGGGACGTCCCTAAATAGGCAAGCAGCGCCGTCGGAATGCATGCACGGATCTTATCGAGCAACGCCTCCCGCCCGTGTGAGAGCGGCTCGGCTCCAAGACAGTCACGCAGCTTCAAAGCCGCCGACTCACACGCGTGACGCAGCAGCTGTTCAGAGCCCTCGGAGGTCCTTGCCTGATTAGGAGTGCCGTCGGAGGTCCTTGCCTTATTAGGAGAGCGCCGCCAGTCTGCACCGTATCCGAGGCCGCCCGCGCCAAGCCCGTGGGCCGTGTACTTCGCAATCTGCTCGAGGGTCACGACGAGATTCTTAGTCACCACCTCCTTCTCCTTCTCCACCTCGCCCACCACCTCGTCCTTCTCCTCCTCCTCCTCCTCCGCCACCACCGCCCGGAGCACGGCGAATCCCGCATGCATACGCGCTGCTAAGAGCACCTTCGGACGCTCCGGATGCCATCGGAGACGCCACACGCCACCGCCGTCGCCGCCCTCCTCGGCAAGGGGCGCGCGGAGCTGCCGCGTGTCCCACAGGCGGACGGTTTCGTCATAGGAGCCCGTCGCGAGCAGGTGCTCGTGATCGGGACAGGGCGCGATGCAGCACACCTGATGCAAACGGGCCATCAGAGCCGCAATCAGCATGCAAACGAGCCATCAGAACCGCAATCCGCATGCAAATGGGCCATCAGAGCCGCAATCAGCATGCAAATGGGCCATCAGAGCCGCAATCAGCAGATGCCCGTGATCGGGGCAGGGCGCGATGCAATACAGCAGCAGCATGCGCTCGAGACGGCGCTCGTCCAGGTGCGCGCCGAGCTGAGCGCCGAGCTGAGCGCCGAGCTGAGCGCTAGCTGGGAGGCGCGCCTGGCGGCGGTGGAGGCGGAGCGTTTGGGCTGGCGCTCAACACGGCGCGTGAGGGCTGGCGCGAGGCGGCGGCCCTGTGTGGATTTCCAATTGAGTCGCAATCAATGGCCAATCCATGGCCAGTCGCACCCCGGCCCTATGCGGATTTCCAATTGAGTCGCAATCAATGGCCAATCCATGGCCAGTCGCACCCCGGCCCTATGCGGATTTCCAATTGAGTTGCAAGCAATGGCCAATCAATGGCCAATCAACGGCCAGTCGCACCCCGGCCCTATGCGATTTGCGGTTGGTCGCCGTCGCCGAGGGTGTTCCACAGCCACCGTCGTCGTCGATGGCAGTGCGCAGATCCCAACGCTTGAAGAGGCCGTCGTCTGCGCCCGAGTAGAGCGTGTGCTCGTCATGCCATCCGAACGCCACTGCCCAGCCCTCCAGCTCATGCGCCTGCCACGCCGTCAGCAGCCGAAGACCGCCCTCAGCTAGAGCACCGACGTATACCTTGCCTGCGGTGCTGCTGAGTGCGAGGCGTGTGAAGGGCGTGTCACTCCATGCGAGGCTCATGCACACGCCCGCATCCTCACACGCCATACTTCCGGCGTCCACGAGCTCCGATCCGCGCCCGTTTCCATCCGCGCACCCAGCGGCGGCAGCAGCGTCGGCACCGCGCAGCGAGTAGAGATGCGCAGTTCCCGCGGCGGTGGCGAGCGCGAGCACGTGAGGTCCACCAGGCCGAGGGGGTAGCCACGCGCAGTCCAGGACGCCGGTGCCCTCGATCGCATGGGTCTCGACAAGTGCGTCCGCCGCGGTGGAAAGCAGCGCGAGCCTCCCGATGCGCCCTCCACTCACCGTTGATGGATCCGCGTCCGGAGTCAGTTCGTAGCTCCCACAAGCCAGCAGATGCTCGTGCCCCTCGTAGGGGCAGAAGGCAACAACGTCCGCGTTCAGAGGCGTTCCCTGCGAGGCAAGGGTGGTGGGCATGATGCTCCGCCTCGCCCGTCGGGACCCCCCTGGCGGCCCGCGTCCCGGGGCTTCTTCCGTCTCGGCGCAAAAAGTTGCCTCTGGCAAAGGCTCTACACCAACGAGCCTTCAGTCGCCACGTGTGTGGGCGGTCTTCACATGAACGTGTCGCGTCCGACGGTTCGGCTCTCGCGTTGGTCCCTTATCGCTGCCGCCTTGCTCGGACGCGCTCATGGCAGATCCGGAGCGCCAACCTGCGTCCAACAAGCCCTACCTGGGCGCCTTCTACCTCCGTGACGAGGCTTGCTACCGCATCATCGAGGCCACCGGCCCGAGCACCGTCTCCGTGAAAGGCGTCGACGAGCCGGGCGGCAAAGAGTGGACGACGACAGGCGAGGTGTTCAAAAAGGGCCTCGCCTTGGACTACAAGTTCAGGGCGGTCGAGCGCGACGTCTTCGGGCGCATCATTGGCGCCGGCGCCATCAGGTGGGAGTGGCCCAAGGACGACCAGTGGGAGCGCCTCCTCTCGTGGAAGAGCGCAGCGACACCGTACCTCGGCAAGTACGTCGACGCGACCAACCCGCAGAAGTTTCGGACTTTGGAGCCCGGCGCCGTGGGCACCACCTCAAAGGTGCTCCTGCGCGGCGCCGATGTCCAGGAGGGAGGCGACTTCAAACAGTGGACGGCCTCTGGCTCCGTGACAGCGGATGGCCTGGTGCTTGATCTCTCGAAGATGCCCGGCGGCGGCGGCGGCAGAAATGAGAAGGCGACGCTGATGGTGGGCGGCGGGCTGCAGTTTTCGGACAAGAGCGGCACCGTGTGGAAGCGGCTGCCCCCCAAGGAGTACATCAACGAGTTCGCGCGCTTGCACGACATCCAGGCCAAGCTGACCGTGGTCCTGAACGAGCTGGTCTTTGACGAGCAGTTTGCGGCATATTCGATACCAGAAGATCCTCTGAAGAGATTTGCGGAGCTGCTGATGGCGCGAATCTCGGGTGGAGCGCCCGAGGCGGCGGCGACGCAGACCTCGCGACCGATGACTGCCAAGCCCGACCAGCCCGCGGGCACGCAGATGACGCCTCGTCATGCAATCTCGAATCGCGAGGATCCTCGGAGTCTCGTCCATCTCGAGACCCAGATGACACCTCGGGATCCCGGAGATGCCGAGACCCAGATGACCCCGCGCACGGCGGACGAGATCGAGACGCAAACGTCGCGCCCCGGAACGCGCCCCGCCTCACGGGAAGGCGCTCTTGTGCTTCGGTACGGCTTTGGCGGCGAGGGTGCCCCTGCGCCGGCGGCCAGTTCCGTCAGTTTCGTCGAGGACCATTTCCCAAACCCCCCGATGTCTCCGATTGGCGAGGACGGGCCGTTGGATGCCGAGGGGGACGAGGGCGGCGCCGGCGCATCGGCAGAGGAGCACGCGTTGGACGGCAGCTCGCTAGCAGAGGATCTCGCAGCGGCTCCGGCTGAAGGAGGAGCTGACGGAGGGGCAGCTCCGGCGGCGTCCGATCCCACGGCACCGCCTCCCGAGGCGCCGCCGGCCGCTGACGCCGCGTGATCTATGCTCACGCACGAGAGAGACGAGAGCCCCTGGTCTCTCCACGGTCCGCACTCTCTACGTTCACCAGATTACACCACACACCACACATGACCGGACTCCACGATACAGTACGCCGGGCCACAACAACGCATGACGAATGTATAATGGTGTAATAGACAAATAGACCAGCAGGGAGTTAGAGGGGAGTGCGAAACTGCGAATAGAGCGCCAGTCCGCGAGGCGGCTCGGCCTTATCCTTTTTTGGGTGCAAGTTGGCGGAAATCACAAACGGTGGCCGTATCCGAGAGTTTGTTGAACATCTTTGAACCCCGGCCAGGCCAGCCGCCTCAGGAGCTGCGTGCAGTTCACATGATGCGCGCAGCTCGTTTGCTGCTGGCGATGTGCGCCGTCCCGTGCGCGGGCTGGCGTACGATCACGCAGACTAGTTACGGCGGCCAGATCTCGCAAATCCGGCAGCAGATGAGCGGCACTAGTTCCGCGAGCGTGTACCAGCGGCTCGGCTGGATGTGGACGTGGCCCGCAAGCGCGAGCGACACTACCGGGCTTGGCGGGGGGGTCACGTGGGCGTGGGATCCAGAGCTCTGCGATCTTCTGTTGCCCATCTTCCGCGAGCGCTTCACAACCGTCTCCTTCATCGATTGCTCCTGGATCAAGGCCGCCATGCATAGCGCTTTTGATACATGGTCGCAAAACCATCCGTACATCACCTTCCGGGAAGTGACCGACATGTGTGAGTCGACAGGTCAATTGCAGCCGGGCACCACTGGCTGCTCACACGCCGAGATCTGGGTGACGAAGAAGAATATGAGCAATCCTACCGTATCGGCGGATCAGGCGGCGCGCGCCGGCGCCACGCAGGCGTTTGTCTCGAGCAGCTTTCGGTTCACGAACGGCCAAGCGGCGCGGCAGCAGCTGATCGAGGTTACTCGGGGCTCCATCCAGTTTGCGTATGAGGAACCCATGTGCTGGTACTTGGACAGTGGCTTTTGCGCCGGCTTCCACCGCTTGAAGCAAAGTTCCTCGCCGGAAGCGGCCCTTGCAGGCGGCGTTGGGCTGCTGTTCTCCGTTTGGAGCATCGCGATGTTGTCCGTGGCTTATTCGGTAGTTAGGGCCGTCAAGCGCCAGCTGACAACGATGCTTGTCGAAGATCTGGCCGTCTCAGATCTCGACGGCGATGGCAAAGTCGACGCCACTGAGGTCGCACAGCATGTCGTGAAGCGATCGTACAAGAGGACGCAAGCGTTCCTCAACGCGCTGGCGGAGGAGGCGATCCTGCTGACCGCGCTCAAGTTCACGGTCCTGCTCATCCCGTGGCCCTTTTACGTGTATGTCTTCCAGGTGTGCTGGGACTGCTACGATTTCGAGGCGGCGGCGGCGCACGAGGTCGGCCATCTCCTCGGCCTCAGCCATCCGGACACGAAGGACCGGGAGCTGCGTCCTCCATTCACCTCAACCGGACAGAACTCGTACAACGCCCTGCTCGCCGCGGGAAATGTGATGAACTCGTCCACGTGCGGCAATCCATGGGATTACGTACGAGAATGGGATCCAGTGGGGGACCCCGACGCACCCGTGTACCAGGGTGTCCAACTGACGGCCGCAGGAACGCGGATGGCCATCATGGAGGCCTTCACGACGCACAACCCATCCGTGTGCCTCTCGCAGGACGACTACGAGGGCCTTCTCACACTCTACCCCGTGTGCGGCAGCGGCATGCCCCCAGAGCCCACGTGCATCAAGACCAAGGTCAGCATCGGCGCCTTGCGCGTCTCCGTCTTCGTCCTCGCCCCTTTCATCTTCTCTCTGCTCATCGCGATCCTCGTCCACTGCTGCGTCGAACGCGCGGCCAAGGAACAACTCGATGAGCAGAAGCGTCGTAAATTGGAGAAAAGGAAGGAGGCTAGGGAAGCGAAGCGAAAGACGAGCTTGGAGGACGGCACGCAAGAGGGCAGTCTAGCGAGGATTGGCTTCTCCGGCGACAAGGTCCTACCAAACAAGGGGTCGCCTGGGCCGCCAGCCGTCGATCCATTGTATGTTGACTGAGAGGTCAGAGTTGGGAGCGGAAGAGCGCCTTATACCGTGCCTCATAAGGGTGATATGGGCATGCACTCTTGACTTCACGCTGCGAGGCCGAGGGTGCTGGGGGAATCCACGGGCGTGGACCGACCTGGACCAGGGTCTTGACCGGATCAGTAGTAAAGGGACGCTCGTGCGCGGTCGGTACTCATTTGTCATCAAAAGGTCTTTTCTCGAAATATGGCGAAGACAACTTTTGTCAACAGGTTTACTCCGTCGCTGCACGCTTCAAAACCCGCAAAGGCCAAACATGGCCAAAGCAACGATTGGGGGGTTTGTTCCATTTAGGGTGTGACTCGAAACTGTGTTGTAACCACCGTGACCGATGTAACTGAACAACTGAGGTGAGCTCATGATATGACGCCCCGCCATGGGCATGGCGGCGCTGGCGGACACTGATCGTTTGCACCTCGTCCGGGCCACCACCGGCCTACCCGACCGGCAGGCGGCACGGCTAGTACGCGACCCAGTCCGCGCACATGTCCGCGCACGGGCCGTGGGCAACATGTGCGATTGATGACGGACGATTGTGGAGAGTTTGACCGGTGCCACGTGGAGTGAGCGACATTGCGTTGTGGAGACACGCGACAATAGAGAGCCTCGCTCCTGACCGCGCTCGCTCTTCGCTCCCCAAGATCTTGGAACGACAGGAACGGTCTAACCTGAAGTCCGCCAAGCACGGCCTGGGTGTCCATGCTTTCCACCGCCAAGGAGATCGCCAAGGAGATCGCCGAGGTCTGCTCCTGGAAGCTCGCCGAGGTCCGCTCCGAGCTCAGACCTCAGTTCCCGAGGTCTGCTCCTGGGAGCTCCGAGGTCACGTCCTCCTCAGAGCGGAGGAGCTCCTCTGCAATCTCCTCTGCGATCTCCTCGGGGATCGAGGCCGAGGAGGAGGAGGTGTCGAGCTCCTCAGAAATCGAGCCGAGCGCCGACAAGGAGGAGAAGGACGACGACGACGATGAGGGACACTCGAACCGCGGGCTCATCGGATCCAGCCCAAAGTGACTGTGGCTGCTGCCACCCGCCAAGGCCGCGTCCGCCAGCACTCCGAGAGCACTTGACGACGGGCCGGGCGCCGCCTGAGCCGTGGTGATCGCGGGAGGCTCGTCCACGTCCACCTCGGCAGGCGCACCCTCCTCTTCCTTGCCATGGCTCTTGTCCTCGCTCGAGGTCGAACCCTTTTCGTCGCTCGGGCTCCAGCAGATGCCGTCGGTGCGCTGCTTCTGCTCGGAGTACAGACGTCGGATCTCGGCGTCGTCATCGGCCGGACGTTCGCCACGGCGCCGCTTGTGCCGGTGCGAGCTCGTGTCGAGCACGGGCCGGAAGAGTGTCGCGACCGTCAGAGACGAGCTGAAGGGCTCCCGCCGACTGGCCGCGTGCACCGGCGTTGCTGGAGGCGGCGGCGGCAACATCTGGCAGATGGCAATGAGGTCGACGATGCCGATCTCGCGCAGCGCCTCAGAGAGGTCGAGCTTGACGAGCGCCTGATCTGCTACCAGACGGATGACCGTGCCCGTTCCTTCGCCACGCGCACTGACACGCGTGCCAACGACAATGCACATGGCGATTGTAAGGGCTCTGAGCGGGGCGGAGACGCTTTTGTGCGCCTCTGAGGCTCTGAGGGAAAAAGCCGCCGTCTTGGGCGCTGCGCGATCGCCTTATTAGCGCACAATAATCTCCTCAAATCACGCGTGCGATCACCGGCGTCAGACATGCGGACCATTCGCGTACTAGCCGTGCCGCCTGCCGGTCGGGTAGGCCGGTGGTGGCCCGGACGAGGTGCAAACGATCAAGCAAGCAATTCAACTTTCAACATTCAAGAAGCACGATTAGCAAACGATCAGTGTCCCGTCCGCCAGCGCCGCCATGCCCATGGCGGGGCGTCAAATCATGAGCTCACCTCAATTGTTCAATTACATCGGTCACGGTGGTTACTGTACCAGCGGGCGGGCGGCGACCCTGGCACGACTGACAGCGGTTCACGACTCACCTCTCATGACGTGATGCTGCCCGCAGCTCGCGCGCCGTCCCGGGCGCTCTGTGAGGCGATCCTACCGATCTCCCAACAGCGTGCTGCGCTGCTGCCGCGCAGCTCACGCGCCGTCGCGGGCGCCGTCGGCGAGGGGAGGCGCGGCGGGCGCCAGCGTGCTGAGCGCCGTGGCGCCGTCGCGGGCGCCGTCGGCGAGGGGAGGCGCGGCGGGCGCCAGCGTGCTGAGCGCCGTGGTGAGCTGTGCGCGTGCAGAGAGGAGGGGTGATGGAAGGACATACGGCGTCGCCCCATCTCCTCTGCCAAAGTCGGAGGGCAACGGTCATCAGTTGCAATCGGTGGCAATCGGAGGTCATCAGTGGCAATCACACCTGGCCTCAAGCTGAAGCAGCGCCTCATCCGTGGCAAGAAAGTCAAGCATTGCGGACGGCGTCAGACCGAACTGAGGCGAGAGCTGCGAGGCGAGATCGCTCGAGATCGATGAGTGCCAATCAGAGCCAATCAGTGGCAATCAGTGGCAATCAGAGCCTATCAGAGCCAATCCAAGCCAATCCGAGGCAATCAGTGGCAATCCGTGGCACTCACTTGCGAGGCAAACTCTTGGAGCTCACGCGGCGTCTCGAGCGCGCCCAGGAAGCTCATCACACCGCTCGCGCTCAGGCACTGCACCGCGTCGTAACGGGCGCTCAGGCAGCCCATATTAGGCAATTGCGTCGAGCTCAGCGCGGAGGTGGCGCCGTGTTGGGCGCCTGCGCCGGGCGCCTGCCCGGCGAATGAGACGAGATCGAGATCGCTCGAGATCGGTGAGTGCCAGTCAGAGCCAATCAGAGCCAATCAGAGCCTATCAGAGCCAATCAGAGCCAATCAGAGCCTTTCAGAGCCACTCGGTGGCCCTCACCTGCCCGGAGATCGTGACGAGCTTGAGGTCGGTCGCGCCCACGGGACGTTTGGTTCGTAGTTTCGATTTGGAGCCGCCGGAGCCTTTGCCTGGGCTGCTGCCGCCACCATCCTCGCCGGCGGCGCTGGCGCTGGCGCTGGCGTTGGCGTTGGCGTTGGTGCTGCTGCTGCTGCTGCAGGGCGGAGGAGGCGGCATCATGTCCCTCGGCATCATGTCCCAAGTCGCCGCCGCCACCGCCGCCACCGACGCCGCAGACAGCCCGCTCGCCATCGCACCCCCCTGCGAAGCGCCGTGCTGGGCGGTAGCGCCGTGTTGGGCGACAGCGCCGTGTTGAGCGGACGTCGCCCCGGCACTACGGCTTCGCTTCGCGGCTGGCTCGGGCGCCCGCGACGGCGCTCGCCTCGCCGCCGTCGCCGGCAGCGCCGCGCCCGAGTCCGCGCCGTACTGAGCGCTTGCATGCGCGCCCCCGCGTGCTCCTCGCACGGCTTCCGCAGGCACGCCGGGGTGGATGACGTCGGGGAATTCGGGCAGCTCTGATGACGTCCTCATCACGTCATCAGCGGCGCCGCCGAGCACGTCGGCGAGCGCTGCCGTCATCGGTGAGGCTCCAATCGAGAGGACATCTCCAATCGAGCCGCCGACCGCCGCCGACGAAGCTGACGAAATTGACCAGACCGACGAGATTGACGAGATTGACGAGACTGCGCCCGCAGCCGGTTTCGTCACTGGCGGCGGTTTCGCGAGGGTGCCGCCATGCTCAGGCGGATACGCGCCCGGGCTCGGCGTCGCACCGATGGCATTCTGCAGCCGGGCGGTCGCGTCGAGCAGCTCGGCTGGCGTTCGCGCGCGCTGTGAACGAGGGTGTGAACGAGGGACGAGGCGCCGTGGTGAGCATGCAGAGGCGAGGCGGGAGAGGGCATTCAGACGAGTCCTAAGATGGCACTCGTCCCAAATTGGCACGCGTCCCAGAAAGGCAATCGAGGTCCCACTCACGAGCATGCAATCGAGGGCCCACTCGCGAGCATGCAATCGAGGGCACACTCACGAGCATGCAAAGCAGCGCATCCAGACCGCCTTGAGCGACCGCCGAGCGCGGCGCAGAGCCCTCGACGACAGGGAAATCGATGAGCTGCGCGAGCGACGACTGCGGGTTCGTGCGCAGCAGGTTGTTGATCTTCGCCGCCTCGATGTGCGTCGGCGTGCCCATCGTCCTCGACGGCTCCGTGCCCGGAAGCGACGGCAGCCCCTCCGGGAAGCCCTTGGGTAGCTGGCCGTCCACGAGCATGTGTGCGATGTTCTCGCCGCGGCGGAGCGCCGAGTTCCAATGGTTCTTGACCGCGTTGTCCGTGCGCCCGGGTAGGTACTTGGCAATGTCCGCCCACTTGTTGCCAAACTCGTCGTGGAGCTGCATGAGCTTGCGGTCCTCGTCCAGCGACCAGGCGGACTTGTTGATGTCGTGGTCGAGGTGGTTGTGCCAGCGCTCGCGGCACTGCTTGCCCGTGCGCCCGGGCAGCGACAGCGCCACAGTCGTCCATGCGCGCGTCCCGTGCTGGTGCACGAGGGCGCGCACGGTGTCGTCCTCGAGCTGGGTCCACTGCTTGCGCTGCGTCCCCGATCCTCGCGCGGAGACTTCTTCGTCGTCCGCATCGATCGAAGCCTCGACGATCTGGGCGCTCGAGGATCCCGCGTCGCTCATCGCGTCGCCGTCACGGGAGTGCGCGACCCAATCGGGGTGGCGGAGCCCACCCTGAACGCCTCACGGCAACTATGAAATCGCAATCAAACAAAAATTACGAAGAAAGAGGAGTCGACATTCGCAGGTGTAACGAGATTCAAGTTCCAATGAGTCATTCACACTTGAAGTGACCGACGAGTTCCAACGTCCATACACCATGCCGCGCCCTGCGGTGGCGTCGGCTAGGACGCCGTTTGACGACGACGAAGACGTTGCCTTTCCGCACGAGGACGAGGCAGCGTATACGAGTGCCGAGGTGCTCCCGACCACGGACGAGCTGCTCGAGCTCTCCGGCGAGGACACACTCGACCAGATCCGCGAGGTGGTGCTGCGCGAGCGCGGCCTGCGCGAGGTGGGCAGCCTGCTGCGGCAGCTGCCGCGGCTCGAGGTGCTCTCGCTCTCGAACAACTGCTTGCACTCGCTCGTGGGCTGGCCGCCGCTCCCGGAGCTCACCGTGCTCAACCTCAACTTCAACCGGCTGTCGTCGCTCGAGCCGCTCACGGTGTGCACGCGGCTGACGAAGCTGTACGCCGCGTCGAATCGAGTGGGCGCGATCGGCTCGCTCGCCGCATGCACCGAGCTGCGATGCCTCTCGCTCTTCCGCAACCGCATCAGCTCCCTCGACGCTGCCGTCAACGCGCTCGCCGCGCTGCCTCATCTGACCGAGCTCGATCTCGGAGCCAACCCGTGCGCCCTCGGCCCGGCGTACCGGCACCGGCTGGTGGCGGCGCTGCCCGCGCTGAGCAGCCTGGACGGCGACACGCTCACCGAGCTCGACTACGAGATCGCCGTCGGATTCCTCGAGGAGGGGTCGCCGGCGGACGCCCAACACGGCGCTCACCCCGAGCACGGAGACGCCCAACACGGCGCGCGCGGCGAGCAGAGCGGCGGCAGCGGCGGCAGCGACGAACGCTCCCGTGCGCCCACGCTCCGCGCGGGTGGCGAAGGCGGCAGCGTCGCGAGCAGCAGCAGCGGCAGCCTCGGCGGCGGTCTTACCGGTAGCCGACGAGGCGCCGCAGACGTTCTCGTCCTTGATGATAGTGGTTACGGAGCGCCGTCGCGGTACGGAGCGCCGTCGCGCGCGCAGCCGCCCTTCGTGCCGGGCGGCGATGGTGGTTTCGACAGGGCGCTGGGCGGGGCGCTGGGCGGAGCCCATGGCCAGCGTCTCGATAGCGATGAGGAGGAGGACGACGACGACGATCGCGGACGCGGCGCAGGCGGGCCCATGGACGCGGTGGCATCGGCGATGGCGGCGGCGGCGGCGGCGGCCGATGCGGCTGAGTGGCAAATGGACGGCGGCGCTGGTGGCGGCCTCGCAGCCGAGGAGGGAGGCATGGGAGGCATGGAGGAAAGCTACGCTGCGCAGCGGCCAACCTCAGCGGCCGTCCGCCCCAGCACCTCCTCTCGTCTTCACACCGCCTCTCGTCTTCACACCGCCTTCGGCTCACACCCGGCTACCGGCTTACCGGTCAGACCTCACGGAGCGTTGAACGCCTCCGCCCCCCGCCCCGGCACCGCCTCCGCCAGGCCCGGCACGGCCACAACGCTCGCCACAACGCGCCTCGAGTCGGCGTATACGCGCTTAGGCACCGCCTCCGGGGCTCGCCCTGGCACCGCCGCCAACAGCCGCCCTGGCACCGCCGCCAACGGCCGCCCTGGCACCGCCACAGGCGGCGGAGGCGGCGGCGGCGGCGGCGGGGAGCGTCTGCCGATGGCTTCCGGCTCAGTGCGCGAGGCCTCTCTCTTCCGAGACCCCTTTTTGAACACCAACCCCATTCTACTCGAGTACCTCTCCCAAGCCGAGATAGAGAAGCATGCGGAGGGGGCCGGCAGCAGCCGCGGCAGCAGTCGCGGAGGCAGCCGTGGCGGCGACGGGCACGGCGACGGCCTGAGCGACGGCTACCGAGAGGAGGGAGTAGGCGAGAACGGCTCGGCCCTCGGGGCCGCCTACGTCCCCAAGGGCGCTTGCCTCTCTCTACCTGATGGCACAGCCGCAGGGGTCATCAGCCTGCGGCGTCCGATGGTGGAACGACTCCGACTGACTGCCATCACGATGGAACGAAATCAGGAGGTGAGCCTCGAGAGGCCCTCTGATGACGACTGATGACCTCTGATTGCCTCCAATCAACTCTGATGACCTCTGATGACCTCTAATTGCCTCTGATTGCCTCCAAGTGACTCTGATGACCTCTGATGACCTCTAATTGCCTCATGATGGCCTCCCCCATTAGGTGAGCATCGACACCCTCGCCGCCTCGGCGCTCTTCGACGGGCAAGAGGCCGAATGTGGCGACGCGGCGACAACTGAACTGCGCCGGCTGCTCATCGCGCTCCAGGTGCGTGCCCCTGATTCCATCTCATTCATTCCCATCTCATTCCCATCTCATCGCCATCTCATCGCCATCTCATTACGAACGAATGGCTCCTCCTCCCTAATTACGAACGAATGGCTCCTCCTCCCTAATTACGAACGAATGGCTCCTCCTCCCTAATTACGAACGAATGGCTCCTCCTCCCTAATTACGAACGAATGGCTCCTCCTCCCTAATTAGGACGTGACCTCGGAGCGAGACCAAGCCCGCAAGGAGCTCGACACGGCGCGCGAGGCGGCGCACGCGCGCGCCGTCGTCCTGAGCGCCTCGGACGCCGACGGCGCGCCCAACACGGCGCTCGACCCCCTCGGTGCGGCAGAGGAACTCGCGGCGCTTCGGAAGGAGAATGCGGTGAGCTTCTGATGACCTCTGATCACCACTGATCGCCTCTGATGGCCTCTGATCACCTCTGATCGCCTCTGATCACCTCTGATGGCCTCCCTCATCAGGAGCTGCGCAAGGAGAACGCGAATATGTTCACGCTCATGGAGGAGAATGACGCGCTGCGCAATGAGACGCAGACGCTCCGGCTGCGCCTCGAGTGCCTCGAGCAACTCGCGACGAGCATCCAGGAGGACTGCCCATGAGCGCCGTGTTGGGCGCCTCGAGCAACTCGCGACGAGCATCCAGGAGGACTGCCCTTGAGCGCCGTGTTGGGCGCCTCGAGTGCCTCGAGCAACTCGCGACGAGCCTCCAGGAGGACTGCCCATGAGCGCCGTGTTGGGCGCCTCGAGCAACTCGCGACGAGCCTCCAGGAGGACTGCCCGTGAGCGCCGTGTTGGGCGCCTCGAGTGCCTCGAGCAACTCGCGACGAGCCTCCAGGAGGACTGCCCATGAGCGCCGTGTTGGGCGCACTTTAGATCCGCCCATGGGAAAAATCCGAGAGGCTTTATCACTCGTCGTCCGTATGGACTCTGAGCACAGCCAGCATTGCCAGGGCATTGAACGTGCCCTCAGGCGTGCGCGGCGTGTCCGCGTGAGTCGCGCGAGCAAGCAGAGACGCCTGACGGCCCAACGACCGATGCGATCTCCTGCAAAGATTCTAAATTGAATACATTTGCATGCCCGGTCGTGATTTTTGGTTTCTCAGTACCGGGAGGTGGCCCCTCGGCATTGTGACTCAGAACCGGGCCCTCAGAGGTGGGGAGGCTCGATACAACGCGCTGACCCTCTTCACGCACGCTCGCATTTTATGGCACGCCTCGTCGCGACGATGGCGACGATCAAGGAGGGTAAGCTTCTCAAGCGCTCGCCCCAGTCGACGCTCTTCGGCGGAAAGAAGATGCAAGAGCGATTCTTGATCCTCCGTGCCGACGCGCTGCTCTACTATCTGCCGAGCGACGCCGAGGGCATCGCAGCGGGCCGCAGCGGCGAGGCGTCGTCGCGTTGCAAGGGCATGATCCCGATCGAGGACGTGATCGGTGTGTACCGCGCGTTCGAGCTGCCCACGGACTCCAAGGACATGCAGAAGATGGCACGCAGCCTCATGCCATCGGAGGCGCCCGCGACCATCTTCATCCCGGTGGCGCAACGCGATAGCGCCGAGCGCATGAAGGGCAACGTGCGCATCTATGAGTTGCGCGACAGCGATGCGGCCGGCGCCGCCAGCTGGGTCGAAGCGCTCCGTGCTGCGGTCGACTTGCCGCACAGCGCGGCAGCTTCGGCGCACGAGTCGGCGAGCGCAGCGAAGAGTGCGGTGACCAAGGCACGAAAGGCGCAGGTGGCACTGGAGGTGGCACAGGCGGCGGAGGTAGCCAAGGACGCGATCGCTGCCGCCGATGCCGCCAACGTCGAGGCGATCGGTGCCGAGGCGGCCGCCGTCAGGGCAGCCGCCGCACTGCAGCGCATACCAACCACTATGCAGGATCTGCGGACGGCGGCGGCGGCGGCGGCCAACGAGGCGCGAGAGGGGGCTGCGGAGGCGGCCAGGGCGGCAGACGCTGCGGCGGACGTTGCCGCCAAGAAGGAGGCGCGCGAGGCCAGGAGGCAACAGAGTGGGGCCTGGCCCGACCCTGAAGCGACGGAGGCGGCGGCCCCGACCGCTGCTGCTGCCGTCGAGGCCGCCGTCGAGGCCGCCGCGTTCGAGACCGCCGCTGCTGCCGTCTCTAGCGCCGTCGCGAGCGCTGCGATCCCCCAGACGGCACCGCCGCATCCGGCAGAAAGGGTCTCGTGGTGCGCGGATGCTACGAGCCCCGCTTTGACCAGCATGCACGTGCTCACAGCGGCGCCCTCCCCACCCCACAGGTACGCGGATGCAAAGAGTCCCGCTGCGAGCGTTGCCCCCCTACCCGCCACACCCAGCAATCCCACCCTACCCGCCACACCCAGCAATCCCCCCCTGCCCGCCACACCTAGCAATCCCCCCCTACCCGCCACACCGAGTGGGCGCCTCAAAGCCACAGCGGTGATCAGACTCGAGAGTTGGCGAGATCGCTCCTCAGCGGTTTCGTCACTCGAGACTGGGCGAGTTGGTGTGAAGCGAGTTGGTGTGAAGCTGAGCTTACGGACCGCCTCAGCTGACGGTGAGGAGGCGCCGCAGCTCTCGTAGTGCACCAGGCACCACACCTGACTCCTATTCTCTACAAAGTACAATGTGGCTACACATGAGTACAGGAGCGGAAATAGAAACTGCGCTGTGTATTCAGGAATTTGCTCTCTACGTACGTAAGCCCTAGGTATTACACTCGGAAACTCGGAATCTGGGAATTTGCGAGTCCCTCTTGCTGCGACCCAAGTGCCAAGAGGGGTCCTCGGAAACTCGGAAACTCGGAATCTGGAATTTGGGGGGATTTGGGAGTCCCTCTGCCTTGGA
>Ga0210239_101169_pt1 | contig 21141 bp, 19 predicted proteins | sample ChrtobMetP5a_0mM_FD_155451 | JGI IMG/M metagenome (GOLD analysis project Ga0210239, IMG submission 155451) | Chrysochromulina tobin associated microbial communities from unialgal haptophyte culture, Seattle, Washington, United States - P5a_0mM | ecosystem: Host-associated > Algae > Haptophytes >... | reverse complement strand
CGCCACCGCCGTAGCCGCCGCCACCGTAGCCGCCGCCGCCGCCGCCGTAGCCGCCGCCGCCGCCGCCGCCGCCGCGTGCCTCAGTGATGCCGCCGACGACCTGAGTCGCGCGGTCCTTGCCCTTCTGGTCGTCCCACGCCTTGACAAAGTGGACGAGGGTGCCCTGGGCGAGCGCGTTGCCGTCCTCGATCTGTGAAAAGTGGCAGAAGAGGTCCTCGCCGCCGTCTTCCGGCGAAATGAATCCAAAGCCTTTCTCATTCCAGCGCACGACGGTTCCTTGGACCTTGCCCGCAGGGGGAGGGCCGGTCACGCCGCCTGCGCCGCCCGAGCCGCGCCCGCCACCGCCGCCGTCGCCGCCGCCGAACCCGTCCTCTTCCGGACAACCACCCGTCACCTCTTCGGCGCGGTCCTTGCCCTTGCGCTCGTCGTACTTTTTCACGAACGACACTGTGGCTCCCTCCTTGAGCGCCTTGCCGTCGAGGATGCTCGAGTAGTGGCAGAAAAGGTCCTCGCCGCCGTCATCGGGCTTGATGAAGCCGAAGCCCTTGGCATTCCAGCGGAGTGCCTTGCCAGTCGATTTGCCGCCGCGCTCTGGGGAGCGACTGCGCTCACGGCCAGCCATTCTCCCTTGATACACCTTTCTTCGGCCACGTCGGCGGCGACGCGACGAAAATGGGAAAAACTCTCCCGGTAATCTCCGGGTTATCTCCGGTTCCACAATCGAAGAGAAGGGCCAACACGTTCCACGGGGACACAGAAATGGAACCACTTTGAAAGCAATTGCATTTTTCATAGGCCCTCGTTGTTTTGGAATCCGACCGGCCGGCGTGCACACGAGAACAGGAGATTGCGAGATTCACAATAAAAGGGTGGCCTAAGCCCCTCCTCAATACCTTTAATCCTGCGTGCCCTACCATGTAGCAACGGTTGTCGCGTGTGTCGCGTTTTCATAGACCCTTCACACCTCCAAGCCGCGCGAGAGGTCTCTCTCCCCCAGTTCTCTCTCTCCCCTCCGTGCTCTGCGTTGCGTACGGCTGCATCGGAGCTCCCGGCCAACGTAGTCTTTGCAGCCTTCAGCGGGGGGGCTTCAAACGCTCCTAAGCGCTCCGCGGCGCAGCTACGTGCGCAGGCGTACCTGCGCTCGTTCATCTGCTCCATTGTGGCCCTCGAGGAGGCGCACCTCTTCCTCTTCCTCTCTCCGACGCCAACGTACGAATTCCTGAAGGCGCATCTGGGTAGCCACTCGCGCATACACGTACTTCCCGCGACGAGCCAGAGTGGCGGCGTACGCTTGCAGCACGCGCGCTATCTCGAGTACCTCGAGCTCCTCCGCGGCGGGCGGGTGGCCAACGCCTCCAAAGTGGTGCTTGCAGACGCGTCGGACGTGGTGTTCCAGTCGGATCCGTTTGCACTCATCAAAGAGGATCGGCTGTACACGGCAGAGGAGGCCGCGAGCTACACCGTCGGTAGCCACGTGGCCAACGCGATGTGGGTGCGGGAGACCTTCGGAGAGGGTACCCTCCAACGCCTTGCCCAGCAGCGGGTGGTATGCTCCGGGCTCACGATGGGCTCGGCCGCGGCTGTGGGGAACTATCTGGAGCACATGGTCGCTGAGAGCGCCACTCGGCTGGGCGTCGCGCGCCTGGACGAGCTCAAGCGCAAGCACGGTCGCGACCTCTGCCGTGGGCTCGATCAGGGGCTCCACAACGTCCTCGTGCGCACGCGGCTAGCGCCCACGACGACGGTGCTCCCGAGCCGTCGCTCTGCGCTCTTCCACGGCAACGAGATGCACTGTGACGCCGACGTCGTACTCAACGGCTCGCGACTCAGCTACGCGCCGACGGTCGACGCGGCGGCGCCGCCGCCGCCCATCGCGATCGCACACCAGTTTGGAAGGATCCGCGGAGGATGCCAGCGCGCGGTGCGCAGGGCTCTGACCTGCCGTGAGGAGGCGCCTGCCGCGCGAGCAGCGGCCACGGGGCAGTCCTCGGCCGCGGCCGCGTCGGCTGCGGCGTGGTGGCGTCGACCGAGCTACTGCACCGTGTGCGCTCAGCTCTGGCCGCAGTGGCTGGGCGACAGTGCCAACAGTTGGAGGACTAGCGATCAGTGACCATCCGGCGTATAACTAAAGTGGAACGCCTTGTAAGTGACGGCACTACGCGCCCATGACATACTGTACACCAACCTCCGCGCCTCAGTGACACCCGCGGCCGTACCGGCGCAGCATGAAGTAGTTGTACGGGAGCGGCGTGGCAAAGCCCGCGGCCAGTGCCAAAGGGAGCGCTTGCCAAAAGGCAGCCGACGTGCACGAGACGGCGCCGCCGGTGAGCGCGAGCTCTACTGCATTTTCCGCCAGCTCCATGGACACCATCGAGATCAGCGACATGCCAGCCGCTGTGCGAAACGCGACTCTCCAAGTGAGCTGTTCCGTGCTCCTCAGCACGACGGTCTCGAGAGCCATCGACGTGGCAACGCCCGCAACGCACGAGAGCGGGACGGTAAATGCAATGCCGAGATCAGTGTAGCCCTGAAGCAGCGACAATGCGGAGAGATCGCCCAGGCTGCAGCCCACGAGACACCTCGTCGTATTGCTGGCCGCGCGCTGCCAAGTGCTGGCGTCGGTCCAGAATGCCATCTCGTCAGGAGTCGGCTGCCGGGGCGGGCTACACTTGCTACAGGTTGACAGGCACCGGCTTGGGCGGATGAGCGCCAAGCCACACCTCAGAGACATGCGCATCTTGACGATCGACAAAGGCCCATCCGAAGGGCAGTTTAGTCAAAAACTCAGTTTCCTTTTACATCCAATAGCGACAGATCTCTAATGCCCCGGGTACATGTAAATTCAAGTTCAAGTTACTTCATAAACAACAGACAACCTAACGGAAGCCCATCGAATGTGCTCTCTAAGCTAGCAGTGGGGGTGAGAGTCGTCGGAGATGGTGAGACACAACGGAAGGAGCACGAACGGGAAGGAGACCAGGAGGAGACACGCCACAGGGTGCTAGCCTGCGTGCCCTCGAGTACGAGTAGAGATCGAAGAGAATAGATAGAGAGGGGGATTGGGAAGAGAAAGAGGGGACATAGGGGATAGGCGCCTCGACTGAGGAGCTCGAGGCAGGTTGGCGCCGCTCCACGCTCGTAGTAATAGAGCACGCTGGGATCAGTCCGGCCGCGCAAGCGCGGCTAGTCCCCCGGTAGTAACAAGTCGTCGGCCGCAGCCAAAGAAGCCAATGAGTGAGCACGCTGAGATCAATCCGACCGCGCAAGCGCTGTCAGTCCCTCGGTAGTTCGCGTCACCTTGTCGCCGTACTTGTTTGGCTTGCGTCGCTCGGCCTTGAATTCCTTGGTCCCTCCGCGATGCCCGCGCTTCTTGATGCCGCCTGTCGAGCCGCCGCCGCCCTCATCTTCCTGCATCGGGAAGTTCTCTTTGCCCGCCATAACCTCGTCCTCGTCGCTGTACCAATGACATGTTGCAGGCACCTTGTGTAGCGCGCGCACGCATGCGTGAGATGGTGCGTGGGCAGGGCGTGGCGCGCACTCAGTAACGCCCTCGAACGCCCTTGCCGCCGCTGCGCCAGCCGCCATTGCCGCCTTGACGGGCCTTGTCTAGTCCAAAAAGCCAGAAACGCCACTCGTCAGAGCCGGGCCGCGCGCGCTCGACGCGCGGCACTGCCGGTAACTAGACCATGCGAGCACCGCTCGTCCGGCCATGCCAGTTGCGCCGCGCCGTGCCCTCCCGATCGCTCGCGCCGGAGGGGTCAGGAAGAGAGGGACGGAGCGGGACGCCATTTGAACTTGAAACTTGAACTTGAACTTGAACATGTAAATCACTTCACGTGGCCTTGTGGAGAAACTTTCGAGACGCACTCGAGACGAAATCTGCGGACTTGACGTGACCCGCGTCTTGGTCGCGGGCTCTCCCCGAGCTCTACTGTCACGGCTGCTGTCTCTCTCTGTCGGCCGACCAAGATAATCATGAAGGTTGCGGTCCTGCTACTCGCGTCTGCCTACTATTCCGATGCACGCATCGCGACATCCGGGCACGGTATCGAACGATCCGTGCTGCGCTTTCGGGGCGGCACTGATCAGAAGCTCGTTCGTGCTAGCATGGACTATGCAGACGTGAAGTGGAGGCGTGAGGGTGTGCTTTCGTCGATGCAAAGCAGCGCGCGGCGCGTGTCCGATTTCCTGCTCTCACTGGATGCGGAGCCCGGAGAGAAAGCATCACCTCCGCCGCCTTTCTCTCTGGAGGTGGCACCCATTCTCCGCTGGCTGCCGAAGACAAAGGCGGCTGACGCCGTCGGCGACATCATCGCCTGCCTCACGGTGACCACGATGCTGATCCCGCAGGGCATGGCATACTCCACGCTCGCTGGTCTGAGCCCGATCGTGGGGCTGTACTGCTACGTGCCGCTGCTCGTGTACGCGATTCTGGGCACCTCCTCTTTCCTCGTGGTCGGACCGGTAGCGCTCGTCTCAACGACCGTCTTCAGCATGGTCGCGACGCTCGAGGGTCCTGCGCGCGCAGCGATGGCCTCGGCGCTCATGTTCGCGTGCGGCGTGCTCTCCACGGTGCTAGGGGTGCTCGGGCTCGCGCGCATCGTCGACTACGTGCCCAAGGACGTGCTCTCGGCCTTCACTACCGGCGCGGCCTTCAACCTCATGTTCACGCAGCTGGGCCCCATCTTTGGGATCAAGGTGGCCACCTCGCATATGCCCATTGTGATGCTCAAGAACGCGCTGGTGGCGCTGCCCACGCTGCACACGTACACGACCGGCTTCTCCGCGGCCGCGATCGCCGCGCTCCTCTTGCTCAAGAAGCTCCCTCTGCACGCGTGGCTCAAGCTGAGCGCGTCGGTGCCCAAGTCCATTTTTGGCACGCTGGGTCCATTCACGGTCATGGTCCTCTCCACGCTTCTCAACTCCGTGTACGGCCTCTCCCAGAAACGGGGCATCGCCGAGGTGGGCGTCGTGCCGAGCGGTCTGCCGAGCCTGAGCTCGCCGTTGAGCGTCTCGCTCGCCGGCCGCTCCAAGGACATCGCCGTCCTCACCTTCGTCGTGCTTCTCGAGAGCTTGGCGATTGGCAAATCGCTGGCGGCCAAGGCGGGTCAGAGCATCAACAGCGCGCAAGAGTTCGTCGCGATCGGCCTCGCGAACGTGGCTGGCTCCTTTTTCCAAGGGTACTCCATCGCCGCCTCGTTCTCGCGCTCGGCCATCTTCGTGTCGACCGGCGGCAAGTCGCAGCTCGGCGGGATCGGCAGCGCCATCTCGTTGATGCTCATTCTCACCTTCTTCACACCCTTGTTCACGCACGTGCCCAAACCGGCGCTCGCTGCGGTCCTCATGGTCGCCACGTCCAACCTCATCGACACGCAGCGTATCGCCGAGCTGTGGACGCAATCCAAGGGCAAGTTCGCCCTGTACGCTGTGTACGTGGGCCTGATGCTCGTCTTCGGTGCGGGGGAGGGGCTGCTGGCGAGCATCGCACTCTTCTACGCCGTCAATGTGCTGAAGAGGGTCGGGCTCCCGCTTCCTTTTTAGGCAACCGGGCGGCGGGCCAAAAGTTCACCGTATGCGATGGAGAGCGCGCAGCTTGAGCGGACTGGGACCACGCAGTGTGAAAACCTCTTCTGGATATTTCGGGAGAGGCCGGGCAGTCATGCCGCATCTCACGTCAAACATGGTGCATGCTGCATGCTGGGGGGAGCGGCATGTACTAAGAGCGGCATGTACTAATTGTGAATGGGAGATTCAATCTTGTGCACTAATTCGGCGCGGGTGGTCCCAAAAACCCGAGCTTCTCGGCGGCCCAACGGTCGTCTGTGCGCTCCTCCGCCGCCCGGAGTGCGGCGCGCTGCTCGAGCGTGCGCAGCGCAGCGCGGGTCTGGAGCTCGCGATCGGGTCTGCCGCTCACGTGAGCGGGCACAACCCCTTCTGAGCGAAGCCACGCCTCGCATTCCGCGGCTTGGTCGGGCCCCCAGCCAAGGCCGCGGCACAGGAAGCTCATGGGCAGAGAAGGGGCGTATGCCCTGCAGAGTAGCCGCAGGGCTCGCTCGCGGAGGAGAGGGAGCTTCGGACGGAGCAGCCCTGCGCCCTCGTTTGCCATCCGCGGCCACTCGGCCAGCACGCCCCCCCAGTCACCCCTCTGCCAAGCGAGGATGACGCGCCATGCCTGAAGGATCGAGGGGTCGTCACGAACGGCAGCGTCCCAGCCGCACACAATCCCACCCAGCTCGCTCCCCAGCGCCGCCGGCCGATGAACGCCCGCGTAGAGCATCCGATATGCCCCAAACTCGGCGCGCGCCGCGTTCGTAGTCCTTATAGCGCCGTCGTGGGCACCCGCCGCATGCAACGGCACGAGCGCCTCAAGGCAAGCACTGAGCTCATCGAGATCGTCCGAGCGGAGGGCTAGCCGTGCGTGGGTCTCATAGACCTGCACAGCGAGCGCCGAGCGTGCGCCATCGGCGCCTAGGTGCTGGACGGTCAGGTCCTGCCGGATTGCCTTGAGCTGCTCGCGCGCGTAAGCATAGTCACGCTCCACCGCCCATCGGCGCTGCACCAACTCGAGCGCCTGCCGCAGCACGGGCAGCGGTCGCACGTCCGACGCGACCGGCATCGAGGTCAGCCGAGTGTACGCCTTCTCGAGAGCCTGCGACTGGCCACGCAGCGCATCGCCCGGGCGTCGAGGGTTCGCGCGCGCCGCCGCCAACTCGGCCGCGCGGTGCTCTGCGAGAGCGACGTCGGCCGCAGTCGCCTGGAACCGATCGGTGCGCTCCGCACGCCGCTCAACTTCAGACGCAGTCAGCGGCTCGCTCGACGAAATCGAGAGGCTGACATTTCCGAAGGCACGCCGCTTGGGCATCGGATACAGGTCGGCGCATGAAACAAAGCTCGTCGTCGAGCGTGGCAGTTCTCTGCGGCCCAGCCCGCTGCTCTCGCTACTGCTGCTCTCGCTGACGCTACTGCTACTTTCGCGCTTGCGCTTATGCTTCTTCTTCTTCTTCGACTCGTCGTGGTGCTTCTTGTGCTTCTCTTTCTTGTGCTTCTTCTCCTTCTTGTGCTTCTCCTTCTTCGCGCGCTTCGCCTTTTTGTCGATAGCGTCTGCCATTAGCGTATTGGTCCTGTGCATGTAATGAAGCCCCGCGCCGCCGTGGAAAGTTCTTCGCCTACGCACGCACGACTGCCGGCCCCGTGGAGACACTCGTGGAGCGCGCGCGCGCGCGCAGACTTTCAGCCGTGGTAAGTTAGAGGATTCTACCGAAAACGCGAAAAGGTCGAGTGGCCGTGCGCTTTCGTATCTAAGTAATACACTCACTGTAAACGTAAAAATGAGTGAGTCGGTTAGGTTCTGGACCTGCTGGAGGTTCGCGCTCAGGGATGCATGTAAGCGTGAAGTGCGTGTGTCCCCCGGCTGGCGTGCGTACATGATGAGCCGTGCTGGGTGGACAGTAACCGTCGAACGACGCAGGACGCACACGAGGTCGGAGGTGGCCCGGGGACAGTACCGAGTACCGTACGCAGGCGACGGAGGAGGAACGATCTGGAAACGTCTGCTTTCGCCTCCGCTGCTTTCCCTGCCGGTCCCCTCGTCACCGGCCCGTCATCATTCCGCTCGGCGGTCCTACATGTACTTACCCGGTAGGTCGAGGTCGGCGGTATAATGGTTCTTGCCAAACTTTTTGTAGTAGGCGGTGCATGCATCGACGAGACCCGGTCCCCAGCGTCGCACCATGTTGTTTTCCCCATGCTCAGCTAGGGCCTCGAACATGTCGTCCCATTCGCCTGGCTCGAAGGTGTCGTAGGCCTTGAGGGCCTCGAGCGCCGGGAGGCGCGGCGGGAGGAGGGAAAGGTCGAACACGCACCCTTCGGGCGGCCAGGTAGAGAAGCCCAGGTAGAGTAAGTCTTGGACAAGCTTAACATGACTTGACCATGTCCCGTCCTTGACACTCACACTCCATTGACTCCTCTGTAGTCTGATACTCCCAACCCTCGACTCGTTACAACAATACATCCGTACAATACATCTGTCGCACAATACATCCACCGTCGCACAATACATCCGCACAAGGGCTCCAGCTCAGGTCAGGGGCCGCCAGCCACTAGTGGCGAGTGTGTAATCTGAGAACCCCTGGGAGTTAGGGGTCCGCGATGGTACCATTCGAATCGCCGTCGCGCGGAGAACGAAGAGCCGCAAAGATCTGGCGAAGAGCCGCAAACCCCCGCGTTAATTGAATTCGTCATTCGGTCCGTCACCATGCGCGATCGGAGGTGAAGCTTGGACGTCGCGTTTCCGACGCGTCGCAGGGACACAAGGGCACGCGAACAATGCGCCAGGCCGCCCCGGCCGGAGCGTGCGTCTGGTTGTGGTCGACTCGATCGCGTTCCACGTGCGCGCGAACATGGAGCTCACGTACGCCAAGCCCCTCCACGTCGGGCAGATGGCACAGCTCCTCAGCCATGCCGCGCGCCGCGCGCACCGTGCGTCGTCGTGCTCATCAACCAGGTGTCCACGCGCGCCAACGAGGTGCTCGGCACTAGTGGGCTGGTGCCCGCGCTGGGCGAGGCGTGGGCGCACATGTGCAACATGCAGGTGAGCCTCGAATGGCGCGACGGCGTCCGCCTCGCCGCCCACGCCTCGCCGCCCTCTCCAAAGGTGGCGAGCCCGGGAGGCGCCGTTTGCTGTCACCGCCGACGGCATCCGATCTGCCGACCCGAGCTCAAAGCTGCTGGCGCCGCCCCGGCCGGTTGAGGCGGCGCTGGCTCCGCTGCAGCTGCAGCGCTGGCCAGATGCCGCTGCTGCCCCCTGCGCAGACGGGCGGCTACGGCCTTATCGAGCCGCTGTGGCGCACGGCACAAAGCGGGTGCACAAGCAAGCGAGCTCCAGCTGCAGCGCCGTCGAGAACCTGCAGCCACAGCAGCTCGCACGATCAGTTTTCTTTTTAGATTGTCTTAGAGTCGCAGATTAGTCGTACTAGGCCGTACGGGCACAGAACTACAAATAGTGTGTATGTGGCATCACTTTCAGGGCCAAAATGCAGTGATTCACACTCAATATTGCCAAAATTTTCGCGCCTGCGGCGGGCAGAGCTCCCCCCGCACCCTACCCCCCAAACCTCAGTTTACACCCCAGCTGGCAGCCCCTGACCTGAGCTGGAGCCAACACATTCTCTAAGCGTGGACTGTACGGCCACTCTTTGACCCCCTCCCCGGCTCCCCACAGCTCGACTCCGCGCACGTGAGTGCGCGCGCGTCTATCTTCGGAGTGAGGTCTGCACCTCCTCCTCCTCCTCCTCGTCGGCAGGCCAGCCGGCTCCTCGCCCGGGGGACGGCACACACCGCCACGAGAAAGGCCACAAAAGCTCACGCGCAGGTCAAGCACTACTCAACTTCGTCAGACGACTCCGACTCACCTTCGTCTGACCACTCCGGCGCGTAGTTCTTCTTGAACTTGCCATAGTAGACAATCTCCGCTGTGAGGAGCTCCGGGCCATAGCAGGTATCCAGGTCACCTCTATCGGCGAGGGCATGAAACATCTTGTGCCATTCGGCTTTGTCCGCGAAGGTCTCGTATGCCTCGAGGGCTGCTAAAAGAGGCGGGCGGAGGGAAGAATGGTCGAACTCGCAGCCCACGAGAGGCCACGTGTGCACTCCACGGTCGAGAAGCCCGATGACGAGCTGGGCACGCGACTCTTGGAGAGCGCACCCGATGATCAGCGAGAGGGCCGCAGCACCCGCAGCGTCATCATTGCCGTCCTGCACCTTCGGCTTCGGCTTCGCCGCCATCGTCAGCGCGTGCACGATCGTCGTGTTGTGCTGGAGGCTCTCGTGGATGGGAACGCCACCCAAACCGAGCTCGTTGAGCATCTGCGCAACTGGCTTGGCCACGTTGGCCACCGCCGCCGCCAGTGGGCGGCAGGTGAGCGCGAGGCTGGCGTGGTCGGCCGTGCTCAGCTGACGCGCCAAGTCCTCCAGAATCTCCGCGGGAAGGTCGGTCAAGTGCACACGCTCCGCCCGCGTCGCCGCTCTCGTCCGTTTCGCATGCCGGGGCGGTCCAGCTGCAGCTCAGCTCTGGCCCCGACGCTGGTACAGACTTTTGACTTGTGTCTTTTAACCCGTGTGTCTTTTAGGTGTCTTTTACCCGCGAACGAAACTTGCTATCGCGCCCGGGAGCAATTCCGAGTCCCGGCACGACGCTTTTTTGGCGCTGTCGTGGGCAGGTCGTCACGCTCACTGCTGGGGGTCCGCCAGTCATGTCCCAAGGCAGCAAGGCTCATGCCCGCGTCTCGCGCTCCGCGGCGAGCGTCTCGTAGGCGGCGCGCGCTCCTCCGTGCCCTTTCTGAGCGGCTCGCGCGAGCAGCTCGAGAGCCCGCAGCTTGTCGGCGCGAGGCACGCCTACCCCTTGCGCGTAGCACATGCCCAGATTGTGCATCGCATTCGGCTCACCCTGCTCGGCCGCCAGCCCAAACCAGCCGACGGCCTCGGTCGCGTTCTGCTCGACCCCCTCGCCAAAGTAGTAACTGACGCCCAGGTTGGTCTGTGCGAGTGGCTCGTGCCCTTCACGCGCCGCGCGTGAGAACCAGTGCACCGCGGCCGCCGCGTCGCGCTCGACGCCCTCACCGCGCTTGTAGCACAGCCCCAAGTTGAATTGCGCCTCGCTCTGACCGGCCTCGGCGGCAGCGCGCAGCGAGGCGATTGCCGCCGTCTCCTCGGGCGTCTCGTCAAACGGATCGGACTTGACGGCGCCATCCTGCTCGTCGGCAGCGAAGTCGTCGTCGTCCCAGCAGAGCGAAGCCAGCCTGGCACGCAGCTCACGCAGCGTGTACTTGCGGCGCGCCACGTCGGCCCGAGCTGAGCCCACATTCCCCACAGGCTGCTCAATGCGAGGGTTGCGGAAGGAGACGTCTGCGCCACATGGGAAGTCAAGTCAAGTCAAGTCAAATCAAGGAGACGTTTGCGCCATATGGGAAGGGCATCATGGGGCAAGCTCAGAGAGCGCCAAGGGCATCATGGCTCCTCTGCGCGATCAGCGCCGCAAGGAGCGCAGCGGTAGAGGCTCGGGCCGAAAGTAAGGCGGTATGCTCGCACGCATCGGTTCGAGGGGTCCTCAGCCTCGTCGCATACAGAAAAGCGCCCTCGTCGCGCCGCCGTGCTCGACGACCTCGTTCTTGCCGCCGCAGTGCATCGTGCGCGAGTCGAAGAGGACAGCATCGCCGGTTCCGAGCAAGGCCACGCTGCTCTCGCAATCTCGGAGCATCGCATCTCGGCTCGAGATGGTCATCTGGCCGCCCGAGCCGCCTCCGCCAAAGGCGGCGTGGGCTTGCGCCGTGTGCGTGCGAGGCAGGAAGAGTGTCGCGCCCATCGTCGCGTTGATCGGCTGCAGCGCCACGAAGCAGGTGGAAAGTAGGCGGAGAGGGGAGGGCAAATGAGGGGAGATGAGGGAGAGGGGAGAGCAGATGGAAGGGGCGAGGGGAGGGAAGGAGGGCAGGCCAGCCATCAGATCAGCCATCACAGCAGGGAGGCCATCCGAGGCCATCACAGCATAAAGGCCATCCGAGGCAATCACAGCAGAGAGGCCATCCGAGGCCCTTCGCGAGAGTACCTGCAGTGCCACGAAGCAGGTCAGGAGAGGGGGCTGATCTTGGTGCGGGTTGTCGGGATGGACAGGCTGCCGTGGCGCGCCGGGCGTCGAGATGAGGGCCGCAAGCTCATACAAGATCGCATCCTCACCGAAGGCCGCGCAAAGGACCGCGTAGAGGGTGCTGCTGCTGCTGCTGCTGCTGCTCACGGTGCTTGTGCTGCTACTGCTGCTACTGCTGCTACTGCCGCTGCTGCTGCGGCGGCCCGTGCTCTCAAGGTTGCGAGGCGCGGCGGTTCCGAACAAGAGCTCTCGCAATGCGCGTTGCACAGTGGGCGAGCCCTTCAGAGGGAGCAGTAGATCGCACCGATTCGATTTGAGAAGTACGTCAGCAAAGTCCTCACGCCAGTCGGCACCCTCGTCTTCAATGGCGGCATACGCCTTGTCGCGTCGGATGAGCAGCTCCGACCGCAGCCGGCCCGCTGTTGCTGCAGAGAGCACGTTGTTGATCCTGACCACGCCGTCGTCCAGGAGCGCCTGGCGAGAGCGTGCTTGGATGGATTTGGGCTTAATGGCTTTGTTGCGGCCCTTTTTGGTGCCGCTCCCCTTGGCAACTGCACCGCCGTTTGCCGTCGGCGCTTCCACAGCAGGGGCCTCAAGCGGCAACGCCTCACGCATTAACTCTGCCTCAAGCTCACCGCGCCGAACGAGGGCATCCATCTGATCGGCATCGAAACCGTAGATGGCGAACTTGCTGCCTGGCGTGACCGCCATCCGTGGCAGCATTGGCGTGCGCATCGCCTCCAGCATCGCGACGTTGAAGAGAGCACAGAGCCAGCTGCCTCGCGGATAAGTGAGAGGCATAGGCGAATACATGGAATTCCTATACTTGTCAGACTTCCCGTTTTCAGCAAGTTCGGAAAACGATCATCTCGTTCACAGCCTCACGACACGTCTCGCGGTCCGCCCCAGTGGGCGGTTCTGTCTCGGATGTGAGTGTGTGTAAACTCCCGGCCAGCTCGTGTTGTATCTGTCGGACCGGGGTGTGTCTGTAAACTTCATCCTTCGAGTATGCTGTATGGACCGGTTGGACACTATTTATGAGAGGTTCGTCCTAGATGAAGACTCTCTAAAAGTAAAAAGTCAAGTACTGCACAAAAGTCCGCACCACCGGTCCGGTCCTGTAGCTGTACGCTCCAGTCTGATCGCGTACGCGGTATACAGGCACACTGGCGCGCCCGCAGCCACTTTCGCCCCAGCACGCCCTGGCCCCACGTGTTTCGCCCGCACACGAGAATCGAGTTCGAGAACCATGTAGCAATATCAGTTCACAACCAAAAGATAAGCCTCTCTTGACGTGTAGTAGTACTTACTTGCCCGGGGGAGCGGCAGCAGCCGCGGCGGCCTGCTGTGGCCTCATGAGGGACTGGGGCGTGACAATAGGGGCGTGACTTGCCCATCGAGCTCCGTGTGGTCGAGGCCCCTCAGCCGGTACTCCGTCTTGACGTCACGCCGAAGAGTCTTGAGATCGACGACGGCCACAGGGGGCAAGCGCGGCCGCCAGCTGGGGCTCTCGAGGGTCTCTCCTTTGGCTTCGGCCTCGGAGACCTTGCGCATGATACGGTTGAACTCGCGGTAGGTGATGAAAGTGTCACCATCCTGGTCGAACATGTCGAAGAGTTGCGAGAGCTCATCCGCCGACGCTTTGATGCCAAGCACTGGCATGGCTCGCACCTGTGGGGAAGGGAGATGCGCCGTGGTGAGCACTTGCATGCTGGAGCACAGGCATGGCACGTACAAACTCTGCGTGTGTGATGACGCAGTCGTGGTCGACGTCCCATTCTTGGAAGAGTTCCAGGACGCCCCTGGAGTGCGCGGCGAGCGCTCGTTGGATCTGGGCCTGGATAGAGAGGGTGCCTGTGAACGTGTACGCCTCCACACGCAGCTGCTGGCACGCGTCGCATGAGCGGACCCAACGGAGCGCATGCTCGAGCTCCTGAAGGGAGATCGCGCCTGAGCCGTCGCTGTCGAGCATCGCGAAGAGGTCGGGCAGCGCGGCTGGCTCAGCGAAGTGGAGCCCGATGGAGTCCATCACCGCCCCAAACTCCTGGCGCGTGAGCACGCCGTCGCCGTCGACGTCCCAACGGTCACTGAAGAGGGTGGCGAGGCTCCCCATCACCTTCGGCGTGGCGAGGGCAGCCATGAGCTGCGCGACGGGCGCCTCGGCGCTCAACGCAGCGCTCAACGCAGCGAAAGTCAAGCGTCCCGAGCCGTCGAGGTTGAAGCTCGCAAAGAGAGCATCGCACTCGGCCGTTGAGATAGGCATCCCCCCGAGCATGAAGATGAGGTCTGCAAGCTCCTCTCGACCGAGCCAACCCCCGCCATCGTCGTCCCAATTTGGAAAGACGTCCTTTGGATGCAGCCCGTTTGTGTGGAGCAGCTCCAGCAGCCGCTCGATCAATGTCTGCCCCCCCTCATGGGCGAGGAGGTCGAGAGAGAGCTGCCGCCAGCCGGCGAGCAAGGGGCGTAGCTTCCTCTTGCGCTCGCTGGCCCAGAGCAGGGTCGCTTCGAGCTCATCGAGCGTGATCGTGCCAGAGCGGTCCTTGTCGAAGAAGTCAAAGAGCTCCCGGCACACCTGATGAGGGGGGTAATCAGAGGTCATCAGAGGTCATCAGAAGTCAAAGAGCTCCCGGCACACCTGATGAGGGGGGTAATCAGAGGTCATCAGAGGCCATCAGAGGTCATCAGAAGTCAAAGAGCTCCCGGCACACCTTCTGGCTGAACTGGAAGCCGAGCCTCGCGATTGCCGCGTTGAACTCGTCTGGACTGATAGTGCAGTCGCCGTCCCTGTCCCAGCGCCTGAAGAGGTCGAGGTACGCGGACTCGCACATGGCGGCGAGGAGTGCCTCGAGCTGGATAGGCGAGACCTTCTCGGCACGCGAGTGGAGCTGCTCGCTCGGGCTCTGGATGGCGAGCCCCTGCAGTGCCTCTTTGGCCACGCTCATGGCCGTGCGCTTCTTGCGCTTCGGCTGCTTCGCCTTCGGGTCGGCCATCGCAATCTCGGCTTGGCAGATGCTATCTCGACGATCTCGACGTGGCCTCCGGGGCACACTCCCGCCGTGACGGAGCACCTTGAGGACCTCTCCGAGCTCGAGCTCGCCCATTCCCTCCAAGTCCCAAGAGTCAAACAGAGCGAATGTCGCTCGGCGAAGCGCGCGTGCCGCTGGCCGACCCACATCCCTTGCCCGTAGCCCGAGTAACCTCGCCACCTGCTGCTCAAACGTCTTGCGGGGCAGCGGGCGATCGGCCAGTCCGCTTGCAAGGGTTGGCATGAGGTCTGCCACGTGCGCACACAGCTCGCGGCTCAGGCTCTGCTGCAGCTGCACATGCTGCGAGGGGAGCAGCGCATCCTCCGTGGGTATCTGAAGTTGGTTCTGTCCTGATGGTGTGGCCGCCTCTGTCGCGCCCACCAACGCCAGGTGAGGCATCAGCTCCATCACCAGCCGCATCCCGACTGTATGGAGGTCCTCGGTGGCCACGCGCATCCTCGGGCTGCGCATCCCCGGGCTGATGGGCGCGAGCGTCACCGTCGGCCGCGCCGCCACCTGGGCTTTCGGACGCTGGAATCGCACCGGTGATCGCAATCGCACCGCTGAGGCTTCAGCCGCAGTGTTCGATGTCTCGGCGGGGGGCTCGTCCGGCACCGTCTTCAGGTCGTGCAGCTTTGTAGCATCCGCCATGGTCGGGAGCAGCGGCATGCTTTTCGAGCAGTGGCTCTTCAGGGAAGTGGTGCCGAGGTCGCGAGATGGTGGCGCCGGTTGCTGGGGCATGTAAGCGGCTCTAATGAAGCTCGGAACCGGCTTGCGCTTGGGCCGAGGGCTGACCTGGGGGATAGGTGGCAAGGTGACTAAGGCCTTGAGATGCACTCGCTCGTCCAGCCAGACGTATCCGTGTCCCTCCGGCGACCCGCATGTGGAAGATCCCATTTTTGAAACTGTCATCTGACCTCGCAAACATTTGGCATGCACAAGGTATGCACAAGGCAACCACCATTCATAAGTTCAGTTCAGTTCAGTTCAGTTCAGTTTGTCTGCTTCCATTAGGGTCAGGCTTCCATTAGGTTGTCTGTTGTTTATGTAGTAACTGAACTGAACGTGAACTGAACATTCATAAAGCACAGTGATCCCCCGAGATGTGTGTACATGTAGGGCTGATGAGATGCGGATATGCTCAACACGGCGAGTTCCTAAATGTCCAGGGTGCCGTAATACCTGTCGTGAAGGGCCAGCAGTGCATTGTGGCTCACCGCCCGAGACACCTCGTCGCGCGGGACCTTGTCATTCGAGGTCAGGAATAGCTTGAGTTGCGTATAGTTCATGTCTTCCGGTGAGAGCACGCTGTTATTTGCGGGGCGGGGCGAGGCAGGCGGCCGACGCGACGGTGTGGCATCGGCGGCGCCCGAGCTCACACGTCCATGGCTCGCGTGGCTCGAGCTCACGGAGCTCGCATGCCCAGCCGCGACCCGCGCACCATCGCGGCTGAGGCCGGCGGAGGGAGAAAGAGGTCTGGGAATCAGGTTCTCGGGGTTGAGAGCGGCGGCCAGCTCTCGCGAGAGGCGCTTCACCTTACCAACCTCCTCAGGCGGACTCATACGTTGCATGCGTGGCGAGGACCCGCCACGCGGCAAGCAAGGGAGCGGTGACCATGAGCGGTCGAGGATGATGGGGCTGGGTTTCGTCACCGCAGGGTCGAGGATCGTTGCCGTCGGCGTGCTTGGCCTTGGAACGATGACGCTCACCGCCCGCCCGACGAAGACGCGCCGTGGCGAGCCCCTTGGGCCACCGCCCTTGACCTCCGCAATCTTGGAGCTCACCTGCTGTATCTGGTGCTGCAGCTTCTCTTGCGCCGAAAGGACCTCATCCAACTGCCTCTCGAGGCTCTCGGCTTGCGCCTTGTACTGTTGGGCGGCGGCCGAGGCGGCCTGTGCTTTCGCCTTGAACGAGTCGCGCTCGTGCACGAGCGACTTGCATCTTCGACTGTTGACCCATCTGGTGACCGGTCCCAAGGCTTTGACCTTCGCATCTCCGGGGGTGCCGCCGTTTGTGCCGCCGCCCGGGCTCATTCCTTTGACCTTGGCGTCCCCGGCGGCGGAGCTGGCGGCAGCGCTCGTGACCCCTCCGCGCATGAGCTCGAGTGTGACTGTGGTGACATCTGCGGGCATGAGCGTGTTCAAGTCGGACGCGACACGGACTCGCTGCCCGTTGATTGCCACTACGCGATCACCATTGCGCAGCTGCCCACAGCGCATTGCCGGTGTGTCCTCTCGAATGACTGCCAGCACACCCGCATCGCCCTCGAAGAGAACACCGAATCCGAAGCCTTCGTGCGGGGCCCGCTCGAGCGTCACGCGCAGCACGTACGCCGATCGTTGAGCTTGCATTCGCTTGTTAATGAGTGCAGCGGCGGCGGTCGTCAGAGACGAGCCTGAGCGTGCAAGTTGAAGTTTTTCTGGAAAAAAAAAGCATAAAATCGTGCACGGCTGGCATGCATGCAGCCTCATGGACTTTTTGGGGTGACATTCTCCGGTCAAACCAACAGCCCGATGTTGAGCTTGAGGGCGCAATCGTTCCGCAAAACAGCGCCGCGCCCGCGGCTCGGTTCCTCAGCCGCTCGTCATCGTCCCCGCCTTTACACTTTACACTTTACAATTGTATTATTGTTTATAGCCCTTGACATTGTACTGTCTACGCACAGTACAGTTGTGTAGGGACCTACCGCTGACAGGTCGCATGCGATGCGTGCTGCATGCTCGAGCACTCGCAGCGCATCTCAGTAGCCCTGCGTCATGTTCAGCCAGTATGAGCATACGAAGCTTACCTCGTGCGAGGCACGCGCGCCGCCGTGAGCGCCGCCGAGAGGGTTGTCTATCGCACCGCCTTGCCAACGCATCATCAGGGCCATCCACGAAACTAGAGGCGACAGTCCGCGAGCGATCAGACCCAGGGGGCGCAGACTGTCTGCGGCGGGCTCATCTAGGGTACGGCCGTAGAGAGAGGCCGGCTGGCGCTCGACATGGCGCTCGACCACGCATCGGGCCGCCGTCGTGAGCGCCCGGAGCGACGCCCACGGTAGCGCGTGCGCGGCGTACGCCATGGCCGCGCGGGACCCATCCGCCGCGAGCCCAAACAGGTCGAGATGGATCATGAGCGACGGGCAGAGGAGGAGCTTGATAGTCCACCAGCGCGGCCCGTACTCTGCAGGAAGCTCCTTAATGAGATGACGGCCGGTATACGCGAGGGTCAAATGGACCATCCAGCGCGGTACAGAGCGCAGCACGAGCAGGCCCCCGTGGTACGCCGCCAAGCAAAGCCCAAGCGCCGTCGCCAAGCTCAGCCGCCACGCGTGCGGGCTGTCTTGCCACACGAGTGCCGCGGCGCCGTCGACGTGGCCTAGGTGCACGTGGTAGCGTACCGCCGTTCCGACGAAGATCGTCCCGATGATCGTCGCATCGAGCAACCGAGTGTGCTCTGAGAGACCGAACCTGATGAGGCACGCAATCAGAGCCCGAACCTGATGAGGCACGCAATCAGAGCCCCCCAAGCTGACGAGGCACGCAATCAGAGGTCCTCAGAGGCATGGAGCAGATCACTTGAGCCAGCTGTGAGCCGCTCGCAATCTCTCGCAATCACTCGCAATCGGACGCCATCGGACGCCATCGGACGCCATCGCTCGCATTCAGCCCCGATCGACGACACTCACTTGAGCCCGAGCCAGCCGCGAGACGCTCGGGAGAGGAGGGCACGCTGTCCAATCTTAGTGAGAGTGATGCACAGCCCGAGCACGGCCCAGTCGACGAGCAGGCGAACGACCACGAGCCACGCGATCGTCGTCTCCGCCAGCACGTGCGCCGCGTCCTGACGGCGCGTGCAAAACGAGTCCGATTGCGGCAGCTGCGCTTCTGGGGCTCGGATGGCCTGCCTCATCAAGTCCCACAGCGGACAGCCGAGCGCCCAGAAGCAGAGCGTCAGTGCATAGACGGCCACAGCCGCGCGCACGCAGCGGTGCACGAGGAGGGCGCTCTCACGACAGAACCAGCGGCGCGTGATCTGTGGCAGCCGCGCCACGAGCAGCCGGATCCCCTGCGCGTACAGATTGCGTAGCCGCTCGCGCTGCACCACCCGCCGGTCCTCGAGCGACAAGCCGCCGAAGCCTGAGGCGGCCGCGCGCGCGTGCAGGTAGTTGATGCGCGCCTGGAGTGCGTCGGGAGCGGGCTCGTCGCCCTGCAGGCGCGCGGCAACGCGCTCGGGGTGCGACTGCAGGACCGTTGATCGCAGCACGAAGTTCACCTCGGGCATGATGAACGGGATCGGGCAGCGCGCGAGGGGGCACGTGGCGAAGCCCGAGTCGCGCAGCTGCTCGCGATGTGCGCGGTTGGCATCGATGCTCTCAAAGTGGCGGATGAGGCAGCTGCGGCACGCCGTGTGGCCGCACATGAGCGTCACCGGGTCGATGAAGATATCGAGGCACATGGGGCAGCAGAAGCCATCCTCGGTCGCCGAACGGCGGAGCGGCACGGGTCGTGGTGGTAAAGCAAGGGCTGAAGATGCGGGCGACGCCGCCTCGGCCGCGGCCGGGCGCGCACGTGCGGGTGAGACCGCGGCGCGGCGGCGCGGCGCGGCTTGCATGGCGCGCGGCTGGCCTTGAGGTGCGGAAGGATCTGCGGAAAGTCCTGAAAAGCCTACTCCCCGACTGTTCATATGAATTCACAGCCAATGGGCGGTTACCACTAGCTCAGGGACACCTGGACCCCCTTATCACAGCCATCCTCGATCAGCCGCCGGGCAGAACCACACGTAAACACTGTTCGTTCACAACACACCATGACACCAACGCGTACAACGCAATGTTCATGATGAATACACACCACACGTCGAAACAGCATTCATAGTAGGAGTGAGATGCTGCGAAGGACCCCTGTTCACTTATTTGAGGTTTCTTTCGGAAATAGCATTAGCACGTAAACGGTTTTAAACGAGGGAAAAGTGGGACGGAAAAACAGCGGCGCCTTCCGCTGTGCGCGCCCCGGTCAAGAGGTGAACACCTCTGAACGGCTTGTCAAGATAACTACAGCCGCACCCGCCCCGTCCTACCCCGAATCCTAACGTGAAGTAAACTACGCCTCGCACTCCTGATGCACGGCGACACCGTCCTGCTCCGGCGCGAGCTTCTCGTGGTGTGCTGCCATCACCTCATAGAAGCGCTCGGGCGCGCGCCCCCCTCGTGGGTGCTCCTTGAACTTTTGGAGGGCCCAGCGCTCGCCGCCGCCCTCCAAGACCCGACAGCCGCAGTGCCACGCGAGCGGCTCGGCATCGCGCAGGTGCTCCTCCTCGCTGGTACCCACGCCATCGGGCCGCTCGTGATACCATACCAGCGCCTTGCCGCGCATCGGCTCGACCGACACGCCGGCGCTCGCTCCGTTTGGGTCGGTGCACGTGGCGTCTGCCGCAGCCTGGGCGGCGCGCACGTCGTCGGTGGCTTGTGGGGAGAAGAGGCCCACGCTGCCATAGCGCGAGTCGCTCGCCCTCTCGTCCACACGCCAGAAAGTGCCACGTGGCGGCGTGATCGCCCGAAAACTGCGCACGACCGACGCATTGGGGGAGGCGGCGGGGAAGATTGTCGCACCGCCGTGTCGCGCTCCTATCAGGCTGCTCAAGTACACGAGCACCGTCGCGACGCGATTCGGGCGCCCAATCTTCTCGTGGTGCAAGTTGTACGCCGCGCGCGCCGAGGTCGGCTTGTAGCTCGTCACCTTGATCACATTCTCGTGCTCGTGCGTCCTCATGCCGACCAGGTCGCCGATGCGCTCTTCCACTGAGGTGACGAGATCCACCGCCTCGTCCGTCAACCCGTTCTGGCCGCGGCGGCCATGCTCACGGCCCTTGAGCCAGTACGTGCCACATTCGAGGCATCCCTTTTCGTCGTGCAACCCGGCCGTCGCCCTGATCAGCCCGTCGCACTCGGCCGCGCTCAGAAAGTTCGGCACCTCTGCGACGAGCGGCCGAAGGCTCAGTATGCGTGCCTCTGGCCAGTTTCTGTGCCACGGGTGGTTGGCGGCGATGGCGCGCGGCGACCGCAGAAGCTGCGGCGGCAGCTCAACAGAGATGTCCTCCTGCTGGCATCGCGCGAGCTCCAGCTTGATCTTCTCGTGGCGTGTGCAGTACGTATTGCCTGAGACGTACCTTGTCCGCGCAGCATCCAGCGTCGAAGGTGCGTAGCACCGCCACGCCAGATCGTCCGCCCCGTTCGTGCTGGCATCGAGCAGGGCTACCAGAGGTCCGTGCGCGGAAGAGTGTGGGCAATTTTTCTCGCACCATCGAGCCAGATGGGAGGTGCAGTACGCCGAAAGGATCTGCATCGGATGGCGCTGTGACACTGGTGGTGGTGGCTGCGGCGGCGGCGGAGGTAGTGGCGGCGGCGGCGGAGGTAGTGGCGGTGGCGGCGGCGGCGGGGGGAGCGGCGGCGGCGGGGGCGGTAGCGGCGGCGGCGGAGGCGGCGGCTGAGGGGGG
>Ga0210239_101154_pt1 | contig 21309 bp, 16 predicted proteins | sample ChrtobMetP5a_0mM_FD_155451 | JGI IMG/M metagenome (GOLD analysis project Ga0210239, IMG submission 155451) | Chrysochromulina tobin associated microbial communities from unialgal haptophyte culture, Seattle, Washington, United States - P5a_0mM | ecosystem: Host-associated > Algae > Haptophytes >... | reverse complement strand
GGCGGCGGCATGGGCGGCGGCGGGGGCGGCGGCATGGGCGGCGGCATGGGCGGCGGCATGGGCGGCGGCATGGGCGGCGGCATGGGCGGTGCCATGTACGGCGCCATGCAGGGCGGCTTTATGGCCGGTATGCACAACGCCAAAGCCGGCTGCCTGTACGCGCCGAACAGCATGAGCATGGGCGGCCCCGACTACGGCATCCCGTACAACCAGTTGGGTGTGGGGGGAATGGTACAAGCAGCAGGCGGCACGTCAGGAGGCTATTCGCCGCAGATGGGTGGTGGCGCCGGCGCGCGTGCCGAGTCGCAATACTACCCTCAGGCGCAATACTACCCTCAGTACAGTCAGCAGCCTCAGTACGGTCAGCAGCCTCAGTACAGTCAGCAGCCTCAGTACGCGCCACAGCCTCAGTACGGCTAGCAAGGCGGCGGCGGCGGCGGCGAGGCCGGCGGCAGCAGGTTCGGCAGGGGGGTTCGTACGAGGCGGGCAAGCCGGGGCAACTGTGTAGAGCTCTAGTGGGGGGGGAGACGAAAGTTCGGAAAAACAATGCTGAGGGCGGGGAAAGGGGTGGGCGTCACTGAGCGCCGAGTGGGCGTGGCGGGCGGCGGCATGCTGCCGCGTTGCCCTGCAGTACTCTCTGCGCTGCATTGACCTTCGCGCAGAAGTGCGCTGTAGCTCCGAGAAAAGCGCAAAAGCCCGTGCCTGCCGGTGTCCGCTCTGTGCTGGCGCCTGGCGGCGGGTGTGTTTGCGTGCGTGAGGTGCGTGTAGATACATGCATGCACTGGGGTGGGGTAACGTCCACTCGCGTGTCGTGAGGTAGTGTCGTGTGTCTGGCTGTGCTTAGCTGTCGGCTCTCGCGCGCATGCGTCGTCGACGTCGGATGTGCATGTCGAGCACGCGCGGCCACATTCCACATACGTAAATCGTAATCGCCGCGCCGATTCGTCGCGTCGACCGCCGCGTCGCGCGCTTTGCGGGCGGGCGTGTGTTCGTGCGTGCGCGGCCGCGGCCGTCGGCTGACGCGTGACGGGGAAGACATGTTCGATTCGATACGATTGTCGGTTCTAGTCGTCGCGTCCCGAGCCCGCCCTGTCACCCGCCCTGGCGCCCCTGCGCCGTGGGCGCGCCCGGCGCCGCGCCCCCCTCGTGTGGTGCTGTGGTCGCAGGGCGCATGTCGCAGGGACGTCCAGAGCGGTCGGGCGGGTCGCGGACTCGCGGTCGGTGCACACTGCACATCGTGTATGTTGTGTATGTGTACAATAGAGAACCGTATTGTTGCGGAGATAACCCTTAGTACAGCCGTAAGGCCCCGGGTCAAGGCAGAAACGTCGCATGAACGCGCGGCGCGGCGACGGCCGTCGTGTATGGTCGACCTGTGGGCACGCTCGCCCTGTCGCCCATTGAGGCACACGGCGGAAAATCGCGAACAATCTCGCGGGTGAATAACTGGAGTCGGGCAAGCGGGCTGCGATCCGCATGTCTGCCTGCAATGAATTGGTTGCTGGAGGCAGCACGCATCATATAGCAACACGCGCTGGCCATGTCCGAGGGCAGGCTCATGGCTAACCTCAGGCTTTCGAGCCATGGAAGCATGCATCCGTGTCTTGCGCCTGCTTGGCTCGTGCCAGCGACACTACTTGCTCAAAGGCAATCTCGGCGAGCTGCACCGAGATCGGCCAGTCTGCTCTCTCGAGCGTGTCACGATGACGTTGATACATCTCAAGGCGAAGCGGCTTCATCAGTACCGCGCTGATGATCTCGAGCTCGCCTTCATGTCCATCCTTCTCCAACGCCACCCGTCGCACCAAACCCGCTGCGGGGTTGCAGTAAATATGCTCAGTGATGCACTTACCGTTGAGAGTCATGCGCCTCCAAAGGGCTCCGTCGTCGCCCGCCGTCCCAGTAGCCGGCTGCACGATGACGTTCTCGACTCCTGGAATGTGCCTCTGGGGATGGTCGACGGATGCGAGCAGCTCTCTCACGAGGTGAGTCCGAGAGACGTCCGAAACTTCCCTGACGTATCCCAGACCTATTGTTTGACGCGTGCTAAACCACCGACCACGCAGCGATCGAGTCAAGGAAAACAAGGTCATTGCAAATTCTGAAATGACAGATTCTCAAGTATGAATCGAGGTATGAATACGACCTTTTATGAACAGTGTGAGTTGCCGCCTTCTCGAGAATGAGGCTACCGGTACATGTTCACTATCCAAACTTGATTTGTCGGCAGGCAAAGTTCTTTCCAATTTGTTTCTCCGAAAAGGTCGGCCGCGACGTGTGCGGCTGCCTTCAAGGCGTGCGTGCGTGCCAACCTCGCTGCTCACCAAGCGGATCATCAAGCCGCCGCGGCTTCGAAAGGGTTTGGTGATAACCGAATTCATGGCTCCAAAGAAGGACACGGGCAAGAAGGACAAGGGCAAACTGCCAGCATTAGGCAGTAGCTCGCACCGCCGCGAGACCCCGAGCCATCGCGGCGGGACCCCGAGCCATCGCGGCACCACCCCGAGCCATCACGGCAACAGTCCGAGCAAGAAGGAGAAATCCAGCCGCGTCAACGTCAAGAAAAAGGGGAAGCCTGCGTTGGACGCTGTCTCAGAGGGAGCCTTGGAGGACGGGGACGACACCAACCTCGACGACATCAACGACGACGACGACGACGCTGTGCGGTCCACCGAGGCCATGGACGCACAGTCCGAGCAGATTTCTCCGCAAGTCTGTACACCGCTGCCGCCAAAGCTGCATCGGGCGCTCGCAGAGCTCGACCAGATCGTCATACAAGTCCTCATGCGTGGAGCGATTCGGTTGCTTTGCGTCAAGTGGCTGCTGAAGCAGCCGGATAATTTCAAGATGCCCAACCGCCAGGAGCTCGAGGCATTGGAAAAGAGCGGGGCCTCGCCTTCGCCGCTGCTGAGCCGTGAAGCGGCCGCAGCGCTCGTTCGCCGTGGAGACCGGAGCATCGGCGCGCTTACCTATGGCTGGCTCATGTCAGGCGATCCAGATCCGGCCGGGTCGCGCATCCGCGTGCTTCGACGCGCTCTGGCAAGGCTGGCAATTGAAGCCTTGTTCTGGGACTTTGGATCCTTGTATCAGGCCCCAAGGACAGCGGAGCAGAAGGAGTTCTTTGAGATCGCACTCAAGGGGGGGGCGATGAATCAGCTTTACGCGTCGATCCTTGCAACGACCGTGCTCCAGATTGAGGAGATCCCACCCCGGCCAGCCGAGTTTGATGGGGTTGTCTGCTTGTTCGAGCTGAAATCAAACGCAGACGAGAGCGTGGTACGCGCGGCGCTCATCGGGTTCGGAACCATTGAGAGCTGCGACCTCAGCCGCAGCCCCGCCATCGTGCGCTTCGCCTTGCACGAGTCTGCCGTCGCGGCCAAGAACGCGGGCGCACCGCCCGACCTCTGCGCGGGGCTCGACACGCTTTACAACGAGACGCCGTACTTTTCACGTGGATGGTGAGCGCTGCCCACACACTCCTATTTTTGGCACCGATGTGACGGGATCCCCCCTCTCATATCCCTTGCACGCGACTGCCCCACACTGTCCCACACACACGCAGGTGCTGCTGTGAGGATTCGCTGAGCCGGGAGCTGATCAAGAGGTTGACGGCGTACCCCGCGCTACGGGTGCACCTCGATAAGCTGCAGCCCAAGGTCTTCGCGCTGAGCAGCGGCGCGGAACATGCAACCCCCATTGAGGTTAAGGCAATCGAGCTGGATGTTGCTGCCGACATTGAGCGGATCAACCAGTCCAAGTTCACGAGCAAGGGCGACAAGCCCAAGGTCATCAGCCTATACAAGGAGTACGTGCACAGCACCGTCGGCGCGCTGGAGAAGACGCTTGGGTCGCTTCAGCTGGACTCGACTGAGGGGACGCAGGTGGCGCTGCCGCCGATGCCCGTCGACACCGGATTCGCGTCGATGCGCGCGTGGCACCTCGACTGTCTGCGCGCGCAGCACGCGTACATCCCCGACGCCCTCTCCGGCCAGCAGCTCAGCACGCTCACGGAGTGCGTGCCCATCGGCGTGGAGGGGCACGATGCCGACGACGGCAAGCCGCTCGCCGTGCGCGACGCACGCTCGCTGTGTGCGTGGCTGCACGACCTCCGCTCCAGCGCACGCACGTGCGCGCTGCTCACCGCCGGCCCGGCGGCGGGCAAGACGTGGCTCATGTCGCAGCTCATCATGCACGCGCTGGGGCAAGTCGACGGGCGCGCCGAGGACGGCGGGCGCGCGCCGCTCGTGCCCGTGCTCGTGCGCGCCGAGCAGCTCCAGAAGCGGCTCGCCGAGCAAGGGGCAGCCTTCGACGGGGCGACCGATTGGGTCGACGCCGACCTCAAGCTCACGTGCGCACCGCCGCACTATGCGATGCTGCGCGCGGCGATGCACGAGCGGCGCGTGCTGCTGCTGCTCGACGGGCTCGACGAGGCGGGCGCCCAACGGGCGCGTATCGAGAAGCACGTTGCCGAGGTGCTCGCGCCCAAGGGCTTTGTGATCCTGTGCACCTCGCGCCCGGCCGGCCTGGACGAGGCGGGCTTTGCCGGGTTCCACAGGCTGACCCTCGCACCGCTGACCGACGCGCAGCAGGAGGCCTTTCTCGCCACGCGGCTCGGCGACGAGCGGGCGTCCGCGCTCAAGTCCTACCTGCGCGACAAGGTGCCGCTCGACGCCGGCGGCGAGGCCGGCACGAGGCGCCGCGTCACCGCCAACCCCCTCATGCTCTCGATGGTGTGCTCCATTGCGCAGCTGCGCGTCGGCATCGACATGCCGACTACCACCGCCGAGCTGTACGAGGTGGCGGCCGGCGCGATGCTCAAACAACGGTCGGGCGCCGCCGTGTCGGACGATGCGCGCGCGCTGCTGCAAGCCACCTTCTTCGAGGCGCACGCCGCCGAGCAGCGCATCATCACCGAGGCACACCTCGGCGCCGCCGCCGCGCGCATCGGCGCGCGCATCGGCATGGCCGCCGCCCAGCGCGCGGCCGACGAGCTGCGCGCCCTGGTGGCGCGAGACGGGCTGCCGCTCGTGCGCCTGCTCGAGGCGAAGCCGCTGCAGATGCAGGCCTTCCACCTCTCCTTCCAGGAGTACTATGCGATGCTCGCCATCGGCGATGGCGGCGTGCCGCTGCCGTCGTTTGCGTGGGGCGTGTGGTGGACGAACGCCGTTCTCATGGGCGTGCAGGCGGGTGGCGCGGTGTTTGGCGACGCGTTCGTCAAGGCGGCGCAGCTGCCGGTAGCCGAGGGGGCGGCCGTGCCAGACAAGGAGGCGTGGCGGCTGTGCGTGCTTGCCACGCTCGTGCGCAAGGGGCTGCCTGCCGCGTGGCTGCCCACGGCGCTCGAGGCAGCCAAGGGCGTGGCGCGCGAGGCGGCGCGCGAGGCGGGGAAGCTGGCTGCTGCGGACGCGCTCGTCGTGGGCAAGCGCGTGCTCGCCAGCGACGTGACTTGGCTGCCGGCCGTCGTCGCACGCGTGGAGGGCGACGAGGTGGACGTCAAGATCCAGGGGTGGGAGGAGAAGAAGGGCCTGCCGCGCACCAAGGCGCTCGTCGTTGCGTCCAACCGCGCGGGCGCGCTCCTCCGTCTCGCCGCGGGGGCGGGCGACGCGGCGCTCGTCGAGGCGCTGCTCGACGCGGGCGTCAACCCGCTCGTCGCCGACGAGCGCGTCAACACGCCGCTGCACCGCGCCGCCGCCGGCGGGCACGTGGCCATCTGCCGTGCGCTCGTCGCAAAGGGCGCCGACAAGGAGGAGAGGAACATGCAGAACCAGTCCGCAGCCAACGTAGCACGGAACGCCAAGCAGCACGCCGTCGTTCGCCTCTTTGAGCCGACGCTCTCGGACCGCGAGTTCACCGACGAGGCGTGCATGCGCACGGAGCGGCTGCGCGCCGCCGCGACGGGGGACCTGGCGACCCTCGCACGCACGCAGGACGCGGGGAGGATGACGGCGCTCATGGTCGCGTCCCGCCGCAAGCAACTCGCGGCCATCGTCAAGCTACTGGAATCGTCAAACGCCTCCACGCTCAATGCGCAGAGCGCCGAGGGCTGCACCGCGCTCTACCTCGCCGCGGAGGAGGGCGCCGAGCCGATCGTGCAGCAGCTCCTCACTCAAGGGGCGGATGCGGCGCTCGCCGATTCCGACGGTGGCACTCCGCTCATGCGGGCGAGCAGTTTTGGACACGAGCGCTGCCTTCACGTCCTGCTCGAGGCAAACGCGGACCCAAATAAGGCAGAGTCCGACGGCAGGACCGCCTTGATGTTCGCTGCCCAAAATGGCCACGAGCAGGTTGCTCTCGTCCTGCTCGAGGCAAAGGCGGACCCAAATCAGGCAGAGTCCGACGGCATGACCGCCTTGATGTTCGCTGCCCAAAATGGCCACGAGCAGGTTGCTCTCGTCCTGCTCGAGGCGAAGGCGGACCCAAATCAGGCAGCGGCCGACGGTGTGACCGCCTTGATGCTCGCTGCCCAAAATGACCATGAGCAGGTTGCTCTCGTCCTGCTCGAGGCAAAGGCGGACCCAAATCAGGCAGAGTCCGACGGCTGGACTGCCTTGATGCTCGCTGCCCAAAGTGCTGGCCACGAGCAGGTTGCTCTTGTCCTGCTCGAGGCAAAGGCGGACCCAAATCAGGCAAGGTCCGACGGTGTGACCGCCTTGATGCTCGCTGCCCAAGATGGCCACGAGCAGGTCGCCCTCGTCCTGCTCGAGGCGAAGGCGGATCCAAATCAGACAGAGTCCGACGGCGTGACCGCCTTGATGAGTGCTGCCCGAAGTGGCCACGAGCAGGTTGCTCTCGTCCTGCTCGAGGCAAAGGCAGACCCAAATCAGGCAGCGTCCAACGGCGTGACCGCTTTGATGAGCGCTGCCAAAAATGGCCACGAGCAGGTTGCTCTCGTCCTGCTCGAGGCAAAGGCGGACCCAAATATGGCAAAGTCCGACAGCGTGACCGCCTTGATGTACGCTGCCCGAAGTGGCCACGAGCAGGTTGCTCTCGTCCTGCTCGAGGCAAAGGCGGACCCAAATCAGGCACAGTCCGACGGCCGGACCGCCTTGATGAGCGCTGCCCAAAATGGCCACGAGCAGGTTGCTCTCGTCCTGCTCGAGGCGAAGGCGGACCCAAATATGGCAAAGTCCAACAGCCGGACCACCTTGATGTACGCTGCCCAAAATGGCCACGAGCAGGTTGCTCTCGTCCTGCTCGAGGCGAAGGCGGACCCAAATCAGGCAGAGTCTGACGGCTGGACCGCCTTGATGAGCGCTGCCAAAAATGGCCACGAGCAGGTTGCTCTCGTCCTGCTCGAGGCAAAGGCCGACCCAAATCAGGCAGAGTCCGACGGCCGGACCGCTTTGATGAGCGCTGCCAAAAATGGCCACGAGCAGGTTGCTCTCGTCCTGCTGGAGGCAAAGGCGGACCCAAATCAGGCAGAGTCCGACGGCTGGACCGCCTTGATGAGCGCTGCCCAAAATGGCCACGAGCAGGTTGCTCTCGTCCTGCTCGAGGCAAAGGCGGACCCAAATCAGGCAGAGTCCGACGGCCGGACCGCCTTGATGAGCGCTGCCAAAAATGGCCACGAGCAGGTTGCTCTCGTCCTGCTCGAGGCAAAGGCGGACCCAAATCAGGCAGAGTCCAACGGCTGGACCGCCTTGATGCTCGCTGCCCAAAATGGCCACGAACAGGTCGCTCTCGCCCTGCTCGAGGCGAAGGCGGACCCAAATATGGCAATGTCCAACGGCTGGACCGCCTTGATGTGCGCTGCCCAAAATGGCCACGAGCAGGTTGCTCTCGTCCTCCTCGAGGCGAAGGCGGACCCAAATAAGGCAGAGTCCAACGGCCTGACCGCCTTGATGTGCGCTGCCCGAAATGGCCACGTACAGGTCGCTCTCGCCCTGCTCGAGGCGAAGGCGGACCAAAATATGGCAATGTCCAACGGCTGGACCGCCTTGATGTGCGCTGCCCAAAATGGCCACGAACAGGTCGCTCTCGTCCTGCTCGAGGCAAAGGCGGACCCAAATATGGCAACGTCCGACGGCGTGACCGCCTTGATGCTCGCTGCCCAAAATGGCCACGAACAGGTTGCTCTTGTCCTGCTCGAGGCAAAGGTGGACCCAAATCAGGCAAGGTCCGACGGCATGACCGCCTTGATGTTCGCTGCCCTAAGTGGCCACGAGCAGGTTGCTCTCGTCCTGCTCGAGGCAAAGAGGCGGACCCAAATCAGCAGGCAAGGTCCAACGGCGTGACCGCCTTGATGCTCGCTGCCGGAAAAGGCCACAAGCAGGTTGCTCTCGTCCTGCTCCAGGCAAAGGCGGACCCAAATCAGCAGGCACAGCCCAATGGCGTGACCGCCTTGATGCTCGCTGCCGGAAAAGGCCACAAGCAGGTTGCTCTCGTCCTGCTCGAGGCGAAGGCGGACCCAAATAAGGCAGAGTCCAACGGCACGACCGCCTTGATGTCCGCTGCCCAAAATGGCCACGAGCAGGTTGCTCTCGTCCTGCTCGAGGCGAAGGCGGACCCAAATCAGGCACAGCCTGATGGCTGGACCGCCTTGATGCTCACTGCCCAAAATGGCCACGAGCAGGTTGCTCTCGTCCTGCTTGAGGCAGGCGCCTCGCTCAAGGTAGTGAGCATCGACAACTTTACAATGCTCATGGCGGCGAGCCTCGGCGGCCTGACAACGGTGCTCAAGCGCGTGCTCCCGCAATCGGACATCGACGCTGCTGTCGTCCCCTCGCATGCAACAGAGGCAGGCTATACTGCGCTCATGTATGCGGCGATGGCGGGCCAGCAGCACTGCGTCCACATGTTGCTCAGCGCTGGCGCGCGCAAGGAAGTGCAGACTGCTGCAGGCAAGACCGCGCTTTCGCTCGCTCGTGATAGTGGCCACACAGTGGTCTGTGACTTGCTGGGGGCCCTGTGACGTCACACTGCGCGGCACACGGCGAGCTTTGGCGGCTGTGGCTGTTATTCGAATCTGAGCGAGCGGAGTGTACCGTCACAGTGGGAACAGTAGCTAGTGCGCTAGCAATTGGTGACTAGAGGACAAAATGTTGATGTGTCGGTCAAATGTGTATGAATTCATACGCCGAAGAGAATCTGTACGGTCAAATGCGATGAAAAATCACTCCGCACGCCCTGCTCTACCTGCTCGCACAGACTAAAATCACTCCTCACGCCCTGCTCTACCTGCTCGCACAGACGCCTCGTGAGTGCACTCGTGTGCCCAAAATGCTATCGTAAACGGCCACGAGCCGATTGCTCTCAACCAAACGGGCGCCGTCGTGAGCGCTCAGAACAAATGGAACACATCCTGCATGTGGCCGAGAAGCCCTCGCTCGCCGCAGCGATTGCGACATTTCTTGCACACGAGCGAGCTGTGAGCGTGCGGCACGGGGAGACAGACGTGCACGAGCTCGACGGATCCTTTCTCGGCAAGCCCGCGAGGTTTAGGGTCACGTCGGTCAAGGGCCACGTGTTCAACTTGGACTTTACAGAGCCTTACGCCTCTTCGTGGGATCGTCCGCCGATCGAGCTCTTCTCGTGTGGCACTGTGAAGACGCCTACGAGCGGTGCCGTGTGCAATCACTTGCGCGAGGCGGCCAAGGGCTGCTCCCATCTCGTCCTGTGGCTTGATTGCGACCGTGAGGGCGAGAACATCTGCTTCGAGGTGATGCACATCGTGCTGCCAGCGCTGCGTCCGGCAGCGGGCGACGCGCGGCGTGTGTGGCGCGCACGCTTCTCCGCCGTCTCGGCAGCGTCCGTCAGCCGCGCGATGGAGACACTCACACAGCCGAATGAGGCGGAGGCGTCGGCGGTGGACGCGCGCCAGGAGCTGGATCTCAAGGTAGGCGTCGCATTCACGCGCTACTTGACGCAGTCAGTGAGCGACCGGATCAAGCGGCTGGCAAACACGACGATCAGCTTCGGCCCATGCCAGACGCCCGCCCTCGGCTTCGTCGTGCAGCGCCACCTCGAGATCGCCGCCTTCGTGCCCGAGCCGTACTGGACGCTGGCGGCCCGCTTGCAGGTGTTGAGCGCTGATGAGCGCTGATGAGCGCTGATGAGCGCTGATGAGCGCTGATGAGCGCTGATGAGCGCTGATGAGCGCTGATGAGCGCTGATGAGCCCGGATTACAGAAACTGACCCAGGGGCTCGGGCGCTCCGCGCTGGTTGCAGGGCCCTCTCGGCGGCGCTCACGGCGGAGCACCGTTGAAGGCGGGCGAAGAGCGGCGCATCGACATCACCGACGGCAATGCGTACACGAAGGCCGAATTCATCGCCGAGTACGGCGGCACCTTGCAGTGGGACATCGCCAAATCGGCTATGGAGGAGGTGGCGGCGGCGGCGGCGGCACCGGGAGCGCCCACGACTCCGTCGCTGGAGGTGCACTGGCGTCGCTCACGCGTCTTCGCGCATGCAAGTGCTCACCATGGCGCCCTCCTCCCCACAGGTGCACTGGCGTCGCTCTCGCGTCTTCGCGCATGCACGTGCTCAGCACGGCGCCCTCCTCCCCACAGGTGCACTGGCGTCGCTCTCGCGTCTTCGACCGCGGCGTCGCTGCAGTGTGCTGCCAGCTCGTGCGAGAAGCGCCCGCCGCGGCGCTCTCGCAGCTTGACGAAACAGAAGAGACCCGAGCACGGCCGCTCGGCCTCAATACTGTGCAGCTGCTCAAGACATGCTCGGCGGCGCTCGGGCTCGGTGCCCATTCGGCGATGCGCATCGCAGAGGGATTGTACCTTGATGGACGAAATCGAACCCTTCGGGATTGTACCTTGACGAAATCGCAGAGGGATTGTACCTTGACGAAATCGCAGAGGGATTGTACCTTGACGAAATCGCAGAGGGATTGTACCTTGGCGAGCGGCTCTCGCACCCACGATTGCGACTGAGTGCGACTGAGTGCGACTGAGTGCGACGCAATGGACTCCCTGATCAGGTACATGGGCGGGCTACTCTCTTACCCACGCACCGAGTCCACAGCTTACCCCGAGGGGTTCGATTTCGTAACGACAGTGCGCGCGCTGCGGGGGCACCCCGAGTGGGGCGAGCACGCCCTGCATGCAAGTGCTCACCACGGCGCCCTGCTCCCCACAGGTGCGCGCCCAGCAGGGGCACCCCGAGTGGGGCGAGCATGCGGCGTGGCTCCTCGAAGAGCCTGGGCGTCTGCAGGTGCGCTGATGGACGCTGCTTGCCACTGCTTGCCACTGCTTGCCACTGCTTGCCACTGCTTGCCACTGCTTGCCACTGCTTGCCACTGCTTGCCACTGCTTGCCACTGCTTGCCACTGCTTGCCACTGCTTGCCACTGCTTGCCACTGAGACTCGAAAAGACTAAGCGGCGGCAGGCGCGCAAGTGGCAGGGCGCCCGCCCTGCATGCAAGTGCTCACTACGGCGCCCGCATCCCCACAGTTGCGCAAGCGGCCGGGCGCTGTGGACGCGGGCGATCACCCGCCGATCACGCCGGTAGCCGCCGCGACGCGTGAGCAGGCGTGTGCCTGCGGAGGCTTCGACGCGTGGCGTCTGTACGAGCTCGTCGCACGCACCTTCCTGGCTTCGGTCTCGCCGGATGCGCGGCTTCGTGTCGTGCTCGCGACCGTCGACGTGGGCGGCGAGGTCTTCGAGGCGCGAGGGCGTGAGATGATTGAGAGTGGCTGGTATGCTGATTGCCGTGCTGATTGAGCGTGGCCGGTATGCTGATTGCCGTGGATGACGGCTGATGGGCGCTGAGTGACATCGAGAGGCTTTGAAGAGGGACACTGACTGCCACTGATGGCCTCCGTCATCAGGTACCGTGTGCTGCCGCGCCTTGCGCCGCCATGCGAGCCTCTGCCGGATTGGGTCTGTGTCGCGAGTCGATACGCCTTCGGTCCGGTGACGCTCGAGGAGCACGCGACCACCGAGCCGTCCGCCCTGAGTGAGAGTGAGCTGATTGGGCTCATGGAGATGAATGGGATCGGCACCGATGCCTCGATTGCCACTCATATCCACACGATCGAGCAGCGCAAGTACGTTCGTCTGCTCGGCGGCACGGGCGGGCGGCGCTTCGAGCCTACCCCTCTCGGGCTGGCACTCACCCAGGTGCCGCTGATGGCCTCTGATGGCCTATCTAATTGCATGCTGATTGCCTACCTCCCTCGGGCTGGCACTCACCCAGGTGCCGCTGATGGCCTCTGATGGCCTATCCAATTGCATGCTGATTGCCTACCTCCCTCGGGCTGGCACTCACCCAGGTGCCGCTGATGGCCTCTGATGGCCTATCTAATTGCATGCTGATTGCCTACGTTCGTCGGGCTGGCACTCACCCAGGTGCCGCTGATGGCCTCTGATGGCCTATCTAATTGCATGCTGATTGCCTACGTCCGTCGGGCTGGCACTCGCCCAGGTGCCGCTGATGGCCTCTGATGGCCTATCTAATTGCATGCTGATTGCCTACGTCCGTCGGACTCGCACTCGCCCAGGCGATTCGGCGCATTGACCCGGAGCTGGTGCTGCCGACGGTCCGCTCGCACGTCGAGGCACAGCTCGATCGCATCGCTCGAGGCGAGACGAAACGCGCCGTTGTGGTCGCGCACTGCCTGCAAGAGTTCCGCGCCAAGTTTGAGCACCTGACGCGCAACATCGGCCTCCTGCATGAGCTCTTGGAGGCATCCTTTGGTGGTGGAGGCGGAGGCGGCGGCGGAGGCGGCGGCGGAGGCGGCAGTGGAGGCGGCGGTGGAGGCAGCGGTGGAGCTGGCGGAGGTGGAGCTGGCGGTGATGGAGGCGGAGGTGACGGTGTGGGGGTTGGCGAGGGTGGCGGTGACACACGTGGAGGCGGTGGTGAGGAGCGTCGCATCGACATCACCGACGGCAACGCGTACACCCTCGCTCAGTTCATCGAGCAGTATGGCGGCACATTGCAGTGGGACATCGCCAAGCCGACGCCGGTTGCGGACGATGGAAGCGCCCGCATCGATGGTGCCGTCGATGGTGCCGACGGCGTCCTCGGACGGGACTCGAAGCCGTTTTGCCGCGCGCCGCATTCAGGCCACTACCTACGGCTGAGGCTACACCCGCGCCCGCATCTATACAACGCGCAGACCGCGGAGCTCACGGAGATCCCATCTCGGACCGCGGAGATCCCATCTCGGACCATCCCTTTACCAGTGGGAGGGAGCTTCCGGCTCTACAATGAGCGCCGCTGCCCACTGTGCGCATATGAGCTGCTCCTCTTCGCACCGAATACGCGCGGCGCCGCCGGGCAGCGCGCGTACCCCCTCTGCCCCGGATGCTTCTGCCAGCCGCCGCTGCCAGGCGGCATGGATCCCGACGACGAAGGCCGCTGCTCGCGCTGCCCGCACCCAGAGGCTCATCCGATCGTCGCGGAGCTCGGCGTGTGCGCCTGCCCGGAAACAGCCGACCTGGGTGGCCAGCTGCTCCTGGACCCCACCGGCGGGCCGCACTGGCGCCTCGTCTCGTCGCGCAGTGCACTCGTGCGTTCCTTCCCACCATTTGTGCACCAAGTCTCCCTTGGACCACGTTGCGGCTGTGCCGGCACGTGCCGGAAGATCGTAGTTGAGTTTCAGCGAGGCCGCTCGCCGCTCGCCGACGGTGCTACGCGACACGTGGGCTGTGTCCTCTCGGATGAACTACTCGAGGCGCTTTTTCAGAGCGCCGAGATGGGCGAGAAGCGCCGTGGTAGGCTCCAAAGTTGACGCTTGAATGGCCGGGCGTCTCGTAAGAAGATGAGGTCGAGGAAAAAGGGGAGGCGGCGCTAGCTACTAGGCCTCAAAGGGATTTAGTTCCTTCTCATGACACTTCCACCCCGCTCGAGGCCATTTCAGACGTTGTCACACCACTATGGCGAGGACGCAGCCTCCACGCTATACATGTGGCGCTTCGCCGGCTCTTCATTCGGACTGGAGCACAAATTTTGGTGGACGTTGCTCGCCAGCTGCGCGGCGGGCGCTTTGACTGCGTGTGGTGCACTCCTCTTTCAACTGATTGCGACCTCTATTGCGCAGGCCACGTGGCACACCGACGAATTGGACCACGGCCTGGCATACGATGGTACGAGCGTCGTGCCTCACAACGTGACTGCATATGCTGCTTGGGGAAGCGGAGAGTGGCGATGGATCGTGTACACCACGTGTGGCGGTGCCGTGATCGCCGGTCTGAAGCTGCTGGGCACCTTCTTCAGCGTCTTCTTCGGCATCTTTGACAGGGATGCTACGCACCGCACCTCCTCTCGTGTCTTTCCGCGACTCACCCCTAACCTCGTGGTCGAGGTCGGATCCCTCGAGGGCCACATGGTGCACGGCTATTTTATCCTGCTCTGCGGGGCCGTGGCGATTGGATGCGGCGCGAGCGTAGGCCCGGAGGCTCCCAACGGCTCCTTCGGCGCAGGCGTCGGCGCGGGTCTGCATCGGCTACTGAAGGTGGGCCCACGAGGGGCAGGCGGCGCAGGGGCAGGATCTGAGCGAGAGGTGCAGCGTGGCTTTAGCGAGGAGTATGTGCTGATCGGGATGGCGACGGCCTTCGTCAACATCTTCCCGGGACTCATCTGTGCGATTGCCCTCATGCTCGAGCTGAACATCACGACGACCATCATCTCCGTGGCCGCTGTAAAGGCGTCTGTCGCTGCACTCGCGGAGCGGGATGAGGCCCATGCGCTCCGAAAGCAGGCAAGGGCAGATGCAACGGCAAGGGCAGATGCAACGGCAACGGCAGAGGCCACGGCCACGGCAGCGGCGGAGCCTTCCGGTACAGCGGAGGCGAGGCTGACGGGTGTGGGCCGACGAGCCGCCGGAGCACTAAGCTGCCTCGGGTGCGCCAAGGACGTTGCCGTCGATGCGAAGCGGTCGGCCGCCGCACCGGGCGAGCTACCGCACTCCAAGTTCCGCTTTGACTTTGCCCAGTTCGTCATCTTTGTCACGTTTGGCGGGAGCGTTGGCGCAGTTGTCTACTCGCTCGGTGCGTCTAACACCTTTCTCTCGGCGGACGACTTGACCTCCGACGACCTCGTCGCCTCGACTGGCGCGTCGTCCGCCGACGTGTTCCTCTTCCTCTTGCAGAAAGCGTGGGTCGTCGAGCTCTGGCACTACCCCGTGGCCATGCTTTTCGGAGTGCTTGGCTGCGGGCTCGCACTGCTCGGGGAGATCGTGGGTGCGGTGCTGCAGACGCTCGGGCTGCGCCTTCTCTGCTGGCTCGATCACACGCGCCTCAACTTTTGGTGGACGTCCAAGACGAGCCTGTTGAGGTATCGGCTGCTCAGCCTGTGCACCGCCCGCCCGATCTGTGACGAGGTCGCCTCGCTCGGTGCGCTGCTCCAACCCATTCTCGGGGGCCTCCTCATTGGGCTGTGGGCCGTTTTGCAGCCGTTTTGCTTGGGCGAGGGTACAGACTTTCTGCGCTACCTCCTCGCTGGCACCAACAACCGCACGCTCGCACCCAGCACGCTGATCGGCATCGGTGTAGTCAAGCTGCTCGCGACTCGCACGGCGCTCAGTTTCGGCTTCGTGGGTGGCAAGTTCTTCCCAACCATGTTCCTTGGTGGCTGCGTCGGGTGTGCCATCTTCCTCTGGTGCAACGAGGACTCAACGCTCATCATCCACCGGTGCAGCATGCCGCTCGTCTTCCCGCTCACGTGCCTCATGGCGAACAGCGTCACGAGCCTCGGGGCGCTCTTCCTGTCCCTCCCTTTGTGCGTAATCCTGATTTTCGGGCTTGACGGCGAGCAGAGCTCGTGTGTGCTGCTCTCATGCCTCACCGCCTATGTGCTACTGCATGGGATTGGGCGCGGCCTCCTCCCGATGGTCTTCGAGAGGCAGGTGCTTGCACAGCTCCGCCTGCTCCGTGAGAACAATGCAGCCCTCGTGCGAGCGAGTGTCTCCGGCCGTTTGCCGTTGGGTGTGCTGGCGGGGCTGCCGGACGAAGGCGCAACCGCGCCTACCGGACGGCTCACCGCCGGCGCGCCGCCGAGGGCCGGCGGGCTTCAGGAAGAGCTCTTGCCATCGCGTTCACCGGATGCGAGCATGCAAGAGCCCGACATGGCGCCCAGAAGTGGCCTAGGCGCGGCAGCGGAGGCACTTTATGTGAATCCGTTGACGAGCCCAGAGCGCTATGGGGGGCATGGCAGGGCACAGGCAGATGGGTTGCCCACCGGTACTCCCAACACCATCCTCTCACCGGGATGGGTTTCTGTGGACTGACTGCAACCCACTACAGCCTATGCTCAGAGATCGCAAGTCCACTGTCACAGACCTGAGGGTGTTCGCGGCGCGCAGCCCTGTTGCGTGCCACGCAGGCAGCCCGCACCAACGGGACCGCGGCGTCTCCTCCTCACTTCGCGCACGTGTCTCGCGTTCTCGGCTTCGCGTCCGGTCCCAGTACCGACTACCGTCCAGCCCGATGAGCGATATCCGTTGACAGTAATCGTCCTAATCGACTATCTCCGTCTCCGTCCGGCGCGTCGGACCGTTCCGTGTCGCCCGTCCCGCGCGTCGACCCGTGCGCTGAGCCGTCGAGACCGTCGTGCGCCGCGGGCGGGCCGCGGGTCTTACTCTTAGGACTTCCGGAAGTCCCACTCCCAAGAACGTTCTTGGCGGGGCCGTTCCCCGTCCCGGCGCGAATTATTCGAAATTCTATCGATCGATATCGTATCGAAATTCTATCGAAACCTTCCGTACTAACTTTGAAGTACACGACAAGAGCGGTTTCACCTACTACACACAGCGCAAGAGCAACACTGTGACACCCGCGCAAGCGTCAACGTCTCGCGGGCCGCATCCCATCGTGGCCGTGCACCGTAACTTGCGATAACCGTGCGGTGCTCTGAGCTGAGTCTGATGATCGCCCGCGCGGCTGTGCCTGTGGAAGCGCAATACATTAGAAGAGAGAGGGGCGAATCACGGAAGGTGCTACCAGCCCCACGTGGTGAGAACGATGGCGAAGGCGTTGAGCAGCGAAAGCGGGAACGCAAAGTCGAGCGCAAACTCGTCCTCCTCCATCTTGCCGTAGAGCAGGGCCACCGCAGACCCTTCAGACGCACCGCGCTCGACGAGCTGGAAATTGCGCGCGGAGGCCCAGTTGGCGCGCCCGCCGAAGGGGAGCTCGTACGTCTCGGTGCGCGCGTTCCACTTGGGGCGGCGCGATTCGAGGATCGAGACGTGCTCGGGCGAGCGCTTGGCGCCGAGCTCACCCAACACTCTCCCGAGCTCGCCGTGCTGTGCGTCGAGCGCGCCAATAGGCGGCCGCGGCATCGCGACGCGCATCACGTTGAGATCGGGCAGGCCGTTGCCGAGCTGATGGGTGCTGTGCGCCACGTAGCACAGCTCGGGTGCGCTCTCGTGCCCGTCGTGCCGCGCGCGCACGATGCTGAACGTGCGCTCCTTGCCCTGACGCACCCGCGCAAGGTGCTTGCGCGGCTCGCAGCCCTGCTGCTGCTCGGAGATGATCCACTCCTTGCCCTTGCGTGTGGCGGAGAGGACGAAGACGTTGCCCTCCTCGAGGTAGAGCTCGAGCGTGTGCTTCTCGCGCAGTCGCTTCACGGTGCAGCGCATCGTGCCCTGATCGCGAGGTCGCGGCTCGAGCAGCCTGTCAACATCGAGGTCGGCTGCACGCGAGAGGTCGATGGACACCTCCGGGCACACGGTGGGCGAATCTGATGAGAAGGAGGTCGACGGGCTCGAGACCAACGGCGGGCTGGAGCGCATCCCGATCGGCTTCGGCGTGAAGGGCGATGTTGCTGCGGCCGTGGCGGCAGGCGGGTAGTGCTGCGAGGATGGGCTGGCGACGCGGCCAAAGGTGGCGAGCTGTCGCTGCGTGATTGTTTGCGCTGGCTGCGGCATGTACGTAGCTGCGGGGTTGGGATTCGCCATGCTCGGCACCGCCATGACCTACCCCCTTACGCTCGCGTTGGCTCGATACGAGAGAGCCGATTGAAGGGAGAGCCGCCGTTGAAAAACGCCTTCATGGGCGAAATCTCTCAAAACTTCGGCGGCCGCGTGTGTGAACCGCGATGATTAGAGGAATTCCGTGTACAACGGGCTCGGTTTAGGCCCCTCTAAGGGGCTGGGAGCCCCTTGGCCCCTCGTGCGTAGGGACGCTCGCTTGTGAAACGCGGCGACATCGCGAACGCTTTTCTCATCGCAAGCGCAGCGCGAGAGCTGCTTGCTGCTGCGCGACTGCACCGCCTGATCGAGATGTCAAGGGTGGAGAAGACGCATCGCGAGGCGGAGGTGAGGCGGCAGATGCCTCACTGCCGCGCCTTTCGCGGCTGTGGAGCCGATGCTCTGCACCCACGCACGCGGCAGCGCGTGCGCACATGAGAGGCTCTCCGGTCGCTCAGCCTGCGTTGCCGCTCTCTGCACAGGCGCTAATGAGGGAGGTCGAGACGCGCCTGCCCGGCCTCGGTTTCATGATGATTCCGGTCGGCCTGGTCGCTGGCCATCCGGAGAAGCAGGCCGTCACGCCCAAGGTGATGAGCGCTGCGCTCTCTCCGTGTGCGTCTCCCGCTGCTTTCCTGCTTCGCAATCGGCTCGAGCGCGAGCCGCAGCCGACGGCGCCCGCCCGCCCATGCGGATCCGCGCACGCGCCTGTCGCCGTCGCCGTTCTCACGCCCGCTCTCGACCGCAACAGATTCATTTTGAGAAGAGCAGCGGTGTCTACCTCGGCAAGCACATGAACGCTCCCGGAGCGGCCAACGCCGGCCGCCGCTCATCGGGCCCGAGCGGCTCGCACAAACCACGCGGGTTTACCATGCCCGTGCCCGGCAGCGTGCCAGGCGGCGCGCCCGGCGCGCCCGGGGCGCAAGTGGCTGGCCAGAAGCGCGCGCGCCCTGACGGCGGAGGCCGCGCGAGCATGGGCTTGCCAAATGCTGGCGGTCAAACGCACCGCAAACGCGCGACGGTCGCGCCTGCGCGGCTGAGTGCCGGCGGCGACGGCACCGTGAAGGCAGAGCTCAAGGAGGCCAAAAAGGTACTCAAGGACCTGATGGGCCGCCAGGTTGCCTGGCTGTTCAACAAGCCAGTAGATGTGACCAAGTATCCGCAGTACTATGAGGTCATTTCGCACCCGATGGACCTGGGCACCATCCGCAAGAAGCTCGAAGGCGGTGAGTACGAGGACCTCGATGCGTTCACCTCGGACCTGCGGCTCGTGTGGCACAACTGCTACACGTTCAACCGCGACGACCAGCCCAACGACCCGAATAGCGTGACCAGCATGGCGCGCGAGCTTGAGCATCGCTCGGAGGAGTTGCTGAAGCAGATCCCGCAAGTCCTCGAGCGAGAGCGCGCGGAAAAGTTGGACAAGGAGACGGATGCGGCTAAGGACCTCAAGAAGCAGCTGCGCGAAATGCAGAAGGCGCAATTATTGCAGCAGGAGTTGATGATGAAGCAGATGCAGCAGATGCAGCAGCAAATGATGATGGGGGGCATGGCGCCGTCCATGATGCCGGGCATGATGCCCGCCATGATGCCCGCCATGATGATGGGCGGCATGATGCAGCAGGCGGCACCGCGCGGCGGCGGCCGCGGTGGGCGCAAGAGCGGAGGCGGAGGCGGGCGCGGAGGCGGCGGCGGCTCCCGCGGCGGCAATACGCTCGGCGGCGGCATGGTACCTTATGGAGGCGGCGGCATGGATGCCTTTGGTGGCGCGATGGTACCGGCGCCACCCATGGATCGCGGCGACATGAGCTTCGACCAGCGCGCGCAGATCTCTGCGGGGATCGCAAGGCTCGGAGCCAATGACCTCTCGAAGGCAGTCAAGATCATTCAGGACAACAACCCTTCGCTCGCGTCCGGGGACGGCCACATCGAGGTCGACATCAACGCACTCGACAACCCGACCCTGTGGCGCCTGTGGGACTACCTCGAGAAGTGCAACGGCCCAAAGCCCAAGAAGAGCGGCGGCGGCGGCAAGCGCGGCAGTGCCGCCAACTCGCTCCTGAGCAACATAGATGCCGCGTCCATGCGCAACCCGCACCAGCTGCAGCAGGTGCGCAACGCTCGCTCCTCGCTCGCGAGTGCCGCCGACGGCGGCGCGAGCGGCGGCGGCGGCTTCTCGGGCGCTGACGACGGCGCCGACGACGGCTGGATGAGTGACGGCGACTCGGACGGTGGCAAAGCGCCGACCGGAGGCGGCGGAGGCGGAGCAGGCGGCGGCATGTGGCAGTCCTTCCAGCAGACGAAGGAATCCCACCTGCGGCAGCAGCAGCAGGCGCAGCAGCAGCAGGCGCGGCAGCAGGAAGCGGCCGCGGCCGAAACCGAGCGTGCGCGCCGTGCGGCTCAGGATCAGCGCCAGCAGGCCCAGCGCCAGCGCGACGAGCAGCGCCTGCGTGAGCGTGAGGAGCGAGAGCGCCAGCGACAGGGCGCGGGCATTGACATGATGGGTCAGCAGAAGGCAATGACCGAAGCCGACCAGTGGGGGGGCGATGGCTTTGACGAGTACGGCCTGGGCGGCTTCTGAGACGGCAAGCGGTTCTCGAAGAGCCGGCGCTCGTGTGGAAACGACGCTCGGAGCGGAGCGAATTTTCCGTTGGCAGTCGAAACTGTCCGTTGGCAGGACGAATGAGGGTTCCCGCTCTGGGACTACTTGTACGGTCGTGCATGCTCTTGCACGAGTCTGCAGTCTCGAGAGCCTGGACCTGCGCAGCGGCGCTCACAAGAGCCATAGGCATAGTTCCGCAGCGTGAGGTGGAGGGTGGGCCTGGCGGCCTGCATCGTGCCCTCCGGCCGTGCGCACGATACCCTACCGGGCGCGGCAGGTGCTGGTCCGGCACGGCGCGCGCGCGCGAGAACACATACAAACACGACCGTTCACCGCCGGTTCTCTACTCGAGTTCTTCCATTTTACATATCGCGCGACGACGATAGCATCGGGTGTGTATCAGTCGACAATGTACGATGAAAACCCCGGCATCGTACCTCTCCTGGGGGTGATGAGACGGCGGTACTTTCGTGTTTTTCGTGCGGAATTACAAACATCTCTCGAGCGTGAATCACACATGCTGCTTACGTGTTGTGTGTATTCATAATGAATCACACACCAAGCCCAGCGAAGGAGTTCGAGGTGCAGAAGCTGTAGGTCGACAGGCTGGGCCGTAGAGGCCAATTGATGGGCTGCATATCCAGCGGTGTCAGCGGGAGTGACGGCGACGAGAGCGCCAAATGATCCGCGGCCCCGACGGTGCCAAGCTCGGACCCGACACCAGAGTGGGTCTCATCAATGGTGCTTCAGCTGTCGGGTTTCTGCCATCAGAGCTCGGCCTGTTGACGAGTATCACGCGCCTCCACATATTCCAAGCTTCCTCTCTTTCGGGCACGATTCCATCCGAGGTTATG
>Ga0210239_101153_pt1 | contig 21336 bp, 8 predicted proteins | sample ChrtobMetP5a_0mM_FD_155451 | JGI IMG/M metagenome (GOLD analysis project Ga0210239, IMG submission 155451) | Chrysochromulina tobin associated microbial communities from unialgal haptophyte culture, Seattle, Washington, United States - P5a_0mM | ecosystem: Host-associated > Algae > Haptophytes >... | reverse complement strand
TGGATGCGGTGCACTCGGGATATCCTATGTTCGCAGCCGGAGCAGCTGATCAGCCGCCAAATTCGTGCCAGGACGGTCCGGGACGAGCCAGCATGGGCCGGGACAGGCTCCATTCGGGTTTTTCGTTAGTGACGCTTTCCTCACTTTCTCTCTGACAGTGTGCGGCGCGGGGGGCCCGGTCTTGCAAAGTCGCCGGGGGAGCGGGAGCGCCGGGACGAGCCGGTGCACGACGTTCTCGACTTCGAGCGTTCGAGTATCGAGAATCGGCGTCTTGACGATGACATATTGTATGGAAGCCGAGCCGTCCACAACGCCTTTCAACGGATGCCGCCCCCGGCCGCGGCCCCGCGAAGCACACGGTGGAACTCGACGGCGGAACCCGCCCGCCGGCCGAGACCTCGAGCACGCGCGCAACCGCGATACGTCCTTCCGCGCCCCTCCACACGTCACGCTCGGGCCCACCCGCGCTATACCGTGCGGCGCGGTGCGAGACGGTGGTGGAATGAGCGCGGACGGAGGGACCGCGAACTAGCTGTGACTGACTGACTGTGCTACAGGAACCGCGCGTGGACATGTTGATGTTCTCCGATCAGTGCGATGTGCGTTCTCTAGCGTCGCCTCAAATCGACAAATGGTCGTGGCGCACGTCACGGCACGTAGACGCTCGTGTGCGTGCGCAGCGCACGGTAGAGCGGCTCCGCCGCTCTTGGCGGTGCGATTCGACCGGAGAGGAGCTGGCGCGCCGAGGCGGGGTGTCCGTAGAAGGTGTGGTTGAGCCGGTCGCGAGTGAAGACGCAAGTGCCGTCGAGGCCGACCCCCGCATAGAGTCCGCGCGAGAAGGCGTAGCTGTAGCAAGCCGCCTGCGCACCCGTTTCGCCCACGACGCCCGTCCCCTCTATCGCTCGCCCAATGGGACCCGCCGCCACCGAAATGTGGGCGCCCAGGGTCAACGAGGCCGAGCCCATGAACGAGTTGACCGCCTCCTGCGTGTTGAGGATGAGGAGGACAGTGTTCAACTCGGCCCCCAACTGGGCTCCGACAGAGAAGCCCGCGACTCCGACGCAGCAAGGAGCCGACCACTGGCCGCTCTCCGGATCACGCGCGAGCACGAGGCCACCGCCGCCCATCATGCCGCCCAAGAAGCTCACCTTGACGATCGTGAGAAGCATGATGCCGTATGCGTTGTCAAGGAGCCGGCGCACCATGCCGTCATCGGGCATCCCCAAAAAGGAGTCGAGATTATGCACCGCCTTCTTGATCTCGAGCTTGAACGAGCGCGAGATGGGCTTAAGCCCCCACTCCGCGATGGTCGGGGCCGAGAAGTCGGGCGCCTGCACCGCCTTCGCGACTGTCGCGGTGAGGTACGGCTGCATCGGCAGCAGAAGGTCGAAGCACTTGCCGCACACCTTTTGGGGCTTGAGAGGGTCGGTCTCCGTCTCGCCGAAGAACCAGTGCGCCTGGATGCGATGCTCTCGCGGCGTGCCCGAGTCGGGCTGCAGCAGCGCCTTCGAGTTGCAGCACCGATAGCAGAAGATCTGGCCGCACTGCCGGCAGTGGTGACGGCGCAGCGTGAAGTTGAACTCTTCGCCGCAGCGCATGCAGTTGGGCACAGTCTCGTCGGCGAGCCACTCAGCGCGGCCCAGCGCGTTTGGAGGCAGCGGCGGGCCCGTGTATACGTATGCGCCGGGCGGGATGTCGAGCCGGCCCGAGGGCGCCGGAGGCAAGCCCGCAGGATGCGTCGCCGCTGTGGAGTACGAGATGGATGCCGGTCGGCTCGCCACGCCGAGATCGTCAGCCGCGGACGAGACGCGCGCCGACTGCCGACCGAACGAGTTGGCACGTGCGGCTGCACGTTCGGTCTGCTCCGGTCGAGCGGGCGCGGGCGTCGGAGGTGCCGACGCCGACAAATCGCCGGCCGACGACGGCACGGCGGCCGCCGCCTTCAGGATGTCTAACATGCTCGATGGCGCGGAGGACGGCTGATCCGACGCGCGCAGGGCGCGGAGGGCGGCGCCCGCGCTTATGGGTGCGGAGGCCGGCGGCGGCGGCGGCGTCAGAAAGTTTGTAGGTTCGCCCGGCATGGCGGGTGGAACGGCAAACGGATTCACTGGCGGGTCGGTGTCCGAGCGGATCTTCATCTCTGTTTCGGTACCTGGACCCATCTGTACTTGCGTGGTGCCGAAGAAGGTCGCCGGTGCGTCGTCGTCATAGGAGCGGCGGTGCTCCGAGGAGCGCATGCGGCAAGCCCTAGTTGGCACACTGCTGGGTGGCGGATGTAGGTGATCGACGTTTCAAAAGCAAACTTACAAGGCCGACGAATTTCGTCAGGATACTGGAAACGCCGCACTCGAAGTGAGCGCAAGGCGATGATGCTCGCGGAAACGCCCGACACGCCGCATTTCACCGTTTTTATGGAGTTCGGACTGCTAAGTGAGCGCCTGCGCAGCTTTCTCTCCAACCGGCTAGACGTTCCGGAAGACCTTCCAGATGACGTCTTCTGCGACACCGTGGCCAACCAGCTCGACCGCGTGCTGGATGAGCGCGACGAGCTGGTGGATCGAGAGCGAGATTGGCAGAAGAGCTACCTGCGGCGCGCGCACGGCTCAGAGAACGAGTTTTACGAGCGCGAGCTCGATCGGAGGGAGCGCGATCGGGCGGCGCTCGTGATTCAAAATCGGGCCTTGCGCGACCAGGTGCGCAAGCAAAACGAGATGCTCGACCAGCGCATGAGGATCCTCCAGCAGATGTCACGAGCCATCAGCGTTGGCAATCAAGCAGACGGCTTGGCGGCGGCGGCGTCGGCGGCTGCGATGGTCGCAGGCCCTGTTCCGACGCCAAGCGCAGCGCCGGCTGCGCCGGCCCTCTCCAACGCGCCCGCGGCCCTCATGGGTCCGAGAGAACAGCAGGCGGCACAGCAGGAGGCACCGCCGCCGCCCACTCCGCCTCGAGGGAGCAAGGCGGCGGGCGACGCGCGGCTGGAGACGGCGCTGGCAAACCCGACGCAGTCCGCGCTCACGATCGCCGTGGGGAATGTGAACTACGTGTACAACGAGCTGCTCGCACTCGCGCAAGCAAAGGCGAAGGCGGAGGGGAAGGTTCTCAAATCCGAAGAGCTCCATCAGTGGGACGTGCTGAGCGGCGTCATGGAGCATGAGACGCTGCGCAAGCTGCTCGCGATGAGCGACCTCGCGCTGCCCGACTGCTACGAACTGTGCCAGCTGCTCTTCGTGGGCAAGCAAGACGGCAAGAGCGGCGGCGGCGGCAAGGGTGGTGGCAAGGACGGCAAGGGCGGCGCCGCCGCGCCGACGCCCGAGCCGCCCCCGACGGACCGCTCCAAGTTTGAAAAGTTTTTCCTCATCCGGCACCTCGGGCTACTCGATCTCTACCTGGGCGACAAGGGCGGCAAGGACGGCAAGGGTGGCGCCGCTGGGGCCGAGAACACCGTGGGCAGGCTCGACGTGGCGGGCCATTATCTAGAGATCGTACATCAGGTGCGCCAGGCGCAGTTCAAACCTGACCACGTGGGCTTCCCGCCGCAGGGCTATCCTCAGCAGGGCTATGCCCAGCAGGGCTACGGCCAGTACCCGCAGCAGGGCTACCAGCAATATCCGCCCCAGCATGGGTATCAAGCGGCTGTATCAGGGGTCTCCGGCGGTTATCCACCCATGGCCGGCTGGGAGCAGCACTTCAAGGCGCAATCGGGATACGACGCACATTACGGTGCACGCTGAGAGCAGTCAGATTTCGTGTAGGGCGCGCCACAAGGCAGCTTGTGTTGCACCATGAGAAGCACGGGCCCAATGTCTAGCTTACGCCACGTTTGTCGTTTGCGACTACCGCACTTGACGATGACGTTGCAACTTGCATGGGTGTGGCGCACCGAACCTACTCCGCCTAACTCCGCCTGCCGGCGTGCGCGTCGGTGCGCGACGGCTGCCGGTCCTGGCGCTCCGGGTAGCGTAGCTAACTACACAGACGTGTTGCGAACCGCTCCAGGCTGCGGCGCGCCCTCGGGCGGGTTCAGCCATCAGCGGCGGGTAGCTGCATGCCTGCATCGGACTACGGACTTGGACTTGGGACTAAAACAAAACATGAAAACCGCAGACGCACCACAAACTTCTCAATAATCGGTCCGCGCGAACGACGCGGACACGCGCGCGGTCACCACACGCAGCACGGTGTCTGTGTATAATCGAACAGCGACAAAGCTGCGCGCGGAGTGTCAGGGCCCAACGTTCAAGTCGGCTCGCCCTGCACGGTAAAACCTCACCGGGTCATGCCGTCACCACGACAGCAGGCCCCAGCCTCGATGCAGCCCCCGAGTCCGCCGCCGGCGCCGTTCCGCCCTCCGAGGTCCCGCGAGGCCCCTCATTGCGGCGTCTGGTTGATCGTATCTCGCACGATCATGTACAAGTCGGAGCCCGCGCCGGCGCGCGCGCCGCCGCGATTGATGGCGTCGCGCACAGTGTCCATCTCCTTGAAGACGACGTCCAGCTCGCCATGGTTGAGCTGCTGCTTGACCTTCTCGTTCATCGAGAGCTGCAGCACGTAGTCGCGCACCTTCTCGCGGTCCGCGTCCGAGAGGAACTGCTTGTCGGGCAGCGGGAAGTCGAAGGGGATCTCCGTGTCCGCAAAGTCCGAATTGTCGAGGGTTGTCGAGCTTGCCTGGTTCTCCTCCATGGCCTCGGTGATGTCGAGGTACCGGTTGAGGAACACAAAGGCCATTGAGAGGTCGTTGGCCGAGCGGCAGCACTGGCCCGCGTCGTAAAAGGCCTTATCGGCAGGGAGGATGCGGATGTAGCGCAGCAGCGAGATCGCGAGCTTGCGGCGCACCTCCGTCGAGCCGCGCTCCTCGGCGGTGTCCTTGGCCGAGGTGAGGTGTGCGATCCAGAGCAGCCTCTCGAACTCCTCGGTGAGCTGCTGGTCGCCCTTGGTCTTGAGCCCGTGCACCACCTTCTGCAGCATCTCGCGCAGCGCCTTGAGCGATCGTGTCGATTTGGTGTCGACCTCACCGCCGTCGTAGTCACCCGTGGCCAAGATCTCCTTCGCGAGACGGCGGTACATGGCCACATTCTGCACGGCGGTGCCGTACTTGGAGAAGATCTGCGCGGCGGTGGTGAAGGCGCCCTGCTGGATGAGCGCCGCGCCGTGCAGCGTCGCGTACTTGATGAGCATGTGCGAGCCCTGATGCTGCGCCACCTCGAGGCATTTGGTCCAGTCGCCCTTTTGGGCATACACCTCGATGCCCTCGGCCAGGTTGCCGCTGTGCACGAGGTCCTCGGCCGCGCCGCTCTCGGCGAGCGAGCGCTTGTGCGCCTCGGCCACGTCGCGCTCCACCTTGGGTCCGACCTGCTTGGCGAGCTCGCGCGCATTGTCCCACAGCCCGCCCTGCACGTACACGGCGATCGCCTCGCGGTGCTTGTCGATGCCCTCGTACAGCTCGGCCGCCTGGGCGAACCGGTTGATCTCGATGAGGCGCTTGGAGACGGTCTCGACCACCTCGGGGATGCGCGCGGGCACGTGGTTCATGGCGAGCTTGACTGCATTCTCCCACACCTCCTCCAGGAAGTCGTGGCTCTTGGCCTGCGCGGTGGTCACCTGCAGGTACGCATCGATCGCCTTGGTAAACTCGCGCGCTTCCTCGAGCTGACGGCCGCGCGACATGAGCACCTCCTGCGACTCGGTCGCCGTCTCGCCGCGCTGGAACGCATTGTGCTCCGCCATCAGCTCCTGCACCTTGTGCGGCAGGAACTCGCGCGCGATGCGCAGCGCGTCGTTCCAGCGCGCGGCGTCCTTGTAGGCCTTGACCGCGAGCTCGGGCTTCTTTGCGCGCACGTAGAGCGACTCGGCCTTGGTGAACTCGGAGCGCTCGACGCACGCCTTCGCCTGCGCGACGAGCACGTCGGGCATCGAGCCCGGGTCGTTGGCCTCGGCCACGCGCGTCGCGTTCGCCCAGTCCTGCTGGTGCACATACATGTCGATCGACTCCTTCGGCTTATCGGCCTTGATGAACTCCTTCTCGGCATCGGCGAAGCGCCCCTCGTCTTCGAGATACATCGCGTACTTGAGGTGCACCTCGGGCAGCTTGTCCTTGCGCGAGTTCTGCGCGAGCGCGAACGCGTGCTCGAAGGCGCCGCTCTCGGTCGCGTAGTCGATCGCTTGCTCGATGAGCCCAAACTTGGTGAGCAGCTTGGCTCCCGCCTCGCCGCCGAGCGAGACCGCCCACGCGTACGACACCTTCTTGGACGCGTTCGGGCCGCCGTGGCGCTGCGCCACCCGAATGGCCTCGTCCCACAGGTCGTTGGCGCGGTACATGTTGACCGCCGAGCCCCAGTCGTTGGCCTCAACGTAGTGGCGCTCGGCCAGCTTGAAGTTGCCTTCGGTCTCAAGCTGCTGCGCCAGGTGCAGGTGCGTCTCCGCGAGCAGCTCCTTGCGGTACGAGGTGACCAGCCGGATCATGTCGTCGTACCGCCGGTTCTTCTTGTGCATGTTGATGGCGAGGTCGGGCTCGTGCACCATCACGTAGAGCCGTTCGGCCTCCTTGAACTTGCCCGCGGTCTCGAGGCGGTGCGCCTGCGTGATGTAGAGCATCGCCACCTCCGCTTGCGTCATGTGCTGCGTGGCCACGCGGTGCGCCTTCTCCCACTTGTTGATCTTCGAGTACATCTCGACCGCGTCCTGCGGCGCTCCGCCGCGCAGGTAGAAGCGCTCGGCCTCGTCGTAGTTGCGCGAGGTCTCGTAGTGCTTGGCGATCTTGATCATGAAGGGCTTGGCCTCCTGCGGGCTGAGCGTCTCGACGATTTGGCTCGCCTTGGGCCACTGGCGGCACGAGATGGCCGCCTCGATCGCCTTGACGTAGGCGCCCGCCTCGGTGTAGTGGTTGATGGCCGCGTCCGGGTTCTTGCACTCGACAAGGTAGTCGCCCCACTGCAGCTCGAGCTCGACCACGTCGCGCCCCTGGAAGCAGCGGCGCGACAGGTCGACGGCACGCCCGTACGCCTGCCCCTTGCGGTAGCAGTCCATCGCGCGCCGTGGGTCGTCGAGCTTCTCGAAAAAGTTGCCCGCCTTTTCGAACATGCCGGCCGAGAAGAGCTGTCCCGCAATCGTCTCGAGCAGCGCCGATTGGAACTGCTCGCGCGCCTCGTGCCGGTTGACCACCGCGGCCGCGCGTGCCGGTAGCCCTCCCTTGAGGTACAGGTGGATGGCCGAGACCAGGTCGTGCTCGCGCTCCATCTGCTCGGCGGCCTTCTCCTCCTGGCCTGTCTGCGTGAGCCATTTGAAGTAGTTGGACTTGAGCGTGGCCACCTCGGGATGCTGGCGCTGCTCGGCCACGGCGATCGACTCCTCCCACTTATGCAGCTCCTGGTACATCTCCATCGCATCCTCGACCAGCCCCTGCTGTAGCAGCAGCTGCTCGGCGCGAGCGAGCTCGTTGTTGAGCACCGCGAGCTTCGACTGCACGCGAAAGTGCGCGTTGCCCGCGCCTGGCTGGGGCTGCGCGCCCGCCTGCATCATCTCCGCATCCATCTGCGCCGAGAGCTCATTGACATCGTGCAGGTAGTGCGCCTTGGCGACGTTGCCCGTGGCCGCGAAGCAGCGCTCGGCCGTCGACAGGTCCTCCCTCTGGAGAGCAAGCGCCGAGAGCTGGTCCCACATCGACTCGGTCTCCGGCGTGAGCTCGAGGCGCTCGAGCATCGCGCACGCGCCGTGCAGGTCGTTTTCCTCGACCGCGGTGCCGAAGGCGATGAGCGCCTCGTTGAGCTCGTAGCTCACCGTGTTCATGCCCTCGTCGACGATCACCTCGGTGCGCCCGGGCGTGCGCTCGATGTCCTCGACGTCGCCGCGGATGGGCACCACGGTGACCTTGTCGGGCGCGTCGATGTGGTACCACACGCACAGGTTGCCGCGGTTCTGCGCCACGACCACGTCAGAGTTGGGCACCCACTGCACGTAGGAGGAGAAGGAGAGCAGCGTCGAGCGCGTCTGCGTGGCGATGTCGTACAAGTGGAGCGCGCGCCGTTTGTCGCGGAAGAGCAGCTTGGTGCCGCGCCCGTTCATCTCCATCCAGTCCACCTTGGCCTCGTGCGTGATCGTCGCCTCGGTGATGCCCGTCACCAGGTCAGTGATCCGGATCGTCTGCAGGTCGAGCAAGTACGCGACCTTCTTCACCTCGGCCGCCCCCTCCGTCTTCGCCTCGGAGAGGCGCACCGAGATGAGGTGGGGCGACATGTGCTCGGTGCGGCACGAGCCGAGGATCTCATTGCGCCCGTACTCGACCAGCGTGAGCTCGCCCGAGTTGAAGATCATGCACACCTGCGGGTTGTCGAAGTGGTACTTTTCGGAGCCGCTGCCCGCCCAGGGCACCTCCGAGAGCTTGCACGTCTCCAGATCGCCCATCAGCAACGTCTCCATCGTGCGCGCCACGAGAAATCGGTCCTCGTAGATGTTGATCTTCGTCACCTCGTACCCAAAGTGCGACTTGAGCACGATGCGCGCGCCGCTCGAGAGCCGCTTCACGATCACCGTCGACGTGGACACGTACGTGAACTCGAAGCGACCCTTGTAGCGCACGCGCCGGATGCACGCGTCGTACATGTCGACGGCGCCGCAGAGTGAGCCCACCGTGAGGCGCGAGCCATCGCACTTCCACGCGAGCGCGGTCACCGTGTATAGGTTGTCCACCTGCTTGATGCCCGCATCCTGCCACGCGCCGTCTTGCTGGCCGAGGGTGAAGGTGCGGAACCGATTGAAGGAGCCCACGACGACCGTCTCGCCCGACGGGTTGAAGGCGGCGCACGTGAACTCCTTCTCGGCCTCGTCCTGCGAGTAGTCGAACCGCTGCAGCTGGAAGCCCTCCTTGTCGTAGAAGCAGATTAGCTGGTCGTTGCCCGCCGCGCACACGCTCACGCCCCAGCCGAGCGCGTACGGCACGCACGAGTGGCGGCAGAGCTCGCGGTGCGCCACGCCGTGCGAAGCGTCGTCGAAGTAGAAGCGGTAGATGCGGTGGTCGACGTGGCCCGAGATGACGGCGGTGCCCTCAGGGTTGTGCGCGCACGACACCACGAACGAGTCCGTGGAGTACAGCGTCGCAGGCTTGTTCGAGCGCAGCTGGCCGACCTTCATCTTGCCCTCGGCCAAGCCGAAGACGAGCTCGTTCGGGCGCGACTCGGGCCAGCAGATGCACGTGATGGAGGAACCCTGCTGGAACTTGTTGCAAATCGACTTCTTGTCGCCCCACTCGGCCCCCAGCTTGTACACGAACACGATGTTGTCGCTCTGCGCGACCGCGAGCTTCGAGGAGTCGGGCGACCAGGCCATCCCGCGCACGACATACGTCTTCGTGCCCTTGGCGTCGGCCGGCTTCGTCGAGAATTTGTCGCGCCGTTCGCCGAGGTCATCGCATAGATGCACCACGCGATCGGTCGTCACGATCGCCAGCCGCCGGTTGTTGGCCGACCAGCAAATGCCGGTGACCTTTGCGATGCCCTCTTGCGGGGCGTGGATGGTCTTGAGATGCCGCCTGCGCAAACAAACGCGCGGTGAGCGGGCGTAGTGGGCGGGAGGGCGGGTCCGGAGGATTCGGGCACAGGGGCTGCGATTGCGATCAGGACGGGTGGTGCACGCACAGCTGCATGTGCCCTAGCTGCCGCCGAAAGAGCCGTTGCCTCCAGGTCCGCAAGCTCGGGACAGCGCGTCGAATTCCTCAGACCATGTCGCAGAGAGAAAAAAAGAAGTTAGGATAGAATGATGAGCAAACAACGCTCAACGGCAAAGTCGAAAGTTCGGAACTGTGGAAGCCGGCCAGTGCGCAGCAGTGGAGGTTCTTGCTTCGCTTGGCGCGATTAAGGAAATCATTGGCGCAAGTAAGGCGCAAGCCTTGGCGATTCGGCGCATAGGTTACATGGTCAATTATTTGCTGACCGCGCCGCTTATATACACACGATGTACACGATGCTGGGATGTGGTAATGTGAAAACACAGCGACCGAGAGTACTCCCGAGCACGCGGTATGTGCGCGTCGCGTTAGAGGCGCGACAACTTCAGTCCCGTGAATCAAGAACGCCCACTAGTCTGAGTCAGCCAGATTCCGGACGAGATCTCGGATGCATCGCTCCAGAGAACAGTCCAGAGTCCCCATGCAGCGTTCGCCCGCCCACCACGGCGCTGACGTGAAGGAAGTCTGTGCTCCTCCACACGCGGCTGTCGATACCCGGCTCAGCCGAAGCTGATCTGGCTGATCTGCCCCGAGTGGCAGCTGCCGCGCCCCCTGGCCGAATTCGGGCGGAGCAAAGCGCCGTCTTGCCACTTGACATCCCGCGGGACGACGCGGAGGAGGTCACGCTCGCTGTTGCGCGGCACGCCAGCCGCCACGCCGCGCATCGCCTCAGGCGGCGGTTTCTGCACCACGCGGCTCCCTGCGATGGTCGCGCCGCCGCCCTCGGGCTCCCAGTACAGGGGGCCGATGGCATGCGACGAGGGGCGCCAGCGCCGCTCGCGCGCATCGAGGTCTTCGAGCGTCGCCAGCTCGGCAGGCGAGAGCGTCGCATACGGCGCGGCTTTTTGAGCCGAGCGCGGACTCTTGGGCAGCCGATCCGCGACCGATCCGAGTGTCGCGTACGGCGGCAGCGGCACCCTCGCAAGCGTCGGCAAGGTCGGCCGCGGAGGCAGGGGCTCGGCAGGCTGTTGCGGGCCTGTGTCGCCAATCGGTTCATCAAGAGCGAAGGGCGGCGGCGGCGGCGGCCGCCGGGGCGTCGGCGCAGTCGCGGGGCGCACTTGCAGCATCCCGTCGAGGGTGGAGAGGGTGCTGTCCTCGAACTTGTGCGCCGACCTGGCCCCGATCGCGGGCATGCCCGCGGCGCCCTTGCCTGCGCGGCGTGCGGCGTCGGCCGCCTCGGCGGCCGAGGGCGGCCGGCGATTGGACGGGCGTGCACCGGCCGAGCGCACCGACTCATCGGAGAACATGGGCGCCTGGCTCACGTCGAGGACCGCCCATGGCGCGGACCGTGACTGTCTCGTGTAGTGCGCAAACTGCTGCTCGCGGCTCAGGCCGCCGGCTGGAGGCTCGGGAACTGTCCATGAGCCGATTGGGGGAGCGGGGAGCTCTGGCGCGGGAGGCCCGGTCGCGGGCAGCTCCTCGGGCACTGGCGGCGGAGCTGGCGGCGGTTCACGATCGTAGCCGTGCCACTCGTCGTGCGGCTGCTCCTCTTCGAATATAGGAGCTTCGAGGATGGCAGCGATGAGCTCGGTGCGCCCGATGCCATTTGCGTTGAACGGGAGCGCCTCGAGCATGCACCGAACCTCAACCTGATTGATGGGCACCGCTAGCCGTGCGCAGCCGTTGACAAAATCAGCGGGCAAGACGTATCCGCGGACGCGGACGCCTCCTTTAACCCAGCGATCCTCGCTGCCGGGGAAGAGCGATTCGACAAAGTCCTTCTCGCTGAGGGCGCCACGTTGCTGCGCGACCGCTGTGTGCAGCGCCGAGAGCTTGGAGGCTGCGGTGATGAAGGCGGAGAGTCGGCCATCCTGGTCCGCCATCGCCTTCTCCCTTCGGGCGGGCGGCGGGCGGCGGGAGCGGGCGGCGGGCGGCGGCGGGAATGCGAGTGCCTAATTGAACACACAATTTGTGAAACGCTGCGGGGTCAAGCTCACAAAGCCATGGACCTTTTTTGAAAGTTTCGTTCACTCTTCATTTCCCGCGTTTTCATGTCGGGGTCGTCTGCCGAGGGCTTGACGGCCGAGCACTTGCTCATCGCTCGGTTGCACGTCGAGCGCCTCATCTCGACTCAGCGCTTCTCGGATGCGGCCGACGTCGGCGCGCGGGTGCTCGCCACCGCCTCCGCCGCCTGTGCCGCCGCACCTCGCGGCATGCAGTTCGCCTCGGAGCGCGTTCGCCTCGCGTGCAGCCTCTGTGCCCTGGGCATGCTCAGCGGCCTGACCCTCAAGTCCTTCGCCGAGCTCCTTCAGAACGCTCCAGTCGACGAGGCGGCGCAAACCGCGGCGGTGGCCGCCATGAAGGCTCTGAGCGACGACGATCTCTTCGTGTGGCTACAGGCTCTTGAGGCCGCGGCGCCATACGGCTCGCGCAACGCATTGTCTCTGCTCGACGCCGCGATCGGCCACCTGGACGAGGGAGTGGCGCCCGCAGTCCTCTCGTCCGCGCTCGCCTCGGGCGCGGCGCGCACAGCGCTCGGCGCGGCCGATGAGGCCGTGCGTGCGAGCGGGCTGCAATTGTGCGCCAAGATGCTGCGAGCGGCGCCGGTGGTGCTGTGCGACCGGCTCGTGCCACTCCTGATGACGGCGGCGCTCGTCGAGGCGCCCGGCCTTCAGGAGCTGGCCCTTGCGACGCTCGGCGACGTGGCGTGCGCGCTCGCGCGCGTGCCCAGCGCGCACGAGCGCTCGGACGCGCTCGTCGGCGCTCTCGAGCCCATCGTGAGGCTGCTCAGCGTGTGCCTCTTCGCGCCGCGGCTGCCGCTGCAACAGATCGCTACGCTCGCGCTCGGTAAGCTCGTACTGCACGGCACGCGCCGGCACCGCCCTCGCGCGCGCGACACGAGCACGGGCGTTGGCTCTCATCGGGTGCGGTCGCCGCCAGCGGGCAGCGACGTGAGCAGCGTGAGCAGCGAGGACGACGCGGCGGAGGCGGAGGACGAGGACGGGGGGGCGCACGTCGCGACGCTCGAGCCCAGCGGCAGCTGCCTCGAGGCATGCACCGACCTCGAGCGGCTCGTGGCCGACTTGGCCTTTCGGTACACCGCACCCGAGAGGGCGCCCGCGCCGCCGACGGCGCCAGCGATGGCGCCGCATGCGACGTTGGGCGGCAAGGCCAAGGGCGCTGCGGCGAAGGCCAAGGGTGCTGCGGCCGCCGAAAAGGCGCACGCCGCCGGCAATGCGACGCTCATGGCGACGCTCCTCGCGTTCTTTGAGGCCCTGCGTGAGCGGCCAGTCGCGGTGAGCAACGCGATTGTATGGATCTGCCTGGGCTGCGCTGAGGAAGGCAGCCTCGGAGGCGGCAACGGCGGCGGGGACGGCGAGGAAGAGCCCGATGAGCGCACGTCGCGCTGCCTGCGCTTCCTGGCGTCGCACCTGGCAGAGGCCGCGGTCGCGTCGGTAGTGCAGGCGACGGTGCTCAACTTGCAGCACCAGCATGGGCTCGACGTGGACGCCGCGCGCGTCGCGGGCTGGCTGCACTGATGAGCGACAATTGGGAGCAAAGTTCGAGGAGGAAGCGGAGAGTGGGGTGTGTCGAAACGGTCATCAAGTTTGGAGATGTTTGCGCTGCGGCATCGCGAAGGCCAAATCGTCATGACGGCAGGCCCAGGAGAGCGCAGTGCGGCCCTCCTTCGGCACCATGGCGGCCACTGAGGAGGATCGCCAGAAGATCCTCCAGGAACTGAAGGAGAAGAATGATATGATCCTCAGCATCAAGGGTTCGAAAATCGAGACACAAGTCGTCAAGTACTATGCAACGCACAAGGCGAATGTGGCCGAGTTCGACAAGGAGGGCTACCTGCCACTGCACCACGCGTGCGAGGCGCAAGCGAATGCTACGATCATCGATAAACTTCTCGAGATCTACCCCGAGGGCGCCAAACTCGTCACAAAGGGCGAGGGCAAAGGCGATCTGCCGCTGCACCTGGCGTGCATGAAGTCTGTCACCGGCGATACCGCCAAGGCGCTCGCGGCGCGCATCGAATCGGTGGACCTGATGATTGAGGCGATGGTCAATGCGTACCCAGAGGCGTGCACTATCAAGCAGCGCGGCGCCCTCCCGCTGCACCTGGCGTGCGCGCATCAGTTTCCGCTCGGGGCGGTGACCACGCTGATCAAGCAGCACCCTGACGCGTGCAAGGTGCTGGCAGAAGGGTCGGGGAACCTGCCGCTACATCTGGCGTGCCTCAAGGGTTCAGACGAGCAGGTGATCACGTTGCTCGTCCAGACCTATCCGGACGCGTGCAAGACGAAGAATGAACGCGGCAATCTGCCAATCCACTTTGCGGCGGCGAAGCAGGCGTCGGAGGCTATCGTGCGCTGCTTGCTGGCCGCGTACCCCGAGGGCGCACAGCAGAAGGACGAGGCGGGTAAGCTGCCGCTGCAGATTGCGTCCGAGAAGCAAGCCTCCGAGGCGGTCGTGCGCGCGATCAACGAGGCCTTCCCCGACGCATCGCGCGTCAAGAATGCCAAGGGCCGGCTGCCGTGCCGGATGGCTTTCGAGACCAACGGTGGCGACGGCGTGATGGCGGCGCTGCTCGAGTCGTACCCCGACGGCGCGCGAGAGAAGGACGAGGCGGGCAAGCTGCTGCTCCACTACGCCGCCGAGACCAAAGCCTCCAATTCAATCGTCCAGTCGCTGATCGATGCGTACCCCGACGGTGCGAAAGTCAAGTCGGTCGCAGGCAACCTGCCGCTGCACTGCGCCGTGCAGCATCAGGCGACGGAGGAGGTGGTGCGCGCGCTCATCGCGGCCAACCCCGAAGGCCCGAGCGTCAAGGATAGCGGCGGCAACTACCCCATCCACCTCGCCGCCATGTACCAGTGCGCTGACGGCGTGATGGCGGCACTCATTGAGACCTTCCCAGAAGGCGCCAGCGCGGCCAAGCGCGACGGCAACCTGCCCATTCACTTCGCCGCGGGCAACCAGTGCTCGAAAAAGGTGGCGGAGATGCTGATTGAGGCCTTCTCGCGAGGCGCGAAGACTATCGAGGACTCTGGCCTGCTTCCGCTGCAGCTGGCGGCCAAGAAGCAGCTGGTGCTCGAGCGTTTGCTCTCCGAGAGGACAGCGGACCGCAAGATGATCGACATGATCTGCGACAAGAACGACAAGGTGGACCTCGCCAGCAAAGGTGCGGACTTCAAGGCGGAGAAGTTGCACGCCCAGGAGCTGCGCGACGAGAAGAGGGCCGTCGAGTTGCAGGCGAGGAAGGAGGTCGACGACAACCGCGAAGTGATGCGTTTGCTGCTGCATGCGACCTTTGATGTGCCACCACCCGCGCCGGACGCACCTCCGCGCCCCAAGCGCCCGAAGTTCGACGACCTCGTATCGTGCCTCAAGGGCAAGGGGAGCAAGGAGGAGGGGCTCGCGCTGCTCGCGGCCGAGCCACTCGTGTGCAAGGTGGTCGACAAGTGGGGCAAGTACCCGCTCCACTACGCGTGCGAGTTCCAGGCGCCGGCGGAGGTGGTGGAGGCCATCTTGAAGGCGTTCCCCAGGGCTGCGCAGCGCAAGGCGATGGACAACCGCTACCCGCTCTACTACGCGAAGCAGTCGGCGCAGGTGATCGTCGACCAGCTCATCGAGGCCCATCCGACAATCTTCGACGCCATGTCGCTCGGCGAGCGGCTGACGCACCGCGCACCCAAAGAGTACCTGCTGCCCTTCATCACGCGACAGACGAGCCGCGTCAAGGACACGCAGGGCAACCTGATGCTGCACTATGCGTGCCAGTACCGCTCACCCGATGAGGTGGTGCGCAAGCTCGTGCAGAGGAATCCCGAGTCTCCGCAGGCGCCCGACTCGCACGGCAACCTGCCATTGCATGTGGCCGTCTCCTTCCAAGCGAGCGAGGCGGTCGTCGCCACACTGATCGTCGCGTACCCGGAGGCGGTGCAGACAAAAGGCCAGCGGAACTGCTTGCCGCTGCACTTTGCCGCCGAGAAGCAGGCAACCGAGGCGGTCGTCTGCGCGCTCATCGAAGTGTATCCGAGCGCTTGCGCGCATGCGGACGACCGGGGCAAGCTGCCGCTGCACTTGGCGGCGCAGCACAACGGCACCGAGGCCATCATCACGGCGATGCTGAAGCACAATCCCGCCGCAGTCAAGGAGAAGGACCGCGCGAACAACCTGCCGCTGCACTGGGCTGCCGAGGGCAAGACGGCCGCGGCCGGCGTCAAAGCAATGCTCGCACTGGACCCGCCAGTGAAGGTGGCCCCCGGTTCGGTGACGGTCAAGGGGAAGCGTGCAGAGGTGGACATGGGCAGCGTGGGCGCGAAAGATGCCTTAAGTATGCTGCCGTTGCACCGCGCCGCCATCAAGGCGGCGCCCGCGGGCGTCGTCGAGGCGCTGCTCGAGGCGTACCCGAAGGCAGCCGAGGTCAAACTGGAGAGTCGGGGGATGACGCCGCTGCACCTCGCCATCGAGGCCGACGCGTCTGAGGCCGCCGTCGTCGCCATCCTCAACGCCTACCCCGAGGCAACCAAGGTGGCCGAGCCCTTCGACGCGAAGCTGCCGCTGCACGTGGCGGCGGAGCGCGAGGCATCGGACGGCGTCATCTCGGCGCTCCTGATCGAGTACTTCGAGGCGACCAAGGAGCGAACTAAGAAAAGCATGCTGCCGCTGCACCTCGCCGCTGAGACTTGGGCTTCCGACTTTGTGATGCACTCGTTGCTCATGGCCTACCCCGAGGCGGTGCGCGAGCAGTCCACCGACGGCGCGCTGCCTCTGCACAGGGCGTGCACCAAGATGGGCTTCGAAAGCGTCGTGTACATGCTGCTCAAAATGTTCCCTGAGGGCGTCAAGACCCGCGACGCGACGGGACAGCTGCCGCTGCATTGGGCTGTGTCGAGGGGGGCATCGCCCAGTTCCGTCGCCGACCTGATCGAAGCGTATCCCGATGGCTGCAAGGTGGCGGACAATGCGGGCAACCTGCCGCTGCACGCGGCGGTCATCGCTGGCGCGAGCTTGCCCATCGTGACGCAGCTGCTCGAGATCTACCCGGCGGCTACTAAGACGTCCAACCACTTTTACAAGGCGCCGCTTATGATCGCGACCGAGATGGGAGTGCCCGAGGTGCTGCTCAAGGCGATCCTTGAGGCCGAGCACAAGGCCAACTCGATCTTCGGCGCCGTGGAGAAAGGGCTGGCAGCGCTGCAGAAGGCAAAGGGCAAAGGCGGCTTGTTTGCCCCTCTGGCCAGCTTATGGGGCCGATGAGGAGATCGCAGCGGGCGTGGCGGCATCTGCGGCGCTGGCGGCGGCCGCACGGCATCCGCCAGGCATCCGCCAAAGTATTGGGCTGCGATGATGCATGCGAGCGCATGGCATTCTGTGTGTCTAGGGCGCCCGGGGTGTGGAGCTGAGGGCGTGCGAGCGGCAAGCAGGCCCCGGCCATGATGAGCGGAACAATCCCTTCAATGTACTCCATTTCGAATGCTTGGTGAGCTGAGAGTGTGCCGCTGTGTCAGGATCGCACGGTAAGGTCAGCCCCATTCGCCGTTGTCTGCTGTGGCCTGTGTGGTGTCTCCGGTCTCGACGGGAGGACGCACGGTCGTGTATGATCTCGACGTGTGTTGTGTCTGTTCTCTGTTGCTTGCGAGTAATGATTGTGTGACTCGTGCGCTGCGCGGTTCGGCGCACCGCACACGGATATATATAATAATAATTCGGTCAGCGATAACGCGACGATCTATAAACTTTCGCGGATACCGCCGCCCGGCGCACAAACACGTGCGGAACGGACCACGGTGCGTTGACGCCGGACGCGACGTAAGACGCGACGCGGATCTAGCTTATCGCGGCCGCATAAGATCTAAGTAGAACTTAGATGAACGGATCATCCGGGCTGCCTGAGCGGTGGTGGTGGTTTCAAGTAGACGCGCCCATTGTCGGCGTCATTATTGATGAATCGCGAGGTGCAGCACCACGCGCCGCGGTAGACATAGTACTCCATCATGGTCATGAAGAGCATCGCCTGGTTGGGGTCGCTCGACCAGCCACCAAAGAGGCCCTCAGCGTCGGCGAGTTGGAGCACGCGCGCGTCCTTCCACGGCGCGAGTCGCTCGAGTAGCTGCACGTTGGTCACTCCTCGAGGGAGCGTAGGTCCGCCAGCCGAGATCATCCCGTTGTTGGACGCGCCTTCGGCCCCCAGCGCGTCCGCCAGCGACCCGCCGCCGCCGCCGCCGCCGCCGCTGCTGCTGCTGCTGCTGCCCACGCGTCTGCCGGTCACATGGACCTCGACGATCGAGTTCTTGATCTCGGTTGAGGTGCGTGGGTCGTGCAAGAACGAGTGCGTGCGCATCTTGAGCGGCTCGGTGAAGAGGCCGTGGAACTTGTGCGGTTGCATGCCGAAGCGCGTCGGTTCGGTCGCCATCAGCTGCAGCTTATGGGTGTCGGTCACAAAGTGTGTCGAGCAGCGGAAGGGCATCTTGAGGCGAGGCGAGGCGCCCTGGTACACGCACGTGGGCATGATGTCCGGATACTCGGATCGGTCGCACAGGCACTCAAAGTGCGGAATGATGAGCGTTCGGTTGAGCACACGCGCGATGGCGAGCGCATCGCGCAGCGCGTGCACCTGGCGTGACATGAGCTCGACGTTGGCGCGAAGCCGCACGGACCGTTTGAGCCCTTCCTGCCACATGATCTCCATCCCGACCGGTTTGGGCGGCAGCCCGTGCTTTGGATCCTCGCCGCCGCACGGTCTCGTCATCTGGCCTGGAATGTACTCATCCTCGCCCGGCTTGCAAGGCATCGGGTCTGCCCCGGCAGCAGGCGGCACAAATGTGAGGAACTTGCCCTCTTCATAGTACTCTCGCGGCAGGACGGCCCAGAGGCCCGCCTCGAGGAAGCGCCAGCGCTTACCCGCGTCGCCATACTCGGTGAAGGTGGCGTGCACCGACAAGCACTTGCCAGTCTTGCCCTCCTGTTGGACCCACACGAGATGGCCCGAGCAAAAGTGCTCGGCGGGCAGTGGCGCGACGCGCAGCCCATGGGGACCGAAGCCGGGCACGGGGCCTACCACGCGCCCCGAGGCCGAGACGCGCTTGACTGGGTAGAAGCCCGTTTGGATCAGCCTGTTGAACGCGCCCTGGTCATCTGAGTACGGGTCGCGCAGCCCCAGCGTCGCGGTCGCCCACGCCTTGGCGAAGCTAATAGAGTCCTCATCACTCTTGAACCAGAGGACGCCCGTGTTGAACACGGCGCCGCCCACATTGTCGGGCGAGTAGCCGCACGACTGCGGCGAGTGGCTGCGCGGCGTCTTATCTCGGTCCGAATCGACGTCAAGGCAGTCGGTGGAGGCCCCAAGCGAGGCGCCCTCTGCCATCAAGCTCGTGAGTACTGGGAGCGGGTCGCCGACCCACGCGACATCCGAGTCGGAGACGAGGACGTGCCGGCCCGTGAGCAGCACCAGCCGGATGCACTCGGCCTTCAGGTATCCCATCCGATGGAACAGATGCGGCGCGTGCCGGAAGTGCGTCGTGGGCAACGCACCAGTGTAGTTGTAGGCAGGGATGCGCCGCTCGTGCAGCGCGCGCAATAGAACCTCGTCAAAGGCGGCGACGACCATGTGCCAGCCGTATCCGAGCGCAATCACGTGGTGCGCCCAGTTCATCAGCATCTCGGTCACTCCCGCGTTGCCAAAGGCGAGCCACGCCGTGCCGCCGACCGCCACGTGCTCGAGGAGCACCTCCATCGAGGCATCAGCAGGACGCTGTGGCGGCAATTTGCTCAGGTCGGGCCGCCAGCGCGTCATCCCGTCCGCCTGGAGCAGCCGGCGCACGTTGTCCGACTCGCGCTCCGCCTGCGCCAACGACGATTGCGTCGCGCCCCACAGCACGCCCTCCTTGGGTGTAGGCTGGTGTTCGATGGCGGTGGCGACGGACTGGCGCGCCATGACATCCTGTCCACCCGAAAAGAACATTGGCCCGTCCGCGGTCGCGGTTGCGGGCCGCTTGATTGGCACACTCGACGCCACGGCCGGATTCGAGCTCGTCGTCGCCGCTGGGTGTGGCGTTGCCTCCACTTCAGGCGGTGCCGCGGTTGCCCGCACGCGGGAGCGCACGAGCGCCATGCTTGCGTCCACGCGCTGCGAGGCATAATGCGTGCTTCGAGCGCTGGTGGGCGCCCATGCGGTGAAGTGCACGTACAGCACCACGCACACCGCGAGGAGCGCCCAGAGGATCGACCTGCTCGTGCGCGCCATCGTCGACGAGTTTCGACCAAACCTGACACGTCAAGTCAAGTCATCCGGGGATCCTGGGATCCACTCAGGCCGTCCGGCGGTGACTCGAAAAGTGGGCGCTTCGCAACGAAGCCCATTTTGGAAGATCGGTTACGTCGATCTGCCGAATCGTGAACTAAATTCGCCGAGGTCCTGTGCTCGAGCCAAAGCTTGCTCGAGCCACCTCTCGTGCCCCGCCTCCTTGTGGGCGTGCCCACGTTTGGCGCAGCCGCCCGTCGGCCATCAACATGCTCAACATATTTGCCATATTCGTCCACCGGCGCCTCTACCACTGGGTCTTTGAGGTGCTGCCACTTTGCCTCCTCGCCTTTCAGTCCATTGCCGCTGTGACGGCGCAGGGGAACGTTGATGGATGGTCACGGCAGGCGGTAGGCGCTGCGCGCGACTTAGGCAGGAATATGGGGAAAGCGGGCGAGCAGCTAGCCAACTTCATCGGCCGTTGGAACATCCAGGAGCGCCACAACATGGATGAGTTCCTTGAGCAGCTCGGCTTCACCGCGTGGCAGCGCGCGCTTATCACCCGCGCCGGGCAGCAGACAACAATGGAGGCCACGGGCGGCAACCTCAGTATAATCACGTCCGACCTGCGCGGCACGACGCGGCTCGATCTGCCGCTCGATGGTGCCGAACAAGAATCGTGCGTGCCGCCTCCCGCCCCGCCGCCGCCGTCCTAAAGGGGAGCCGAGGATGTCCTAAACTATCGGGAGCAATCCCGGGTCTTCTTTCCACTGATTGCCAGTGCGGTCAATCGCTCAGGCTGAGGCTCCCCGCCACTCTGGCCTCTTGCACTGCGCCCAGCCCTGCCGTGTGCCGCACATTCTCTCGCCTGTCGTGTGTGCGGCCTTCTCGTGCTTCACGGGAGAGTTGCGCGCGTGCGTTGTCGGACGCAGGGCCGATGGCGACGGTGGCAGGACGGTGTACCGCAGGGCGCAGGTGGATCGGCACGCCGTCACCGTGACGGAGCGCTTCCCGGGCGACGAGGAGCCCGTGTCCATTTGCCGCCGCACGCTCAACCCCGACGGGCGCATGGTCATCGAGATCAAGAAGCGGACGCCGACGGGCCGGTTGGCCTCCTTCAGAGCTATTGCCTCACGATGCTGAGCGGCTCATGCCGGCTCGCGCTCCCTGTACAACTTTCTGCTCGGATCCCCCCCCGCCTCTTCTCTCCATGGCATGTGGTCGTCTGTGTGCCGCTTATGTGCCGCTCGTGTGCAGTGACATTGGTACGAAACGCGCGGCCGTGGTACGCGTAGATGATGTGGTGAGGTGACAGTGCAGGCGCGGACTTGGAATTGAAATCCTGGAATTTCGGAATTGTAATCCTAGCCCCCTCGAAATTCCATGACGTTGAAATTCCCAGTTTCCAACAAAAGTCGTGTAATCGGGA
>Ga0210239_101151_pt1 | contig 21345 bp, 6 predicted proteins | sample ChrtobMetP5a_0mM_FD_155451 | JGI IMG/M metagenome (GOLD analysis project Ga0210239, IMG submission 155451) | Chrysochromulina tobin associated microbial communities from unialgal haptophyte culture, Seattle, Washington, United States - P5a_0mM | ecosystem: Host-associated > Algae > Haptophytes >... | reverse complement strand
GTGATGGGGGTTGGGACGGTGGAGGGGAGGGCGGCGGCGATGGCGGTGGGGACGGCGGGGGCGGCGGGGGTGGCGGGGGCGGCGGCGGCGGAAGCGGCAAGGCCCTCTGTCACGTTGACGAACGACACTGAGCGGCTTGCGTACGGCGATGCCAATTGAGAGGCTGGGGGAGATTGAGACTGAGATGAAGATTGAGATGAAGATTGAGATTGAGACTGAGATTGAGATTGAGATTGAGATTGAGGGCGTGCGAGCGTCGGAGGCATCGGCCGCCCTTCAAACACCCAAGGTGGCATCGGCTCGAATCCGCGCGCGGGCCCGACCGGCCGAAGGCACGCGCGTACCTGGGCAGGGAGCTCAGCGGCAACGAGCACCGCCCAGCGCGAGAGGCGTGACGAAACGCTCTGCCACTCGCCGGACTCACGCGTCGCCTTGAGCACGAGCATGGATTCCACAGCGTCCATATTAGGCATGGATTCCACAGCGTCCCGTGCCGTCGCCGTGCGCCCATCGGCACCCGCCATCGCCGCCGCCGCTGCTGCCATAGGCGCCGCTGTAGCCGTGCTGTTCACAGCATTCACAGCATTCACAGCATTCACAGCATTCGGACCGAGCACCCGCCGCTGCGCGAGAGGCGTGGCGCCGCGCTCGTCCGTCACGGCCAAATCGACGAGCTCAAGCCGGTACTGCTGCTGCCGAATGCTGCTGCTGCTGCCCAACGGCGGCGCGCGGCGCCACACGTCCAATCGAAGCGCCGGAGTGAGCGCCGGAGTGAGCGCCGGAGCGGCCGTGCGCAGCGGCGGGACGCCTCTAGCGGGCTCGGGCGCCGTTATGGGCACCGTCGAGCGCCGCCACGGGCGCGGCACGCGCCGCCACGGCGCCGCATGCGGCGGCGCCACATGCACGATCACCAGCGGAGATCCCAATGCAAGGGGCGCCGTCTTGGGCAGTGCCTGGGGCGCCGTCTCGGGCAGCGTGAACCCGTCGCGGGTGCCGGTGGGCTGAGCCGCCGTTTGCTGCCCGAGACGGCGCCCCACGCTTGTGCCGCCCATATTTGGCAGCTCGACGCCCTCGATGCGCGGCTCCACGGCCGCTGTGGCCGCTGTGGCCGCTGTGGCCGCCTCGGATGCACTGAGCGGCGCGACGGCGCCTTTGGCGTTGCCCGGCGGCTCGGCCGCGGGGCAGATGCAGAGCTGCAGATGCTCCACCTCCATCCCGAAGTGGAGCTGTCTCTCCAGCACGCGCTCCAAAAGCGAGCGCAGCCGAGCGCCCGCGGCTGCCGTGGCCTTGTACTCCTCGGCTTGCCGCCGCTCCGAGTCATTCAAATGCCCCTCGTCGCGGCGGGAGGCGCTGGCGCCCAACACGGCGCTGGTGGCCTCGTGCAGACTCTCCCTTCGGTGCAGTGGCCGACCGTACTGGTCCAAGAGGGGCGTGCTCGAGGGCGCGCTCGAGGCTATGGGGACGGGTGAGGGCGGCTGGAAGGAGAGTGGTGGCGCCGACGCGGAGCAGCTGCCGGAGTAGCTGCCGGGGTAGCTGCCGGAGTAGCTGCCGGAGTAGCTGCCGGGGTAGCTGCCGGAGTAGCTGCCGGAGCAGCTGCCGGAGTAGCAGTCGGAGCCATCCACGGTGGCTTCGGCTGCGGGCCCGCCGTCATGGGCGCCGTCATGGGCGCCGTCATCCGCGCACGAGGCCGTGCTGGTGGGTTCACGATCGATGGGCGAGATGAGGGGCGCTCTTGTGCCCGCGGCGGCGCCTGTGAGGGCGGCGAGGGCCACCTCGAACGGCAGCTGGTCGAGCAGCTGCTGCCAGCGCTGCTCCGGCGGGTGCCCAGCACAGCGCGGCCCCTTCCCTTGCACTGCGCCGTACCGGTAGAGCAATCGGAGCTCGGCTAGAAGCGCTGTGTTGGGCAGACGCGCGGCCCTCTCCTCGACAGCCCTCCAAGCGTCGTGCCAAGCGCCCGTCGGGGCCCGCGCCGTGTTGGGCACATCGGCACTCGCTGCCTCGTAGGCCGCCGGCGCCGTGCCATCATCTTCCCCACAGCCCTCTTGGGCGCTCGGCACGGCGCTCCCCTCCACTTGGGCGCTCGGCACGGCGCTCCCCTCCACTTGAGCGCTCGGCACGGCGCTCCCCTCCACTTGGGTGCTCGGCACGGCGCTCCCCTCCACTTGGGTGCTCAGGGACGTGTACCACGAGTTGTACGCCACGTAGACAGCATAGAAGCACTCCAGTAGCTGCACGTGGTGCGGGCTGAGGGTCGCGTCGAGGCGCGCGGCGCTGATGGCGATGTCGAGCACGGCACCGCTCGTCGGAGACGGTGGTGCCCGCTGAACGATGCTGACGCTCAAGGCCGGGCGAGCTGCGTCGGCGGGCGCCGTGTTGGGCGCATGCTCAACCTCAGATTCAATCTCCGATGGCTCGCCGTGGCCAGATTCAATCTCCGATGGCTCGCCGTGGCCTGATTCAATCTCCGATGGCTCGCCGTGGCCGCCGCCGACGGCGCGCGCGTGAGCTTCGAGGAGGAGCAGCCCGGTGTGAACATTCACAGCCCGTTCGAGGTGGAGCAGCCCGGCAGCTGGTGTGACCACCTCAGACCTCCTGGCCGATGGACGCGCCGTGTCGGTAGCAGGGGCCGCACGTGCACCACCGCTGCCGCTGCCGCCACCGCTGCCGCCACCGCTGCCGCCGCTGCCGCCGCTGCCGCCGCTGCCGCCGCTGCCGCCGCTGCCGCCGCCGCCGCTGCCGCCGCTGCCGCCGCTGCCGCTGCCGCCGCTGCCGCCGCTGCCGCTGCCGCCGCTGCCGCTGCCGCTGCCGCTGCCGCCGCTGCCGCCGCTGCCGCTGCTGCCGCCGCTGCCGCTGCCGCTGACATTCCTCAGCGCTGGATGCGGCTGCAGCTCGAAGCGCACGCTCTCAACCTCGATGCCAACGCCCGTCTCCAAGATGGGCACACGCCGCTGGCTCGGGCGCAGGCGTGCGCACTGCCACCGGCTGACCAGCCACGCGCCGCTGCACGCGAGCGCCAACACGGCGCTCGAGATGTCGATCTCAATGCTGCTGAGCAGCGCTTCAAGCAACACGTCAAGCAGCCGCACGACCGGACGCTGCGGCGCCGATGCAGTCGAGCGGCCGTTGGCAGAGCGCATGGGCGCCTCCGCAGTGGTGGCGCCTGTGGCGGGCGAGGCGCTTGTGGCGGGCGAGGCGCTTGTGGCGGGCGTGGCGGCTGTGGCGGGCATGGCGGCTGTGGCGGCGGCGGCAGAACACGCGGGCCCAAGACTCTCGAAGGCTCGGACGTGCGAGAGCAGCCGCATGCGCTTCAGGTCGCGGAACGTCTCGAGCGTGGCCTTGCGGGCCGGCTCTGCCGCCCAGACATCGGGACCAGGCAGCGAGTGTAGCATCATCAGGCCCTTGGCACGAACTTCGAGCAAGGCGGAGCGGTCGGTCGCCGGCCGAGGCGATGGCGCCCGTTCTGGAGTTGCAGCGACGTCCTCGCCAGCTCCGCGCGCTTGCGATGCCCAGCCAAACCTTCGCCGCGCCGACAGCAGCGTGCACGCCAGAGCCCAGCCACTGAGCGTCAGCGAGAGCTCCTCGATCTGCACCACGTCGAGCGCCGTCGGGAGCAGGCTACCAAGCACGTAGCTGTTGAGCCACGCGGCGGCAGGAAGTCCTAGATGCACGTCGCTCAGCACCAAGGAGATGGCGCCACGCGTGAGGTGCACGCAGATGCGCACCCGCACGCCTCCAAGCACCAAGCCGGAGGCGACGAGCGCACGCCTGAGGAGGTGCTTGAGTGCATGCGAGGCGAGAACGAAGCACGTGATGGTCGCTAGCGCCAGGGTTAGGACGAGTCGCACGCTCTCCTCCTGTTCGCGAGCCGTCTGGCTCGCCTGCCGCATAAACTGCTCCTTCTGCTCGAGCGAGTTGCCGAGGACGGCCAGCATCGCGACAGCGCGTTTCGACAAAAGACACAAAAAAGGAAACGAAAGTCCAACTTTGCAGGACATTGCGGCGTGACGCGGCATGGTCGTCACGGAGTCTAAAAACCCCACACAGATCGCGAAAGGAAACACTCATGTCGTGCCCAGATGAAGGCGATGGCGGCCGCCCAGCGAAGAGAAGTCACGCCGAGGTGGCTGGATTTCACGAGGATGACGAGGATGAGCGCCGCTGCGCGGAGGCCGTGCGCGAGTACATGACGCGCATCGAGCCGCGCTGGCTCAAGCGCAGCAATGTCGAGCGGCGCTGCGTCGACACGCTTTCCCGCGAGGAGTTTGTCGAGAAATACGAGAAGCCACGCATCCCTGTGATTCTCACGGGCGTGGTCTCCAAATGGTTGGCGGCCACCGAGTGGACGCGGAAGCGGCTGCTCGAGCGGTACGGTGAGAAAACGTTCCGCGTGTCTGCGAGCGTGGACATGACGTTGCGTGAGTACCTCGAGACTGCTGATAGGAGCGAAGCTCAGCACGAGCTGCGGCCGCTCTACCTCTTCGACAAGGACTTTTGCAGCAAGTGCCCAGAGATGGTGGCTGAGTTCAGCGTGCCACCGTACTTTGAGGAGGACCTGATGGACGTGCTTGGTGCGGAACGGCCCGACTACAAGTGGTTGATCATCGGCCCAAGGCTGACTGGCTCCTCGTTCCACGTCGACCCGAACTGCAACTTCGCGTGGAATGCCACGATCGAGGGCCGCAAAAAGTGGGTGCTCTACCCGCCCGACTGTCCGCCGCCGTCCTCGGGGGACGACGACCGGCAGCTCTGCCTGCCGCAGTGGTTTCGAGAGCACTATGACGCCGACGAGCACGTCGATAGGCGCCTCGAGTGCGTGACAGAGGCGGGCGAGTGCATGTTCGTGCCCAGGGGCTGGTGGCACTGCGTGCTGAATCTCGAGATGACCGTCGCGATCACGCACAACGTGGTCACATCGCACAACCTACTGGCCGTCTTGGACTTTCTCGAGCAAGACGCTCCGTGCGCTCCCGGCGAAGGATGCCGTGGCACGACCAAGTTCAACTTCTCAGGCGACGTGCCAACCAGTGTCATTTACCCGTACCCGAGCCTCATGCACCGCTCGTTACCGGCCGAGCAGCCGGAGCCGCAACAGGATGTCCGCGAGTCGCGGAGCGGGGAAGTCTCGTGCGCGTGCCAGCTGGCACAGTCCAAGCTGCTCCGCGACTTTCGTGCGGGCTTGGAGAGGGAGCACAGCGGGCTGGTCGAGAGGCTGCTCAAGGAGCGGGCTGCCAAGCGTGCAAAGTCCGCCTCCCCCTTCGTCCGCCACGCGGCCCCCGACGGGGAAGCCGTCGCGCAGTTCAGCTTTGGGGGCTTCTACGGGGATGAGCATATTGCGTGATGGGCCGTTGGCGTGTCGTTTGGAGCTGCATCTCGTTTGGAGCTGCAGCTCGTTTGGAGTCGTCCTCGGGGTCAGCAGGGAGCTCGCCGTGTTAGGATTGCGCTGGGCGAGATTGGTCGAGATTGAGACTCTCGGCGAACCAATGGCGGCGCGGACGGCGCTACAGAGTGACGAGATCTTGACGAGCCGCGAGCCGCGGCCAGGCTTAAATCAGGAGACGAGATGATTGAGATTTTTTCTGAAGCTTATCGTTGTTCGTGTGCGCTCGCTGCCTGGTCTAGTAGCTTGAGCAGGGACCGGGATCGGATGTCGCGCTTTTCACCACAATCTTCAGCAGACACGGGACGGACCGAGCACCAGGCCGGCTTGGCGCTTGTGACAAGTTTGATGAGGACCGCAATCATCAGGCTGGGCCGAACCGACGCGACCGAGTTTTGCTAATGCAATCATAATTCTGAGCAACCGTACATAAAGCAAAAAGGTCAGCACAGAACCGTTGCAGAGGCTGAAACGGAAAACGCTCGTCTTTTGCAACGGGCCCCCGAAGCAACGGAAGGCCGACATCCCCCTCGCAAACATGCTTGCCGTCATGAAGAGCCCGCCGCCGCTGAAGATCAGATCTGCCTTGACACCGATCAGTCAAAACGGGCGCGCGCCGACCCCGCAAGAGCAGGACGTGCTGAAGGACGTCAAGGCCATCCTCGAGACATTCATCAAGGAGCAGCCTGAGATCATCCCGTCGCAGCCGCGGCCATGCCTCTTGGACGACGGCCAGTCACGTGGCGGCAGTAAGAAGAAGACGATGAAGAAGGACTCGGCAAAGCCCAAGGACGTGACATCGGCAGTGCTATTCGCGCAGGCGCGCGAGTGGCTGCAGATGGCAGCGAATGCCGAGCAGAAGGCAAACGCCGTCTTCTCGACCTTTGAGCGCATTCTCGGCGCGGCGCTTAAGAAGAAGGGTCAGAAAATCAGTGAGCTGCTACGCGACTGGGACAGCGACGGCAAGGGTGAGATCAAGAAGATCGCGTTTCGGCAGAAGGTGCGGGGCAACCTCGGCATCAAAGCCGAGAACTGCGAGATCGACGCCTTCTTCAACTCGATGGACGCGGACAAGGGCGGCTCGCTCGACCTCGCCGAGCTCAAGATGGCGCTTAAGTCCGTGCTGGACGCGGTGAGCCGCGCGGAGACGGAGGCGCAGGCGCTCAAGGCCTGGTCCGACGAGTGCCGCGCCAAAGCCGCACAGACAGACGAGGCCGCACGCACTACTGAGGCCGCCGAGAAGGCCGAGACGGAGCTCGGGCAACTAGAGACCAGCGCCGGCCCGCCCGACGTGCAGCTTGGCGCGCTCATCATCAAGCGCAATCTCAAGATCGGAGATCTTGTGTCCAAGTGGGACTGGTCGGGCGACGGCTTGGTCGACAGGGGCGAGTTCCGGAAAAGCGTCAAGGAGCTGGGCGTCAAGGCCGAGGATAGCGAGATCGATGCCCTCTTCGACTCGCTCGACAGCGACGGGAGCGGCGAGCTCGACATTGCGGAGCTCAAGGAGCTGCTCACGCGCCTCAGAGAGACTGCGCAGCAGGAGTCGACGAGGCGAGCCGAGATTAAGGCGAGCACGCTCGCGCTGCGCAAAGCCGCCTCCAAGCTGCAACAGGTGCTGCGCACGGAGGAGGAGGCCAAGGCGAAGGCGGAGCGCGAGGCCAACGAGGCGGCGGAGCGTCAGGCGGCTGCCAAGGCGGAAGAGGAGCGCCAGGCGACCGAGGAGAAGGCCAAGGCGCGCGCGACGGCCGCGATGAAGATGGCCGAGGAGAAGGCCGCCTACGAGGCGAAGCTGCAGGAGCGGCGAAACTCGACATCTGTCACCTTGAGGCAGGAGGCCGAGGACGCGGCGCTGGCTGAGCTCCTGGCCATGCAAGAGGACGAGCTCCGACGTCTTGCGCGGTCCAAGATGCAGCCAGTGCAGGCGAAACGAAAATCGAAGCAGGAGGCCGAGGACGCAGCTCTGGCCGAGCTGCTCTCGGCGAGGCCATCATCGCGGTCCTCCGCAGCATCGACGCGGCGCTCCGCGGGCGGCGCGCGACCCTAGGAGACTCCGAGCCTCCTCGAGCCCACCGTAGAACGACACTTCCTTTGCTGAGCAATTCTGTTCACAGCCATCCGCTCCCCCCGCGGCGACGGTAGTGCGGTTCTTCTCGGTGGTGTCGTGTCTTGTGACTCCGACAACGATGACATGTTTACTATCGCGTTTCTGAGCCGTCTCCCAAGCACACTCACGGAGGGCTTAGCCCCCATTGGCCTACCTTATATTCACCATTGAATCAAGTCAATCGCTACCAACATATAATAATGCGATACAATCACTTAGAAGATAGAACCGAATGTTGATTTCGAGGTGGGTCGACCGTCGGCACAAAACTGAACTGACTGTCTGAGTGTGTACTCAGTACTTGTGGTGACCGAAAGGTGCGGAGCCGTCCCTCGAGACGGTGGGGGGGGGGGGGGGGGGACCGCGACCTGACTGACTGATCGACTGACTACCTGGACTGTGAAAGCACGGTGGCGGCACCACCGCGATTACTCGTGTTTGCATTTCCTGCGAGACGGCATGACTGACGCGTTCGAGGACGAGGTCCGCCTTGTTTTTGAGTCAGCTACGGCCTCCTCGCGCAAGCTCGCGTCGGTTTCCCGAGCGCAGACTGATCGCGAGCGCAAAATCCAGGAGCTGTGCAACGCGGTGTGGACGATTGTGCAGCAAAAGTACTCAGTCACTGGTAAATGCGGGGACGCGCAGCAGTACACGGTGACCCACCAATACACGCAGGAGGTGGCCGTCGTGGATGCGGCTAAGTGGGACGAGCTCAAGGCACACATGAGTGAGCATCTGAGCTTCACAGCCGCCAAGATTTCATCCGTCCTCTTTGAGCACACGCTCACCGAGCAGCGGCTGCTCACCTTTGCGCACAAGAGGCTGTTCGCACCTGATCCGTCGCTCATGCCGCCGACCTCGGCCTTTCTCAGGCTCCTGCGCCACCTTATCGACGCCTTCTCACAGTCGCCCTCAGCGGCCGACGGCGGCAAAGCCCTCGATCCTCGCACGCTGCCCACCCTGCGGAGGCTCGCACTTGCGCTCGGCGCGCACTGCATGACGAGACCCGGGGCGCTCGCGACGGCGGGCACGCCGACTGCCGAGCTGGCCGCGCTGCTGGGCACCGTCTACCATGGCGTGGGCTGCGGCTGGGCGGCGCCGCTCATCCAGCCGCGGCTCGACGACCTGGTCGAGAACCGGTGGCTCTGGACCCTCCTCGTGAACCAGCCCGCGCTGTGGCAGTCACCGCCGCCCGCGGGCCTGCCCGCCGATGCGGACGTGCGCGCCTACCTCGGCCAGATGGACTGGCTCCAGCTCGCGCGCCTCAAGGTCGCGGACGTCGACGCGTACGTGGTGCAGCCCATTCAACGCGTGCTCAAGCGACTCGACGACGCGGGACAGCTCGACACCCTCGTCCTGCTTGCGAGCATCCTAACCGCCGCCGTCGTCGCTCACCCATCGCTGTGCTCGACCGCCCTACCAGCACTCACGCGCTCCACCACCCGCACCGCCCTCGTGAGCGCCCCACTGCTCGCCCTGTGGCCGTGGGCCTCGCTCGCGCCGGAACAGCTGTGGAACTCGTATTGTGAGCTCTCGCGGCTGCCGCCCATGAACATCGTCGAGGTGATGTGCCGCACCCCGCTGCTGCGGCAGCAGCAGCAGCAGGGCTTCGTCGCGGCGCAGCTCTCGGTGCCGGCCGCGGCTTCGTCGTGCTACGCGGCGCACCCGCTGCTCGCGTCGGCCAACGACATGGCTGCCTTCCCCACCCTCACCCTCCTCCGCCGCATCGCGACATACGCTGCCTATCCGGCTGGCCTCGCCGGGCCAGCCGCCGCGGCCGCCACCAACGCCGCACCCTCGCCCTCCACCATGCTGCCCTCGCTCTGCGTGGGCGACCTCTTTGCCTTCGCTCTGCTCCACGGGCCAGCCGATTCTCCCGCCGCCACCACCGCCGCCGAGATGCCTTCGGTGCCCTTCACACCCGGTGCCCTTCACACCGCCGCCGAGAAGCCTTCGGTGCCCTTCACCAACGCCTCGGCGGCCGAGGCCTCATCGGCCGCCGCCGCGGGTGCCTTCCAACGCGAGGCCGCGGTGAGCCTAAGCGCCCAATGCAAGCTCAGCCCGAGCCTCATCGGCGTCGTCCTCGACGAGGCGGCCGTTCACCTCGACACCATCGCTGCCAGCCCCCACATCGCCCAGCGCATGCTCTCGCTGCTCGCGGCCCTACCGTTTGCTCAGTGGACCCCGACGCTCGAGCACGTGCAGCGACTCTCCGCCCTGCTCGTGGACAACTTGCTGCAGTTCACCGACGCTGAGGGCAACTCCGGGGGCGGCGGCGGCAGCGCGGCAGCGACTGCCACGCTCCTCTCGCCCGCGACCAAAGTAGGCGGCGCCACGTCTCAGCGCTTCGCCATCGGCAGCAGCGTGTTTGTGAAGCGCAGCAGTGGAGCCGACACCATCGCCTACGTGAAGAAGTACAACGCGACGACGAAAGTCTACACGGTGGAGCTCGATCAGATCGGTTCCGGATACCAAAAGGACGCGTCCGAGCACTACCTACGAGAGTTTGCCCCGCCCACCGAAGGTCATGCTGACGACTGGGCGCGGTTCCAGCGGCTCGAGCTCGCGATCTCGCCAAAGCGCCCCGAAGCCACCCTCGCCGCCGCCACCTTCTCTCGCGACCTCGCCAACTTCGCGGACGGCTCCGCGGCCGAGTCGGCGAGGAAACGCAGCTTGGAAACGTCGCGGCTGCGGAGAAAGGTGGGCACGGCGGTCTTTGAGAATCTCGACTGGACGAAGGCGAGCGCGAGGACGCGCGAGTGCGCGCTTGTGCTTCTGCTCGCCTGCCGCAGCCACATCGCGCCGAGCAAGTGGTGGGAGCTGCTCCTTGGGCCAGTGGGCGCGGCGCTGGTGAGCACGCCGTTGCCAAAGGAGACGTGGGACGTGCTGTTGCAGCCGGTTGCGGCGCTCGTCACGACGCCAAACGAGCCGATCAAGGGAGCGCTGCCTGCCGCGCAGTGCCTTCTCACGCTCGCAGAGGCCGATCGGCGTGGCGCGGAGGCTGTGGGAGGCCAGGCTGAAGGTCGAGCTGCCAAGGCTCTCCTCGAGATATCGTCGCAGTACTTCTTCTGGGAGCGCTTAGGCGCGCTGCTGACGCTCGGTCAGCACGCGTCTTTCCGTGCTCTGCTCGTGAGGATCCTGCGCACGCTCTGTGCAGGCACCGGCAAGGGCGGCGCCGCTGACGGCGCGTCCTCGCGAAGCTATGACAACATCTGGGTGCCGCCTGCACTGCCGCCACTGCTCGCGGAATACGCCGAGATCGGCCCCGCACACGTCGAGGCTCTCCGTGCCCTGATGCTCAACTCGCTCGCCGCCCAGGCCGCCATGAGCGCCGGCATGAGCGCCGGCATGAGCGCCGGCGAGGCGGCGCCCGTTGGGTCGTTCTCGACGATAGCGCAGCGCGAGAGCAAGCTCGACGTCGACGAGGCGGCCGCGGCGGCGGCGATGCCCACGGTATGCGCCGTCTCGGTTGCGGCGGTTGTGGACGGCGGCGGCGGCCCCGGCGACTGGTGGTGCGGAGCGTGGGTGTTCATGTGGGCTGCCTTGCTCGCTGGCACGCTGCGCCCGCCCGTCGCCTCCGCGGGCGGCGCTGCCCTCCTCGACACCCTCGTGCATGCCGTGTTTGCGGCGGGCGAGGTGGCGGTGAGCGACTCGCCCATCCACAGCGCGCTCGCCAGCTGCCAGCTCTCGCGTGCTCAGATTCTCGAGCAGCTGACGAACAAGCGCGTCTGGCTCGCGTCTGCCGCGGCGGCGGCCTATTTGCCACAGCTGCCCGCGGACATCCCCCCGAGCTTCACGGGCGTCGGCAGTACGGTCGCGCCACTCGATTCGAGCGCGGTGTCCGCCAGCATCAGAAAGAGCACCTCTGCCTCCAAGTCGAAGGCCGAGGGCAAGAAGGTGAGTCTTCTGGGCAGCACGGACTCGAGCACGGCGGACCTCGACCAATGGGGCCTCTCCGCCGCGCCTCTGCAGCTCAGCGACATCTTGGCGGCCAATGCCGGTGGCAGCGCCGGCAGCGTCGGGGTGAGCTCCGACGACTTCGTGCCGAGCACCCAATACATGGATCTCGGCGAGATCTCGCACGCCGCGTCCACGAGCATCTCGAGCGCCAGCAGCGCCAGCTCGGGCGGCGTAGTGCCCCGAGAGCAGTACGCTGCGTCCGCGCTCGGCACTGATGACCTCTGATTGCCTCTGATGATCACTGATTGCCTCCTTCATCAGGTACGCTGCGTCCGCGCTCGGCCTGTGCGAGTACGCGGCGCTGCTCCTCAAGTACGACGTGCGCGCCCTCGTCTTTTGGGAGCGCTTCTTCATTCTCTACTTTCGTCAGGCGGCGCTCACCCCGCGTGTGCTCCCCAAGCTGCGTGTCGATGAGCTGACCGCGCACTTCACCGCCGCCTCCAAGCAGTTCCCCAACAACCTGCGTGCGCGCATGCTGTACGAATGCTTCACCACGTGGTCGGCTGACATCATCCCTCGCGCCGGAGCCTTCTTGACGCCCCCGCCGCCCTCGGGGCCCCTGCGCACCGACGCGGAGCAGCTCGTCGGCGTCATCACGAGCGCGCACCCGTCGCCGCTCGTGTACACAAAGGAGGCGGCGGCCGCCGCAGCGGCCTCCATCCTTGGCGTGCAGCCCACACGTCCTCTCGACGCACCCGTACTACCAGCAGCAGACCCTGTGGGGAAAGACACGCCCCCCAGTTCTCTCTCGGTGCAGCCGGCCACGCCCGTGGAGGCCACGGCGCCGCCTCGCGAGCAGCCCAGCTCGGAGCAGCCATCGATCGTGCAACTCGGTTGGGACACCGACGCCCAGCTCGCTGAGCGCAAGAGGGCGCGTGCGGCGCTGGTGCAGCTCTCGGATCTGCCGATCGTCCAGCCTCCCGAACCGCTGACGGCGCGTGCCGCGCCCGGCCCAGCCTCCGCCGCCCTTGCCCGCCTCTCCCGCCATCCGCGCGCCAAGAGCAGTGAAGGCCAGGTGGCCCACATGGCCATCGTAGTGGCAGACGCGGGGGGTCTTGCCGACCCCGCGCCCGAGGACACTGCGGACGTCCCGCGCACACGCCAGCTGCTCTTCGGAGGCAAGGAGGCGTGGGAGCATCTCGACTCCGAAGCCAGCCTCGAGCTGCTCGGTGAGCTGCTCCCTAAGCGCGTGCCGCCGCCAAGCCCGTCGGACTACGGCGAGGTCCTCGCCGCATCGGCGGCGGCGCTCCAGGCGAAGCTCGCCATCCTCCAGAAGCAACTCGTCGGGCGCGTGCGCCGCCAGGTGGCCGCGGGCGGCTCATCAGCAGTCGTCGAGCCCCCCACCAAAGACCCTTTCCCCACACTGATGCTCGAGGGCGACGGCGGAAACGGCGGTGACGGCGACGGCGGCAGCGGCAGCGAGGCCGAGGCGGCGGCGGCCCCCTTCTGGGCGGAGGTGCGAGCGGATGCAGAGGAGCACCGCGACGCGCTCCTGTCGCTCAAGCTAGCGGACCTCGAGTACCTCGAGCTCGTGCGCAAGCTCAATGTCAACCAGCGCTCCAAGGAGACCGAGTCGGTGACCGTGCGCCATCCGGAGTGCGAGCAGCCCGTCATGTTCGTGCTGCCGCAGATCAAGATCGCCCCCGGGCCGCCGGAGGTGTCGGAACGGCTGCAGGCGAACCGCGCGGCCTTCGTAGCGCTGCATGCGAGCCTGAGTGAGCTTGCCGTCCGGTACGCGCACACGGTCGAGCTCCTCCTCGCCCTCGCGCACTCGATGCATCTGGAGGCACTCGTCACGATGCCCGTGCCCGAGGGGAGCCGCGCCGCCCCCGCCGTGCTCGCCTACCCCAATGCGCCCGCCGCCGACCCGTCGGTGGTCCGAGCGGGGGCAGTCGAATTCTTCTTCCTCATGCTCGAGGTCGGTGTGGGCTACTCGATGCCCCCGACGGTCGAACCTCTCGGCGCCTTCGTCTCGTCCACCCTCGCAGCCATCGGCGCCGCATACCTCGCCAACGTCGCCGACATGCAGCGACGGCTGCTCGTGGCGCTGCTGGCCGCCCGCTCTGAGCGCCCACGTGTGCCGATGCCGGCGCAGCAGCTCCGCCAGCTCGACGAGCTCGCCCGCGAGAAGGCGGAGCGCGTGGAGGCGGAGAGGCTGGCGGCGGAGGCGCGCGCGGCCGAGGGGGCGAGGCTGGCGGAGGTCGAGATGATCAAGGCAAAGGCGCGCGCCGAGGCGGAGGCGGCCGCCCTCCGCGGCGATCCGCTCGTGATTCCGCTGCCCGTGGGGCCGTTGGTCACCAGAGCGGAGAAGATGGATACTTCGGGGCGCCTCAACGTGGGCTTACTCGAAGGGCCTGCCGACTCGGCCACCCTCTCGAACGCGTCTCCTTCGCAGTACCAGCCACCGCCGCTGCCGCCGCCGCGGCCGCCGACGCCCGAGCCCGAGCTAGCCGAGGACGCGTCAGAAGCTGCCACCAGCCGCGGCAATGGCTACCGGCGCGGCAAGGCGATCCAACTCCCCGTACAGCTTCCCGAGGGCGTCGTGCCCAACCAGCAGTACAGCGCCAAGCTCGACGACGGCTCCAAAGTCGTCTTCACCGCGCCGCCCAACGCGCGCGCGGGCCAGATGATCGAGCTCGAGGTGCCAGCTGGCCGGAAGGCCACGCGCGCCGTCGTCGCCACGGATGAGGGTGCGACTGGCTTGTCCCGGCTGGTCGACCCAGAGGCGAGGCGCGAGGCGGAGAAGGGCTTGCTGGACCGACTGCCTCTCGATTGGATCGGGCGCGTCTTCACACCGAATGCGCTCCTCGACGCAGCGCCTCCTCGCCTCCTCGAGTTCGGGCAGCTGCTGAACCTGATCGCCGAGGCGCCCGTCGATCGCCTCGATCCGGCGGATGTGCCGACGCTCCTGCGCGCCTTGAATGTGAGCCGTTACCTCGACGCGGTTTCGATGCCAACGGCCGCGATGAGCCGTGAGGAGCGCGAGGCGCTGCGCGAGGGCGAGGAGCTCACCCTGCTCGCCCTGACCACGGAGCGGCTGCTCTGCTCGCGCCCGCTCGCGCACCTCGGCGTCACCTTCCTCCACCGCATCGCCCAGAGCTCCTTTCCGGTCAACGTGCAGCTCGCGCTCCAGATCGTGCTCACCGCCGCCGTCAGCAACTCGGGGCTGCCGTCCACGTGGCATAGCCTCTTCGAGGCGCTCCCCTTCGACAGGCTGAGTGTGCGCGGCGCGGCGCTGCTTGTGCACACGCTCAACGAGGCGCTGCCGCTCCCGCCGTGCTACATGGACTCGGCCGCCACCTTTCTGCGCTGGGTGCTGCTCTCTTCCCCACAGCTGCCTGCCGACCTGGCGGCCGAGATGGCGGCTGGCGACGATCTGCTCTACCACGACGGCGCCAACTCGCTCTGGCAGGAGCTGACCGCCTTCTTTGGCTCCTTGCTCACGCAGGCCACCCAGGGCGTCCTCACAGTCAGCACGTGCGTCGGCTCGCTGCGGCTCCTCTTTGAGCTCGTGGGCGCGAGCCGCACGCCCGAGCTCATCAACCAGGGATGGTACTTTGTGACTGAGGTGCTCTCCCCCGCGGCTGCGGTGGTCGGCGACTCGTCGGAGCTCGTGCGCGCCTCCCACGATGCCGCGCAGATGCTCCCGTGGCGCCAACTGACGTGCCACCTGTACGACGAGAGTTTCGTCGATGGGCTGCTCGCTCTGACCAAGATCCTGCCCACGACGGCGCTCGTCATCTTCTCGAAGCTCGATTGGGTCGCGTGGGTCACCAACCTCATTGCCGCCAAGTCGACGGCGCCCGTCGGAGGGCACGCACACCTCGCCGCGCTGCTGCGCCTCGTGCTCGAGATTAATCTGAGCGCGCCCCAGTGGATCTCAACACCCACGCGCATCGTCCTCTTGGGCGCGCGTGCGGGCGGCGAGAGCGCCTCCGCCATGAACGTGGCAGCGGAGGCGCAGCTGCGCAGCCTCCATGATCAGCTGTGGTCGATGGTCAACGGAGCGGCGCTCGCCTCCCACTTCAACGGCGACACGATGCTCAGCTGGCTGCTCAACGCGGGGGCGATGCCGGCGGAAGACCCTTCACCTCGAGTCCTCGAGGACGTGGCGCTCCTTCACGCGGTCGCCCTCAAGACCGGCCACTCGCTCGCCATCGCGCGGGCCGCGGCCGAGGCGCGATCGTTCCTCTTCCTGTTGCTGAGCGACCCGAGCGGCGCCCTCTTTTGGCACGTGCCCTTCCCAACGCACACGATGATCCTCTCCGGCATCCTCGTGCCCGCCTGCCTCGCCCTCTCGCGGGTGATACCCCTCCCGCACGAGGAGCTCGCGACGGCGCTCTCCGCCGCCCTCTCTGCCGCGGACACCGTGGTCGATGCGCCAAAGACCGTGGCCGCCGGCTTGCCCTTTAGCAACACGGCCGCCTCGCCCTTCCCGCCCTTTGCGAGCGACGCCGAGCGCTTCGCCGCCGCCGCAGGCGTGCCCGCGTCGGAGGTGCCGATCCATGCAACGCCCGCCACCGCCCGCCCACGCGCCCCGCCACCGCCCGCAGCCTCGTCGAGCTGGTTCGGCTTCGGCGGCAAGCGCGCGCACATCGGCATCTCCGACCCGTCTGTGGGGAAAGAGGCCCCCAAGGCCAACCCACTACGAGACATGGAGGGCGTGGGCACGGACCAGAGCAGCGGGCTCAGCCTTGAGGAGCGTGCCTTCCAGACGCTCAACGCCAAGATGCGCTCGCTCGCGGCGCAGCTGTGCCGTGGGATGCCCAAGCCGATCGCCCTCATCATCATCGGATTGCTCCCCACTCGCGTTCGCTCGGCCTCGGTGGTCTCCGTCCTCATGGAGGCGGCGGTGCAAGCCTACCTCACTGCCGCTGGCATGGACGCCGAGACCGCGCAGCGTGCGCAGCAGGGAGGGGCATTGGTGCTGCAGGATGCTTCCTCGCCATCCCCTGCGCCGCGCGCCCCCCGCGCGGTCGGTGGCAGCTGGGCGAGCGCGTACGTGGAGGCGAGCTTCGTCAAGGAACCTCTTGCCGTGCTCGGCGCGGCGCTTGCGTCACGCCCCGAGACATCGCTGCCCGAGATGGTGCAAGAGTGCATGGCGCAGCAAGCCCCGCTCTCGTTGCGGCTGCTCCTCTCCCTGCAGCTGCTCCGCGCGACCAGCGAGGATGGGCGGATGAGCGTCGCCATCCAGTGCGTGCGCTACTGCGCGTCCTGCCGTGTGAACCCGGCCCGCGAGTTTGAGCTGTTGCCGCTCTGGTTCTTCGTCATAGAGCTCGTGATGGATGCCTCGTGGCAGATCTGCGCCATCGATGGTGAGGAGGCCGTTACCGCCTTCTCGCGTGCCGTGCAGACGGCGGCTGGAATGCTCTCCGTCAAGGAACTCGTGATGCAGGGCTCGCTGTGGGATTCATTCGGCAAGGAGCCGCCGCCGCCGCTGCAGCTGCCGGCTATGCAGCTCGCCGCGCGTGCCGTCCTCCTCTACCTCGGCCACGCGCTCGATGCAAAGGCACGCGACGCTGTGCACGGAGGCATTGAGCTCTCCTCGCGTGCTGCGAGTGAGGAAGTACGTGCACAGAATGGCGCCCTGATCAAGTGTGCCCAACAAAAGGAGTTCCATGTCGGCTTTGAGACCTTTTTCGCCAGCATGCAAGACTTGTGCAACCGTGCAGGTGCGATCCCACTCGCCGAATTCAAAAAGGAGACGGTGCGCACCCTGCTCCCAATGGCGCCGTACTTGGCAGGCTTGTAAAATGGGCAGCCAGGTGACTGTGCTTTGGGTGCAGACGCGCCGCGCTTTGGGTGGAGACGCCACTGCAATGATCGTAGCTACATGTAAGCAACATGAGAGGGGTCGGAGAGGACACTTTGTGCCGCTGCCGCTGCGTGCCAACTCACCATGTGGGGGGAGGGGCGGGGGCCAGGGGTGTGAGAGAAAAAAAAGCCCGTGTGAAACAGGTAAGCCGAGCAGGAGTCGAGCTGGTAACTTTTGGTCTTCACAGGAAGAGAAATTGCTTGCGGACATTCTGCGCCAGAACTGCCTCGCCGACTTTACGATGGGACGACGCCTTGGAGCTGGTGCGTTTGGCGAGGTGCACGTCGCGCGGCGCAAGCGCGACGGCAAAGATCGTGTCATCAAGCGCATCCCGATTTTGGGCTGCTCACGGCGAGAGCAATTTGACGCACTCAACGAGATGAAGCTGATGGCCTCACTCGAGCACCCGCACGTGGAAGCGCAGAAGCTATACATTGTCATGGAGCACTGCGCCGGCGGCGACTTGAAGCGCTTGATCGACGCTCGCAACGGCGTACACCTTCCCGAACGTGGCAGTATCTGCTGCAGCCGAGTGCGGGCGTGGCGTATTTGCACGCGCGTGCCGCGTGCTTCACCGCGACCTCAAGTCGTCCAATCTCTTTCTCAAGGACGGCGTGCTCAAGATCGGCGACCTCGGCGTCTCGAAGCTCCTCGACTCGTCAACGCAGCTGGCGACGACGATGGTGGGCACGCCATACTATCTGTCGCCCGAGCTGTGCGAGAACGCCCGTTACGACGCCAAATCGGACATCTGGGCGCTCGGCGTCGTCGGCTACGAGCTCCTCGCCCTCGCCTACCCCTTCACCGCCAATAACCAGGCTGCCCTCATCCTGCGTATCCTGCGCGGCGGCTACGCACCTCTGCCGGAGAGTCGTTATTCTGTCGATCTTCGGGGCGTGGTGGACGCCTGCCTGCAGCCGCAGCCGGCGCTCCGCCCAACGGCCGCGCAGATCCTTGAGCTGCCCGCAGCCAAGCGGCACCGCAACGCTGTGCTCAGCGACCTCGCATCACCCATCGCAGCGCAGTCATCACCGCCGCCCGCCACGCAGCATGCCACGCTTCCGACAGCGCAGGCTCCCACCGTCGCGACGGCGGCCGAGGCGCCGGCGCCCGCACCGCCGCTGCCCTCGGCAGCTGTGGCGGCACCGACGTCGCTGAGTGCAGCTCGATCGCTTGATGAGTGCGGCGGCATTGATGAGGACTTTGGCGCGCTGACTGGACGATTCCCGTCTTGGCCGCCCGCCGCCTCGTGTTGGCGGTGGCGCAGGCACTAGCGGTGGCTGACGTGGTGCAGATGGCAGCCTCTCATCGACTGAGTATGGCAGCGAGACTGTCGAAGACGATCTTCCGGAGCGCGTGGAAGGCCCGAGCGCCGTGTCGAGCGCCGCCATCCACTGTGGGAACGCGATGAACGCGAGGAGAACGATGACCACCGACGCATGCTCGCATTCATGGCGGAGGTCGTGAACGGTCCGAAGGGGGAGGCGCGCTCTCCCGGGCGCTCTCCGGCGGCGCGACCGTCGCCAGCGGGGCGGGCGGCGGCGTATGCCGTCAAGGAGATGGCGCGAAAAGAGCTCCGGCGGTCGGGAGCCTCGCCGCAGCATGCACGAGAGCTCGACGCACCAGGTGCGAAAGAGTTGGTGAGCCTCGCTAAGGATTTGAGTCGTCAAGCGCCTGGGACAGCGCACTCCATGGCGGCACTCGGCGGCGCATCACGGCAGTCGGCGCCAGTCGGTGCCGGATGAGGAGCAGGAGGAGGCAGCGGTGGCGTCCGCAGTGCTCGAGCGCTCGCCACGGCGCCGCAGAGCAAGGTCGGAAGCATTCGGGTGGAAGTTGCGTCGGGCAGCGCACCGGCAGGCGCTGCCGCCGTTCGCAGCCCGCCCGGCGCCGTGGCGAGCGCGGGCGCCGTGACGGTGGCGAGCATGGGCGCCGTGGCGAGCGCGGGCGCCGTGACGGTGGCGAGCTCGGGCGCCGTGGTGGGCTCCGGTGGCACGGTATGCGGCGGCGGCGGCGGCGGTCTCAGGCAATCGGAATCGCGTGCGAGGCAGGTTCAATGGGCCCCCGGATGTGGGACTCTCCGCTGCACGGCTGGGGATTCACGACGCGTTGCGCAAGGCAGAGGAGCGGCGCTAAAGGGAGGAGGAGCGCCGAGCAGCGACGTCCGCGGCCGCGGCGGCGGCGGAGGCCGCTCGTTTGGCATCAGAGGAGGCCAGTCGCGAGCGGTGCTACGCTCGCGTCAGCTGCGCGCCGAGCACTCAGCCCGAGTCCAAGCCGCAATGGCTGAGCATGCATCGGCGGCGTCGGCGGCCGAAGCGCGGCGCGGCGGCGCGCGGCCACCGACCGCGGCGCGGCCGGGGCTATCGAGGCTTCACGCACTCGAGAGCGAAGCCTCTCGTCGGCAGCCTATGGACGAAACTGACGAAGCCCATTGCCGGCAGCCCGAACTCTTGGAGGACGAGGCGACGGGAGCGGCAGGGATGGCGGAGGCGACGGGGTTGGCTGAGATGGCGGAGGTGGACGTGACAGGTGCAGCGGCAGGACAGTCGGTGGTCTCCGAGGCGCCGTCGTGGCCCCCCGCCGCCGCTTGTGACGATCCTGCCTGCAAGCGCGGGCACCTTCGCGGCCTCTTCACCGTGGCTTCCCATTCCGGGGATCGCCCACGAAGAAGATGAGTACGATGAAGACGGCGACGGCGGCGTGGAGGACGATGAGGATGATGGCGGCTCGGAGGACGAGAAGCTTGATTTAAACGACGCGACGTTGGGCGAGGCGGTGCTGCTACATGTAGACGACGACGCGGAGGATGAGCCGCAGTACAATGATGAAATGTAAGAGCATAATTTGAAAAGTTTGTAAAGTAACTAGGGTTTCGTCCGAAACATCTTGGATATCCAACTGCCGCCACAACGGCGCGCGCATAGACGAGGTGGGCGAGTGAGGCCGGCCGGTCCGCCCTTCTGGGCATTCTTTGGCCATTGCTTACGGGCTTTGGCATAGTGTGTCGCTGTTTCGTGTGCTGTTGGTGTGTTGTGGCCAAGACACATACATCTGTCTGATTGACACTCGGTAACACCTATTCCACCCTCCCTCTCTCGAACACCGGGAAACGCACCGCTCGACTCGGCGCTACGAAAGGTAAGCATGCAAGAAGACCGCTTTTCGTGAAGCGATACGCATGGAGGCGGGCGAGGAGCTCATCGGCTGTGCGGTGTGCGACGAGGACGAGCAAGAAGCGGAGGAGCATGCGCCCGCCCAAGAAACTGCGCACGGATGGACGCGCGAGTGCGCCGACCGTCTATGACGTCGATGACGTCGAGGACCGTGCGCTGTGGCTTCTCGACGGCTGGCCTGTGCCTGTGGATGGTGAGCGGTGTGCTGGCCCTGGCTCTGGCCACGGCTCTGGCTCCAAGAAGAGAAAGGCGCGCTCCAACACCCCGCCTGCGGAGACCAGCGTTACGCGTACCCGAAAGAAGAACGTGTGTGCCGAGCCCGGCTGCGCGACGTTTGCACAACGTCAGAGCGTAGGCTCGAAGTGCTTCAAGCACGGCTTCGGGATTCGCTGCGACGTGCCCGGCTGTGCGAAGCTCGCACGTAGGGGCGCGGGCTCGACGTGTGTCATGCACGGCGGCGGGCTTCGCTGCGACTTTCCCGACTGCGGCAACAGCGCGGTTGGTGGCACGGGCGCGGATGGGAGCTGGTGCGTCGCGCACGGCGGCGGGCTTCGCTGCGACGTTCCCGACTGCGGCAACAGCGCGGTTGGTGGCACGCGCGCGGATGGGAGCCATCGGTGCAGCAAGCACGGGCCTCGCTGCGAGCACCCGGGCTACAGCTGCGCGTTCGCCCAGTTTTGCCGCGGCGCCGCTCCGACAATGTGCGCACGCCACGGCGGCGGGCTGAGCGCCGAGCAGCTCCGCGACCGCGACGAGCAGCGGGCGCGGCAAGCGGTGCTTCGGGCGCAGCAGCTCGAGGAGAAGGCGCTCGGCTGGGGCGCGCCGACGGCCGACGAGAAGGCCGAAGCGGCGGCCCTCTACAACGGCATGGACCCGCGGCTCTGGTCGCCCCAGTTCGTCATCCTCGCGCACATGATCG
>Ga0210239_101150_pt1 | contig 21353 bp, 15 predicted proteins | sample ChrtobMetP5a_0mM_FD_155451 | JGI IMG/M metagenome (GOLD analysis project Ga0210239, IMG submission 155451) | Chrysochromulina tobin associated microbial communities from unialgal haptophyte culture, Seattle, Washington, United States - P5a_0mM | ecosystem: Host-associated > Algae > Haptophytes >... | reverse complement strand
TCCACGTACCCACTAATTCCCCACAGGGAATTCCCCACAGTGGTTACTGACTAAACCTGACTAAACTAACAGGTACTTCCGTATAAGGGATGATTTGGCGCACTGAGCATGCACATGCCCCGTGATAACATGCCCCGTGATAGGGGGCGGCGCGGGCGGCGGGGTCGGCGGGGTCGGCTGCGGTGGCTCGGGGGGGGGCAAGGGGCTCCGGCGAAGGCGGCGGCGACGGCGGCGGCCCGGTCGGCGGCGATGGCGATGGCGGCGAGGGCGTGAGGTTTCGACCTACCGAATGAGGGATGCAGAGGTTTGCACTGTTCTCGACACGGCCGCCGTGTGTGCAATCGAAGTTCGACTCCGTGTAGACGAAGTTAGGCTCGGCGACCGAGGGGCAGCCCTGCGCGCCGGTGCAGTAGAGCACGTGCATATTGCAGTAGTTGGTGGAGGCGTCATACAGGGAAGTTCCTTGCGACTCAGAGCATGCGGTCATCGTGCACTGGCTTTGGTCCCCGTTGAACGTGAGCTTGAACTTATCTGTGTAATGAGGCGCCAAGCCCGTCACTCGCTGGCCGAGGATGCTGAGACACCCCGACCCGGGACACCCCAAACTCGACATCACAGTGTAGGTGCCGCCATTATGTGGGTCGACCCAGCTCGCATTGCCCTGCATTCGCTCCAAGATTTCTGCTTGGACTCGCGCGCAGTTTGAGTTGGAGAACTGGACCGAATAACTGCACTTCGAGTGGCTGATGCTGGCAGGCGAGCCAGGGCAGGCCCCAGACATTGGGTGCGAGATTCCCAGGACTTTCCTGGTAAAAGCCCACACACGTGTTAAAGATCTCTTACATGTAATGAAGACAGTGAGGGCGAGAAGGGAGGGGCGGGGTCTGACAACTGCCCTGTCGTGTTAACGTTCACACGACCTTCGGGAACGAAAGACGCGAAACGACCCCCTCTTGATCTTTCTTGTCGTCAGAGAGGACGCGCAATCATGTCCACGCTTGTCCTGGTGACCCTGGTTGCGCTCTTTTTCGTCCATGTTTCCTCTCGAGCGGTACCCTCTCCCGCGCAGCTGGAATGGGGCGGAAGAATTGGCAGTATCATACACTACAACATGGCGACGTTTGCGCACACTCAAGGTTGTTCGCGCTCGAATTGGGCCGGCGCCTCGAACGCAAAGACCTTCGGCGCAGGGTTGAATGGCGTCACGGATACGGATTCCTGGGGTCGAGCGATGGCCGCCGCGAACATGTCCTACGCGGTCTACGTCGCGAAGCATAATTGCGGATTCACAACGTGGCCGACTCAGGTCAAGCTACCAGATGGAACGCCCTACTCCTACTCCATCCAATACAGCTCGTGCCCCGAGTGCAATGTCGTACGCGACTTCCTCGCGACGTGCAAAAAGTACGGCATTCGACCCGGCTTCTACTACTCGATTGCCACAAACACGTTTTTGAATGTGGACAAGCGATCCGTGCAACCAAACCCGCTGCCTGGTATGGCTACGGTGAACCAGACCCAGTTCTACGACATCGCACTCGCGCAGCTCGAAGAGCTCTGGTCGTTTGCGGAGAACGAGCTCTTCGAGATTTGGTTCGATGGAGGGCTGCCCACTGACGCCTACTTCAGAACCGGCATCACAAAGCTACTGCAGCGGCTCCAGCCGAATGCTGCGACATTCAATTCTTGGCCGATCGTCAATCAGACAGCAATCCGTTGGATTGGGACAGAGAATGGATATGCGCCCGACCCAACTTGGAGTTCTGGCTCTTGTGGGCGCGGCAATGCCGTGTGCGCGGACTGCGAAGGAGGCAACGGCGGCGATCCAGATAGTGACGACTGGTGTGCAGCGGAGGTTGATTCGACCCTTCAGCTGCATGACACCTGGTTTTATGTGGAACACCTCGCGCTGCACTCGCTCTCTGACCTTCAGAACTCGTTTCACGAGTCGCTCGGACGCAATGCAAACTGGCTGTTAGATATCGCCCCCCCCCCGAACTCGAGTGTCGCGGGGACGCACCTGTCGCGATATTCAGAGTTTGGCGACTGGCTCCGCAACTGCTACACCACTCCCGTTGTCGAGTTTTCCTTCCTTCCTGGTGAGACGACGCACAGTGTCGCGCTTCCGATGGGATCCTCATTCGATCGTGTTCGTCTCATCGAAGATGTGAGCGCTGGACAGATCGTTCGTGCGTACTCAGTGGAGATGACGACAGGCGCGCTGCACCTTTCGAACGGGACTTCCATTGGAGCCGGCAAAATTGATCTGCTCACGAGCCCCGTCGTCGCAGCGTCTGCTGGGGGCGTCAGAGTTACCACCGACGCGCCACCGACAGGACTCACTGTGCAGCTCTTCTCGTGCTAGCTAGTTCCAGACCTTGCTAGTTGTGAGCTAAGTTGAGTACTCGGCACGGAAAGTCGGCGACGGCGAAATAACGCGACCGATAGAAGAATTACAACTGAATTCAAATTTTTCCACCACAATCGATCGAATCTGAGAAAGCACACAGGGCACGGATTGCGTGCTGCTTCGCACTTAGAATACTGTACTGTTCTCCGCGCCGCGGACTGTGCTCGGCGCGCGCGCACGGAGCGAGTCTTCCACTCGGCAACCGTCTCGCTCAGTAGAGCGAAACGTTGGACGGGTGCGTGAGCATGTAGCCACAGTGCAGGGTCCACGGCGATACGTCGGCCTGCGCGGGGTCCTTGATCTTCGCGCCATTGTTGTCGACGTTCTTCACGGGGGAGCCGCCCGGCTTGTGCGACCACATCAAATCCGCGTCCATGCGCAGCCAGTGGAAGTTAGAGTCGGGCCAGATGTGCAATGAGACGTAGTGGCCTGACGTCGGAAGGGTCTTCGGAAGGTCAGCGCTCTCACCGATCCACACGAGACCGTCCGACTCGGCGGCTTTGCGCACGTCGGCGCACGTGTTGGCCACGCACGGGCGTGTCGTGTGGCTGCACACGCCCGAGCCACGACCCGGCTGCGCGAACGTGTTGGAGACGACGTCGTTGCCGTAGTTGTAACAGTTGTTGTTGGGTTGTTCATTCAAGAAGCAGCCACCATCATCGTGCTCCACGTCGAAGTGGATCGTCGTAGGGTCATCAGAAGCGCGAATCCACGTCGGTTCTATTGCGGTGCAGTTGTCCTTGCCCGTCTTAACTATCGGCGTGGTCGTGGCATCCTTGGCCGGGCACCTGGAAGCGATGCGAGCGGCCTCCGAGCGCACGTGCTCTTGCACGGGCGCACTGAGGGACGCAAAGCCCGACTGGCGCATCATGAGCGCGTCCGCTGACGGGTTCCCGTGGGATACAGTACCCCACGGCGCGAGCCAGCCCGAGAAGCCGATGACCTTGTCGGTAGCGCACGGGGAGGACGCCGACGAGAGCGTGCAGAATGCGACTGCGTCGGTGCTGTTGAGATGAATCACCGGGTCAGGGACGCCGCCGAGGAGCAGCACCCGGATCGCGAGCGAGCCCTGCGTTTGCAACGTTGCGCAGGGGAACAACATTGTCACTGTGGTTTCGTTCCAGTTTCATCTTTATGAATTCAAATCAAGACAAGTCAGGTCCGCCGGAGCACATTCGATATGCTTCCGTCGGGTTGTCTGTTGTTTATCTAGAATTGACTATGAATTCACACCACGTGTACGGGTACAGCAACACAGGACTTTCGAAATGAGACACATCTCACATGGTCACATGCAGACGGAGAGCTGAGAAACAGCCATAATAAGAGAGAGTGCTGTAAGTTTCATTCACAACACATTCAGTTTCACAGCCGGTTGAGTCGCGTGTTCGTGTTACAGTAACGTCACAACACACCAATTTCACAGACCATTAAAAGCAAAATCTCTAAGTGTCGCTAAAGTGTTGCCGTGTGAATATTCAAACAGTCACGTTTGGCCTCGCGCTTCTACGCGTCAAATGACCCCAGCGACGCCTCGAATGCCCTGCAGTTGAGGCTCACGACGCCCGCCTTGGAATACTTGCGCTCGAAGACACCATCCGCGTCAGAGACCTCATGGCAGAGGCCATCTGGCTCGCCATAATCGACGAGCAGCTCTGGTGGGAGTGGGACGCCGTGCGGCTCAGGCGGCAGCTCGCCGTGTGCCGGCTCCGGCTGGAACGGCCATGTCATCCCCCAGACGCCCCACCCAGCGTAAGCGTACGGCCCTCGCGCCAGAAGGAAGAAAGCTACATCCTGCCGCACGTGAGCGAGCGTGCTGCCGGTGGTCTGGTTCACACTCAGCCCAAACAGGATCGTGTGCTTCTGCCAGTCCGAGTCGACGTTGCACGCCTTCCGTAGCTGCTCCGCGCAATTCGTTTCGGTGAGCAAGCGTGGCGCCGCGTTCGCATTCTGCTGACCAAACATAAGTGACCAGGTGTACCCATTCGCCCTCAGAATCGCTGCTTGGACCTCGCCCATGGTACGATTCCAGCCGAGCGTGATCTCCTTGATCTCCGCATCACTCAGCCCCATGTCCACCTGGGAGTGAGGCTCGATCTCGGTCGGCCCTTGCACTGGATCGTTGCACGGGCACCCGTCGATGTGAGGGTTCTCGGCGCAGAGCGTATTGGAGCACCAGAAGTCGTCGATGAAGAGACCGTCGATGGAGGGGTCGCCGAGGGCGGTGGGGGATATGACCTGCGCCACCAGCCACTCCCGCAGCGAGTCGTTGCGGTGGTCGAAGAGGTACTCGCCACAAGGAAGCCCGGGTCCGCAGTCACAGCCGGAGGTGTCGCACTTGCCATCTGGATCCGGATGCTCGGGTGTCGGCACTTCGGGAGTTTGCAGCTGATCGTGATACAGCGGAGAGCACTTGGACGCATCCTCGGCAGCGCATGCAGGCTGGTGATAACTCGCGGAGGGCTTGGACGCGTCGAAGCGCAGAAACCAGCCGGCATAGAGTGGGTCGAGCAATTTTTCGCGCACGCTCGAAAACCACGGCAACGCCTTGACAATATTGCGGTAGACGAAGACGTGTTTACCGCCACTGGCTTTGGTCATTTGTGCCTGCGTGAGCAGGCGCTCCTCACAGTCCATCGGTTTTGTCGCCGCCCACTGCGCTTTCGCATTTGACCAGTCATATGAGACGATGCCGAACTCGCTGCCGCGCGTGGCGTTGCTCCAGCCCGAGCCGTTGCATTGCATGGAGATTGTGGACTCACGCATCAGATACGTAGGCGGCCAAGGAGGATTTTTCGGCGGCATCATACCGGCGAGGCCGAGGAACGGCAGCAAAGATGGCGGCATTTCTGTCAGAAATGAGCCACCTTCTTCCACAATGGACGCCCTCACGACGTTACATCGCACGCCCCCCCAAGCACACCAACGAGTTTTCGCGTGGTTTCGGGCGCCCGAGCTTGTGGCCGGTTCTCTCCTGGACAATGAAGTCTGCGTCGGAGCCGGTTCTAGAATGGTCTGCTCCGCCCGCCGAGGCCGGCGACTTGCGAACACTTAAGCGTCAGGACACGACAGACAGTCAGAAGGTCTTGCGTTCGGCGCGCAAGCAGACGTTGGAGGTCACCTCGTGCCTGCGTCAGCTCACGGGCAACAACGACTCTGGAGTCATCGACACGAAGCTGCTGACCAAGGCGATGAACGCGATCGGGCTGCCGTACACGGAGCCCGACCTTACACACGAGCTCCTCAGTGCCGACGCTGACGGCGACGGCACTCTCGAGTTACACGAGTTCGAGACCAACCTGGCACAGCAGGAGTTTATCGCGACTGCTGGCCTGGAAGGCGCGTTGGTTCCGTGGGACATCGGGCGCTGCCTTGCAATGGACGCCCTGCCGCTCGCGGCGCGGGCCTACGTGGCACACAGCGTGGTCGCCAACGCCATCCGCGACTCTGAGATCCGTTGTCTCAGTAGCCCGAAGCGGAAAAAGGATGGCAGCGCTGCCAGTCCCAAAGTGGCGGCTCCAGTTGCAATCTCGTCCGAGCTCGCGCAGCTCAAGCGAGGGTTGCGCACGCCGCTTCCGCCGCGCGCCGACATGCGCGTCCCTTCTCCTCCGCGCCCGGCGCCCGCAGCCTCGCCGCGCCCGCTCTCGAGCTACAGCCTGTGGGAAGAGACGAAGGAGGACTTTGCGGACTACCTCGAGCAACGCAAGCAGTACGTCGACACTTTCCCGAGCGCACGCCGGCTGCGCATGCCGTGGGGTGCGCGCCGCCCGAGCCTGGGCGGACGCCCGGCCGAAATCCATCGGCCACGCTCCCGCCCGCTGCTGCAAGGGTCGGCCTCCGTGCCCACACTCGGCGGACCCCTCGACTCGTACCGACGAAGCCGCGCGATTGGAGAGCCCAACGACTTCGTTGGAGGGCCGAGCGCACACGCCGTCGCCGCCGGCCCGCCGGGCGTCACTGCCGCCGCGCTCGGCGGCGCCGTCGGTGCGCCAATCGGGGGTGCGTCGATCGCCTTTGGGCGACGTGGAGCTGCGCTCAGTACGACGCTCAATACGTCGAGATCGCAGCCGCAGCAGCAGCAGCACGTTGGCCCTCCATCTGGAACGAGCTCGAAGCTCAAACGGGCGAGCTCGGCGGTGAGCTCGGAGGTGAGCTCGGGGGTGGGCAGCGGGGTGAGCAGCGGGGCATTGGGCAAGGTGCGAGGCGGCAGCAGCAGCGCGACGAGCGTTGGCCTGGGCGCGATCCGGAACAACCTCGTCAGCGGCACGCCGAGCAAGCAAGCAACGCCGATGAACCCGCGGCTGTGGCCACCGCGCAGCTTCGAGCCGCGACTCACAAGCAATCACGCGGCCGCCGCGGCCGCCGCACGCGAGCGCCCCGATGCAGACCAGGTGCTGCTGCCCGAGCCTCGAGAGCTTGATACACGGGAGGAGAAGGCCCCGCCAAGTCTCAGCCGACGGGCCTCGCTCTCGGTCCTCCCTCTCCACGAGGGGTGAGCGAGTTGGTGGTACGTACGTAGACTCTCACTGTGAACGACATCGCCACACATCAGCGTCTTCAGAACGTGGGAGACATGCGGATGCGTAAGTAAGTAAGTAAGTAAATAACGCCAACTGGCAGCGTACACGTGGCGAGGGGGTCTCCCCCAGGCATACGAAGCGTGTACATGCGGATGCGTGGGGGGCTGGCGGGACCTCAAGACTCAAGCCTTACTCAAGCCTGGCTCACGAGGAACCTCGATTCAACCTAAAAGAGAACGTTGAGTTGCCACACGATAGCACGTTAGGTGTAAAAGTAGTGAGCCCGAGCGCTGCCTCCAACGCAACGACTTCTCACGGAAAATTTGAGACCCCTGTGGGATTCCGAGCGTGTGGGAAAATCGAAGGAAACACGCTCGCCCCTTGTTGCACCGCCCCGCTCTGCCCCCTTTTGCACGCTCAACGCGCCCGACTTTTGAGCTGCCATGGGCAAGCGTGGCGGGCAAAAGCAGGGGCTGCTGGATCGAAAAGCTTCGAGTCGCGGCGCTTGTTGCTGCTGCTGCAGCGCGCGTACTGCCATGATGTTGTCGTCGGGCATCGTCTTCCCCTTCGCCCTCACCTTTCTTGTTGCGGGCGTGTACCTCAACGAAGAGGTGCATGGCTGGGGTCTACGCTCGATCGACTTGCTCGGCAACATGTGCATCGGACTCGGATTTCTGCTGCTCATCGTCTCGATCGCCGGCCTTGCCTCTTGGAAATTTGGGTCGCGCCTCTTCCTGTTTCCGTACTTCATCCTTATGCTGGTCATCATGTCGTTGATGGGTCTAACCGCCATCTACGCCTACGTGGAGAATGGGCGGTTGCACCACTTCTTACGGGTGCACTGGAGCGACATCCAGGTGCGGCTTGGCGTAAGTCTCAGCTACGAAGGCGTCAATGGCACAGGGAATACCCAGCTCACCTACGAAGATGCAGTCAACATGCTTCATCGATCCTTCGAGATCGTGGGCGGGATCGGACTCACAATCGTGCTCGTGCTGTTGCTTGGCTTCTGTGGCGCCGTACGGGAGCTTGGCGTGCGTAACATCTCCATCGCGCTCATGATCTCCATGGATCTCCTCGCCATCCTCGAGGGGATCCTCGCATGGTTTACCAGGGGCGGCGTGCCGATTGCCACCACCTACCTCTTCGCCGGCGCTGCTGTCGCCCAATTCTTCTCTTCGTGCACTGGTGTCTTGGGCTTCTGCTGGCTCAACTGTGAATTCCTCTTTTGGTCGCTCGTGGTACTTCTCATCAGCGCGCTTGCCTTGAGTTGGGTGACGGTCGCGACCTACTTCTGGCTGGTCGACACGCGCGTCGACGCGCCAGAGAATCTGCTCATCGTCTTCACCACCGCGCTCGTCTCATCCATCATCATGTTCACCACGATCCTGTTCATGCTCTTCTGGTACTGCAAGCGGCGCGCTGCTTTCCTAGCGGCGGATAAGAAGTATGAGATCCACGGAGAGATGAGCGACTACAAGAGCCGGCTGAAAGACCGCAGAAAATCAGCCAAGAACGGCAAGAAGCTCCCGGTCGCGGAGATCGGGATGGGAAGTCTGGCCGAGGGCGAAGAGGCGGGCGACGTAGAGGCGCCACCGCCCGATAAGGAAAAGCCCTCCAAGAAGTCCTCTAAAGGAGGGGGAGGTGGAGGCTCGCGCGGAGGGGGGCGCATCTGATCGATCGTGTACCGGTAGGGGCTAGGAAGAGAACGGGCCGCGCGCCTCTCATAATCTCATCACCGCGGATGCGCTTCGGTCAGCGCCGCATCGCAGCGAGAAGGAGTGCAACCTCATCGGCGTCGAGGCGTTCTACAAGTGGAATGGTTCATCCTGGGGACACGTTGGTTGCTGGAGTTTGCAGCATGTTTCGCAGCGCGCTTTGTGGATTGTCGCCAGACGGGTCGTGGAGACGGGACGGAGCGTGGCATGATGTTGTACATCGGGACCGGGAAAAGTCACAAGTGACGTCTCGGGGTACGGTGATACCTGCGCGTAAATAGCTTAATACAAGACGATACACATGCGAGATGCGTGTCGCTGTCGGGGCGGTTCGGGTTGCGGACGAAGGGCCCGTGTCTCGAGGTCGAGCATGAGGTCGCGGCGGTCCGAGGTCGGGGACGCGCCGGGTATAGAATATCCAATTAAGATCAATCCAGTTTAATTTGATAAATACTTTGATGAACCCGAGCCAGTTGTTAATCGCGGCCCCGCCGAGCGGCCGCGTCGCCGCGCGGTTCGGTGCCGACCCGCTGCCGGCAACCGTCGGTGCACTAGCATTTACAGTCACGCCGGAAAGGATCTCTCATCGGGTCTCACCTGAAAGTGCACACAGCGCCGCCGCTCACAGCGAGGCACGACAGGCTTCTCAGGCTTTATCTCTCGCGCAGATTGGCGACTCGTAGCCATCGCTCGTCGCCGCGCACCATCTTCTGCGGTGGGTCGGTCGTCTCAGGGTCGTCTCCGACTGCCCTCACTCTCGTCAGACGGTCTGCTGACGGCGGAGCGCGATTTCAACGTAGTCGGCGAGCGCCGGCTTGGGCGGCCCAGAGGCGACCCTCTCCGCCACGGGCGAGGCCGTGGGCAGCTTTGTGGGCGAGTTGACGCGGACGAACCGGGCGGCATTCTTCTTGGCCTGCTGCGCCTTCTTGGCCTCGTTGCCCTCGCGCTTGAGCCGCTCGAGCGTCGCCGCGTGCTCGGCCGCGGGCAGGTGCTTCGCCTCCTTGAGCAGTTTGATGAAGATGCCTCCGCTCGTGCGCGGCTTGCCAGTCTCTTCGACGAGCATGCCGCCGGCTGCCTGGATGCGCTCGACGGCGGCGAGCAGCTCGAGCGCGGCGGGTGCGCCGAGCGTCTCGACCACGGCGCGCGGGATCCGCAGCAGCTCGTCCAGGCGCGAAGCGATCCACTCGCTCAACTTGTCGGTCGGCTCGGCAGCCAGCGCTGCTGCATCCCACTCACACATCCAGCCGTTGGCGGCGGCACCATCGTCGGTGTCCATCGCGTCACCGCCCTGGATGGAGCTGAATGGAATTGGCACTACCATCGACGACGCACGCTTCTTCTTCTCGGCGGCCGCGAAGAGTTGGTCCACCGAGGGCAGCTCGTCGTCCTCACCATCATCGTCGGCCCACAGATCGTTCGACGCGCCAGCGAGCACCGACACGGGCGACGAGGCCTGCGGCGAGGGTGGCGGCGGCGCGGCCATCGCGCGCATCTCCTCCGGGAGCGCCTTGAGCGCCTCGTCCACCGTTGCCTTGAGCGTCACATGCTCTCTAAGGCAATCCAGGATGTTCTGCGTTGGCATCTCGATGAGCATGCCAGTCACCTTGCCAGCGAGCGGCTCGCCAAGCATCTGGAAGATGGGTGCGTAGAGCGCACTTCCTAGGTACTGCATGCGCGCCGCGGGCTCGAGTGCATCCACGGTCGAGGCATCGGTGGGCGCCTGGTACATGGTGCTGGTGTCGGTCACAATGGCGGGAGTTACGGAGTGTGGGGCGAAAATCAAATCAAAGAAGTTGACTTTCAGGTCCTTCCTGCGTGCTCCGGAAACGCCGAGCATTGGCGCTCTCGGCTTTGGTGTTGTCGCCTGGTCTTCCTTCATCTTCAATTCCGCGAGAAACCGAAACGGTTGTTTCACAATGGTCCATGTCTCCTTCGAGTTGCCGGCTGATGCGCGAGCTACGTACGAACGAGGCGTCCGATGGCTGGACGAGGGTCGGTTGCACAGGAAAGGTGGGAAGCTCGGCGTTTCGAATGGAACGATGTACATGAACTGGAGCCCAGCGACTCGACTGACCGTCTTTTCTGACTCCTGTGCGCAGCTCGGGCGCAGTTATCACTCGGTTTGCAGAACACGACATCGTTGCCGGCCATTGGACCATCTGCCGCCGCCACCGCTGCGCACAGCTCCAAACTGGCCGTTCCAAACTGGGCGTTGCCTGCGTTCCCGCCCGGCAGCAGGCCGTTGGGAAATGAAAGTCTTTCACCATCTGCAGCATCTGAGGGTGCCGACGACAGTCGGCATGCCCCGCCCGAGTACCCAGGCGCGTTTTGGAACAAGAGGAACACGATAACGCCGTCGCTCGCTGTCGCTGGCGACGACCCGCTCCGTCTCTTCATTCTTCGGAAGAATCGCAAGCCGACAGCCCCGAGCAAGCTGCCCCCGTTGCAGTCGTACTCGATTCGATACAAAACTTCGCAAGCGAAGCCCCCCACATGATGGCGGTTTCGCACGCATGGTCAAGCGGCTGCAGCGGCATCAACGCGAGAGAGCGGCAGGCCTTGTGAACAACATGCGCGAGAGATCTTGCATCTTGCGTGGCCGTGCGCGCACTTCGTGCGCACCGCCGAGCGTGTGGCGCTGTGTTGCTGCACGCTGGCGCACCTCGGACGCACTCTCCCGGTGCTACAATTCCCATCCTGGTACCAGTATGAACAACACACGTGAGCTCATGAGGGTGTCAAGCTTGTCGTTTGAACCCACTGGCGTTTAAATGCTCTCGCGCGCGGATCTCAACAAAAGATCCGCTTGCAACTCGTCGCGGAGCCGTCTCATCTCGGTGACTCCCGCGAGTACGAGCGCATCCGTATTGCCACGGCCCTCCTCCTGCTTGAGCCGGCGTAGCTCAGCCGCGGCTGCGGAGGCCGCCGCCTCGAGGATCGCCTTGGCGTCGGCTGTCAGAGGCGGGCGTAATTTCAGGCCAGCCGGCCCGCAGAGCGTTCCGTCCGCGAGCTCCCAATGTGTGAATGCATACGCCGTACGCAAATTCGCCTTGTCCGTCGAGCCGCCCATCTGCCATCGTGTTGCGGCTCGCAAGGTCAGCTGGTGCGACCCATGGCACAGCTTTTTGGTGTATCGCGACTCAAACATCGTACTCGAGCTTAGGGAGCTTAGGGAGCTTGGCAGCATGCTCATTGAGCCGATGAGTTCGGTGAAGTTGTCGGCGCCAAACGCCTCGCACGCAAGTAAGTTGGCATATATACACTCGGAGTTGCCAACAAGCTCCGTTAAAGGCTCCATAACAGGCTCTTTGCTTCGGGCGCGCACGACCATGCAAGCGATTGGCGCCTCCCACAGCGACCGCGGAATGTCTTTGGAGAGACGAAGCCCTGCAAAGAGCGGCGTTCCTGAGCACTCATGGAACGAGATGACGAGCTGCTGGGCAATGTGGCAGGTCTCCTCAAACTGGAATGGCAGCAACTTCCCCGCGCAAAAAGCATTTTGCTCCTCGGCACGCGAAGCTCGCGACAGTTCCAGGTTCTTGCTCACCTTCTTCTCAGCCTTGCGCTGTGCCTTGGACGCCAGTGTCCTTGCGGCGCCAGCAGCGCGTTTCATCGGCCGCGCGAAGCCGCGTGTGCGACTGCAAACTGTTTTCGAACACACAAACCCTGGTTGTCGCGTCTGTCGTGTTCAAGTCAAGTCAAGTCACTTGACTTGACTTGTCGTGTTCAATGTTAATACACACATGTCGTGTTCACGTTAACACACAAACGACGGAAAAATGTGAACACACATGGCTTACAATTCAAACAAAACTTGCTGTAAGCGGGTCTTGCAGTCCGGCTGTGAATTCTCAGCCGGAATCTTTTGATACCAGACGCAGCGATGCTGCACTCAGCTCCGCTGTTCGCCCTGGCGTTGATTCACTCGGTACCTTCACGCGCGACGCTGGTCATGGCCGCTGGCTCGACGGCCGCCACTCCAGCTTGTGATTTGCTGCTGCGTGGGCTCTTCACCGGCGTGATCGACCCTGATGCCGTTGCTGGTGCGTGCAGCGCTGACATTGTGTGGGACGACCTCACGGCACCGGCGCCCGTCGAGGGTCGGGCGGCAGTACGAGCGCTCGTCCAGAATAAGTTTCCGCAAGATGCCCGCCTCGTCATCGAACGCCTTTCGGACGGTCGGCGGTCGGGTGGGTTCACATGGCACCGTGAGGCAGTCGCAGCCGATGATGGCAGTGCCTCGCCGATGGGGCTGCGAGGAACGCTGTACGCGGAGCTGAACGATGCGGGCCAGCTGCGCTACGTACGTGAGGCCTCCGAACCCATCCTGAAGCCCGGCCAGGCGACTGAGGTGCTCCTCAAGGCGGCCACGGCCAACATGGAGAAGCCAGTCAAGACGCCCACATTCAAGCAAGCCACGCCGAAAAGCGCCTCGGGCGTCGCCCGGTACCTTTGGGAAGTTGCATACCCCGGCGGCGCCTCGCCCTCCGAGGCGCTCCGTCTCTTCTCCAAGGACATCGTGTATGAGGATTTCAACTATGAGGCCCCCTTCGTGGGCATTCCCGCGGTTACGGAATTCGTCAACGCCTTCGACATCCCGGGCATCGACTTCGTGCCTCTCAAGATCTCCGAGGGCGATCGCGCGTGCGCGTTCACGTGGAAGGTGCTCATCAACGGCCAAGACGGGCCGCAGGGTCTCTCCTTCTACGAGGTCGATGCGGACGGCAAGGTGTGCTTCATCCGCGACATCCCCGCCCCGTCGCCCCGTGGCTTCCGCCCACTGGGTGCGCTGGCCGCCTCGGTGGATCCGGTGCTGCATGTGTTCACACCGGCGACACTCACACGCGCGGCGCTTGGCATCGCCTCGGCGGCCATGGGGCTCCTCAAGCCGGCATTCGCAGCGGAGGCCAAGTGGCAGGCGCAAACACTCGGCGGCAAGGAAGCGCAGGCAGAAGCGCTCAAGCAGCTCGACGAGTCCATCGCGAGCGCCCCCGTGGTAGTCTACACGTATACACTCTCGCCGTTTTCGACGGAAGCCCTGGCGCTGCTGGACGCGACGGGGTGCGAGTACAAGACGGTGGAGCTTGGGCTCGAGTGGTTCCTTCTCGACGGCGTCGGCTCATCCATTCGAGCCCTTCTCCTCGAGCGCTACGGCATGTCCTCGCTGCCGCACATCTTCATCGGCGGCGAGAGTGTGGGTGGCCTCTACTCGGGCAACGCGGCGGGCGCTCCGGGACTCGTCGAGCTCAAGCGGCGAGGGGAGCTCACGGGCATGCTTCAGGCGGCGGGGGCGCTTTGAGCCAGGCTTTGAGGCATTGCTTTGAGGACCACACAAGCGAGAGCGATCAATGAGAGCGATCTGACGAAATCTATTAACACCGCCTGGGCCGCTCGTATTTTTCAAGCCAAGTCAAGTCAAGTTACAGCCGACCCAAAAGCGAGCACGAGACCTCCCGAGAACTCTTCTCTCAACGTCCTGGCCCGCGGCCTCCGCCTACGCGGCGTCAGGCATCGACGCGTGGTCGGTTGATGGTGCTTCCAATCCTCAAGCTGGCATTCCTTGCTGCCAAGCAGGTTGCGAAACCGATTGCGAATCAAATAAAGCATTATGCCATCAATCATCCAACTCTGAGGGAAAGCATGATCAGTGTGGGCCGCAGGCTAAACTACAACTTAGTCCAGCTGAACCGCATTGCTGAAGGGCACACATTCTTGAAGAGAGAACGTGTGCCTGTCATCAACGAGAAGGATGCGCTTGTCAAGGGCGCCGACTTCCTCGCTGAAGTGGTGGTGTACAGCATCTCGGCGAGTGCTCTACTGGCCGAGTATTTCATATCGAAAAAGAATAGCAGGAAAGCGGAGGCTAAGGCGAAGGACGAGGCGGCCAAGAATGAGGCGCGGCAGTGGGAGGAGTTCCGTCAGCTCAATCTCAGGCTTGCGGAAGTGCAGGACCGATTGAGGGCGGTGGAGGAAGCTGAGGAGGCACGCCGGCTTCAGCAGCAAAGGTGGTTCGGCCGATACAGGTTTCAATAAGATATGGCCTAGAGTCACGTGCACAGCTGGCAGGGCCTGAGCGGCGCTTGGAACGCAGGCCATACATGATCGTGCCTGGGGTGTCAGGTCGCGTGCGGTTCCCCCTCTAGTCTCATGCGCGCACATTTGCGCTCTCGCGTCGGTGATTTTCTGTCGGCGTGAATCGAGCTTGTCCTCTAGGTACTCTTCAGTTCTGTTCACGCTTCACCCGTGCGCCCTTGGACGGCGCGGCGGCCTCCCGACGCACACGCCAGGGACGACTAGATAATCTCGGGGATCGTGCCGCTCTACACTTGTGTGGCGCGTGCGCTCGCTATCGTGTGTGGCTGTACTCCTACACCTGCGGCATGGGCGGCTGCCTCGCCCGACTCTTTGGCGGACGGTCGACGCAGTCTTACAAGAAGGTTGAGGATGCTAGGGACGACGATGTTGAATCGGGGCCGAATGGGCAAGGCAGCAACATGGCGGACATGGCAGACGATGACGATGATGAGGAGTGGGAGGATTTTGGCGACCCTCGCCTTTCGGTTGCATCTGCTGCGACCGCTGCTGCGACCGCTGCTGCGGCTGCTCAGCCTATGCATCCAGCAGCAGAGGAGCCCGAAGTGGAGGAGGTGGACCCGTTTGCAGGCATGGGCATGGCGCCGACCATCAAGCCGACCAAACGGCACGCGGCACCGTCGCCATTCGCCAAGCCGGCGCCAGCTCAGAGCAAACGCCTCACATCGATGCTCGCCAGCTTGGACGAGGACAGCACTGCAGTCGCGGGCGGCTGGGTCGATGAGACCGATGACCTGGACTTTGGCGTGAGCGACCGGCGGAAGGCGAACGAGGAGCGTCGGCAGCAGCGCAGGCGCGAGCGCGATGCAAGCGCGAGCGCGGCGCCCGCGAAAGGCCCCGCGGGGGGTCGCAGCCGCCTGGGCGCCACCAGAGGAGGCTGGGAGTAATCTCAAGCTGGAGCCATTTTCCCTCGGCCGCCGTGCGGCTGGCGTCTCGCTTCTTGGGTCCCCGGCTTCCATAAGGTGCAAAAAACGGATGTGTTCTTTAGTAAATAGTGCCCACCGCTGGCGAAATTTTTTCAGGGTCAAGTCGGCCTGGCCGCCCATCGGAACTGAGTACGAACTGCGTGCCGCCCCGCCCCCCGGCCCCGCGCCCCGCCGGCCGATGAATGCGAGCTACTTTCGGCGGGCGGGTCCGGCGGCGCTGGCGGGATAGCATACCTCCAGTGGTGCCTGCGGCAGGCGGGCTAGCACTTGGCGCGGAGGTCGGGCGGCGGCTGTGGTGCAATTGCTGTGGTGGCGGCTGTTGAATCGGGGTTCGGGCTAGACCTTGCTAGTGCGGCGTTGTCAGTACCCTGTCGGAAGACGCTAGGAAGACGCGCCCGTCTTGCAGGTGCCCCCCGGAGGGAACGCAAATAAGGGAACACAACACGTCGAGTGACTTTTTTGCGTCAGCATGGTCCTCTACATTCTACAACCCTGCTTTCCATCCCGCACCTAGATCCGCTATCCCGCACCTCATCACAAAATTCCCCCCTCAGATCCCCCTTGTACCCCCCTCAAGTCAAGTCAAGTCAAGTCTATACATAAACAACAGACAACCATACGGAAGCCTATCGGTTGACCGACACCACCCCCCCTTACACGTCGCATGCAATCCAAGACCGCATGATTGACAATTATAACGGATTGCACACGTGTGCACCTTTCCGGTCCGGTGACACCTGTACTGCATTTACAAGCAAGCAATGCTACAAGGCACCTCCGCTCCAGCGCCTTCCGATCCTGCTCCCCATCGCGCGCCGGTTGATCGACTCTATTGGCAAATGCTCGGGCGGGCAGCTCCACGATTCGATCCCATGTCGTCGAACATTAACCCTCGCGAACCTGACTCAAGCACCCACCTGACATCCTTTTTGGAGCCACGCAAAATGGAGGTGATGGCGACCGTTGTGAGCGCTCGTCAGCCCCCCGCGGGACCCTCTTTCGTAAAGCCTCCCAATATCCTCGCGCCTATCAGCCAGCGAGCGCCCGCGCCCATAGCCGAGGCAACGCTCATGGAGCAGACGCGCTTTGAGCGCGCGTGCGTGCGAGGCGACGAAGACCTCCCGCCCGTGCTCCCATCCAAAGATCACATCGCGGCCGCTCTGGAGACGCCCGAAGAGGAAGAGGTGCCCGCCTCGGTGCCTCGGTTGCTCCACCAGACTTGGAAGGGGTGTGAACTCCTCGAGCGACAGAGAGGCTGGTGGTCTCGCTGTGCTCGCCTCTCTCCACAATGGGACATGCGGCTCTGGACGGACAAGGCGAATCGCGCGTTCCTTGCCCACCACTACCCTGAGCACCTGCCCATGTACGACGGCTACTCCCTCAACATCAAGCGCGTCGACGCGATCCGTTACTTCCTTCTCTTCCACTACGGCGGCGTGTACATGGATGCGGACTTTGCGTGCGTGCGTTCCCTCGACACGATGCCCATTCGGAGGCAGCCCGGCGTGGCCACGCTCATTCTGCAGCGCAAGAAGGCCATCGACGAGCAAGCAGTCTCGAATGCGTGGATGTCCGCGCCTCCTCGCCACCCCTTCTTTGCGTTAGTGATCAGCCAGCTCAATGCTTCCAGGGACCGGACGCACGTTCTCGACGCGACGGGCCCGCGATTCCTCACTCGAGTTTGGCGAGCTTGGAATCAAAATCTGTTCCGCGCCAACGGCGCCAACAGGAAGGGCATCCCTGTCGCTGCGCGCGGACGCACAGCGTTCGAGTGGACGGTTTCGATGGATCTGCCGCCATGGGCGCTCCTCCATCGCGTGCACTCATGCCGTCCCTCGACCATGCGAGGACCGCCGTGCAACGGGCCATACAATTACGCACCGTGCAAGAACGGAAAGGAGGCGGAGCTCGACCGGTGCGCAGTGACGATGCCCAATGTCTCCGTCACTACCTTTTGGACGGGTACCTGGGTGCAAGACTTTTACCTGCACCGAGGCGACCTGGTCAATGTCAGCGGCAAAGTGATGCGAAAGAATAAGGCAAGAGCTCCATCTCGACCAAACACCACCGTGCAAGCAGAGACCTGACGGTCCGCGACGCGGTACTCTCGCCAGTTTGTGTCAAGTGTCGTTTTCAAATGCCCTCCGCGCATTAGGGATACACGCAGTTCTCATTTTCTACATGAAGGACGAGGCACTTTACGCGAAAAGCACCGGTGCCGATTCGCGTTCATTATGAATACACACAACACGTAAGCAGCACAGCTGTGAAGACAATACAATTCGCGTTCACAGCCAATGTTTAGAAATCGACACCCAAGACACCGGACCGGCGTACATACGGATGCGGTTAACACTAGCTCGGGGACCCCTGGACCCCCTATTATCACAGCCATACTCGATCAGCCGCCGTTCACACTCTTCTGGGCGTTTCACTCGGAATGCGGCCACCAGGAATGGCGTCTGCGAGCAATCGCCGCTCTGGCCGTTCTGCTGCGGCGACTCTCGATTCGAGTGGCTCGCCATCTGCACACTCCCCCGCCGCTCTGTGGCTCACGCTGTCCGAGTTTGATTCCGAGCAACGCGCATCCGTGTGGCTCAAGACTCTGTCCACTGCGGAACTCGCGTCCCTCTGCCTAGCTGTGAACGGGTTTGCATCGTCGTCGCGGCCAAAGCTCGTCACCCACGTGCTATCGACACACGCATGGATGCACAAGTACCGTGTGCTCTGCTCGCTCGAGAAGCTCGGCGTCTGCCAGCGATCCTTTGAAAAGAAGGCAGTCGCATGGATGCCGAAGGGCTCTGCAGTCAATATAGCGTGGGATTCCGCGGCTACAATCGTGCAAGAAGAAAGCGGCTCCGCTGTGCGCGTAGCTCCAGGCCTGTACCTCACGTGCGCTCACTGCGTCTGCCACATCGATGACCCGGAGGAGGACGACGAGGCACCGTCTGCCGATGTGGTGCCGCGTGTGGGGCGGCTGAAGCTGCTCGTGACCTCCCACGGCGAGTGGACGGTAACCGAGTGCATCCGCGCCGATGCGGCGTCTGACCTAGCGCTGCTGAGGACAGTCGTATCGACGCTGCCGCCCGGAGCAGGCGCGTCCAGCGGACGCTTTGTGCACCCTCCAGCTGTGGTAAGGGGAGGCGCCGTGCTCGCCACGGACGATCGCTCCAGGGTCGTCTGCGTGGGCAACCCGTCCGCCTTTGACCTCGAGTCGGAGGAGGCGGGCGCGACGATCGAGTTTCAGCCGCCGGTCTTCCACACGTCGACTGGCCGCCTCGCTGGAGAGACGCGCGCGGACAGGCGGGCGCGTTTCGGGCTCGGGCCGCTGCAGCACACGGCGTGGACGTACTGGGGCCACAGCGGCGCCCCGCTCATAGACGCGCAAGGCGCCCTCGTGGGGCTTCACAACTCGTGGGACGCAGGAAAGGGCACGCGGCACGGCGTCGACGCAGCGGCCATCCGGGCATTCCTCATCGCTGCGGGGTTGCTGTGAAGGCAGGGGATGGGGGGACGATCGATAGCGAATGCATTGAACATATCCGGTGGAGATTCATGGGAACTTAAAGGGAAGTGCTACTACATGGACTACTACTAGTGTGTTCTGCAAGTTGCTCAAGTTTTATGTGAGAGACGAAGTCGGAGAGGGGGAAGGGGGAGACGAGACGGAGCGATCAGTTGTGTCGCGCGCGCGGTCCGCGTGGCGGTTTACGTCCGGTCCGGTTCTCCGGTCTGGAGGTTAGGTCTGCCTGGGTGCTGGGTAGCACGCACACGGCGTGCGGGGTGGGTGGGTGCTGGGTCGTTTCTCGCTTGCAAGTGAACGCGCTCTGCTGTGCGGCTTGTCGCACAGGCAGAGCCACGCAGAGCCAGAGGTGCAAAGCGGCACTTTTAAGGCACTTTTTTCTTGGCCTACCCCCTTATTGAAATAAGAGAGACTACAACCGGAGGGAACAAGATTAATTGATTATAGTAACGATACCGAAGGTCCGAACAAGCGACATGAAATTGTGCTCTTGTTCGCGCTTCGCGGGCGAGGGGCGTGTGATTAACGTAACGTGTGATTTCGTCTCAGGGGTCGCCGTCCGGACCGGCGCGGACGTGTGTTCCTTTGTATGCTCTCCGGTCCGGACACGGTCCCGAGCGGCGGCAAAGGCCTGAAAGTGCAGAGAAATAGAGAAAACTCTTGCGAATCATCCGAATTCGAGTCCGTTAAAGCGGTGGCCGAGCGGTGCGCATGCCGCTAGAATCCGGATCGTGGATCGTCAGTATTAAGCCGTGGGTAAGACAGAGAAGTAGGATAACCGGGAAAAAATGATCTCGGCCGTGTCAAGAACCTTCATAGTACCCTTGGGAGAGTCGGCACCCAGGACACAATAACTCAGTCACATTTCACAAACACGTCGAAACAATCACTTATCGATACAGCGCCACACGCGCACAGAGCGCACACGGACGCGCCCTTGTTAGCCGCCAGCCTTATCCAGAAGTTGAATGGGCGCGAGGACGTTCGTCTTGTTCGTCTCGATGATGCACCCGTTCATGACCATCTCGTCGAGGATGAAGTGCGCCTTCTCGAGGTTGAACATGATGTCGAGCTCGCACACGTTCTCAAAATAGCGGTCGAGCGTCTCGACGAGCGAATGGATGAACTCGAGGATCGCGAGCTCGTTCTCATCGTCGCCCTCGACGCCCACAATGAAGAAGAGCGACGCGTACCTTCGGTACACGATCTTGTAGCCGCGAAATTCGTAAAAGGAGCACTGGGAGAGTGCAAGGGGATGAGCGAGCATGGACAAATGTTTGGTTAGTAGGTGGCGGACATGATCCAGGGTTGCTTGCATGCGGTCTTAATCCTGCCCGCTGGCTCGGCGCGCACCTGCGTGTCCGTGCGCGTCAAGCATTTGCGGATGACTTCCGACTCAAGCGCGCAGCGCTCGTCCATCTTGTGCGTCTCGTAGTATTGCGCGAGCCGCGTCTGGCCCTGCTTGTTGACCATGAGGACGAAGCGGATGGTCATGGTTGCGTGAGGGCTCGGTCACAGCGGCTGGCAGCCACCGACGAGCAGAGCTGGAAGAACACGCGGAAACTCCGCGCGGCGCGGTGAGAGTTTCCAAGGGGCTGGGAGAGGGAGGGGCGTCCGTATGTCTTCGACGGAGCCAGAATGTGACCCTAGTCCCTTTGCTCCGCGCACGAACCTATCAAACCAGATCGCGCATATTGGCACATATTACGATTCTAAATCAGCCATATCCTCGGCCTGCCCTGGCTACATATGCCTGTCTTGGTCGCATCGCGGAAGCGCGTGTCTGACATGTGCCCTGTCTGCTGAAATTCGCAGGAGAGCTGCAGAGGGCTCATCCGCTGGCCTGGGCGAAAGCCCAAGTATGGCCACGCCTGCGCCGGAGACCCAGCACCACATCTCCTCCTGCATGACCACGGACGAGATCAAGGCGCGCTGTGCCGACGCGTCCATCGACTTCATTCAGCCCGGCCCAGGGTGCTACCCGCACGCTTGGACCCTAGCCTGAGGTTCCAAAGAAGCACCGGCACGACTGGCTTGCGGCGCTGCGAGCGCGGATGCAGGAGAAGAACAAGAAGGCATCCCTCGCCGCAGCCGCTTCGGCCGCCGCGCACGCCATGATCTCCGCTGAACCTCTATTCGCTGATGCGGTCGCGCTGGCACCGG
>Ga0210239_101137_pt1 | contig 21526 bp, 18 predicted proteins | sample ChrtobMetP5a_0mM_FD_155451 | JGI IMG/M metagenome (GOLD analysis project Ga0210239, IMG submission 155451) | Chrysochromulina tobin associated microbial communities from unialgal haptophyte culture, Seattle, Washington, United States - P5a_0mM | ecosystem: Host-associated > Algae > Haptophytes >... | reverse complement strand
AGTCGACCGAGAGGCGCTCGAGGAGGAGCGCGCCCAGGCCAGCGCCGGTGCCACCGCCGACGGCGTTGAAGAGGAGGAAGCCCTGGAGGCCGGTGCAGTTGTCCGCGAGCTTGCGGATGCGGTCGAGGACGAGGTCGACGATCTCCTTGCCAATGGTGTAGTGGCCGCGGGCGTAGTTGTTGGCCGCATCCTCCTTGCCGGAGATGAGCTGCTCCGGGTGGTACAGCTGGCGGTAGGTGCCGGTGCGGACCTCGTCAATCACGGTCGGCTCGAGGTCGACGAAGACGGTGCGGGGCACGTGCTTGCCCGAGCCGGTCTCGGAGAAGAAGGTGTTGAAGGCGTCATCGCCGCCGCCAATGGTCTTGTCCGAGGGCATCTGGCCATCGGGCTGGATGCCGTGCTCCTGTGGGGATGAGGCAAGGAAGTGCGGACGAGACGTGAGAGGGTGCATGAGACAGTAAGAGGGAGACGGAGAGGAGGTCGTGGCGCGCTGGCGCGTTGGCTGGGCCAGTTGGGATAGGGTGATGTGCAAGGCATGAGGAAGAGGCCGCTCCGATGCGCGTGCGCGTGGCAGTGGGGTGGCGCTCGCAACGCGCTCGCAGGGAAAGCGAAGAAGCGCGCGCGGATGGGGCACGTCAACGCGGGCGCGCACGAGGGTCGCGCGCGGTGGGTTCGAGAGCGCGCGCGCGGACGCACGAGGCAGTACAGCTCCCAGCAAGCGTTGCCGATCTGGACGCCGCACTGCCCAAGGTGAATGCTGATGACTTCGCGCATGGCTGCTTTTAGCAACGGTATCCAAAAAAAGCACCTGCCCGATCTACTGCCCCGTTTCAACGATTCTCATGGCGACCCTGAGAGACTTGCCAACGAGCAAGCAACCAAAGAATCAAAAAACAGGTACTTGTGTTGTTTCGACTAAATAGCTTGTTTAAGACTTGCCAACCTGTGCCTACTGTACCTGTCGACTCGGGTCCGGCCGTGTGCGCCCACTCAACCCGTACTCGGTATGATCGATCCCATGCTGGTGAAAAGCTGGTGTTCCCATTCGGCGCGCCGATGTAACGCTGCGAGCCGCTGCGACGGCCCGGTTAAGCCCGGCCCCATTGGCCCGGCCGTTGCGATATCGCGCCATTCGCGTCGTCAGAGAAGGCCCTATCAAGCCCGCTATCTATTCTTCGTCCAATCGTTCTCGGCGGTCATACCCTCCCGATACCACATCGTGGCGATCCACTTCGTCCCCTTGCGGAGCGGGCAGCCGCTGTGTTCAGTGTACCCAGGGTCCATGCGGAACGGTCCCCCCTCGACCGTTGGCCTAAGCTTGTATCCAAAGAAGAGCATGTCGCGCTCGCGTGGCACCACCTTGATACCGGAGCGCGTGAAAAGGGTGTACCCACCCTTCTGGGCCACCTCGCAGTACGTGAGGCTCGTCGCGATGCGCGTGCCCTTCCGGTACGGGCCTCCGTGGCACTCGCCGTCGCAGTGCGGCCTGTACTGGTCGTCCCAATCCTTGTAATAGACCGAGTTGAGAGGCTCCTGCCCCTCGCCTTCGATGAGCTCCTCGTACTCGGCCACCTCGCGCGCGAAGGCGAACTTGCGCCGCACCACGCGCGTCACTATGTTCGACTCGTCATCGTAATCGGGATACATGTTGACGCTGTAGCTCTGCCGGTAGGCCGATTGCTGGCCAGAGCTGCCTCCAAAGACCACGGAGCGCTCCATATTAGGAATGGTCATCGAAGTCATGTGCTCGCACTCGTCTGTCGTTACAAAGTCGCGCACAATGTACACGGGCGGCTCCTCCCGCAGCACGTCTACCTGATAGCGCTCCAGCGGCAGTGGCGGCCTCCGAAAGCCAGCACGGCAGTCATTGCGCAGGCGCTTGTACGTGTGCCAGCTGTTGTCAGCCGAGGGCGTCGCGGCGCTCGTCTTGAAGTGAATCGCGTACACCGCCTTCTCGTCGTCGAGCGAGGTCGAATGGAACGTAAAGCCTGCGCACGCCTTGTGCAGCAAGCAAGCCTCCTGTGCCTGCGACACTGTCATCCTTTGTGGCTCCGGCACGCTATGCTGCGGCAGCCACTTCTTGCCGACCCACAGCGCCTTCAAAGTATTGCCCTCCGGCAGGAAACCCTTCTTGTACGAATACGGCACCGTCGCCTCCTCGCCAGCTGCGGCGCACGGGTCGGCGGGCTGATACTCCCACGTCATCGAGCGCAGAGGCTGTGAGCCTCCGTCCTCAAAGTCACACGAGTAGTTGCGCAGCAGATTCTTCAGAAGCTCCGACGTGGCGTGCCCCGCGCCATGTGCCCCAGGCTCGGGTGCAAGGGGATCGAGCACATGAGGCACGATCGGAAAGTACTCGTCCATGTCTGCGGATCTAGCCTCTTCTTGCTCACCCAAGAGCTGCTCCACGACGCAACCATGCCATTTTTCGCCCACCGTGGAGTTAAGGCTGAGCGCGCATGTTTCGCAGGCCTTCGTCACTCGATCAGCCTGCGGGTGGCCATCGCCCGCGTAGTAAGCAAGCGAGGTCACGAAGAAGAGCAACATTGTATTTCTCTGGGTGTGTTCGCATGTGGTTGAGAAAGGGTCAGTGGTTGTGTTCAGTGTGAATGAGGGCACCCCGCACCTTCCTCCCGCTCTCGTGCGCTCTATCGTGTTGTTGTTGTTGTGTTGACCTATGGCCGCGCACGGTGGCGCGGAGGCTGACTACAATGGGGTTTCTGAGGCATTGGGGGACTTGGGGGGACCGTCGTGTTCGTTAACACTGGCTATACATCCCAACCGAGCCCATCCAATTGAGCCCAACAAACTGTGGAGCTGAGCGGTTTTTCTTCTGAGAAAAAGCGATCGGCTTAATATGCCACCTAGAGAAGGCTGAGAGGGTCAGGGTGGTCGCGGGGAAGATAAGCGGGGACAAGAGATAACCGAAGTCCGAACGTCTAATGTTGTCTAATGTAGCATATTGTCGTCGGCTTCACGTTCCACTCTAGCGTAACTGCAACCACTGGGATACATGATAAACTGAGCATGACATCTCTCGTGGCAGGGTGGACGCTCGCCCCTTGTGTGTCGCTCATCTGGGTCCCTAAATCGGCCGTGTATGATGGCACAGCTGTCGTTCTGGTCGCCGCACGCACGGCGGGCTCCGCAGCACACCATCAATGGAGCGCAACCCATCTCCGTCGCGGGAGGGGTCAATCTTGTGGTCTGCGTGTCCTTTCTCTTCGACGGCCATGTCGTCTCGAACGGCTATTGTAGTGGCGGCAGCGGCGAGAGCAGACGCGTGGGTCACGCACCTCATCGATGAGCACAAGGGCCTCCGCCTCAGTCCTCGTAGAGTTTCTGCAGTGCCACCGCAGGCTCAGCAAAACTTCCAGCGGTACTCGCAGTTATTGCACGTGCACTTTTTGGTCGTCGGCTCGTCGGCAGAGCGCGTCTGCACCTCAACGTACTCCGTCTTCATGGACTTGCAGCGCGGGCATTTGAGGATACCGTCTTGCGTCTCCTTGCCCGCGTACTGCTTATAGGTCTTCGAGTCCATGAGAGCCATCTTCGCATACTCGGTGTGGGCAGCGCGCTGCTTCTTCATCTCATCGCTCGCCATCTCGCGCACCTCCATAACCGCGAGATCGTTCACGTGCAGCTGGCCCGTCATCACCATACGGATGAACTCCGGGTTGTTCTTGTCCTTCAGGTTGAAGATGAGCGAGCGGAAGCGCGCCTTATAATCCTTTGTCGTGCCACCAAAGTGCGCGTTCATGTTGCTCTCCGCCTCCTCCGCCATCGCGGCCGTATCCACGTACTGTTCCCGCAGGTAGCGCGCGTTCGCCTCCTTGCCCACCTCGAAGGCATCCTGCAGCTTCTCGCGCACCATGTCGCGCGTCTGGTCGCCCGTCTTGCTCGTGGAGCGCGAGGGAGCCGACACACTTATGCTGCTGCTTGCCGTGAGCGGCACGGGCTCGGGCTTCACCGCCGCCACCAGTCCGGAAGACGAGGGGCCAGATACCATCGGCTTGGTTTCTGCTGCTGCTGCTGCTGCTGCTGCGGCTGCTGCTGTTGCTGCTGCTGCTGCCGCCGCCGGCGCCGGCTCGACCGCCGGCTCGACCTTTGCGCCCGGATCCGGCTTCACCTCAGAGGCAGGCGCCTTAGCAGCCTTGGCCTGCGCCGCTGCCGCTGCCCACGAGTTCTTGAGCTTTGTTGCTAGTGAGTTGACCTTTCCATCATCGTGCTTGGTCAACTTTTGGACGGTGGCGCCAAGCTTGGACTCTGCAATATTCTGCGGATTCGTGTGCAGGCATGCGTCGGATGGGCGTCGTTCCAGCCTGGCAGGCTGGTCAGGGCAGCACCGAGTGCAGGGCGCGCGCACCTTGAGCTTGCCCTTGATATCGCTAGCCATCAGCGTCGTGAGGACATCAGCAATTTCGCCAGGCATATCGTTGGCTATTTTTTTCTGCAGTTGCTCATTGAGCCGCAGGCAGCCATCCATGGTGAGCACGTAGTCTTCCATGACAAACGGCAAATTCACGGCCCTGAGCAAGGAGCTGATGAGCTCGACAGGCACCTTCGCGGCACGACAACTACGCGTGTGAACCAAACGAAACTTACTTCCCTCGCGTTTCCGGATAGTGTTGCGCCACGCCGAAGAAGTGTTCACGGTGTGCCTCGCTACAACGATCTCGATTTCTGGCTGATTATGCGGCGCCACATGCTTCTGTCGTTGCTCCTGCTCTCGTTGCAGAAGGCCTCCGGGTTCCTCGCGAGCAGCCCTGGCCTTGTCGGCAGCAGCAGCAGGGCGCCGCCGCGGCAGCGGCAGCTGCTGATGAAGGCCGTCCGGAAGGTCAACACCGCTGAATTTGAGGCGGAGATCCAGGACTGCTCCACGCCCATCGTTGTCGACATATACGCGGTGTGGTGCGGCCCGTGCCAGCTCATGGCGCCGCAGCTCGAGAAGGTTGCCGCCGAATACGGCGACAAGTGCCGCTTTCTGAAGATCGACTCAGACGAGGAGCCCGAGGTGGCCTCGGTGCTCAAGATCAATGGGCTGCCCACAATCCTCTTTATCAACGATATGAGCGTCGTCGCGCGCGCGGAGGGCATGCTGATGGCCAAGGAGCTCCAGGAGCTCACTGACCACCATTTCTTTGCCGGTCCGGCGCCAAAGATCGAGGGCTTGGCGTGAGTTCGAGCGGCTCCCACACTCGCATCTCGGCCGAACCCCCGAGCCGTCGCGCACCCCGTACCGTGGGAGGAGTGCGTGTGTGTGGTTATGCGTACAACAATGCATGGACATGCTGATGCTCTCTCCCGGGCGGGACAACATGCACCCGCTCAGTCCCGGGCGCGGTGCCGCCGCTCGTTTACGATTGCGAGGCTGCCGGCCCAGGCGCCGGGGCGGCGCGGGCGATAGAGTCAGATCCCCGATCCCCGATGGTAAAAGTTAACTGACAACGCTGTTTTAATGTAAAACAGAACAAACACTAGGTTCTCGGGAACAAACAGTAAGCATCAAAGATCAATCTGCGGTACGCATAAATCGCGCTCACAGCGTCATTGACATTGTCTCATTAACTAGCGACGGTAGCGCGTAGGAGCGATTAGTAAGATAGTAACGAGCGTCAAACCAACGCAACGCAATTCCAATTGCGTCATACAGCGTCTTGAGCGTGCACGCTTCGGTAAACACCTTGGTAAATTCGCGTTTTGGGTTTTACGAGTGAAAAGTCGCACGGTCCCGGTCCGGCGCGGGGTCCGCGGGGCTGGCCGCTGGCGAGGGGCGGAGCCGAGCTTTTCGGCTTTTGTTCGCGTCCGCCGAGGACGCCGCGGCATATGCGCGCTTTATGCGCGCGCATTCGCGTTCAGCCGTTTTGCGTAATTATTGCGTATTTTTGAGAATTTGACCCGCATATCTAAGATTTACGTATTGCGTCTTGCGTATGACTGCAAGGGAATGTTCCCGCGTCGATTGCTCGGTCGCCATCCCGCCGCTCGGGCGATGCTGCCATAGGCAGCGGCGGCGGCGGCGGCGGCGGCAGCGCTTCAGCGCCACCACAGCTGCTGGCTGCAGTGCCCCACCACCACGGCGCCGCAGCCGACGACGAGGCATCGAACGCTCTGCCCAGCTCGCTGCCGCTGGAGGCAAGTGTCGCGGTCAGCGGCGTCGCGGGCGACAGAGGCGGTGCCAGGCTCAGCAGCGCTTCCGCGGGCTTCGCCGACGCGCCGACGCCAAACCCTCCCACGGCCAGCCCGCCCGCGCCGCCACCGTCAGCAGCGCGGGGGTGGCCGGCGGCGTCGGCGCTCTCGCGGAGCATCGCGAAGCGCCCCCATTCGGCTTCCTTGGCGCCCGTCTGCTGGTCCAGCGCCTTTTGACGCTCGAGGCGCAGCGCCACTTCGGTGCGGCTCGCGGCGGCCTGACCGCTGTGCGCAGAGCTGAGCGCTTCATCCACCAGGAGCGAGTGCACATGTGCCTGCCGCTCCGCCTGTAAGCACCGCTCTCCGAGCTGCCGTGCGAGCGCATGCGCTTGCGTCACCGCCTCGTGCGCCTCGACGCGCGTCCGTCGCTCGCGCAGCTCGTACTCGGCGGCGCGCTGGTTCGACGCGTCGGCGGCCGCCTGCAGCTCGAGCTTGGCGGCCGCGAGCTCCGAGCGCGTCACCGTCCGGTCTCGCTCGATGACGGCCACCTGATTCAGCGCGAGCTGGCAGCGGGCCTCGGCGGCATCAGCGGCCGCGCGCAGCGTCTGACGTTCCTCTCTCATCAGCGCGATCACCTGCTGGTTGTGCTCTTCCTTGGCGCGCAGCGCGGCCTCGGCGGCGGCCGCCTCGCGCCGCGCCGCCTCCCGCTCAAGCGCGAGGGTGCTGCACTGCTTCTCGGCGGCCTTGAGCAGCTCAGCACATTTGATCGCCTCGTCGCGCGCGCGGCGCTCGGCGCGCTCGACGCGCTCCGCCGCGCCCTTGAGCTCGCACTGCGCGACCGCCAGCCCGCGCTCCGCCTGGCGCGCCTCGGCCTCGGCACATCGCCAGTCGGCCTGTGTCACCTCGAGCTCGTCGCGCAGGCTCGCGCACTGGCTTTCTGAAGCGCGGCGCAGCTCGTCGCATCGCGCCTCTGCGCGGTCCGCGCGCGCGCGCTCGCTGTCGAGTTTCGCGCGCAGCCGCTCGCCTTCGAGGCGCGTGGCCTCTGTGCCCGCGAACGACGCGTCGCGCTCATCGCGCAGCATCGCCTCCCTCGCGTACGCCGCCTCCTCCCGTGCGCGCAGCATGGGCACCTTTTCGCGCTCCTGCTGGAGCTGGAGCTCGAGCTCGCGCACGCGATGCTCCGCCGCGTCGATCTGCGCAAGGAACGCACGACGCTCCGTCACGATCGCGCGGCCCGCGACTGGTCCGAGCGCACGCGCGACGAGCACGTGCGACGGCGCCTTCTCAGCTGCGGCGGCGGCCAGCGCAGAGGACTGCTGGTGCTGGTGCTGCTGCTGGGCGCCGCCGCCAGAGTGACTAGCCGCCTTGAGCTGCTCGGCCCTGAGCGCTGCCATTGAGCTCACGTCCATGTCGCGACGGCTAGACGGCCAGCCAGCGGGTGCGTCCTTGCTGGCGGGAGCGGCTGGATGTGCAAACTGGCTGAGCGCGTTCGCTGCGGCCGCCGCTGCTGCTGCCGCTTGATCGGCCCTTGCCGCAGTGGCCTTGCGGCCGTATGCAGTGGAATCAAAGTTGGTGCGGTTGGCAGCCGTACCACCACCCGCCGTACCTACGCGCGGAGGATCACTTGGAAGCAGCACCATCGACGCGGCAGTTCGCTTGTAGCCTGAGCCGGTGCAGTCCGGCATTTCGGGTCCAAGCTGTGAAAAGGAGGTTTTGAAATTATCCGGAATTCGGTTGTGAAACTGTGCGGAATTCACTTTAGGATTCACACTCTTCCGCGCGAGCCTGTGATGTACGATTCAAAGTTTTTGCGAGGTATCGTTTACCCGCCAAAAGCGCAAAAATTGCCTTGACAGCACCGATGGTCGTCGCCGTGACTTTCACGGGGATATCGGCCCCCATGCGAGCGATAGCGTCAAACGTCATAAAGATGGCTGCACAAACGACGCACAACCCCATCTTTGGCGCAGGCGTCTGCGTGTGCGGCGGTGGCAGCGTGCCAAAGCGGAGTCTCATCTTTCTTACCGCGGCGGCGCGAGGGATGTGGCTTGTTTCTGAGGAGTGGGCGCGCGCGTCTCTGGATTTGGGTTCACTCGCCGATCCGTCGTCATTCGAGCGAGTGCATCCGTCTCTGGATGGCGTTCGTAACTCTCGCGAGTCAGGCTCTGGAGTGCTCGCCGGCATGTGTGTGGCCATCGTTGGGCAGACCGTGCTGGACAAGTGCGTGTTATCAGAGCTCCTATTTGCCGCCGGCGCCGTACTGCAAGGCGCCCCGGCCGAGGCGCCCGCCTTGACGGCAGTTGCTTCTACGCCGCTGCTTGTACGGCTGCACGGCACGTGGCGGCCGCAACGGGAGGCAGCTTTGCTCGCCGCCATCGTTGAGGGCCGCTTCGTTGTCGATGAGGATTCGGAGGATAAGGGCAGACCAAAAGGAATGCTCGAAGGAGCTCGATCTGGGGAAGAGAACCAGCCTCCACAGCATGCGCGCGCGAAGCGGGCGCGCCGGCAGCCGGCTGCGTCGCCTGACGGAACAGTCGATCTGCTTCTGGCTGACAACGAGGCTCTGGGATCGCAGGTCGCCGGGCTGACTGGGTTGCTACTGTCAGCACAGCCGGCCGCCACACGCAGAGGCTCTGGTGGTGGCCGGAATGACCACATCGCTGGACAGTATTTCCTTTTCGAGGATGCTGTGAATCTCTACCGGCAGCGCCTGCCGAAGTGTAACGTCGACATCGGAGACCAAGAGCGAGACTTCCTGCAAGAGCTCGTGGATGCGCCAATGACGCGAACCGCGCTGCTGCAGCGGCGCGATGGCGGCGAGCGCGTGACGACGATCGCGGCGTGTACATTCGTGCTCCACGAAGCACCACTCTGGCTGTGCGAGTTGCAGCTGCTCGCCGTGAGCGGCCGGCACGCGCGCCGGGGGTTGGGCACGCTCCTGTTGCGCAGCGTCGAGCGCTGGCTCGCGGCCGAGGGCGTGCAGTGCATCGTGACGCTCTCCGGTCTCGACACGGTCGACTTTTGGCGCAAGCGCGGATACACCGATCCAGTCACGTTGGAGCCTGCACAATGGGCAGCGCTGCGCGACCCGTTTGGCTCGTCGATGATGTTGGCCAAGGTGTTACAAAGATAATGTTAAAGGGCAGGCTGGTGCCCGCAGCGCTCCCCCACACGCAGGGGGAGGGGCACGGTAAAGATCCTAAGGTAAAGAACGACCCTCAGCGGGCCCGCTCAGGAGGTCGGGTCCACGACGTGATGCGCTGGTGATGCGCGAACGTGCACGATGAGCTGACGTTTTAAGGTTGCCCTGCATCCCAGATCCCTACACCCTAGCTTCTAGCTAGTAACCTGTTTGGGAATTGAATGCCAGCCGACGCGCGCCGCGTCCGAGCATGACGACCTGTGCCTGAACCAAGTCTCCACCGACAAAACGGGCCGGCCACGCATCGAAAAGTTCGGCTCCTCGCAGATTCTCGATCCGGCTGTGAATGTTACAACCGGTACGTGAATGTCATGGTGAATGTTCCTCTCCATGGAGAATGAAGCGGCTGTGACGTGTGTTCGACCTTCACGCTTGGTTTGAGTTTGGTCTGTGCGTGTTGGTGTGTTGTGAACATCTGGCCTGTATTGTATTGTTTTGTCTTCACGGCTGTAATGCTTACGTGTTGTCTACTTCAGAAGCACGGATCGTCCGCCACCAGACACGTTTTTTGCAGTGGGGAAATCGTCTCTCGCGATGGGTCCCACTGGTTCCTGGTGTCTCGCCTGGGTCCTCGGCTCCTCCTGGTCTCGGCGCCTGTCGTCGCGATGCCTGACGACGACCAGCTTTCAGATCTAGCCAGCGTGCAGATCCTCTCGCATCCACATCTCGCGCAGATCCGCTCGCGCAGTCACCAATGGCCACCGCGCGCCACCGTACCTGAACCACTCCAGGCGGCTGGCAAGCTGCCGTGCGCCACGACACTGTCGTCTCTCGACGCCGCCGTCGTCACGCGACGGCGGCGTCGAGTGACTTCTTTTGCGTTCCCTTCGGGGGGCGCGCCAACGGGCGCGTCTCTACACCTCCGACTCCCTCTGCGACGACGGCGGCCCCGGCGCCGAGTGCGCAGACTGCATCTACGGCACCGACTGCGCCGACTGCGGCCCGCGCTTCCCGCCTCCTCCGCCCATCTGCGCCGAGACGTGCAACTGGGCTTCCGACGCCGATTGCGACGGCGGCGGCCCCGGCTCGGAGTTCCGCCCGGCCCCAGGCCGACGACATGTGGACCGACCAATCGTCACATGTTGTAAGGTGGCAGTGTGTGTGCGTCCTGTACATAACCAGTCTAAGAACAAAAGTTCTAAAGGAAGAGCTACTCACCACCGAAACGACAAACGACGAACGGGGATGGGGTAGCCGGCGGTAGTGATGAAGGCGTCAACCGCGCGAATCGATGTGGTACACATGTGACACAGCCCTCTCGCAGACGCGCAACGGAGTCGCGCGCGCGCGCGCGCATGATGGTCACGTGAAAATTATTCATTCACGAAAGTTGGCCACGGGTCCGTCTAGTGTGTATTAACATGAATGAAATATGAATCCTCGGAAAAACGCGATGAATTGGGGCGAGGATGAGAACGACGCCGAGGACGAGCTGCTTACGCGTGAGCGCGCAGCCGAGCACGTGCTCCACGCGATCGCCGACGGCGCAGAGGACCTCCTGACCCACGGAGTGACGGACCTCCTGGGACTCGACTGTCGGCTATCTGTGTCGGCTAGCAGGCCAGCGTCATGGGACTTTTGTGGGCATGAATTTGCATTCAGTGGCGCGGCTGCAGCCATCGGCGTTGCGGCGATCATGACGGCTCCTCTTGAAGCGCCCACACTACTTGTCGGCAGCGCTGTCTTTGGTGCCTCGCACGCCCTTTCTGCAATCATGGAAGGACCGTGGGAGGTTCGGCGACGGATCGCTGCTCAGCGATTCAAGCAGGCATTCGGCTTCCATCGCGAGCTCCTGAAATGGTCCATAATACCGGCTGCCACCCGCTTCTGGTTCTTGGCGGAGGGCGACACTGTGCTGGAGCTCGTGCTAAAGGCGAAGCGCGGAGTACTCGGCATGGGCGATAATGCCGAGACGACGACTCGGCTGCTTCGACGGGTGCTCAGCCTGTGGCCGGGCGCGCCAAACGTCCAGATGCGCCGACTGGCTTGCGCCATAGTCAAGGCGCAGACTGACATGGGCCTTCCGGCCGACTCGCCCACCTTGGCGCCAGCGCTGCAGGTACTGTCAGACCTGAAGCAGCAGATGCGCGTGGGCAGCTCAGACGCAGCTGTCGACAGCGGCTCGCTTCTCTCGTGGGCTCACGGCACGCCCGCCGCGATTAGCGATCGGCAGCAGTGCACCGTGTGCCTGGAGCGGCCGCGCACCCATGCGCTCACGCCGTGCGGTCATCGATGCCTTTGTGAGCGATGCGCCAACCTGGCCGCTCTCGAGTACGCGTGCCCCATCTGTCGCGCAAAGGCGACTGGCCTGTTGCGCATATATGATCCCTGACCATCCTGATCCTTTGATAGACGAATGTGATCATGGAATGCCGCAGGGTTCGGCTGTTTGATCGTTGAAAGTTGTTGTGAGGCTCACCGAGACATAGCCATAACTGCAATATAACCTAAATCAGATCGACGTCGCGTCGGTCCGTCGCCACCTTGCACCTAGCCGAGTTATCACCCGGAACGTGGCCAACCGAACGGTGGCAAATCCAAAGGCCGGTGCACACCCTGAGCAGAGGCCAGACTCGAGGGGAGGTGCGCTGCCCGCGGCTCAGCGCTCACCAACGAGTCAGCACTAAGTCAGCACACTCCTAGAGCCTTTCCACCGACCGTGGGGTGGGTGCACGGGCAGCGAGGCGCAGGCGCTCTGGGCCGATGCTGAGGGCGCCAGAGCGCCGGATGCGCAGGGCAGGTGTACGGCCTGAAGTCGCGCAGCGCCACCAGCTCCGTGAAATACACGGTGTGCCATGGTTTGTCTTGACTTGCTTTGCTGGCGTTGCGCGGCTTGTAGTCAGGGTATCGTCGAGTGGCCGTTGCGTGGTCAATAGCGCAGCAGCGCAGACCACACGTTTGCACCTTATCGACGTGATGGGTGAAGACGATCGTATCGACCTCAGTGAGCACACGTGACGCGGCATGCATGAGGGCGAGTTTGCTGCGGTAGTCGGGGCTCGTCGGATTGTAGTCGCGCTGGCCGATGTAGCGCGCGAGATCGATCGAATCGGACAGGAAGAGCGTGCGATTCGGTAGGTACCACAACAGATGCGGTGGCAGCTGTGTCGGATCCAACCGCTGTGTTCTCGAACTGTTCTCGAACTGTCGATACGCGAGGAAGTCAAAGTACATCCACAGGTTCGCCTCATACAAGGGATCGAAGTAGCGGAAGACTGTGTGCCTCACAGGCACCCAGCGCTCGAGGTGAACCAGCGACGGTGGCGTGCGCGGCCCACCTTGATTGATGGTGATCGACGGATCCGAGCATCGGCCTGCCGCTCGAAAAACCTGCGACAAGGGCGTCTCGCGAGAAGAGACGGCTGAGAGCCGGCGCTGGTGGACAGCGCCGGCGGATCGTGCAAGGACGGCTTGCGTGAGGTTGCTGCGGTGCTGATGCGTGGCTTGGCATCGCGTGCCCACACTCGCGTAGTACCTTCGCAGCGCCTCTGTCGGGCAATACCAGTCCTCGGGCAGAGGAAGCACGCGCACGCCCTCCTGTGCGAAACGCTCTGTCCATGCGAGCCAGATGTACTCTTGATCGCCCTGGCGCAGCAGACTAGGCTCGCTTAAGGTCAGGAGCCTCTCTGCGGCGTCGCGCAGCAACGGCAGAGCCGCTCGACGGTACGCCATCAGGCATGAGCACAGCACAGGAGCGCCAGGGGCGGTGGCTGCCACGCGTTGGCCGAGCATCTTATGGCGCCCGGGCACGACGGGAGCTGCAAGGTCGGCGAGACGCAGTGTGGATGTGAGCAGAGTGTGCACGAGCGCGGGCTCGAGCACGAAGAGGTCCGCATCTAAGAAGAGCGTAGCCTCCCACTCGGTAGCGAGCATAGCCGCAAGCTTGAACGCAAATGGAGACGGTCGGCTTCCGGTACGGCTCGCGGCTCGACGTTGCAGCAGCGTGTCCGGCAGTGTGAGCCGTCGATGCCCTGCACTCCACAGAGACAGCTTGCCACGCGCTCGGATGAGCGCAAGTGCCTCGTCGTTCGCAAACAGCATGGTGGGGTACGTTGGCCGCATGCGGAGCCGCAGCTGCTCAGCGGACGCGATGGCCTCCGTGATGAGTCGGGGGGTGCCGATGTGCTCGCGCACGTACACGCAGTACATCACGCCACAGCTGCGGCAGGCGGTCGAGTTGCTCGGAGGCGGCAAAGGAGGCAGTGTCGCAGCTGCCGCCAGTTGCCGCCCATGCACAGGCAGAGTCGAGGCATTCTCCTCGCAGTGCTGCATATTTCGGAACTGTGGAAAGCTGCTCTCTCTCTCGGATCGACTCCACACCAGTACGTCGCGAAGCGCGTGCGCGCCACGTAGAAGCGCTATGAGCCGCGCACGTTCCGAGGGGCCCAGCGAGCTTGCAATCGGCGCTCCTTCCGCGGACTGGCGCCGCCGCGTGTCGCGCCAGCTGTGGAACGACGCGTTGACGCCAATGAAGCGGTACACAGTTGCGATGGCTGCACGCCTGCGGGCGTGATCTGCCACGTCCTCGTATGCAATCTGATGCCACGGCTTGGGCACGTGCCGCTGCAAGTACCGACATCGATGCAGATGCCTCCGGCGCAGATAGTGCAGCACGCCCATCATCTTGTCCGCCATTTGCTCAGGCGGTCGAGCTGCGTGGCACGCGGGGCTGCTCGCCTTGCACGTCCACACGTTGGAGTGTGACGCGAGCACATGCGAAAGCGCCTGGCGCAAGACGTCACGGCGGTACAGGTGCAAGACCATTGGGCGCATGTGGACCCACAGCCAAGATTCGCAGCGCGACGTTGGACAAAAGTCTGCTTTGGCCTTCCACCCGCACACACGTGCACCGAGTGCCTTGCAAGCGGAGCGATGCGCCAACAATTGTGCAAAGCAAGCCTCTTCGGCCTGCTCACGACGCGTCTTGAAAGGCATGCCAAAGCACGCCTCGCCCTGTCCGCCTTTGAGCATGTGCACCTCTGGATGCTGCTGCAGGTGCGTCGACGCGAGCCAGGTTGAGCCGACGCGCTCCTGCATCAGGAGCCACACATTGTGCATTGGCTTTGACGGCGCTACCGGGTAGGCGTGTGAACGCTGTGAAAAGTGTCCAGGGGTCCCCGAGCTAGTTGTAACCGCACACGAATGTACGCCGGTCCGGTGTCTTGGGTGTCGAATTTTAAACATTGGCTGTGAACGCTGAGCACCACGGTAAAAGACACCGGGGGAGTACGGAGTAGGGACACACATACCGGTAAAGGACTCACCCGGTAAAAAGACACCGGGGGGAGCCGGGACACTCGCGGACGCAACTACCGTACTCCTCGCCGCTCCCGCCATGAGCTTCAAGCTCACCATGGGCATGTCGCCCTTTTAAACCGCCCCCGCGCGCTCCCGTCAGGTGTGAATGTGTGCGTGTGAATGTGAATGTGTGTCTGTGTGACTTCTAACACACGGGTAGCACGGTTGTCGCGTCTGTCGTGTTAACGTTCACACGGGACTCACGGTACCGGTAGCCGTGTGTGTCCCTTCTCCCCCCGGTGTCTTTTTACCGGCTGCCGTAACCGGTGTGTGCCCGGAACCCCTTTACCGGTACAGGAGTTGCTCGCTCTGGTCGCGCCTGTGATGCGCGATGATGACGTTGATCGAATATCGGTGCACGCAGTATTGGCGGAAGACGCGCCGCAAGAGATTCTGGCCAGCATGCTGACCGAATGCTACTCAAATTACCAGACATACGACTACGTTTTCCAGACCCGATCCCATTTGTACCAAGGCTCTATCCTCTCCATCCTCTTCCGCGAGATCTCGCTCCCAACACTGCTGGCGAATTCGAATGGCGGTGTGTGGTTGCTTGCCGTTGACGGCAATGGGAAGGCTGTGAGTGGGCTCTTCATGAACCTTCGAAGCTTTAGTACCACACCCATCAGCACCCCAGCGGCAACGCTTGGCAATAAATGGGGAGCCATCTGGCAAGCAGAACACAAGGCGTGCCCGACACCACAGCGACGCAGGTGGCTGAGCGCCATACGCATTCACGCATTTACCGTCCTACTTGCATGCGCGATTGGCCCGTGGTCGCTGCGCCGGCTTTTGCGCTACAGCTCGCATGGCAAAGAGCTCAATCGACGATTCGCCACTTGTTGCACACCGACGAATGCGATGTGGCGGATCGATCATGTCTTCACGATGCCGCACCATCGTGGACGCGGGATCTGTCGTCAGCTCTTCGAAGCCGCTTGTGAAGCTGCTGATGAGGGTGGCGCGACGCTGTACCTTTCCACGAGCGCCGCCCTTACCAACGTGCCCATGTACCGGCGATTTGGGTTCGAGATCGTTGGAGCGGTCACGACCGACGGCACGTACATGGACGCCTCCCTGGCCGAGAGCACGATCGAGGCCATGTCAAGAGATAGCGCGAGGACCTCGGCGCCGTCCGCCCACACTGCTTGCCCACAGTTGCTTTTGACGACTGGGATGGCGCGGCCACCGAGGAGCGGAGAGGGGCTTGATGCTGCGACTCGGGCCGCCGCTGGTCCTGACGCCCGCCTCCTCCAGAGCCAGCAGCGTCAAGCAGGGCCAGAGTGCAGCAGGGTCTGGCACTGGGTCTGGCATCCGCCCCAGCGTTTGGTGATGAGCCTGACCATTGCCATTGCAACTGCTTCCGTCGTTAGGAGGGCGCATGCCCTCGCGTGACGAGTTCGGGTGTCTCGAGGTCTCGAATGATGATGGCCTCAACTTTGAGGATATGGTTAAGCCCCGCGGGGCTGTTTTGTATTGAGGCCGGTCGACTAGTCATTGTACATGTACCATGGAACCATCCACCTTTTTAAGTGTTGACAGGGGATTCGCTAGGTGTGCTCTTTTTTGGCAGGAACGTCTTTTCAAACACACTGATCTCACTCTGCGAACCGCGAAAGACTCTGATGAACGTTGTCATCATCATTCGACGCTCCTCTTGTTCTCCGACGCGTGCGCGCGCGCGCCCCGTGCGTGATGGTTCACATGCGCCTTGTGCCCTTACTGATCGTCGCGACATGCGCCGCGCTAAAGCCGCTCGTGAGAGTTGGCGATGGAAGTGTGACTCGTCGGCAAGCTATCTTGCTGCCGGCAGCCGCTGCAGCGGCCGCCAGCTCACTCGACCGTGCAATTGCGGCCGACGACATAACCGCTTCCATCGAGAAGATCGTGCCAATGGCAACGCTCACAGCGCAACTATCGGCAGCAGCGCCTCGCAACATCATCATCACGGGCGCAAATTCAGGCGTCGGCCTCGCTGGCGCCAAGATCTTAACAGCGGCGGGCCATCGCGTCACGTTGGCATGCCGGACGCAGGCCAAGGCGGATGCTGCGGCGGCGGCATGCATGGAGTGGTCGGGCAGCCATGCTACACGCTCCGGAGGTATTGCCAAGGGTGCCGAGTGCGATTTAGCTTCGCTCGAGTCGATCCGCCGCTTTGCAGAGTCGTGCAAGGGCTCGCCGTTAGATTCGCTGGTGCTCAATGCAGGCCTAGCCCGAGGGACTGCTGAAACCGACGTGAAACGCACCGCCGAGGGCTTCGAGGAGACGATCGGTGTGAATCACCTCGGCCACTTCTACCTCGCAAGTCTGCTGCTACCGACTCTTGCCGCCTCGAGCAAGAAGCCGCCGCGGCTCGTGATCACGGCCTCACCGGTAACGGCCGTGCGCGAGCAGCGAGGGTAGAACCAAGCTGAGGCCCCTGATTGCCTCCCTCATCAGGTGCATGACCCAAGCTCGGGTGGAGGCAACGTGGGCTCGCCAGCTGGGGTCGGCGATCTGAGTGGCTTGCGCGCTGGCAAGGACTTCGCGATGGTCGACGGCGGCGCGTACGACCCCGACAAGGCGTATAAGGACTCGAAGCTCTGCAACATGCTCTTCATGGCTGAGGCCAGCCGCCGGTTTGCACCTTTGGGCGTGACCGTCAACGCCTTCTCCCCCGGGTTGATTGCTGACCCTAAGGGCTTCTTTCGCAACCAGAACCAGCTCTTCGGTACCGTGTTCAACGCCATCACCCAGGTTGTCGGTGTCGCCGAAACCAACGAATTCGGTGGCAGTGCACTCGCGTACATGGCCGTCGACCCTTCGCTCGATGATGTGACTGGCGGCTGGTACGATACGCTGCCTCCCGGGAAGCACCAGCTCGCCGTGCACAAGCCGTCTGCCGAGGCGCAGGACGTGGGAAAGCAGAAGGTGCTCTGGGAGGCATCGGCCGCACTGGTTGGGCTGCCCAGCACGCCGCCGATGCTCGCCGTGCCGCCGACACCGTGAACACAAGACGAGACGGTTACACTGTAACGGTTAACGCTCACACGCTCGGCGAAGGCCGCGATGGCGCGCGAACGGCGAAGCCTGCGTTAGCGGTTAGGAAGGAGTCCAGCCCATTTCACTACTCGAATAAGGATAGTGGTGGGGCATCCATTTCAGGGCTAATAAAATTGGGGCGGTGCATTCACAGCCAATGGCATTCACGGAGCTGCGAGAGTCGGCAATGGAGCACGTCCAGCTAACGGAAGTCGTCGCCAGGGCACGAGGCCTCTGGCGGTACTAATGGCGCACCTTTATGTGCCTCTTTGTGAGTCCGTGTTAGCTAACTCGGCTCGCCCTTCCTTCCCGCAACGCCCTCCCAAGCCAGCAACCGCGGCCAGGCCAACATCCGCACGGTCAGCATCCGTACGGCCGATGAACACGGCGAGGCCGCATTCAGCAGCAGCCACGCCACGCCGGTCCGTGCGTGGTGCTGAATGTCAACCACCGCAAAGCCCTCGAGGGCGGCTGAATGTCAAGCTCGCTGCCAGCCGCCGACCATCATCCGCAGGCAAAGCGCACACGCCGAATCTAAACGAGCTGACCTCCATCCTTCACGTGGAGCAGTCCAGCAGCCCGCCGAGGAGCTTGCGAACCGACGGGAGCCTCCCGCACGGCGGGATGCAAGTCCACGTGCGTGACAGGGATCCGTCTCCCTCACCTCCAGACCCAGCAGAGCTAGAGCCGGTTGATCTGCCACCTCGAGTGCAGTGGTGGATGAAGGGTGCAGCGCCGGCGCCGGCAATAACGGCCATGCCATCGTTCCCAACTGAGGTGGCCACAGCTTCTTGGCCAACGGCTCCACGTGCCACCGTGAAAGCGCAGACGACGCCACGCGACCTGCCGCCAAGGCCCGGTCGGTGGAGGTCGTGTGACGCGCCACTCGCCAGGGAACGTCTTATCGTGCGGTCGCCTCGGACGTTTGCGGAGCCATCGGAGCCGACGGCGCCCGCCCGCGCGGAGCTGCTCGACAGAATGCTTAAGCTGCTGCGACCGCAGCTGGAGGCGATGCAGGCGGCCCTCGCGATTCGCACGCCGTCGGCGGAGGCGTGCGAGGCATGCATCCAGACGCTCGTGACCCTCGCACCTCTGCTCGGTGCGCTGCAGCCCACAGCTTCGCACCTCGCTCGCTCTGCGCAGACCGCCACGCGCCTTTCAGCACGCGGCGGCGGTGGCGGCAGCGGCAGCAACGCCGATGGAGCTTACTACTTCGAGGCAGCCGCGCTGCAGGGCGAGGAACTCAAAGAGCTGCGCGAGGCGTCCGACAACGCCTGCCAGCAGCGCGCGAAGCTGCGACGTAAAATCTCCGATAAGGAAGCTGCTCTCGCCGAGGTACGGCTGGAGCTTGGGCTGGCTTCGAGCCGGATGGACGAGCTCGTGCACGATCTGGCCGCGAAGAAAGTGGAGGCTGAGCTACGGCGCACGCAGCAGCAGCAGTATCATCAGCGGTATGAGATGATTTTGGCCGAGGCCGCTCATGCGACGCGCATGCAGCTCGACGAGCAGGAGAAACTGCAGCAGCGTCTTGTTCAGTATGAGCTCGAGATAGCGGCGCGCGAGACTGCACCGCCGCCTGAGACCGCGCCCGAAGGCATGTCGCCTGTGCGCGCCCGCTCCCTCGACGCTCCGTTCGACGCTCCGTACACTGGCAAGGACTTCGCGATGGTCGACGGCGGCGCGTACAAGCCCCCCGCCCGTCCACGGAACGTCTCTGACCTTATCATAGACCTCATACCGGAAGTCGAGGCCGACCTTTTCGCCGATGCGGCCGCCTCGGACCTTGACGAGCCACGGTCAGAAGGTGTTGGTGCAGCAAGCATGGCGCAGGCGGCGACCCTGGCATAGTCAATGCCAGTCATAGTCCACATAGCCGGATAGCTCATAGGATCTTTTAAGGCGAAATCGAGATCGTCGGAGATGTCCACGGAAGCCCAAGCCGCCGCCCGCCGTGCGCGGGCTGTCGCCGCTCGACCCACGCCGTACGCTACCAGCAGCAGCACGGGGTCGGGAACGTAAGCCGCGAACGAGGATCGAGGTTAATACGTCTTTACGAGGATCATGCTTGAGGTCGGCGCGCTATGATGTCGTGTGTTTGCGTGTTGATCGGCTTCGGGTGTCACATGCGATGCTCGCACAACACTCGCTTCCACGTACCACACATTGACCGCTATCGGGACTCGACGTGACACTCGTGTGGACTGTGGAGTGCGCGTAGTTCGGCCGGGGCACGCCGGTTTTACCACTGCCCTTCACTGCGCAAGCAACCCAGATCGTGCGCAGTCGTCCGGCGTGCGATTCCTGGCTACTTGCGTAGCAAAGCCGGGCAGCCAACTTTCGATGAAGCGGCTCGTGCAGTCACCACCAATGTCGCGGCACATGCGCAGCATCGCACGAACGTCCATCGCGGCCGCGAAGCGTGGATGGAAGTTGTCATTGTCGATATCGATGCGCTCGTCGACCAAAGGCGCAAGCGCGTCGACAGAGCGCGGCACCTGCTCAAAAACGCTCCGCAGCACTGCTTCCGGGATCCGTCTGCCCGTCTGCTCGCCACGGCGCTCCTCGCGCCGCTGCACCTGCTCCCAGCTAGCGGCCACGTGTACGATGGCCAGCCGATGTGGGTACGTGCGCCGGATGCGCGCGAGCTCCGTGGACCACCACGTCGAGTCGCGCAGCGAGGAGTCGATCCACACGTTGAGCCCGCGCGCGAGCGCCTCTTCGGACACTATCTCGGCGATCGCGCCTGTCTCAAGCTGGGTCATCGCGCCTGCTGTCGTCTTATCCCGCCGCACGTATTCCCTCGTCTCAGGAAGCAGATCGCGGATGCGGTCCATATCGACGCGTACGAACCGATTCAAAGGCACAAGGCCGTGCCGATCAAGCGCGCACATAACGTGCGTCTTGCCCGCACCCATGGCGCCAGCAGTGAAGATGCACCACGGCTGCCGCGGCTGCCGGACCAGGCGTGAGCCGCGCACAACTCGCTTCCACTCCGATCCGACGACCGGCCGCCCGCGCTGCATGTCCTCAAAGGACAGCAACTGCCGAATAATGCTGTCCTGAATGGCCTGACGCTCCATCGAATAGCGGACGTGATGATAATAGTCGAGGCCTACCCGTGCGGTGTAGTACTCCCGCCTCAGCTGCGCATTCGGATCCGCATGATTGTAAGAAGTGCTCTTGCTGTAATCGTACGTGTTGCTGGACTTGCGATCAGCGACCGCCACGGACGCGTAGAGGAGTAAGGCCGCCATCGACCAGTACATGTAAAATCAGCTGGATGCGGAGTTTGTGGAACGTGGAGCCGGGAAGTCAAAGGTCGTGCCGGCCGCATTTGTGTCTTTGTGAGAACTTGAATCGTGAAGTGCGGAATCGCTTTCAGCGCAACACAGATTGGGGGCGCATCAGCCACGATTGCAGGCAGGCAGCCAGCCAGGATCTTCCGAAAATATGGGGTCAGGGTGAGCCGCGCTGTTTCCGCCGCGCAAAAATAGTACTTCGACAACCCGTCCATCCTTTTCGGATTTTTTCGCTTTCGCACAATTCCTGCAGCAGGAGCCTGCTGTCGTGCAAAGCAGAAGCAGGCTGCTGGAATTCTCCTCGCTTAGCATGCCCTCGCTGGTGCTGTATAGAGCATTAATTTACCTCGGACCCCTCCTTGTCACCTCCTCAGAGTTTACCGATCCGCCCGTGCACTCGCCTCCTCTTTCACCTCCGCCGACGTCGCCACCACCAACACCGCCGCCTCCCTCAACGCCGCCATCCCCACCGCCGCCCTCGCCGGCGCCCTCGCCACCTCCACCCTCCCCGCCGCCATCCCCACCCCCTCCCTCGCCGCCTCCTGTGCCGCCGCCTCCGATCCCGCCACCATCGCCG
>Ga0210239_101132_pt1 | contig 21634 bp, 24 predicted proteins | sample ChrtobMetP5a_0mM_FD_155451 | JGI IMG/M metagenome (GOLD analysis project Ga0210239, IMG submission 155451) | Chrysochromulina tobin associated microbial communities from unialgal haptophyte culture, Seattle, Washington, United States - P5a_0mM | ecosystem: Host-associated > Algae > Haptophytes >... | reverse complement strand
CAGTGCCTCTGGGCTCGAGGGCATCCAAATCCAAGCGCTCGGGTGCTCGTGACGGCGCCGTCGACGTGGCAGTGGCTCTGGGCTCGAGGGCATCCAAATCCGAGCGCTCGGGTGCTCGTGACGGCGCCGTCGACGTGGCAGTGGCTCTGGGCTCGAGGGCATCCAAATCCGAGCGCTCAAGCACGGCGATCGGGTCGGTGTAAGAGAGTACGGCGCCGCTCAAGCGCGACGCGAAGGCAAGCAATGGACGATACCCGCCAGGCAGGTCGAAGAGGCCTGCCTGAAACCACCTCGCGGCTGGGAGCTCCGAGCTCGCGGCTGGGAGCGCCGTCGTGGCGCCGAGCCGGAGATCGAGCCGGAGATTGAGCTCGGACAGAACCCGAGCGTACTCGGCGCCGGCGCCGTGCGCGGGGTAGGTGACGGAGTGACCTGATGGGGAGGCAATCAGTGGCAATCAGTGGCAATCAGGGATATGGGAAGGTGTGAGTGACCTGATGCGGAAGGCAATCAGTGGCACTCGGGAGATAAGTGGTGAAAAGTGACCTGATGAGGAAGGCACTCAGTGGCACTCAGGGGATACGTGGCGAAGTGACCTGGGAGTGGCAGCAGCACGTCCGCAAGAGTGTAACGGCCAGAAGCTGCCTCCGCCGCGCTGAGCACTTTCACAGCAGGCGGCAACAGCGCGCGCGCCCGCACGGCAGGCCCGACGGAGACCGAAGCGACAGCGCCGCCGCCATCGTCCTCGAACCCGTCCGCCGCTGCCGAGCCTTCGACGTCGTCGGCGCCTTCAACGGCGTCGGCGCCCACGACGGCGCTCACGTCGGCGCCCTCGTCCTCCGTGATCGCGCCGTCGTGGGCACCTAAATGGGCGCCGTCATGGGCACCGCCGCCGCCGGCTGCCGCCCACACCAGATCGCCTTCGATGGGAGCGCTCGCATTCATTCCCCACACCAGATCGCCTTCGATGGGAGCGCTCGCATTCATTCCCCACACCAGATCGCCTTCGATGGGAGTGCTCGCATTCATTCGGATGCGGTAGCTGGCGGCGCGATTGAACGCGAACGACTGGAGCGCATTCACGTAGAGCAAGCGCTCCCGAAAAGGGAGGCGCCAAAGAGTCGTTTCCGCCGCCGCGTCCTCCAATGCACTCGCCTCCAGGGCGCCAGCCGATGCAGCGCCGTGGTGAGCACTCGCATGCGCGGCCGATGTGGCTACCGCTGATGGCCGCGCGCCGTGGTGATCACTTGCATGCGCGGCCGATGCGGCACCGACTACCGTAGCACCAGCCGCCGCCGTGTCAGCAACTGCCGTGTCAGCAACTGCCGTGTCAGCAACTGCCGTGTCAGCAACCGCCGTGCCTGCAACTGCCGTGCCTGCAACTGCCGTGTCAGCAGCCGCCGTGCTCGCTGCCGACAGTCGAGCGGCATAGGAGCTAAGGAGCCTCTGTGTGAGCGTCTGGCCGCCGCGCCTCGGCAGCAGGCGCAACGCTGCCGCCGCGTCCGCGGTCGCGCCGTAGTGAGCGCGCGCCGCCCGCTCAGCCGCCGAGAGGCCGGGCGCGGTCGGGTCGAGTATGGCTTGGAGTCCCCGACGGAATGCCCCGCGTAGTAAGAGGGCACCGACGGCATGCGTGGCCACGCCCTCGCCGCTGCCGAAGCGCTGCAAGCCAAAGTAGTTGACGAAGCCGCCCGCCGCGACGCGCGAGAGGGCGGCACTGCATGCGCCTCGCAGTGCCTCCTCGCCCAGACCCTCGCCCGCGACGGCGCGCCCGCTACGGCGCCACGCCACCTCGCCCAGACCCTCGGAGTTGCCAAATATGGAAGCCGTTCCATCGCCGTCTGCCTCGCCAGCCGCTCCACCTGCCGGCGCCTGCGCGTGCGCCTCGTGGCAAGTGGACGTCACCTCGAGGTCGCGCAGGATGACCACAAACTGATTTCCACGCGCTTGGTCGAGGCCGAGCGAGCGATCGGCGGCCGCGAAATGCCCGACGCGCACCCGGCTGCCAGCGGCTGTCCACTTGTCGTTCACGCGCAGCAGTTTCGGCGCGTCGATGCCGCGGCCAGTCACGCGTTGCACCGTCACGGCTCGCTTGTCCTTGGCGCCGGCGACGGCGAGGCTCGAGAGAGGCACGCCAGCTGCGGCCGCTACCTGCCTCAAGGCATCTGAGGTCGTCCGATTCTCTTTGCACATTACGAACGAGCACAGATGCCTGTGTGCCAAGGGTGCCAACGCGTCTGCCTGCTGTGGCACGTCGGTCAGTGAAAGGGCGACTCCATCTTCTGCCAGCTCCCGAACGTGGAAATCAATCCATCGCGACTGGAAGAGGCCGGTCGGGTGGAGCGGAAGGGGCGCGCTCGCGTACGAGTCGATGCCAACGCTTCGTTCGCGCTCGATGCCAGAGAGAGCAGCCACAACTTCAGAGGTTCGTGGTCTCTTCGGCATCGTGGCGCAAACGAGAACTCAATCAAGTTTCGGCTGTGATCTTGAGTGGTGAGGAACTACTACAATTGAATGTGCCCCAAAAGCTCACTACGACGCTCGAACATTACCAAATCGGGGTAAGAGGCCGATACCAAATCAAGAAAGCAGAAATGGAGAAGGCTTGCGGGCGGCGCGTCCGCGTGCGTGGGCGTGAGGGCGAGGAGGTCGAGTGGTCACTCAAAGCAGCGCGGCGAGCGGGACGACTCAATGATTGGCTCAACGACCTCGATCCGTCTGAAGACACCGTCTTCCCCATAGACGAGACGGCCACAACCGTGCTGCGCACACTTGGGGCAATGTGCGACGACGACGATTGGTCAGCCTCACGCCTCGATGAGTGCTCGCTCACACAGCTCGCTGCTCTTATCGAGGGCGCCAGCAATCTCATCGCAGAGCAGGCGCTCGAGTATGCTCAGACTGCTTTTGCTCGGCGATTGGATGGCAAACGTGCCAACGAGCTGCGTGAGCTGCTCGGTGCGGTGGACGACTTTGAGAGCGATGAGGAGCGCGTGGAAGCCCTTGCAGAGCCGGCTTTCACGCCGGATAGTCCCGTGCCGCAGTCTACCACCGCGGGGCCGCCCGCGTTGCCCGTGAATGACGACGCTGCGGAAGCTGCCTTGGCCGAGGTCGACCTGGGCACGCTGATCGAGCTCAAGGGCGTCAACCGAGCGTGGCGTGCGCTCGGACGCCGAGCGCTGTGCTCTAGGCTGTGCAGGCGCAAAGGTCACGCCGACCCTCGGCAGCTGGACGAGATCACGGAGCTCAACCTGCAGTTGCTCATCGGAGCCAGCCGACCGTGGGAGGCGGTGAGGGCAGGGCGGCTGCTAGTCCACCTGGAGCGGCTCACGGGGTATGGCTTTGTGGTCGACGTGGCCGCGGTCCGATTGGTCAATTTGGACGATGACGGCGGCGAGGAGGAGGAGGAGGAGGAGGTGGAGGAGGAGGAGGACACGCCGTTGCCCCTGCTTCGTGGTCCGGCCAGGCACGCGCTGTGCTGCTGCGTCACGGGCGGCGAGGGTGAGCCACCACTAGCACTGCTGCTCGGAGCCATTGCCTGCGCTGGCTCTGGAGAGATACTCGGTATCCCTGTGGAGGAGTTGCGCGCCGATACGCTCAGCGGTCTCGATTTAGATCTCGCTCCGAGCGAATCTCGTTCCGAGCAATCTCGCTCCAAGGGAATGATCGGCCCCGAAGGCGCCATGCTCATTGCGAGTGTCATTCCAGTCACGGCGGTGTTCGAGCTGAACCTGAGCAGCAACAAGATCGGCGACGCCGGCGCCAAGGCCATCGCGGGTGCCCTGTCCTCGGGCACAGCGATGGTCACCAACCTCTACCTTTATAACAACAGCATCGGGGATGAGGGTGCCAAGGCAATCGCGGAGGCGATGAAGGTCAACGCGGTGATGACCAAGTTGTCGCTCATGGGGAACAAGATCGGCAACGACGGTGCCATCGTGATCGCGGAGGCGCTGAAGGTCAACGCGGTGGTGAACGTTCTGCACCTCTGGAACAACAGCATCGGCGACGACGGAGCCAAGGCGATCGCGGAGGCGCTGAATGTCAACGCAGTGGTGACCAACCTGCAACTGGGCCTGAACCAGATCGGTGCGGAGGGTGCCATCGCAATCGCGGAGGCGCTGAAGGTCAACGCGGTCCTGACCAAGCTGAGCCTCTCGGAGAACAACATCGGTGCAGAGGGAGCCATCGCGATCGCGGAGGCGCTGAAGGTCAACGCGGTCGTGACCAAGCTATGGCTCAACAACAACAACATCGGTCCGGAGGGAGCCATCGTGATCGCAGAGGCGCTGAAGGATGCGGTGAAGGGCCGGAGTGGATTCCAGTTGCATCTGTAGAATGATTGCGGCGGTGCGAGCACTGTGAACATGTGTGGATCGCTGTTTTGTGTTCTGTGAAGGTTTTTCCTACTGAATGCCCGGTCTGGTCAGGGATTGGGGAAGGATAAAAGGCAAACCAACTCAATACCTCTACATGTACAATAACGGCAGCAAACTCGCAAAAGAACAGGAGCTCGTGACGCGTCTCGTCCTGCCACTCCTGGTAGGAGCGGGAAGACAGGTTTCCTGTGGTGCATGTGGTGGGCGGTTCGTCAGGTATCACCATCAGGGGGGTGCACCGACAGTCGAGACGCGAGTAGAGGGGGTCGCGGGCGGGCGGAGCGCGCGGTGGGGTCGGCACGGTCGCCGGTCCTCCGCTCTCTCAACACGCCCGCCTTCGCCCCAGCACTATGTTGAAACCGACCATAGGCTAAAACTACCTGTGTGAGAGCTTGAGTGAGTTCGGAAACGCTCCCCCCGAAGGTCAGAATCTCCCACGCCGTTCGACGTGTGCGGGCACCACACAATAAAGAATAATGATCTCGTCGTCTCGAAACGACATTTGGACATAACGGATAAAACTAAGGCTAGAGCGGCGACGCACCGGCGATAGCGGATTAAGCGACCGGACGCCACGAGAGGACTGGAGGAGGTGTGGGTGCTGTTACACACGGGACGCCTATCCCTATGTGCGTCCGACGCTCCAACGAAGTGACAGCATCACATTAGACCGATGGCACCGATCTTATTCTTAACACCGATCCTCGCTCCTCAACCTCATGCGGGTCGTGCGGGTCCGTCATACACGACCACCCGACCGTCGGCGTCGGCCGTCGCACCGCCGCAAGCTGCTCCTGTGCATGCCAGCCCCTGCTCCAACACACATGCGGTCTCATCACGTACAAGGTACAACGTTCAAACTCGTCACGTATCCGACGTGCATGTTAAAATCGTACACAATGCGCCTAGCAGCATGGCCCGCACGCGCTCGACGGCTACGCCGTACGCGGTAGATTGGTCCGCAACACGACCCAGGCGCCATGGTCGCATCTGTGCGGTGCGCGACGCAAGCTTCGAAAGCATATCTCGGCCCGCGAACGCGCGGCGTGAACTGCAGTTCATAGGCCACTCATACGGCGAACGAAAGAGTATCCATGCAGGAGGTTGTGCGAGGTTGCGGAAGCAGTGGCCGGAAAGAGGACCCCATGCAAGAGAGGGTTTCGTCAGGACCCCACCCCATGCTGGAGAGGGTTTTGTCAGGACCCCACGCTGGATAGGATTCGTCAGGACCCCATGCTGGAGAGGGTTTCGTCAGGACCCCATGCATGATTCCAAGTGTGGCGCCCTAAACAAACAGGCAGCCGTGGAGTGGCGGCATGGCCTAAAAGCCGCCCATGCGCGCCGCCGAGGGTGCACGCCCGGGCGAGCGCCCTGGCGAGCGCCCTGGCGAGCGCCCTGGCGAGAACATGCCCGAGTCGCCTACAGGGGTGGACGCGCCCGAGCCCATCTTCTGCATCTCGCCCGCGAGATAACGCGGAGGCTTGAAGAAGTTGTTGAGCTCATCTGTCGAGCTGAACATCATCGTCGAGGCCTCGGGCGTCATCGACCCTGGCGCGGAGACGCGGCCCCTTGGCTTGCTACCAGCTGGCTCCGCGGCCGCTGCACCCGTACCGACGGCCGCCGAGGCGCTGGGCGCCGTCTTGGGCGCCGCGCCGTTGGCGGCCGCCGTCTTGGGCGGCGGCGCGCCTGCCGTCGTCGGGGCGGTGGAGGGCGCGCCAGCGGCGCTCGGTTTCGCGCCGGGGGGAGGGGGCGCCGCCTTCGTGGCGCCCGGTACGGCGCCGCCCGGTCGCGCCGAGCTCACTGGCGAGCTCGCGCGCTTCGTCGGCGGCAGGGCCGGAGGCTTGACTGGCGCCCCCCCTTTGGCGCTCGCGTCGGCGGGCGGCTTGACAGCCCCCCCCTTACCGGTCGGTGCGAGCGCCGTGTCGAGCGCGTCGAGCGATGCGGCCGCCATTGCGGCCGTCATGACCTCATGCGGATCCGCTGTCGTCGTCGCGGGCATTGCCGCACCGTCCTTCTTAGGCGGCGCCATAGTGGGCGCGTCCGCCTCCAACGCGGCGGCGTCCGATCCGTCCGCCTCGGCACGTGACGAAACGGGCGGTGTGCCTCCCTTTTTCTTCTCTGCCGCCTTGTCACCCCCCTTCTTCTTGACATCCCCCTTCTTCTTCTTTGGCGCCGCATCATCTTTTGCCTCCTCTTTCGCCGCCGCTTTGGCCGAGGTCTTGGCGTCTGGCGGCGCACTGGGCTTGCCCCCGCCCTTGTTCGCGACGAGCGAGGCGAGCGAATCGCGCGTCTCGAGCCACACCTGCCAAATTTGGAGCGAGCATGCATGCAGTCAGAGATCAGGTGGAGGCCAGTAGAGGCCAGTAGAGGCGATCAGAGGCCATCAGAGGCGACTTACTTCATTCGCCGCTTGCTCGATGGAGAGCCCCTTGAGCACATTGCGCAGCATGCAGTCGAGCAGCTGGTGCAACTTGAGCAGCTCGAGCGGGCCGTACAGCCCGACCGCGCAACGTCCCAGGCACTCGAGCCACCCTTCGTAAGGCAGTCCGGTAGGCAGCCATGAGGACGACTCACCCGCGAACATATCGAGCGAGTCGACGAAGGCTTCCATGGCCTGCTCACACGAGCGTTGCCGCGGGCACCGATCCGTCAATAGTGGTCATCAGTGGTCATCAGTGGTCCTCAGCTCACTCGAGCGTTGCCGCGGGCACCGATCCGTCAGAGGGCATTCAGAGGGCACTCAGAGGGCACTCAGAGGGCACTCAGAGGGCACTCAGAGGGCACTCAGAGGGCATTCAGAGGGTACTCAGAAGCCAACCACACCTGCTCGAGCGTCATCGAGAGTTCAAAGCCGGAGGCGCCGAGCGGATGCACCCACTGCGCATCGGTCACGAGCCCCAGCTCCAACATAAGTGCCTCGAAATCCGCAAGCGAGATGCCGCCTCCTTTGAGCCACCCCCTCGAAAGGAAGACCTTGCGCAGCTCCGCGTCGTGCAGCTGTAGCAGCTTGAGAGTATCCGCGTCGGCCCAAAAGGTCATGCGGAAGCCCGGGGCCATGTCGCGCGCGACAAGCGGTTGGAGGCAGTCGAGCGACCTCTGCACGCGCGTCACCACCTCAATCGAATGGCCGCGAGAGTCTTCGCGACGAGCGAGGACCTGATGAGGGAGGCAATCCGAGGGTCATCAGTGGCCATAAGTGGTCATCAGTGGTCATCATCAGTGGTCATCAGTGGTCATCATCAGTGGTCATCATCAGTGGTCATCATCAATGGTCATCATCAGTGGTCATCATCAGGGCTGACCGAGGTGCACACGAAGGCCTCGAGGAACTCGGGGAGCGACATGAGCCCGCCGTGCAGGTGGCGACGCTGCGCATTCTCGAACTGGCTCGCCATGAGCAGCTGCTGCTGGGGCTCGGTAACCGACGAGAGGCCAACCTCTTCACAGAAGAGGAGCCACTCGTGTAGCTGCAGGCACGAGAGGGAGAGCAGCCCTTCGCTCGGCTGGATGTGCAGCTTCGCATACGAGCGGAACACGGAGCAGAGCGAGGGCAAGTTCTCCTGGAGCAGCGCGTGGATCCGCGGCAGGTGCTCAGCAATCCCGGGCAGGTGGTGCATCTGCAGCTTCGCCTCGAGTAACGCCCATGCATGCACGCCGGGTCGGGCGGCCGTTGCGCGCGGCTCGAGGGCGCGTCTCAAAAAGGCCTCGGCTTCGTCAACCGACACCTCCGACGGAGCCTCTCCGTTTCGGAGCGCCGTGACGAGCGCTCCTTGGGCCGGGCTCGCTGGTGGGCGGGTGGGCGCACGAGGGACGGAGCTCGCGCCGGAGCTCGCGCCGGCAGTGCGCCGCTCCTTGTACAGGCGCGCACCGTGCTCTTGGATCGTGAGACGCACCTGCCAAATTTGGAGCGAATATCAGAGCCAGTCAGTCAGAGTCAATCAGAGCCTATCAGAGCCCATCAGAGTCCATCAGAGCCCATCAGAGCTCATCAGAGTCCATCAGAGTCCATTAGAGTCCATCAGAGTCCATCAGAGCTCATCAGAATCCATCAGAGTCCATCAGAGTCCATCAGAGCGTGAGGCGCACCCACGCGTCGACGACACGAAGCAGCAGCGTGGCGCAGAGCCGGCGCTGCAGGTGATTCGTCATCGAGACCGCGCGGACGGTGAGCGCGTGCAGCTTCTCCCAACGGCCAAACGCGCCCTTGAGCCGGGCCGCTCGGGTGGTCGTCGTGCGCGTGTACTCGGAAGCGTTCGCAAAGTCTTCGGGCGAGACGCGCGCTATGTACCACGCGCTAATCGACGTCATCAGCTGTGGCGCGTGGCTCCAGTAGCGCCAGTGGGAAAAGGCCGAGTGCTGGTTGAGGGGCAGGTGCGGCCGGAGGATGAAGCCGGCTTCGTTAATGGCCTGGTTCCACTCATGTAACCACAACTTCCAGCTGTGGAAGAGGTGCGTGAGCTTGCCGCCACGCTTCCTGTCGCGGAACTTGGCCACCAGACCGTGCCCCTCCACGACCGAGTCCGAGGTATACTCGCGCCAAGCTGTGAACATGCGCAGGTACAGATTCTTTCGCATGCTCGGCAGCAGACCATCAAATCGCGGCATGCCGCCGCCGCCGCCGCCGCCTCCCGCCTTGACAAACTTGGCCATTCCGGCGAGCGCGGTAGCTTGGCGCGAAGGGCGACCCGCATCGGCTGCCCGCCCCGGGCGCACCATCTGCGGCCTGGCGGACCGAATTTCGTCACCTTGGCCGAGTTTCGTCACCTTGGCCGAGTTGGTCGCGTCTGCCAGGGCCACGGGCGGCATGCCCGCCCCGCCGAGAGAGCGCGCCCCGCCCGTTGGCGGCTGGTGCACCAGCCGCCCAGCTGCGGCGGCGGGCGGCTGGGAAGATCCCCCCCCCTGGGAAGCTCCCCCCCCCGAAGCGCCAGGCGCTGGTGCCGGCAGGGCGGCGGCGCCAGGCAGGGCGGCGGCGGCTAGGGGGGCTGTGGAAAGCCACCCATGGGCCTCGCGGGCCGCCAGAGTCGAGGCGGAGCGCCCCCCCCCACCCCCGCCAGCAGCAGTAGCAGCAGTAGCGCCAGCCCCTCGCTTTGCGGGCGACGCGGCGCGCCCATAATTGCGCCTCGAGTCCGCGCCCAGCGACGACGGCGTCCCAGGGACCATCATGGCGCCCATCGCGGCGCCATCGGACCGAGCGCTCTGCAAGGGCGCGCCCAGCATGGCGCCCTTTGCGGCGGGTGCACCGCCAGGCTTCCACATAGTCAGAGGCTTGGGCGGCGGGGTGTCCATGAAACGGCTGTATAGGTGGTGGATGAGCGTCTCGACAGCTTTGGGCAGCGGCGTGGGCTTCGCGTGGGCCGCGCCGAGCGCTGAGACCGGATTCGAGCGCAGGTACGCCATGTGCACGAGCGCGTGCACGAACTGGGGGAGGCGCAGGACCGTCTGGCCGACCTTATTGGTCACCGCGGCGTGTTCAAAGAGGGCGGCCGCGCGCTGTGCTCCCATGGTACGCGTCATCAAGTTCGCATCGCGCACAAACGACTCCCAAGCCTCGATGAGCATACTCGAGTCAGGGCTGCCGTTCTTATTGTACTGGCAGACGAGATCCGAGAGCTGTGGTGAGCTCGTGCATGCAAGGCAGGTCCTCAGTGGTAATCAGCGTACCTGGCAGAAGAGATCCGAGAGCTGGGGCAGATTCGTGCCGAGCAGCCGAAACAGGGCGCGCGCCTTGCCTTCGTACCCGGGCAGACCGCCGAAGTCGAGCTGCGTCCAGATGCCCATCCAGAGCTCCATCTCCGCCTGCAATTAGACGCAATCGGACGCAATCGGACGCAATTAGTGGACCATCAGGAGGCCATCAAGGAGGTCATCAGGAGGTCATCGGGGAGGCCATCAGGGAGGCCATCAGGGAGGTCATCAGGATAGTCATCAGGGGCAGTCACGTACCTCATTCAGCCCTTCGAGCGTGGGCTCAGCCGACGGATCAAACTCAGGCTTGTGGGGTTTGGCCCCGAGAGCATCGACCGCGTTCTCGACCTTCTCGTTGTCGAGCAGGATGAGGAAAAAGGCAGCCAGCCGTTGGCTCATCGACATGCCCGGGATGGCGCCGTATTTGAGCGTCGCGAGCCTGGCGAGCAGCTCGGAGAATTGGTCGGGGGAGAGCGCGCTCACGCCCGCTCCGTCGCTCACGTAGCCATGCCCGAACGTGGCGGCGTCATGGGCCGCTTGCTCCACTTGCTCCTTGCTCAAGCTGCACGTGAGCGCACGACCGACCTTCATCTGGATCGTCGTCTGGCCGAGGATCGATCTCTCCTCCAAGATGGCCATCAATCTCGGGAGCGAGATCGCAATCTGCGCAATCTTCTCGGCGGACACCACCGAGTAGCCGACCCCTTGCACCCCCCCGAGCTGGCCGTAGAGATTCGTCAACTGCACCTGGCGCTGCTCGAGGAGGGCCTTCGAGGCCTCATCAGCCTCGAGATCGTGCGAGAACTTGAGAGACGGATCTCGCGGCGAGAAGCGCAGCACGCAGTTGTGCAGGAACCGCCCGAGGCAGTCCGGCACTTGGATCAAGTACGCGGCCATCAGCCCCCGCGTCAGCCGGCCATCCTCATCGCGCCTCCATCGCGGATTAGCGCGCTCGACGGCGCAGCGCACGATCGCCTCCACGAAGCATGCAAAGCTCATCGTCGCGGGCGCCGTCACGGGCGCGGTCGCGGGCGCGCCTTGGTCGACCGAGCTCGCAATCTCGGCGGCAATCTCGGCGGCAATCTCGGCCCCTTCTTCGTCGGCCGCACCGGCGGCAACCTCGGCGGCTCCCTTGGCACCCTGGGCTGCTTTGGCCATGCTCACGGTGAACTCGAAGATGTCCTGCGAGCGCCATCAGAGAGTGCATGCGCCATCAGAGAGTGCGCGCCATGAGGCACTCGGTGAGGCAACCAGCGGTCCAACAGCGGTCAGCCAACGGCCAGTCAACGGCCAGTCAGCGGTCAGCCAGCGGCCAGTCAGCGGCCAGTCAGCGGTCAGCCAGCGAGCCATCAACGGCGGCATGCACCTGCACTCTGACGTCGCTAAAGATCTTGGTGAGCACTTTCGAATCATCGGCCCACTGGAGGAAGCCCCACGGCGTCATCGAGCCGCTGAGACCAGTCGGCTGGCCGCCGTACCCGCGGCTATAGTAGAGGAAGATGGAGAGGAGCGTCGGCCAGTTGCCACTCAGCTGCTCGAACACGCGCCCATCCCAAATCGGGAAGCCTGGCAGGTCGGACAGGTCCATCTGCTGCCAGATGGAGAGGAACGACGCATGCTCGCGCTGCCGATTTGGATCCTTGGAGGTGGTTGAATCAGGCATGAGCGCGCCGACGGCGTCGAAGCGCGCCGGAGCGTAGGAGTCCACGTGGCGGTGGATGGCCGCATGTATGTCCGACCGCCCGAGGAGAACCTGCCATCACAGCATGCATGCATCGGTGGCAATCAGCATGCATGCATCGGTGGCAATCAGCACGCATGCATCGGTGGCAATCGGCATGCATGCACCTCGATGAGAGCCGCCGTCTTGCCCGCCGTCGTGAGCACATTGACCGTCCCAAACTTGGCCATGGCGCAGCGCACGACAGCTTCGAGTAACGCCGCGGGCGGCAGCTTGGCAGTACATGCCTGCGTCTCGAGCGGTATGTTAGACTCCCCGTCGGCTGATGAAACCAGTGCGTCGGTGAGCAGCGTGTCGAGGAAGGCCTGCCGAGCGAGATCGGAGCGAGATCGGATCGAGATCGGAGCGAGATCACCAAGCAGGCGGCCATCAGTGAACGAGCGAGAGGGCCAAGCAAGGACCCATCAGCGGTATTCACAGCCAAGCAGAGGACCCATCAGCGGACCCATCAGCGGACCCATCAGCGGACCCATTAGCGGCACTCACAGACCGTCCGTCAGTCATCAGCGGCACTCGCAGACCGTCCGTCAGTGACTCAGAGGCCATCAGAGGCCATCCAGAGGCCATCACCTGCTTGGCATCCACCACAGAGAAGGAGGATGTGAAGCCCTTGGTCACATAGTTGCCAAACTCTCCGGGCTGCACCGGCGTGGCGGTGGTTTCCCACACGCGCAGCTTGAGCTCGACGTTGCTGCCCACGAGCATGCAATCCTCCATCGCTTTGACGAACGGCACGATCTCAATGCCATCTGCCTCGCCGCCCGCGACGGCGCCCGGCGCCATCCCGGGCGCCTCCTCGTCTTCCATGTAGCTCTCGGTCGGCTTCGACGCGAAGAAACGGAAGAGCTCCTCTGAGTTCTCTCCAAGCACGCGCTGCAGCTCCTCGTCCTCTTGGAAGGTCTTATGGGCTTCGAGCAGGTTCCGTGACTTGGCGAGCGGGAGCACGTTCGCGTTCAAAAAGTGATGCAAGGCATGCTCGACGGTTACGAGGCGCGGCGCGGATTTTTTCATCAGGTCGAGCCGGTCTGTATTGGAGCGCTGGAAGGCGCACATGACCATAGTCTGCAGGAACTCGGGCAGCGACAGCCCTTCCTCGTGCATCTGGAGCGGTCATCAGGGCGGTCATCAGTCATCAGGGCGGTCATCAGGGAGGTCATCAGGGTGGTCATCAGGGAGGTCATCAGGGCGGCGCTACGGCACCTTGGGCGCATCCATAAACACCTCCGCTGCCCGGAACCCCGAGAACGACTTGGTGATTGCGTTGCAATCTAGGATGAAATCATTCCAGCCGTTGAGCTCGACGAAGCCCAACGAAAGAGGGAAGTGACCCAGGGACGAGCGTGCATAGTAGCCGAAGATGCCGACCAGAGGGGCGACACACTGCGCCAAGAGCTCGAAGACGGATTGCTCCCATAGCGGATACCCCTGCGAGCCGTCATCAGGGAGGTCATCAGGGAGGTCATCAGGGAGGTCATCATCAGGGAGGTCATCATGGAGGTCATCCCAGAGCGGATACCCCTGCGAGCCGTCATCACAAGCCATGAGGGGCCATCAGCCGTCATCACAGGCCATCGAGGGGGCCATCAGCCGTCATCACAGGCCATCGAGTGGCCATCAGCTGTCATCACAGGCCATCGAGGGACCATCAGCCGTCATCACAGGCCATCGAGTGGCCATCGAGTGGCCATCGAGTGGCCATCGAGTGGCCATCAGCCGTCATTAGCGGCACTCGGCGGCACTCAACAGTGAACTCAGCGACAATGAGCGACCACGGAGGGCCATCCAGCACGTACCGGTAACGACGAGAGCTCGATCTGCTTCCACGCCGCAATCAAGATGGAGAGCTCCGCTTTAGGAAGGTCCTCCGGCGGTGGCCATTCCGAAGGTTCGAACCTGTCCGACTGGGCAGGCGTCATCGCCTCAATGACGACCGACTCGACCGTGCGCCGCTCGAAGACGTTTTGGAGGATGCCGGCGGTTCGGTCGGCGAGCGACAGGTGATCAAGCGCGCCGTACTTGATCTCGCCGCATCTCGCGAGCCACTCCTGGAAGTGACGAAGCGCCGAGAGCTGGCGCGAGAGCGAGCTGCCGCCCGAGATTCCCGTCGGATCGAACTCGGGGCCGAGGCACGCGATGGCGGGCAGCGCCTCGACGAACGCCTCGGTCGCCTGTTCGATGGGTGCGGTCGCAAGCACCGTCATCAGAGGATCATCAGAAGGTCATCAGAGGGTCATCAGAGGCTCATCTGTTCCACAGAGAGCTCTTCATGAAGGGCGTAATCAGAGGTCATCAAGGGCATTAGCGTACCTGTTCCACAGAGAGCGCCGCCAGCACTGGCTTGGTGCGTTTCGGATCAGTCACCCCCGCCTGTGGGCGCACCGAACATTGGCCTAGGACACCGCATTGCTCGAGCCAGCCTAGAGCAGTCGAGCAGTCGAGCATGGAGGACGAGACACTCTTCTTCGGGTCGGAGTCGTCGTCCGGCTCGGGCAGCGAGGGCAACTCGACCGTCAGCTGCACGAAGGTCTCTTGCAGGATGTCTTTGTAATCCTGCGTGAGGGTCTGCACGCCGGCATCCTGGGCCAGCCGTGCTCGGAAGCGCTGACTCGAGTCGCGCTGTGCGAGCGGCAGCACGTGGTTGTGCAGCGCGGCAAGGAAGCACTCCGGCAGCGTCCGCACTCGGAACTCACGGCGCGCCACCTGCCCAATTTGGAGAGTGCATGCATGCAATCAGAGGCCATCCGTCAGCGTCCGCACTCGGAACTCACGGCGCGCCACCTGCCCAATTTGGAGAGTGCATGCATGCAATCAGAGCTCATCACGGCGCGCCATACCTCAATCTGCTCGGTGTTACCCTCCTCGAGGAACGTGTTGGCGCGCCAAAATGAGAGCTTGACGAGCGCCGCGAGGAACTGTCCGAAGCTCGCGAAGGCGGACGGGCCAGCTGCGATCGTGAGCTGGCGCATCGTACGTTCATTGCCCTGCGCGAGCGCGTGCACGTGGTGGTGGTGGTGATGACGGTTGGGAGAGAGAGAGTGGTCATCAGGGGTCACCAGGGTCAATCCGTGCTCGTCCTCAGTGGTCCTCAGCGGTCCTCACCAGCTTCTTGGAGAAGAGCTTGCAATCTCGTACGAATGCGAGCCACTCGTGCTTGCCGATGACCAGAGTCATCCCCGAGGTGTGCTGCTTCGATCCGGCGCCGCTCGCGACGGCGCCGATCGCGTTCGCGCCGGCGCTGGCCGTGCCCATGCCCGCGCCGAGCAGCCGTTTAAGCGTCTGCTTCGCATAGTACGAGAAGATCCGTAGCAGTACGCCGAGGTTGTTGGAGAGGGCAGAGAAGACTTGCCGTTCCCAAAATGGGAATCCAGGCAGGCCGGCGAGCTTGAGCTGCGGCCATAGCTTGAGCCACTGCTCCCAGCTGACGCCAAAGCCCGAAAAGGAGGCGCGGATCTCCTCGAGGTACGGCAGCAGGTACGAGCGGCTGCTCAGCACCTGGCTGATGGTGGTCGTACCCTCTCGGCGTGCGAACGGCAGGATGCACTCATACAGCAGAGTGTACAGGCTCTTGGTGATGCCCGCCGCGTCGGCCAGCCGACCGGCCAGGCGAACGAGCGCGCCGTAGAACTGCACTTCGTCGAGCACCGGCGCGCTCTCCTTGACGCCGCTCGCGGACGCCGCGAAGGCCTCATCCACCTCGCTCAGGCCGTCGATGCCGCAATCGGCGCACAGCTGCTTCCAGGTGGCGAGCGGCATGGCCTTGGCATTCGGCTGTGAGTCCTCGATGGCGAGCTCTCCGTCCGCTGGCGCGACCAGTAGGTCCCTTTCGGATGAGTAGCACAGGAAGACGGCGCGCAGCTCCATCTGCGCCGTCCGAAGCTCGCGCACCACAGCCTCCCTGGCGTCGTTGGGCAGGACGGTCTCGTCGAGCGAAGCGAGCAGCTCATCCTCGAAGTCGATCGGCTCGGGCTCGATGGCTCCGAGCTCACCGCCGTCAGGGCCGCCTGCATGGCTAACCAAGGCCGCCGTCTGGACTTCCTCCTCTTCCTTGCGAGGCATTGACCGTCCAGCGCGTTCGAGAGGCCAAAAGGCTGGAGTCTGATCAAGACAACGCGCCCGGAAGGGTGCTGTTCTGCTGTTCAACAAACGCGCAAAGATACAACTTCCAAACGTATACCAGCAATGACCGGCCGAGACGGCCGGTCAATCGAGAACCGCCTCACGGAGTCATGTGAGGCACGGTGGGCTAAGCCCCCGCGGCTATCTAGGGCCCTAGATACGAGGGTAGGTCAATCCCGAGTGGACCCGAGGGCCTTACAACACCCCCCTAATATGACTAGGACGCAAGGACGGTGATGTGAGCGTCGTCGACATAACGCTCTACTCTTTGCGCATCTCGACTTCATCCTCCATCTTTCCGAAGCTCCTGCTGCCCCCGCCGCCGAAGAAGAGCGGCATGATTTTGGAGAAGAAGCTAGGCTTTGGTTTGGCGGCAGCCTGAGCGAACGTCTCCATCTGCGAACGCGCTGTGGTGAGCTCTCCTGTGAGCTCACTGATCTTGTCCGCTTTCGCCTGATCAGTAAGGTAGGACGCATGGCCGGAGGCAAACGACCCCGCCTTCAGCTTGGCGACGTCGTCGCTGCACTTGTCGACCACGAGCCGAAGCGCTTTGACTTCCTCGCTGACCTCCGCCGTCCTGAGTTCCTTAAGCGATGCGAGCTGCTCCACGATGAAAGCGAGCATCTCACTGTCCGTTGACGTCGAGGTGGGCAACCCAGCGCTGGGGCGGCGACTCTTGGGACTCTGGTGGCGACCAACGAGTTCCGCGCCCGAAGGTGAGCGGCGACCGTCGAGTTCAGCGCCCGAAGCGGAGCGGGGAGCCCTCATCTCGTGCACCCCCTCCAACACATCCTCGGCGTCATTGCCGCCGTCGTCCTCTTTCGATTCGGCGAACTTGTCGAGAAGCACAACGACGACGAGGTTGATAAGCACGATCGACGTGAGGAGGACGAAGGAGGCGAAGTAGATGCTCGTCGAGATCGAGTTCGAGTACAGCCCGAACACGAGCGGCCGAGCGACCGCCTCCGCCCATGAGTCGCCCCTCATCACCTGGAAGAGCGTAAACATGGCGCGCGTAAAGCTGCCAAAGTACTCAAACCCATACGCGTAGCCACGCGGCGTCACCGAGGTCACGTTAAAACTGAAGACGACCTCATTCAGGTTGGCGCCCGCATACATCACCGGGTGGGTGCCGCCCTTGCCAAAGTCACGGAAGAGCTCCACTGCCAGTATAGCGTAGACGCAAAAGACGACGAACAGGATCACAAATGCGTTCATGACGCCGGGGATCGCGCCAATGAGCGCGGTGATGATCTTATTGAGCGACTCGACCCTCTTAAAGAGACGGAATATGCGGAACGCACGTAGCAGCTTGAGCTTATTTAAGGGCGGCGGGGGATCACCCGACATCAGCGCGATACCCACCACTACGATGATGAAGTCGAACACATTCCAGCCATCCCTCCAAAAGGCGCGCACAGGGCCACCGTAACCGTACATGTTGAAGAGCAGCTCGATCAAGAAGGCGATGATGAAGAACAAGTCGGATCCGTTCCAAAAGTTTGCATATCGTTGGCTCCTGACGTCCGCATCGATCTCCTTCTCGACGATGTTGATACCAAAATTGGCAACAATGAGAGCCGCCACAATGCCCTTCGTCCATGAGTTGGTATAGAAGGCTCGCATCTTCCCTTGATGCGGTAGCGGCTTGTTGGCACCGAACATGGAATGCTTGCAGATCTCCTCAATCGGTTGCTCTGCGATAATGGGCGCCTCTAATGTGCGAGCGACCGCCACGATGACCGCGAACTGTTCGAGGTTCAGTTTACAAGCCTCGGGGCCCGCTACCTCGGCGATCATCTGCTTGGCTTGCGCCCGCGTCGTAGCGACTTTCAGATCCTGGAGCACTGTCCGTAGCTCCCTGCTGCTAATGTCGCCGCTTTTGTCTAGGTCGTACTTGGCAAAGACAACCTTGATGTCATCGGATACCTCTACGTGCCTGTTGCGGCTAACAGCGGACGCTATAGCGCTTTGGGCCATCCGGTCACGCCGAGCGGAGTGGCGGTAGAAGCGCCCGAGTCCGGGACCTCCGTAATTTATGACGGTAAGCACGAGGGTGCGGCACGGTTCACACCCTTCACGAGAACACAATACAGACCCGCATCGCGGGCGCGATGTAACCACATCACCATGTCATTCCTCATGCTTCTTTTTTTCGGCGGCACGTCTGCCTCGTGATCTGCCTCGCCGCTCTCGTCGTGCACATTTCGGCGACGGTACGTAGCGTTTTTCCCGTGTTTGCAACGCGCTTACATGTAGCTTATTTTCCGCGTTTAGTTTTGGCGCAAAAACGAAAACTCACTGCGCGCGGGCGTTTTTTATGGGGTGCCGGGCGAACCAATGAGCGACATTCACGCAAACAACATTCAACATTCAAAAAAAATGAATGTTGAATGGTGAATGCTGCATTCAACATTCAACATTCAACATTCAACATTCGATTTCCCCCCCCCCGAATGTTGAATGTTGAATGAGGTCATTCAACATTCAACATTCAACATTCAACATTCAACATTCAACATTCAACATTCAACATTCAACATTCAACATTCAACATTCAACATTCAACATTCAACATTCAACATTACAAGTAACATTCAACATTCAACATTCATGGTGAATGGTGAATGCTGCATGGTGAATGCTATGGTGAATGCTGCTTGACTTGACTTGCTTCCAACAACCTCAAAGTTGTTCGTGTTTCTTTCCTAATTTGTTCCGGGTCAATCTGTGCGGGTCGGTCATCGCTCACGGTCGCCGTCCTGTCTGCTGTCTCAGGTCATCGCAGCGAGCGGGTGGGTTCGAGCGGCCCGACAGCCAGTAGGCAGCAGACAGCCAGAGCATCCGTGGCCAAATGCCACCGGGAGCACGTCTCGACGACAGCGATGACGACGATGAGAGTGAGCACAGTGACGATGATAATGGGCGTGCAGCTGCTCGTCGTCGCCGGGCTGCACGGAGTCTTGACCGCGCTCGAGATAGATCTGTGGACGACGATGAGCGGCGCGAGCGGCAGCATGCGCGAAATGAAAGCGAGTATCGCGATCGAGATGATCGTCGTGATCGTGGACGGGATCGGGATCGTCGTCATGATCGTGTTCGGCGGTCGAGATCTGACAGCGGCGGCGAGGAGCAGAGGCGCCGCACGTCAAACAACCATTCCCGCGGATGGACGTCTGAGCGCAACAGCGGCGGCGCCGCACGCGGCCGCAGCCGCAATCACGACGGCAATTCCACGCGCCCCTCGAGTGAGGTGCGCAACATTCATGTCCGCCAAGGAGAACCTTGCGTAGACCGTCACGGCGATGTGCTCGGAAGCGGGCTGATGCGGCCAATGGACTCCGCTCAGCAGCGCTCCCTGACGGTCCGCATCACATCGCGATCGGACAGTGATTCGACCGTAGCCCTTAAATTAGAGGACATCCGGCACGCGATACAGTCCCCAATGGCAGGTCTCCAAGCCGTTCGCAACGTGGCCCCCACCATGCTTCTCATCTGCAACCGCGACAAGTACCTCCACGAGGACCAGAGGGGCAGAGAGCTGTTGTGGGTGCCACGGTCTGGCACGGTCACAATCCTCTTCATTATCGCTGAGGCTGACCCGGCTGAAGATGGCGGCCGCCCAGCTGCGCCACGTCCACGGCCGATGCCAGAGCAAGGGCAGCAGCGATCGGGAGCAGCACCGGCACCACAGCCGCTGCCACAGGCGGAGGAGGAGGAGGAGGAGGGAAGTGACGAGTCAGATTCAGATGACGCTGCGTATGAGCCATCGCCGCCACGGCGGCAGCAGGCAGCACCGCCAGCACGTCCAGCTCGGGCGCCACCAGCACCGCCGCCGCCGCCGCGGCGGCAGCAGCCAGCAGGAGGAGCAGCAGCAGCAGCAGCACAGCGGCCTGGCGAGTCAGATTCAGATGACGGTATCTGGGTGCAATCGCCGCCACGGCGGCCGGTAGCACCGGCTCAGGTGCCACCAGCTCAGCCTCAGGCGCCACCAGCTCGGCCGCCACCAGCTCGGGGGGGCGCGCCATCAGCTCAGCCGCCACCAGCTCGGGTGCCACCAGCTCGGGTGCCACCAGCTCGGGTGCCACCAGCTCGGGCACCATCCCCGCGACCTCCAGCTCGGGCGCCGCCGCCGCCGCCGAATCGGCCGCCGCTGACGAGAGCCGAAGGAATGAGCATCAGCAGCAGCGATGATGAACGCATTCTCGGGCTGCCGTTTGATGCGCGTCGTGCACAAGTGCTTCGTGATGCCCAACCAGTGGTCGACGCTGTCATCAGAAGCTCTACCGTGCGGCGCTACGTGAACCAGCTTATCGAGGCAGCGGTCGCAACAGAACGCCAGAATGTGGCGCGTTCGCGTGAGCTGGAAGCTGCCAGGGCGGCCGGGCAGCTTCGAACCATGGTCAGTAACGAGCATCAAGCCCGCGAGCAGTTTCAGAGGGAGATTACCCTGGAGCTCCAGACGTCGCTCAGACAGCTCGTACATCTCCGGGTTCGTGAGGAAATTCCGGCTGCAACGGCAGGACTCCGGGCGGAGACGGCTGCACGCGAGCAGCAGAATCTAGATGCCGATCGAGCAGACAGGCGCCGCATGACAGGCATTTTAGATGACATCCAGCTACAGCTCACGCAGCTCCGCAGGCGGTTGGAGGAGCTCGAGGCGGGCGCAGGCAACGGCGCCGCATCAGCACCATCCCCGTCACCTGTGCCGCAGTTCTTGCCTGATCCCGCCGGACGCAGAGTCAGCTTCGTTGACCTTGCCCCCGCACCTGAGGCTGAGCCTGGGCTCGAGCTGGCGCCTAGGACTCTTGCGTCAGAGTGGCCAGACGCTTCGGAGTGGCCAGTTGCTGAGGATTTACCTATCCTCAGCGAGGTCGATGAGAGCTGCAGCAACGGCTTAAGCATCAGCAACGATCATTCTGGTGACGGACGTGGCGGTGGCGGTGGCGGCGGCGGCGGCGGCCGCGGTGGCGGCGGCGGCGGCAGCGGTGGCGGCGGAGGAGGAGGAGGGGGAGGAGGAGGGGCTGGTGGCGGTGGCGGCGGAGGTGGTGGAGGTAGTGGCGGCAACTGGGGCGGCGAACCCTCTGCAGTAGCGCGGAGGCTCGCGAACTTGCTCAGTCAGCTCCCCAGGATGCCCTCTTACTCGCACATCTATGTCCCTCTCATGCACGCCATCCTGAACCACACCGAGCTGGAGGCTGGGTATTACTTTCTTTCGGCTCAAGCGTGGGCCACACACGATCCTGAGTGGGGCACTCTGGTTCAACTATATCAGGAATGCTTCATCCAGGCCGATGTCGGCCTGCTCGTCGGTTCCGGAGACCAACAGGGCATCAGGCTCCGGGTGAGCGACGGTGGCTCGAGCATCTTGCAGCTGGGTGTGCTTGAGCAATTTAATGAGCACGAGCAGTCGACGAGACCAGATGGCGACGGTGACGTATCCTGGCCGTACATCCGGCGAGCACCCGATGGGACTGCAGTTTGCTACTTCCATGACACGGGAGATGATATGGTCCCATATGATCAGTGGCCACTGTTCGTCGCAGGTCAGGGGGTGACGCAAGAAGGTTTCCTTTCCCAGCACCCTCTCCTGTTTGTGCGACTGTTAGAGATGATCCGCAGATGGATCCACGACCTGATGCACGCGCCGGGTGGCGGCGGTGGGGATGGGGGTGGCGGTGGCGGTGGCGGCGGCAGCGGCGGCGGCGGAGGCGGCGGG
>Ga0210239_101131_pt1 | contig 21640 bp, 16 predicted proteins | sample ChrtobMetP5a_0mM_FD_155451 | JGI IMG/M metagenome (GOLD analysis project Ga0210239, IMG submission 155451) | Chrysochromulina tobin associated microbial communities from unialgal haptophyte culture, Seattle, Washington, United States - P5a_0mM | ecosystem: Host-associated > Algae > Haptophytes >... | reverse complement strand
GCCGTTGCCGGCATCGTCGGGTGCCTGTGGAGGAGGCACGGTGTCCTCCCGCATATGCTGCACCGGAACGCCGCATACCACACCTGAGCCCGCACAGGCAACGGCTGCGATCGTCAGCTTCAACGGTGCTTCTCCGTCGCCTGATATGCAGCTGTCAAGAGCAGCCTTAGCAGTACCACGAAGCAACGAAGGTGGCGGCGGCGGAGCGGCACCAAAACCAAACGGGCCGCCACCAAAAGGATTTGGGGCACCAGCACCACCAAAGCCACCGAACAGGCCGCCACCAAAATGACCCCTCCTGGACGCCTCCTGGACGCCCAGATTCGCGGCCCGTACTTTTGCCACGTCCACCACAAAGCCGTAGCCATGGAGGCGCGCCAGCCCTGGCAGCATCCGCCCCGCTAGGGCCGTTTCCCCCGGACGGCCGGCCTCGATGAGCAGCTCAACGTCCAGGTCGGTGATCGCTTCCAGATGTGTGGGTGCCGGCTGCCCGCGGCCGCGGCACAGGCGCGAGCAGAGGACACGCCGTGACAGCGCACGCCAAAAACGATTCACGCCCTTGAGCTCGCACAGCGTGGCCACGTCCACAAGGGCCAGAGCAGCCTCCTTGGCATCCTCCGTGGCTGGCACCGCCGAGAGCGAGGGCTGCCGCAGAGGTGCGGGCGGCGCCGAGGAGCTGGCCGCGCCGAGCTGCTGCGGCGCCTCGTAGCCTTCTGGTAGAAACGCCGGCTCAGCGAGAGCCTCAGCGCGCTCCTCCGCGCCATCAAAGTCACTTCTCGCGCCTAGCACCACGCAGAGGTCGTGAGCGCGCTGGCTGTTGAGCCGTTGTGCGATCGCACGCTGGATGTGCTCGAGCGCCCTATTGGCGTCGAGAAAGTTCGCACCCTCGACGAGCTCCATGAGCTGCGGCATCGAGCACTCGTCGACACTTGGCCGTGTGGAGTCAGGATCACTCAGCTTGCCCAGCAAGTCAAGCGTCCAGGCCGCAATTTTTGGCACTGGGTACACGCCATCCTCGGGAGGGGCGTCGTCCATGAGATCCTTCAAGGTGCCCGCATTTCGCGCGGCCTCGCGCGGCCACATGACTTCTTCTCCCCCTCGCGCTCGCACGCGGATTCGCTCGTCGGCCGTGCCCGTTGTAAGAGCGTCAGTTGCGCTGGTGCCGAGTGCGTCGCGTGCGGCCATCGCGTCAGCACGTTGCGGGGCAAGGCGCTTGAAAGTGATTGGCAAGGCTCGGAAGATGAGGCTCGCAAAGTGGCCCGCCCGTGTTGCGTGCGCTCGGGAGATGGCGACGTAGGCGCGCGTGGCCTTGAAGTGTGAACGTGTGAACGTTAACACGACAGACGCGACAACCGGTGCTACGGCACTGTTACTGGCCGCTCAGAATTTGATCCGAGACACGAGATGAGTGTCATAACTCTTGACGAAATTGTGGCGCGTCGACAAAATGTGAGTCGCGCCCCTTCTCCAGCACCGCCCGCACATTTTCAGCACCCTCTGGACGAATCGGCTGCAGCTCCCTCCGTGGGCGAGAGCGCGATACGCATGCGTGCCTCGCTCTCGCCCCAGTCACACCGAGCTCGCGTGCTCTCGTGCGGGTGCCACAACGCCTTGGCGATAATTAGCGCTGCGCGCACCTCGGCTGGGCGGCCGGCAGTCATTGTCGTCACCACTGCCCCTTTGCGCGCCGCGTCAGTCTTCCGCCGCCCATCTCCTCCGCACTCGGAACACCCGCACCATCACCCTTCTTGCGACGATGGCCGGCTGCTCCGTAGCCGCTCCTTCTACTAAGGGCTGAGAGATTGCTCGCGCGCAACAATTGCACGCGGCCGGCGCGTACGCGGGGGGAGCCTTGCCGCGCGCCGTTGGCCGCTTGCGCCGCAAGCTCGCGACATTCCCTATTTGCACGCTGACGCGTGCGATGCTTCCCTCGCTCTCCCCAACAGGCGGCGTGGCACAGGACGCTCGGGCATTGGCAGCCACAGGGTACACATTGCGTGATGGGAAAATGTACACTCAATCGAGTTGTAGTCTCTGTAGTCAATCTAGGTTGTAGCAGGATCTTAGTAGACTCTCAAAAGTCACACTGTCTTGGAACTAACCTGACCTGAAACCTCAATAGTACAGATACGGCCGACACCTCGCGGCGGGTCTCGCGTCCGGCGGGCCGACACGACACACGAGAGGAGATCAACGCGATGATCATGGCCGTCATGCTCACCGCGATGCGATGCGCGGCTCATGGACGGTGGCGGCGCCGCATGGCCGACATCCCCGAGCTGCGGATGTGTACAGTAAGAGAGCATGCGCGCATCCCCGTCGCCCGTGACCCTTCTGACATCCCCCAGCTGTATTATGCCCCGGCGGGTGCGACCCTGCCCATCGAGCCCTTGACCCACAGTCCCCACAGTGCACATGCCCCCATAGTATGCGATCCACGTGGTGTTGTCCATGTTCTCCATGTTTGCGCGCTGGCTGCTTACCCGCGCCATACGCTCTCGCTCGAGCCGCCAGTGCCGTTGCAACAGGGAGCCAGCGACGACGCCATGGGCGGCGCCACGCCATTGCTGAAGGGCGAAAAGGTAGACGCTGGCGGCGGCGCTGCGCCATTGCTAAAGGGTGCAAACGAAGACACCGAAGGCGGCGCGCCGTTCCCAAACGGTGCAAACGAAGACATCGGCGGCGCCTGCTGCTGCTGCTGCTGCTGCTGCCGCAGCTGTTGCAGCTGCGTCTGCTGCTGCTGGTACTGCTGGTACTGCTGGTACTGCTGCTGCTGCTGGTACTGCGGCTCCGTTTGCTGCTGCTGGTACTGCGGCTGCGGCTGCGGCTGCGGCTGCTTGTAATGCTGCGCCTGCAGCTGCTCGTAATGCTGCGCCGAAACTGTGTGCTGCATCGACGAAGCCGACGAAGCTGTGTGCTGCATCGACGCCGCAACCGCGTTCGCCGCGGCGGCGGCCGCCGCTGCCTCCACTGCCACCCGCTCGACGCTCTTCTTTTCCTTGGGAGGCCGTCCACGCGGCCGCTTGATCGCGCCCGGCACGGCGGCGGGCTGCAATTGAACTGGCTCCCACCGGTATCGGGCTGCCGCCTGCGGCGCTGTGGCGGGCGCGGCGGGCGCGGACGTGCCGTAGGGTTTCGAATATTGGCGAGCTGCGGCGATGGCGTTGGCGGCGCCCGCGACAGCGTAGGCGGCGGTGAAGACGGCATCAACCCTCTCCGAGCACGAAGAGCTTAACGGAGCCAAGGTCGTCGCGCCGCCCTGCTGCATGGCTTGCGGCGGCGGCTGTGAAAGGCTCTCCCGAGGGTCCGCTACGGCTGTGAAAGTGCCCATGACGGCGCGCCCCATCTGCTCCTGGCTCTCGAGGCCATTGACGAAGGGATTTGGCGGGAAGAGGGCATACTGCGGCGCTGCCTCGTGACGAACCTCATGGCCCACTGACGAACCAATCGGCGGGCAGGGCTGCATGGAGGGCTGGATGGAGGGCTGGATGCAGGGCTGCATGGAGGGCTGCATGCAGGGCTGCATGGAGGGCTGCATGGAGCGCGGGGGCGGCTCGTGCCCCGTCCAGCCTGGATGATGTTGGGGTAGGCCCATGGCGACCGCATGACGAGCCTCATGAGCCATTGACGAACCATTTGGCGGCCCCATGAAGACCCCGTACGATCCGAACTGGTGCGGCGCGAGCGGTGACGAGGGCGGCGCTTGTGGTGAGCCTTCACACGCGTCGGACTCGCTCGCGACGGCGCTCGCGACGGTGGAGGGGCGTTGCGTCTGGTCGCCCAGGTCCGCAGCTGATGCGGAGGCCGGGTACTTGGCAGCCGGGAGTGCCTGTGTGAGATGGACGTTGGCCGGCGTCGCGTACCTCGCGTAGCACAAGGCTGCCTCCTCCGGTGTTTGGTAGGTGCCCAGCTCGGCGCTTGGAAGATGGCGCAGCTTGCCAATCTCGCTCGTCTGGACTTTGCACAGGCCACGATCCTTGGAGCCGCCCTTGAAGCCCGTCTCGCTGCTCGACTTGGAGCTCGACGACAGCATCAGCCCGATCCGCTCGGCCGCCGCGAACGCGCGGACTTCGTCCGCCGTGAGTGGTGGTGGCTGGGTCTGCTTCTGTGAATGTGAATGGGATCCCGTCCGGGCGTGCGACGGAGCGCCGCCCTGAGCACCCGCATGCACCTCATTCTGTGAATGTGAATGGGATCCCATCCGGGCGTGCGACGGAGCGCCGCCCTGAGCACCCGCATGCACCTCACCGGTAGGCGACTCGGCGTGTGAGGGGGCATGCGACCGGTGAGGTGCATGCAAGTGCTCAGGACGGCGCTCCAGCGCCCCCACATGCGACGCATCGGCTGCTGCTGCCCCGTCCACTGCTGCGCCGCAAGCGAAGAGCGCAAGCATGCTCGCTGCTGCGTCGTGCACCTCCACCCTCTCCCGCTCAACGGACTTGGCCTGTTCCCCGCCGTCCTGGGCACCGCCGTCCTGGGCACCGCCGTCCTGGGCGCCGCCGTCCTGGGCACCGCCGAGCCCGCCGCCCTGGGCCCCGCCGTCGTGGGCACCGCCAAGCCCGCCGTCGTGGGCACCGCACAGCCCGCCGTCGTGGGCACCGCCCAGCCCGCCGTCGTGGGCACCGCCCAGCCCGCCGTCGTGGGCACCGCCCAGCCCGCCGTCAGCCCAGGTGGCACCGTAGGAGGACGCGCCGTGTTGAGCGACACGTGGCAACGCGCCGTGTTGAGCGACGCGCGGCACGGCGTACGTGGCGTGCGCGCTCGGCGCAACACTATACGGTAGCAGCGTCACAGGCGCATAAGGGATGGGGGGCGCCGCGCACATGCCCATGACGGCGCCCCGCCCGGGAGCGAACGCCTGCTGCGGCGCGAACGTTGGCTGCATGGCTGCGTACGCCTGCTGCGGCGCTGCGTACCCTTGCTGTTGCGGCGCGTACGTTGGCTGCATGGTTGCGTACGCCTGCTGTTGCGGCGCGTACCCTTGCTGCGCAGGCGCAAAAGCCTGCTGCGGAGGCGCATACATCGGCTGCGGCGGCGGATACGCCGGCTGCGGCGCCGCGTACGTCGGCTGCGGCGCCGGCAACGGCGCCGTTACGGGCGCGAGAACCTGTGGTGTGTGCGCGAGCGCCGTTCCGAGCGCTCGGGGCGTATGCCACTGTAGGTGGTTCGAGGCAGTAGGGGGGCGTGCCCACCGGCTCGGCGCGGGGGGGGCTGGTGCGGGGGGGGCGGCGGCCGGGGGGAGGTACCGAATCAGAGGGGCGCCCATATCGCGGCTCTTGGTGCGCTTGAGGGCGGGCAGGACCGCACCCTCGTTGGCGCCATGTTGGGCGCCTTGCTCTCTCCACAACGCAAGCCCTGCGCTCTCCACAACGCCCGACACAACGCGCGCCTCTGCGGTGGGCACCGAGCCGAAGGGCGCCGTGTCGGGCGCAAAGGAGCCGCCTGCCGCGCCGTGTCGGGCGGCCGTGGCGGCGTCTTCACGCGCCTGGTGCTTGCGCAGCTGCTGGCGCTGCCGCTTGCGTTGCTCCTTGGCGCGCAGCCGCTGCTGCTTGCGCTGCTGCTTCTCGAGCGCCGTCTCGAGCAGAGCGGCCTGTCCATCCTTGGCGGCGCGCTCGATACGGCGCTCCTCGGCGCTCCTCGGCGCTTCGTCGCCGGAGGGTTCGTCAATTGAGCCGGTTTCGTCAATTGAGCCGGAGGGTGCGTCAATTGAGCCGGAGGGTTCGTCAATGGAGCCGGAGGGTTCGTCAATGGTCTCGTCGGCGCCTCGGTGCTCGATCTCGTCCATGAGCTCGCCCTGCGCCTCCGCCTGCCCCCCTTGCCTCGCCTGCCCCCCTTGCCTCGCCTGCCCCCCTTGCCTCGCCTGCTCGAGGCTCTGGTACTCCTCAAGCACGCGCCTCGCATTCCTCAGCAGCAGCGAGCCGGGCCCCTTGTCCGAAAGCGGGCTCGTCGGGTTCGTCACGCCCTTTTTGGTCGTGGCGGCCGAGGCGGTCTGCACTAGGGGGAGGGGCGTCGTCGTGGGCGGCCCGTACGCGGCGCCGTGCAGCCGGAACCGCACGCTGACCACATCCTCGGCTGACGTGAGCAGGGGCGCCCCGACCTGCGACTCTGACGAAGTCCATTTACTTGCGGAGGCTGCTGACCAGTCGTCGTTGAGACCCAAGCGTACGGGCACCTGGACCGTGCGGAACGATCGGCGCGCTGCGTCCGCTGACGCACCACCGCTCGCGCTGCCGCTCGCGCTGCCGGTCGACGCCTGACGCGACAACGCGCGCGACGCCCCCGCCGGCGTCTTCCCCTCCCTCTCGTACGAGCCGCCCACGACGACGCCTCCGGTGTGCGCTGCCGCCGCGTCGGTTGCCGACATGCTCGCCTTCTTGGGCGGCAAGAGGGAGGAGGGGCAGCGTCCCCTGCCGGCGGGGGCGGCGTTGGCGCCGGTGAGCTCGTCTGCAGGGATGGCACCAGGCATCGCCTGGGTGGACCACTTTTTGGCCGGCTCGTTCGCCCAGCCATCGTCGAGGCCGAGCCGCACGGGGCCCGTGATCTTGCGCCCCGTGGTGCGGCGCGCCTCGTTGGCGTCGGCGTTGCTCGAGGTGTCGGCGTTGCTCGCGTTGTCGACGCTGCTCGCGGCGGGGGCCGTCGCCTCCGCCTCGCGCGTCACAGTCTCCTCTGGCGACGCCTCCTGACAGAGCTTGCTTTCGTCTCCATTCGACTCTGCCTCCTTCTCCGTCCGGCTGCGCTTGCGCTCGAGAAAGGGGATGGCACAGGTCCCCGCGTGGTGCTCGGTGAGGATGCATCCGTTGATGCCGCACATGAAGTAGCCCCCCTCTGTGGCAGGGGGCGATCCCCTCGACAGGCTGGCCATGCAGCAGGTGAAAATTAGTGTGAGACGCGTGCGTTCCAGAGCCAGAGTTGGGAGAGCTCGTCTGGAAATACACTTCCTTTTCCAAATCTGGGTTTTTTGGATGGATCGGCAAGAGTTCAACAGAAACACACCGCTCCTAAGAAACTACCCAACCCAACATTCAAGCACACTCCAAACCATGCCGACGACTGCTATGTGGGGGTTTGGGTGTGGCGGCCATGAGATTTTTGCTACATAAACTGGGGCGTGCTCAGGCGTCGTGCGTGCGTGGCTGCGTGCTTAGCGTGCGGCCCATCGGGCGCGCCCACGCTCACCCATTCGACCATTGCGAGTGGCACGCTCGCACTCACACGTTGCATGGTGGCGGGTGGTGGGGCACGTGGGCGAGGTCTCGGCGGGTCTCGCTCTCGGCGTGTACAAGCCGGGGTAAAGCCGGGGTACATTCAACAACAGTTACGGCAGCTCGGCAGGGTGCGAGCGAGGCTGCGACTTGTGGGCTGCGAACGATCAAGTGCCCCCCTCAAAAGTCAAAACCCCCAGCCCCCAGCCCCCCGCACCCCCAGGAGCCAGGTGCGGACGCTCCCCGCCCACTTGCGCCCCCCGTGACCGGTGACCCCCAGGAGCCCCCAACCCCCCCAGACCCGAGTTTACATGTACTAGCGATAACATGCGATAGCTTTAGCCCTACCTACGCCCCAAAACTCGAGTGGAAACCGCCGCGCCTCGAAGTGTCCGAAACGGCGAATTTGAACTCCACTGGAGGACTTCGAGTACGGCGAACGCGTGCAGCGAACGCGCACATTTCGGAATCAGCAGATGAGCCGGCCAGCGATGAGCATGGCACATGTCATCTCGCCGAGCGCACGGAAGGCACGTGCGGGATCATCGACTCTCGTCGACCTGCAGCACAAGCAGGCCGAGCTGGTGTACTCGACCCTCGCCCCCATCTTCCTTCGCACGCGGACTGGGCAGGAGCCTCGCGTGACAGCCGAGGATGAGGCCCTGCTCAAGGCACAGCTTCTGGCGGGCAAGGCCGACGACGGCAGCATCAATGCGCGTATGGTCGCCGCCGAAAAGGGCGCGCAGATGGGCGGCACGATGTCGCCTAGGAGCGTGCTGGAGCCCCATCGTGAGATGACGGTCTTCAAACAGGCAGTCACCAGCAAGCTCGCCGATCCGGACTTCATCAAGAAGGTCGCGAACGACCTATCTCAGTCCATGCTCTCAGCCTCACACCACACACATGAGCGCGCGCACAAGCGGCAAGGCCTACAGGATGGGGGCCGCGAGGAGACCTGCAGCTTCCCACAGCATGGGGGCCCACGGCCGCCACACATGATGACGAAACCCAAGTTGCGCCCCGGACTCGCCACCCTTTTGGGATCCGATGCTCCAGAATCCTCTGCAGACTCTGTGACCTTGAACGTCTCGTCCTACAAGTACGGCGCGTACACGACCATCAGCGAGCGCACTCCGAGTGCATCTTCCTCGACAACGACGGAGGCGTCGTGTTTGGCGGCCGCGACGGAGGCGGCCGTGCTGGAGCGCCTCGAGCAGCAGCGCCGCTCGACGCCGCTCGACTTGCACGCGCTCCTTGCCCACCCGGATCCTCTCTCGGTGCTCGGGGAGCGTCTCTATCAACTCATCGAGTGCCACGACGTGGCGCTGCCTGGCAAGATCACGGGCATGCTGCTCGACGGGCTGTCCTTGGACGAGCTGCACTCGTTGCTCGTGAGCGTGCCTCCCGGCGACGCAGCCGCCGCGATTGCTTCATGGATCGGCACCGCACAGCAGGTCTTGCATGAGGCCGCCGAGGGCATCGCCGCCTTTCCGTGCGAGACGATGCCAAACTCGCCGTTGAAAGGCACTGCTGCTGTCGAGGTCGAGGTGGGAGGCATTGCCGAGAACAGCGTCGTGTTGGTTGCTGCGGCGGCCGTCCACGCCGCCGCCACCGCCACCGCCGCCGCCTCGGGGGGCGCCACCGCCGCATGCGCACCCGCTGCTGACGAAACCCTAACCGCCGCATGCGCACCCGCTGCTGACGAGTGGCGTGTCGTCGCGAGATTGCCACGCGGGCGTGCATCCAAGGGCACCGCCGCCGCCGACCCCGCCCCCGACGCCGCCGTCGCCGCCGCTGCAACGCAGGATAGCAAGGGACATCCAGCAGCGAGGTCGCCGCGCAAGCGCAACGGCAGGAAGCAGCAGGAGTGAGCCGTTACCCGCCACGGTTTCGTCAGGCGGCGGAGAGCCGTTCCCGCCTGCCCACCTGCCACGATCGCAGCCAGTCGCCCCGCACGAGGCGGATCGAGGCCATTACCTAATTTGGGCCATGCGACGCTGAGCATCAAGTGATCTTTCTATTTCAGGTGCCGTGTGCTACAACTAGGAACTTACTAGGAACCACGTGGCGGAACAGCACGGCACCAGGCATGCGTGCCTCGGCATGTGATCTCGCATGTGATCTCGCATCGCGCCCAAAGGCACAGAGCGCGGTGCCAAGCAGCGCGTGAGCGTGCTTCCATCCTCATTATGATTTATGTGATATGTCTCGGCACACGGACCATCCGGTGTGAATATATTGTCTACCATGCAGAGATACGCTAAATCGACTAAGTACACATGCACGCCATTAGCGCTGTGTAGTGGACGTGCTCACAAACGAGACCTGGTATGCTTGACCGACGACTCTACAGTCTACACTCAGCTCCTCCTGTGGGTCCGGCAGACCTCACAACCCTCTGCCGTGTGTCCCTCGCTCATCACAGCTCATCTTTGCCACGTCGCCATCCGTGCGCGAAGTCCGCCACGTCGCGCATAAACTCCTTGACAAGATTCGCCTGGAATCTTCCGCGGATGTAGGGGTGTTTCTTCATGTCAGCGGTTTCTTCTATGCCGAGGATCTCATCGACTCGGTCCTGCACAATGTTCAGCGGCCCGTCGATCATGTACTCGCGCTTGTCGAGGAGAATTGGCCCAACGCGTTTGACAAATTCGCGGAGCTTGGAGATCTGGTCGGGTCCGCCAACGTCGGGCACGTCATCAGCCCACTTCGCAAAGTCCTTCTTCGCCTCCTCGACTGTGAGGTCGCGGCCGAGCTTCTGCTTGAGCTTCCTGTAAAAGGTGAGAGCCTTGGCAGTGACATCGTTCCCGAGCTTACCGTCAGGGGTTTTCACCTTGGCTTCGTCCCATCCGGGCTCACTTGCGCCGTGCGCGGTTGACGCGAAGACTAGAAAGAAAGCCGACGCAGCCAACGTGCGCATTTCCGGAAAAGGGACGATACAGCAAGAGACTAGCCGTGAACATGTTATGAACATGTGTGAACAGTCCTCCGCGAGTAAATATGACGACAACCGGGAGTCCGGGACTGAGGGTGACGTGAGGGACCCGAAACGGCACACGCCCCGCACGCGGTGTCCATGGGTGTCCATGTCTACCCACAGCCATCGTACCGCGTTAGCTTATTAATCTCGGACCTGTTCGAAGCTTCTCGACCGAGGACAACCGCCGGGAGCGGAGCGCTCTGTTCTCCTCGAGCGGAGTCACGGAAGAGGCTCAGATTGCTTCAGATTGCTGCCGGGTCTCAAGATTATTACTCCGAGTCTCGGAAGAGTCCCGGAAGGCTCAGATTGCTGCCGAGATTGTTTGACGAGGCTGCCCTTCCTAGGAGCGCACGCCGCTGCAGCGCGCCGGTACGACGCGCGATCTCCCTCACGACCTGGTTGCGCTGATCGACGGTCAGTACCCCCTCCTGCATGGCCCAGTCGATGGCCTCGAGCGCGACGCCGTCAGAGCGTACCGATGAGCGGGAGAGCATGACCGCCTGGTTGTGATGGCTGATGGTGATCGTCATCGGCTTCTTGAGCCCAAATAAGGGTTCGAGCTCAAACGGCTCACCATCGACCTGCATGGAGCATGCGATGAGGGAGGCCATCAGCATGCAATCAGGGAGGCCATCAGCATGCAACGAGGGAGGGTCATCAGCATGTGAGGGAGGCCATCAGCATGCAATGAGGGAGGCCATCAGCATGCAATGAGGGAGGCTGCGCATGCAACGAGGGAGGCCATCAGCATGCACGAGGGAGGGCCATCAGCATGCAACGAGGGAGGCCATCAGCATGCATGAGGGAGGCCATCGACCTGCATTGGCAAGCGCGTCGTGCCCTCCTGCGTGATGGTCACTGACGAGGCTTGGCAGAGACGGTGCGCCGATCCCTTGACAAGCTGTGTGCATGCAGACACATGCAGGCGCAGTCAGGCACACTCAGAGGCAAGCATAGGCAAACAGAGGCAATCAAGAGGCAATCAAGAGGCAATCAGACATCCTCGCAGAGAATCAGAGGCCATCATAGGCAATCGGAGGCCATCAGAGGCCATCAGAGGCCATCAGAGGCATCAGAGGCCATCAGAGGCCCAAACATCTTTCATGATAAGGCAATCAAAGGCAATCACCTGCGCGAGCCCAAGCTGCAGCACGCCCTTGATGGCGACCACCTCCAGCAGCCGATCGTCCATCGAGGCGCTGACGAACCCTGACGAAACCAGCAGCCGATCGTCCGTCAAATGCCACGACGCGTCGCTGAAGCTCTTCGTGCGAGATCGCATCCCCCCCGCAGCTCCGCCGGAGCTCCCGCCCGCGAGATCGTTGCGAGATCGCATCCCGCCCGCAGCTCCGCCGGAGCTCCCGCCCACGAGATCGTTGCCGCAAGCGCTGCCGGTGCTTCCGCTCCGCACGTGCCTCGATGTCGATGCGCCGCCGCCGCCGCCGCCGCTGCCGCCGCTGCTGCCGTTACCCCTGCTGCTGCCGCTGCTGCTGCTGCTGCACCCAAACGGGTAGACGCCGGAGGCACTCGAAGGGCGCGGCGGCCCGAAGCCAGAGCTCACGGAGCGGCCGCGCACATCCCGTCCAAAAGCGTCATCAGCATCCGCCGCCGCCGCCGCCGCCGCTGCCGAGACTGCCGCCTCGGCGTACTCGTCGGACTGGTCGGGAGAGTCCATAGAGAGTCTTCGGTCCGTAAAGTCCATGGAGCTCGGGCGAGACATGGCGCGCGCCGACAAGTTATCCCCCGACCCCCCCATGCGGACACGCGCACCGATGGTGCTGTCTCGCCCTGCCGAGCACTCCCCTCCATCGCCCCCCTCGGGGGCCAGCTGGTGCGCAGAGGCGGTGCGGGAGGGCATCCGGGACGAGGCCTGAGAGGCACGGCCGCTCGTGGAGGCTGGGGCGGCGGACGGCGACGGGTGGACTTCCTCGTCGTCATCCCACTCACCTGTGAACGAGGGGGAAGGGGCGCCGTGGTGAGCACTCGCATGCAAGGCACGGAGGTCTCGTCGTCATCCCACTCACCTCCCCACAGGTCTGTTCCACCTGCATAGGACGCTATGTTGAGCACGATGATGCCCTCTGTGCCCTCGGGCAGCTCGTACCTGCCCAGAGGTGATCCAAGGCAATCAAGTGTTCCCATTCAATCCGAACCAATGCCATGCAATCCAATGCAATCCAATGCAATCCAATGCTCGTACCGCTTCCCATCAGCGATCACCGTCAACTTCTTGCACACATGCTTGAAATCGCGACCATGTAGCAGCTGGCGCGCGCCGTAGCGCAGGTACATGAGCTTGTTCTTGAGGACGTTTGTGAATTGGTGCGGCTCCGACTGCCAATCAGTGGCAATCAGTGGCAATCAGTGGCAATCAGTGGCAATCAGTAGCAATCAGTAGCAATCAGTAGCAATCAGGCGCGGCTCCGACTGCCAACGATTGAGCCGTTCGAGACCTCGGTCAATGGTACTCAATGGCACTCAGCCAGGGCGCTCACTCAGTGGCACTCAGTAGCAATCAGCGGCACTCAGTGGCACTTACCTGCCGACGATTATGCCATTCAAGCGCCACGTTGGCATCCACACCTGTGGGGGGGGCGCCGTGGTGAGCACTTGCATGCTTGAGGAGCGCCACGTTGGCATCCACACCTACGCCAAGGTAAATCTGCATCGTAACCGTGACTGAATCAGTAGCAATCAGTAGCAATCAACGGTTACCTACGCCAAGGTAATTCTGCATGATGATCTTACGAGCGGGTCGACGAGTATCACTCCCGCGCTCGGGACGACGCTCGGGAGCCGTGATCAAGCTCTTGGCCACGTGGCTCTTGGCGACGCTCTTGGCGACGCTCTTGGCGAGGCTCTTGGCGACGCTCGGGCGGGGCGGAGGGACCGTTGCGTCCTCAAAGGCCACCTGATGAGGAACGTCATCCAGAGGCACTCAGAGGCACTCAGAGGCACTCAAGGGCGTGGTACAGTCTTCGAAGGCCACGTGGTTTAAGGCGAGCCGTTCCCTTTCGTGAGGGTCATCAGTGGTCATCGGAGGGTCATCATTAGTCATCGGAGGTTCATCAGTAGTCCTTAGAGGTCCTCAGAGGTCCTCAGAGGTCCTCAGAGGTCCTCAGACGTCCTCAGAGGTCCTCAGAGGTCCTCAGAGGTCATCAGCACACCTCCCAACGATCGAGCAGTGCCACTTGAGCAGAGTCAACCTCCTCGAGGAGATTGACGAAACTGCGTCCCATACGAGTGCCACCGCCCCATCCGAGCGCACGCGCAAGGTCATTCCCCGTGCCCAGCGGCAAGATGGCCACGGGCGGCGTGTACTCGAGATGTGCATTGTCCAGGAGGGAGAGCACCCAGCCTACGGTGCCATCGCCCCCACACACTAAGACGCGGAAGCGGCCGACAGTGCGGAAGGACTGGAGGGCCTGCTCGGCGTGCCCCAGCGACAAGTCCACCACCTGGTGCGCCGAGAGCAGCGCCTTGAGCTGCACGAGCGTTGCCTCGCCTTGCCGACCACCGCTGCCTCGGTTGATGAAGACGAGCAGCGGCGTGCGATCTCGCGCAACCTCCGCCGAGGGGCGATAGGTCCATGAGTTCTGCCAGAGCTGCGGCTGCAACGTCGGCGTGCGCAGCTCCGCTATGCTGTGGCGCACGCGCTGCGCGAGCGACGCGGCGCTTCGCAGCCGGAGCTTCTCCGAAGCGGCTTCGGCGCCCTTGGCTGGGGGGCTCGTGGGTGGCGTCGCCTCGCCAAAGTCGAGCAGCTGCTCGGGAAGGATGAGCCGCCAGAGGCGGGCGCGCGCCTCTTCCAGCTGCCGTGGATCAAGGTCGGGCGGCGTCGCTTGCGCGTGCATGATCGAGATGAGGTAAATCAGCGCGAGCGTGGCCGTGAGGAGTGCGATTGTCATGAGTGGCGGTGGGTCCGAGATCACCACCGGCTCGGGCTGTCGCGGCCAGGCAGCCAGGTCGGCGTGTGCAAATGGAGGGCCCACCATGCCGCCGTCCGCGAGTTCGTCCATGATGCGTGTGCAAAGCCGCCCACGCGCCGCACCAGGGACCCCCCTGGAACGCGGGACGGAGAGGAAGTTGACGGGAACACGGAAGGGCGACTTTACATGAACAGAGAGAATCATCACTCTCGAATCACGTTGCAGATGGGGATGTCTGTCTAAGAGACGGTTTCTCCTCCCGAAACCGTCCTTCCCTGCAACTGCCTTGCAACCCCAACGTCTTCGTGTAACGCCATGCTAACGAGGCCAGCCTTCCTCGCGCCGCTCAACGTACCAGCCATCGCCGACGCGTGCGAGACAGTGGCATTGCCAACTCACGGGTCGCGTCGGTCACGCTCTCGGCGCCAGCGCTCCAACAAGGACAACCGAGGAAGAAGCCCGTCTTCCAAGAGCGTCAAGAGTCCGTGCGCATCTCCGCAGCAGCTCATGAGCCCCGGAAGCCCCACGCCCAAAAGCCCGTCTGCCAAGAGCGTCAAGAGTCCTTGCACTGGCGCATTTCCGCAGCAGATCATGAGCTCCGGAAGTCCCACGCCCAAGTTCACCGCTAGCAACATTGGCGTACGTCTGGTGGGTGCCGAGGCGGCCTCCCTCCACACGCATGCTGCTGCCCTCGAGCGCAAGGCGGCGCGTCTCCAGCAGCGGTCCGACCAGATGGCATCGCCAGCTCGCCCGACGGTGCACGAGCTCGTCAACGAATGGCAGCGTCTGAAGCAGCGGTCGGACGAAATGATGGTCATGCATGAGCACTTGGGCACTTGGATCTCGTCGATCTCGTCGGTCCAGTCACTTCGGACCAGGGGGGATTACTCTCTCCAGCCGCATGCCGATGCACGTGAGCTGCCCCCTACGGCAGTTGAGGAAGAGCCCGAGAGTGCCGAGGCAGAGGATGCCGACGATGAGGAGTCCGCCGTGCAGATGCATCTCACGCTGACCATCCCAAACGAATGCTCAGCGCAGGATGCCGACGATGCAGGGGCAGGGCCGCGCCGCCAGTGGCAGCCGCCCAGCTGCCCGCACGCTGCCCCCAAATCCGCTCGCCGCGGTAGCCCTGCGAAGGCCGGTGAGGATGAGCGCCGTGCCGAGCGTCGTGCAGAGCGTCGTGACGAGCATCGTGACGAACCCCGAAACGAAGCCAAGGATGAGCGCCGTGACGAGCGCTATGGCGCCCACTCGCAGCTCCTTGCGCTCCAACGTCAACTGATCCGCCGTGTCGATGCCCTGGAGGGGCGCTTTTGCACCGCCCCCTGGACGCCACCCCTCGCAGCCGCCTCACCGGCACCGGCTGCCCTAGCAGATGCCTCACCGACCGGCGCGATGGGGATGCTCACCCCCTCGTACGGCGATGGTGCCAGCTTTGGCGTCAGCGTCGAGAGCTCGCTCGATCTGACTCCGGGTGCCCGGGACGGCGCCCATGATCGCGCCCAGGACGGCGTCGAGAGCTCGCTCGATCTGACTCCGGTGGCGCACGGGACGGCGCCCGGGACGGCGCCCAGGACGGCGCCGCGCACGGTTGCTGGGCGGCAGGAGCGAATCCGACGCGCATGCAAGCTCGAGGGGATCTCGTGCGCGAAGTGGATCTCGAGAGCGATCACGCTCAGATTCGATCTCGAGGCAGCGCTGCTAAACGCGCCCATCATGGCGCCTGCTTGCACGCTCGAGCGCGGCGTGCTGTAATCACGCTGTGTGGCGCGTGTGACCTGAGAATGACCTGAGATATTGACTCACGGTGTGCGACGCCGACACGGAGTTTGGAGTTTCTGTCGCCATCGGAAACGGGTACATCTAGATCTACGATCTAGTCGGCTGTGGTGGAAACGCCGACCTATACGTCCATGCTATACGAATACGTCCTACCGACAACCGAGGCGCCCGCGGGCGCGGCCGGCGAGCGGCGTCCGGTCTCTAGTACCGTCTACTGTTAACGTCTACTGTACACCGATCACCGTGTACCTGTACGTCGCCGACGACGTACGGGACGACCAGGACCACGAGCGCCTTGCGCGCAGCTCGCACCTCTACTTTTGTAAACGATTTAAGGCGGAGGGATCATCAGCGCACAGCGGTACGTTCACAGTGTCTATGACTCGCGCGTCTTCGTAACGTCTTCGCTTGACTATATGTGAGTATGATTCTCGGTGAACATCTTCGAGCATGCTTTGTACTGGTGCAGCGGGGCGCGCGTGCACACGACATCAGCTGTAAACTCGTGCGGCACGCCGGAACATATTATGATCGGATTACATTGAATTCAGGAGGACGATGACCACAACTACCACGAGAACTACGCAGCACACGCCGCAGCACATGGCATACTTCTTGAAGAAGAAGAATGGGTTGAACAGATTGAAGTCGATGCCCAGCCCGTCGAAGAACGAGGGGCGCACCGGGTTCGGAAGGAACGGGTGTTGGTTTGGCGGGTCACGTCCCTGGCCCACAGGGCGCTGGATCGCCTCGTATCTCGGGATGAGCTCGATCGTGAGGCGCACCGTGCCCTGATTGCCCATGTAATTCGGGTGCGTCGTCTGCACGAGCACGTTCTCCCTCTTCACACCGCCGCCGCGCCGCAGCGCCAGTTCACAGATGGTCTTGAGCGTCAGTTGCGCCTCGCCGATGGCGTCGTTGGACGAGAGGATGTCGGCGTCCCAGAGCTGTATGAAGAGCCTCGGCGACTTTTCGGGCAGTGCCATCGGCCAAACCATCCGCCAAAAGAACTCCGCATCTGATGAGGGAGGTCATCAAGAGGCCATCAAGAGGTGATCCAGAGGCAATCAAGAGGCGATCAAGAGGCGATCAAGAGGCGATCAAGAGGCAATCAAGAGGCGATCCAGAGGCAATCAAGAGGCGATCAAGGCAGCACGAACCGCCAGGCGATCGGTGGTGCACGTCCGTCCTGAGCATCGAATAGGGCTGGTGGCCGTGCGGTGTGATGGCTACGAAGACGTCCGACGTGCCACCGCCGCCGAAGAAGGACTCGTCCCGCGCTTGGACGTCGATCGCATCCCACACGATGACACGCAGCTCGAACATGTCGGTGGTCGGTGGCTCGATCGGGACCATCGGCTGGGCGATCGCGTACCTGATGAGAGAGGCACTCAAAGCTGATGAGTGAGGCACACAGAGCTGATGAGGGAGGCAATCAGAGCTCATCGGCTGGGCGATCGCCTACTTCTTCTCCAGGATCTCAATCTTGCACACGATGAAGCCCTGGAAGAGGGGCAGAGGGGCATGCGCAGGGGGGGTGAGTGGCAATCAAGAGCAATCCATCGACGGAGTGGCAATCAATAGTAATCAATAGCAATCCAGAGCAATCAAGAGCAATCCATCGACTGAGTGGCATGGACCGGGGGGCTCAGCGGCCACCAAGAGCAACCACGTGGCACTCCATCTCACCTGCGCGTTCGTATTGCCAGGGTTGGTGAGCGGCCGCATCTCCTTCGGCAGCGCGTCGTTCTGCTGCTTGGTCTTCCACGTCTCAGAAAAGTAGCGGTCCTCGAGGTCGATGACCGTCTTGCCCAGCAGCGATTCGCTCAGCAGCTGGTAGTCCCATACCTGTGGGGGCGGGCGCCGTGGTGAGCGCGTGCATGCTGGGGGCTGGGATCGAATCCCTCCTCGGAATCACACACCTCGAGATGTAGCCGAGATTGGGTCATCAGAGGTCATCAGAGGTCATCAGCACACCTCGAGATGTAGCCGAGATTGGCCGGGCAGGATCGCCGACAGCTCGAAGGATTGGTAGAAATCGGGCTCGAGCGAGGGCGGCAGCGCAATGTCGCGCGTGGTGCGCTCCTGACCCTCGACGTTGTAGACCTTTAGGAAGGGCTCGGGCTCTTTTCCACCCGCCCTCGGGGCGAGTGACGTGGCGCCATACACATGCACGCGCACGCGGCACGGCTTCTCGGCGAAGAGCTTACGCAGGTTGGCCGGAGGGTCCTCTTTGAGAAAGAGCTTGAGCTCCTCATCCCCCTCATACCTGATGAGGGAAGCCATCAGAGCTGATGAGGGAGGCCATCAGAGCTGATGAGGGAGGCCATCAGAGGTCATCAGAGGCAATCAGAGCTTGAGCTCCTCATCCCCCTCATACCTGATGAGGGAAGCCATCAGAGCTGATGAGGGAGGCCATCAGAGCTGATGAGGGAGGCCATCAGAGCTGATGAGGGAGGCCATCAGAGGTCATCAGAGGCAATCAGAGCTTGAGCTCCTCATCCCCCTCATACCTGATGAGGGAGGCCATCAGAGCTGATGAGGGAGGCCATCAGAGGCAATCAGAGCTTGAGCTCCTCATCCCCCTCATACCTGATGAGGGAGGCCATCAGAGGTCATCCGAGGCCATCCGAGGCCATCCGAGGCAATCAGAGGCCATCCGAGGTCATCCGAGGTCATCCGAGGTCATCAGCAGTCATCCGAGGTCATCCGAGGTCATCCGAGGTCATCCGAGGTTATCCGAGGTCGTCCGAGGTCATCAGCAGCGCTCGTACTTGATGACGCGCAGCTTCATCTTGAGCAGCCCCTGGGAGCGCGCAGGCCTCCCGAATTTGATCGGGAATAAGTCGCGCGCAGTCTGCAGCCCCTTGGCGAGAAGGTTCTGCTTATACGAGGACGTGGTCGACTCGGGTGCTTTCATCGAGAGAGGGAACAATTGGAAGGGCAGATCATCTTCGAGAAGCTTCTCCATAGGATAGGGCAAGATCTCCTCCTCTGCCGCACGCGCTTCTTCGTCCTCCTCCTCTTCGCCCCCACCCTCGTCCGGTCCATCGCCTGGCGCCGGCGCGGCGGCCGCGCCCTCCTGCAGCTCCGGCATCTCGATCGTGCGTGGCCCCAAACCTGTGGGGAGAGGGAGCGCCGTGGTGAGCATCCATTGCATGCGTGCAGCTCCGGCATCTCGATCGTGCGTGGCCCCAAACCTGTGGGGAGAGGGAGCGCCGTGGTGAGCATCCATTGCATGCGTGCAGCTCCGGCATCTCGATCGTGCGTGGCCCCAAACCTGTGGGGAGAGGGAGCGCCGTGGTGAGCATCAGTTGCATGCGTACCTGGCACCGGCGCGACATTCTTTCCCGCCGAGACACTGAGCGCCTTTGAGCCGTTGGTGGCGCGCGCGACCGACGAGAGGAAGAGCTCATCAAGCTTCTCCTGCGTGGACAGAGGCGGAATGCGAGCACTCAGTGGCTGAATGCGAGCACTTAGTGGCCATCAGAGGCCATCAGCGGCCCTCAGCGGCCCTCAGAGGCCATCAGAGGCCATCAGAGGCCATCAGAGGCCATCAGAGGCCATCAGAGGCCATCAGAGGCCATCAGAGGCCATCAGAGGCCATCAGAGGTCATCAAAGGCGCTCCCTACCTCGTTAGGCGACTTGACGATTTGGAAATGGCCACCCTGCACCTTCTCCTTTTTGATCTTCTCGTCCCGCTCCTTCTCCTTCTTCTGCGCCTCCTCCTCCGCCTCCTTCATCTTGCGAGCCTTGGCCTCTTTGATCTTCGCCTGCTCTTCGGGCATGTGCTCGAGCAGGTTGATGGCCGTGATGCCCATCACCGGATCCCAGTCATCGCCCACAAACGGGATGATCTTGCCTGATGGCAAGGGCAATCAATGGCAATCAATGGCGATCACGAGCTTGCCTGCTTCGCGCACGCGTACGCCCATCCACCCTGATGGCAATGGCCATCAATGGCAATCAATGGCCATCAATGGCCATCAATGGCCATCAATGGCCATCAATGGCGAGCGCAAGCTTGCCTGCTTCGCGCACGCGTACGCCCATCCACGGTGTGTAGAGCTGCGGCTGCGTCGGCAGTAAGACCTTAAAGTATCGGGTCTCGAGGATGTTGATGTCCGTACCTGTGGGGAGAGGGCGCCGTGGTGAGCACTTGCATGCAAGGCCTCCGGGTCTCGAGGATGTTGATGTCCGTACCTGTGGGGAGAGGGCGCCGTGGTGAGCACTTGCATGCAAGGCCTCCGGGTCTCGAGGATGTTGATGTCCGTACCCGTCCGAAGTTGCGTCCCCGTGATGGACGAGCCGTGGTCGGGGATGCGCCATTCACGCTCCTCGGCTTGCTCATCGCCGTACTCAAACTCAACGTATCTGATGAGGGGGGCAATCAATGATGTCATCAGCGGCCATCAGTGGCCATCAGTGGCCATCCGAGGCCATCAGAAGCCCATAGAACGTACGGCGAAGTGAGGAAGCAATCAGAAGCAATCAGAAGCAATCAGAAGCCATCCGATGCCATCAGAAGCCAATAGAACGTACGGCGAAGTGAGGAAGCAATCAGAAGCAATCAGAAGCCATCCGAAGCCCATAGAACGTACGGTGAAGTGAGGAAGACGGGAGCCCCGAGGACCTCTCGCGGTGCAATCACGGGGTAATCACGGGGTAATCACGGGGTAATCTCGTACGGCGAAGTGAGGAAGACGGGAGCCCCGAGGACCTCTCGCGGTGGCACGTCGCGACAGCCAACCAGCTGCACCTCGATCACGTACGGCCGCATCTCGGGCCGCAGATAGCCCAGTGCACTCACGCCCTCCGTCAGATGGTACTTCGAGAGCTTCGCCGCCTGAGAGCCGCATGCACACAGTGGCACTCAGTGGGCACTCAGAGGGCACTCAGAGGGCACTCAGCGGGCACTCAGCGGGCACTCAGCGGGCACTCAGAGAGCACTCAGAGAGCACTCAGAGGGCACTCAGAGGGCACTCAGTGGCACTCAGTGGGGCAATTAGAGACGCAATCAGCGCTCCTCACCTGGGAGGAGAGGTCGACGATGGCAGCACTCTTCGTGCCATCCGGTGCGTCAAGGCTCTTGGGTGGCTGGTAAGCCCGCAGCTCGAAGGAGCAGAGAAGGAACCCGACGGGGGTCGGGTCATCATCCCCGCCAGCATCGAAGTCGAGCTCGGCAAACTTGGGATCGTACAACGGCATCCATGTGGGCTCTCCCGCGCTCCTGATGAGGGGGGGGCAATCAGATCTCATCAGAGGTCATCATCAGATGCAATCAACGGCATCCATGCGGGCTCTCCCGCGCTCCTGCTGTAGAAGACCGACACGTACTTAGTGTACGGCCATCAGACGCAATCAGGCGCAATCAGGCGCAATCAGGCGCAATCAGACGCAATCAGACGCAATCAGACGCAATCCGTCGCCATCAGCAGCGCAAGTACTTGTTGTAGAAGACCGACACGTTTTTGGTGTACGGGCCGCTCGGGGCTAATGTACGCCCCATGACAGTGTCACTTGGAGCGAGGTCCTGAAGCGCAGAGAGGCCAAAAGCGGCGCCCGCGTCGTAGACGCAGACCGAGACCTTTGAGGCGAACGTGAGCTCGCCCGGGAGATGCACCTTGAGGGAGGGGAGGGGGGGTGGCGCCGTGATGAGCACATGCATGCTGGGAGATACACCTTGAGGGCGAGCTCCCCGGGAGATACACCTTGAGGGCGAGCTGCTGGTACCTGAGGGAGGGGAGGG
>Ga0210239_101130_pt1 | contig 21660 bp, 14 predicted proteins | sample ChrtobMetP5a_0mM_FD_155451 | JGI IMG/M metagenome (GOLD analysis project Ga0210239, IMG submission 155451) | Chrysochromulina tobin associated microbial communities from unialgal haptophyte culture, Seattle, Washington, United States - P5a_0mM | ecosystem: Host-associated > Algae > Haptophytes >... | reverse complement strand
GTCTGTGAGCGCGGTACACGTTGCATGTCGCGAGCATGAGAATGAAGCGGCTGTGACGTGTGCGAGGTGTTCGACCTTCACGCTTGGTTTGAGTTTGGTCTGTGCGTGTTGGTGTGTTGTGAATGAACGAAACACGACATAAAGTAAGCCCGTAAAAATGGCTAGTCAAGCGCTACGCCTCATTGAGCACTACGTGTGCTGCGGCGCAGGACCGACGCTGGAACCTGCGGCAGCCAGCGCACCCGATACGAAGTGGCACGACCTGCCCTATAAGCCGGCCGTTCTCGCTGAACTCTCAGCGCACGCCACCACCGCTTCGCCTCCTCCTCCACTCTCAGCAGTCGCGGCCTTTTGCCTACCGGGCGCAGTGCGGATCACGCGCCATGCCCATCCAGTATGGTGGCCGCCGCACTTTGGCTGTTTCGTGATCACGCAGGGTGACGGCAGCCGCCTCTTCGGCCACTGCCTCACGACGCAGGTGAGGCTGCCTAGTGAGACGCAGGTGCAGCGGGCGACGGCCTCCACAACGGCCGATTCCGTGACGGCACTGGGCGGTGGAGATATCTTTTATGCGCCGCGCTGCTTCTGCCTACTCTCTCGCGCGCACCACCCGCTCGCGTTCAAGGCTTGCCTGCTGGCGATGCACGAGATGGCAAGCCGCTCGACCAGTGCAGCGCTGCCCCTCGCCCTCGAGACCTGCCTGACACATCTGGTGCTCAACGTGCCGCGCCCTGTGCCCGGAGGGCCGACCGTGCGGTTCGCGCTCGGAAACGGTGCACCGCCTCTGCACGTGAGCTGCGCGCCGCCGGACGCGCTGCCGTCGACGGAGTATAGTATGGCGATGTTGCTGCGACAGCTGTCGCCGGAGATGCTGATCTCGATCTTCACGGCGCTGCTGCTCGAGCGGCAGGTGGTGCTCGTCAGCGACGATGACGAGCTCCGGCTCGGCGCGTGCGAGCTGCTCCAGCTGCTCATCCACCCTCTGGAGTGGGTCCAGGTGTACGTACCTACCATCCCAGACGATCTCCTCAGCAAAGGATTGCTCCAGAACCCCTTCCCGTGCCTGCTCGGGCTGCGTGCCAAGCAGCGCGCGGCGCTGCCCAACCCGACGCCCGAGCAGATGGTGATCGTCGATCTCGACGCCGGCGAGATCGTCGGCCCGAGCGTGCCCACCCCGGCGATGCCTCCACGAGAGACCGCAGAGCTCATCGAGGTCGTACGCGCTGAACGCTCTCGACTGGAGACTCTCGAGAAGAATGCTGCCCAGCCTCAGCGGTGCGCCACGCCGCTGCATGCATGCATCCCGGCATGATAACCCCTGATGACCTCAGACGACCTCGGACTGCCTCCCTCATCAGGTGCGCCACGCCATTGCATGCATGCATCGCCAAGTTTGGGCAGCATACGCTCGCGTCGCGGCCATCGCCGCCTCCGTCGTCGCCGTTGTCGTCGTTGTCCCAGCCGCTCGGCGCCCCCGCTGCCTCGGCGGCCGAGTTGGCCTATGAATTGACAGCCATCTCGATGCGGCGGCCACTCGATGCGCGCGTGCTCGAGGCCATCTTCGACGCGGGTGCCATGCCGGGCGCCATGCCTGGGGCTGACGCGGACGCGTTCTGTGCCCACCACGGCGCTGTTCTCCTCCGACCGGAGGCTGTGTTGATGCCCACCACGGCGCTGCCCACCACGGCGCTGTCCATCACGGCGCTGCCCATGGCGCTGCTCGAAGCTCGTACACGCGGTGCATTCCTTCGCTTCCTTGCCTCGTTGCTGCGTGACCTACCATGCTTCCTGTCGGAGGCGAGTGCTAAGGCGCTGCCAACCACGGCGCTGCCCACCACGGCGCTGCCCGCCACGGCGCTGGCGGCGGCCGAAGCGGGGGCGGCGCGCTGTGACGGGCGCGACCAGCCGATGGCCCTCGCTGAGCAACTTGCACTTGCCGCGGGTCTTGACGAGCAACTGGACTGCTTCGTGCGCGCGCAGCCGATCGCGTCGCAGCCCTTTTTGCAGGAGCTATGCAGGACGCAGCTCTTCCTCTGCTTCGTCCAACCAGCAGACCCACCAGCAGATGCTCTGCCCGCGGCGGGCGTCGGCGACGAAGCTGCTGGCGCGGTAGGCCGCGATGGCGGGAGCTCTGAGCTCGTGCGAGATGCACATCTCGAGCGCGAGCTGCGGCTCCGGTGCTTTGAGCTCGTGCGAGATGCACATCTCGAGCGCGAGCTGCGGCTCGCCGCCGAGCGAGAGCGCCAGCACGGATCGCTGCCGACGAGTGTGGAATGGGAGGCGAACGGCGCTGCCCACCACGGCGCTGCCCACCACGGCGCTGCCCACCACGGCGCTGCCCACCACGGCGCTGCCCACCACGGCGCTGCCCACCACGGCGTCCCGTTGACGAATTCGACCGTTGACGACTTTGACGTGCCGCTGCCACGAGTTCGCCCGGGCACTCCTGATCCGAGGGTCTATGGCGCCGATACCGAGGTCTGGCCACAGATCGCGTCCGGTGCGTCCTCGAGCGCTCGCGAGGGGTTCACGTACCCCGAGGGAGCCTTTCCCATCGAGCTCCCTCACAATCTCTGGGCAGCTCCCGCACCTGCGCCGCCCTTCGCACCTGCCGTTGCAAGCGCTCGAGCGGCGTGCGCTCGCCTCTCGCCCGATGTGCGCGCCGTGTGGTCTGCGGCCCTCGCGGAGCTCGAAGCACGTCATGCCAAGCGCGTCGGCGCGCAGGTGGCTGCCAGCGCCGTGGGTGGAGCCATCGTCGTCGGCGGTGCCGTCGCTGCCTCGATGCTAGGCTGCAGTGTTCAGTGAGAGCGTGCCTGCGCGCTCGCCGGGGGCCGGGAAGTGTGGCTCTGAGTACCGGTAAGTGTTATATCCGGGGCGTGAGTGCGTGCACGCCGCCCGCACGCGTGCACACGGTTCTTCTGACTATTGCGTCCCACGCCTAAGGTGTAACCGAACGGAGACGCGCACGGAACCGACGCACCAATGCGTATGCGAGACGCACGCGACGGTTTGGGTTTCGTTCTTTTTGGCAATACGCAATTGACACCGCGCTACTCGTGGCGGGACCTCGCTCAGGGGACTCCTCTGTGGCTGTGCGACCAACGCCTGCCCCGTGTGACGCCCTGTTTCGGTTGATGAAGATGATGAAGGAGGTGCTGTGAAAACAGAATTGCAGCGCGGCGCCTCGCGGTCCCCCCGCGCTGTGCAACTCGTGACTCATCTTACCTGCCTCCCGCCCGATGACCTCTACGGATGCGGAAGGAAGGTGGGCGAACGGATGTGCGGATCAGGGGTGGTCGCCCACCGAGGCCACGCTCGGCGCATCAGCGATGCCTCATCAGCTCTCGGGCCATGAGGTGCCGTCCCTCCCTCCAAGCTTCTCGCAAAACACGTCCGCCCCAGCATACTCAGCAGTGGCCGGAGCGGCCGTCGGGCCCGCCGTGGCCAACGGGCAGCCGGTCGTCGCTCCCGCGCCAATGGCGACGGCACCCCAGTCGCACGCCCTCTGCACGCCGCCGCTCCAAAATGGAGTCACTGCAGCGGCACCGTGGGCGGCCGGGTCAATAAATCACGTGGCGCCGCCGACCTCGGCACGACCGTCGATAGCGCAAGCACCCGCTGGATGGCCGGGCGTGGCACCTGCGCCCTCGGCGCACGCGCCCGCTGTGGGTTCCGGCTTCTCGTCGTCTCTCTCTGCTCCACCCTCGGCAGCCCCCACTCAGACGACGCCCCTGCCACTTTCGACGCTACCCACGGCCATGCCGTCGCATGGGGCACCGCCGCCAGCGTTCGCAGCTGCGGCGCTATTGCAACCACATGTGGCGCCGCCCCAGCCACGCTCGCGCCGACCGAGCTGGAACTTCGACGCCCCACAAGCTACCGAGGTCGCTCAACACGGCGCCCCACCAGCTCAACACGGCGGTGGGGGGCAACTCAATCTTCAACTGGCTATGGTACCCGAGCGCGCGCCCAATACCGCGCTCGCGCCCAACGGCACCACGGCGATCTCGTACGAGCTGCCGGCGCTCAAGCATCGCATCACTCTGCTCACGACCGAGTGGACGGCCCAGCAGCAGATGCTGCGCGCGCTCGTCGGTGATCCAAGTGCGCCCACGACGACGACGGCTATCTCGATGGGGAGCAGCTGCAGCAGAGCTGGCGCCGCCGACAGCGCCCGCGACAGCGCCCGCGAGTCCCCCCACGAGGATGACGAAACTGCTCCGGTGGAGGAGCGTCTGCGCCGTGTGCACGAGCAGCTGGCGCGCCTCTCGGCCGAGAACGCTTCGCTGCGCCGCGAGAACATCCAGCTGCTCGCCGCATTCCAGGCGGAGGCCAATAAGCGGGAAGCGAGCTGGCAGCGCTCGCTCGCTGGGAGCGTGATGCCGCCAATGCCTCTCCCAACCGTCTCCGCCTCGACCCCCGCCTCTCCCCCTTCTTCTCGCCCCCGTCTAGCCCCCCCATATTATGGCGCCGCGCCGCCGGCGCCAGCTTTGAGCTCCACGGTCGTCGGCGCCGTGCCGGCCAGTCATGGGGGGGCGCCGGCAGACGCTCATTTTTACGCGCAGCAACAGCAGCAGCAGGCACAGCAGCAGCAGGCACAGCAGCAGCAGCAGCAGCAGCAGCAGCAGCAGCAGCAGCAGCAGCAGCAGCAGCAGCAAGCACAACAGCAGGCTCAGCAGCAAGCACAACAGCAGGCTCAGCAGCAGGCTCAGCAGCAGGCACAGCAACAGCCACAGCAGCAGCAGCAGCAGCAGCAGCAGGCACAGCAGCAGCAGGCACAGCAGCAGGCACAGCAGCAGGCACAGCAGCAGGCACAGCAGCAGCAGGCACAACAGCAAGCACAGCAGCAGGCACAACAGCAGGCACAACAGCAGACGCAAGCAAAAGTGCAGGCTGTAGCACAGTGGCAAGCTCAGCAGCAGCAGCAAGCGCAGCAGCAGACGCAGCCAGACGCGCAGGCTGTAGCACAGTGGCAAGCGCAGCAGCAAGCTCAGCAGCAAGCGCAGCAGCAGCAGCAGCAAGCGCAGCAGCAAGCGCAGCAGCAAGCGCAGCAGCAAGCGCAGCAGCAAGCGCAGCCGGACGCGCAAGCTGTAGCACAATGGCAGGCTCAGCAACAAGCTCAGCAGCAGCAGCAGCAAGCGCAGCAGCAGCAGCAGCAGCAAGCGCAACAGCAAGCGCAGCCTGACGCGCTAGCTGTAGCACAGTGGCAAGCTCAGCAGCAAGCTCAGCAGCAGCAAGCGCAGCAGCAGCACGATGCGGCAATGGCAGCATTGCAGCAGCAGCAAGACGCGGCTCTTGCCGCAGCCGCGGCGGCACAGCAGCAGCTGCAGCATGCGCAGCAGCAAGCCCAACAGCAGGTGCAGCAACAAGCGCAGCAGCAGAACGATGCGGCACTGGCAGCAGCGGCGCAGCAGCAGCAGCAGCAGCAGCAGCAGCAGCAGCAGCAGCAGCACGCACAACACCAGGCCCAACAGCAGCAAGCGCAGCAGCAGGCGCAGTGGCAGGCACAGCAGCAGGCTCAGCAACAGCAACAGCATCAGCAGCAGCAGCAGCAGCATCCACAGCCCTCGCAGGCCGCCGCGCCATCGTTCGCGGCGCCCACGCCCTACGCTAGCTGCCAACCCTCAACCAGTATGCTTGTGCTTCCGCAGGCCGCGAGCCCGTCCTTCGCGATGGACATGGTGGTCCCCGATGGGGTCGATGGCGGGCAGGCCATCCAGCTGAGTACGCCCTCAGGGATGACCATGCAGTTCATCGTGCCGCCGGGGCTCCACGCTGGCGAACACTTCAGCGTCAACGTTCCGATGCAAACGCGCGCAAGCGCAGCGCAGCCGCCAGCAACTGCGACGCCGCCCCCACAGCCGTTTGAGCCCCCTGCCCTGGCACAGCAGCAGCAGCAGCAGCAGCCGCCACCGCAGCAGCAACAGCAACTGCTTCGGCAGCAATGGCAGCAGCAGGCGCTGGAGCAACAAGCGCAGGAGCATCAGAGGCAGGAGCAGCAGCAGGCGCAGCAGCAGGCGCAGCAGCAGGCGCAGCAGCAGGCGCAGCAGCAGGCGCAGCAGCAGGCGCAGCAGCAGCAGTTTTTGTTTCTGCTGCAGCAGCAGCAGCAGCCTCCACCGCATCAGCAACAGCAGCAACAGCAGCAACAGCAGCAACAGCAGCAACAGCAGCAACAGCAGCAACAGCAACTGCTTCTGCAGCAATGGCAGCAGCAGCAGCAGGCGCAGGAGCAGCAAGTGCAGGAACAGCAAAAGCAACAGCAGCAGCAACAGGCACAGGCGCAGGCGCAGGCACAGGCGCAGGCACAGGCGCAGGCACAGGCGCAGGCGCAGGCGCAGGCACAACAGCAGCAGCTGCAGCAGCAGAATGCGTCGATGGTGGCATCCGTGCAGCCGCCGCCGGCACAAGCGCAAGGTCAGGGCCCAGCCTACACGGCGTACGAGTGCACAGTGCCTGAGGGCAGCCAAGGTGGCCAGTACATCCAGCTACATACGCCCGCGGGGCCCATGCAGGTGATGGTGCCGTCAGGGCTGACAGCTGGGCAGACGTTCCGCGTCGAACTGCCGAACGCCCAACACAACGCCCAGCAGCCACAACAGATGCCGCCCCAACAAGCTCAGCATCCACCGCAGGAGGCAACTCAGCTTTGGCAGCAGCCGCCACCACAACCGTCTGCGCCGCAACCGCAACCGCAACAGCCACCGCCGCAGCACTCACCGCCGCAGGAGTCGACTCAGCAGTGGCAGCCGTCCCAACCAAATCAGTCGCAGCCGCCACAGCAGCCGATGCAACCGATGCTGCAACAAGGCGTGCCGATGGGCGCCGGCGCCTACGCGCCGACAAACGGCTTGGTGACCGGACAACAGGACGCAGCGATAGCGGCAACGATGCAGCAGCAAGCGCAGCAGCAGGCGCAGCAGCAGGCGCATCAGCAGCAGCAGGCACAGCAGCAGGCACAGCAGCAGGCACAGCAGCAGGCACAGCAGCAGCAGGCACAGCAGCAGCAGCAGGCACAGCAGCAGCAGCAGGCACAGCAGCAGCAGCAGGCTCAGCAGCAGGCTCAGCAGCAGGTACAGCAGCAGGTGCAGCAGCAGACGCAGCAGCAGACGCAGACGCAAGCAGACGCGCAAGCTCAAGCGCAGTGGCAGGCTCAGCAGCAGGAAGCGGCGATGGCGCAGCTGTATGCGCAGCAGCAGCAGCAGCAGCAGCAGCAGCAGCAGCAGCAGCAGCAGCAGCAGCAGCAGGCTGCGGCGGTTCAAGCGCACTGGCAAGCCGAAGCGGTACAGCAGCAGCAGGCGGCACATGCCGAGATGTCCGCGATCGCAGCTCAGCAGCATGATGCGGTGTACGCGGCGGCGCACTGGCAAGTGCATGCAGCTGTACAGCAGCAAGCAGCCGTGCAGCAGCAGGAAGCGGCGATGGCGCAGCTGCAGGCGCAGCAGCTGGCGCAGGCGCAGGCGCAGGCGCAGGCGCAGGCGCAGCTGCAAGCGCAGCAGCAGACGCAAGCAGACGCGCAGTGGCAGGCTCAGCAGCAAGCAGCCGTGCATCAGCAGGAAGCGGCGATGGCGCAGCTGTATGCGCAGCAGCAGCAGCAACAGGCTGCTGCGGCGGTTCAAGCGCACTGGCAAGCCGAAGCGGCACAGCAGCAGCAGGCGGCGCATGCCGAGATGTCCGCGGTCGCAGCTCAGTGGCAAGTGCAGCAGGATTCGGCTGCTCGCGCCGATGCCATGGAGGCAGCCGCAGCCGCCGATGCTGCCGATGCTGCCGATGCTGCGGCCGCTGAAGCCGCAGCCCTGCAGCAGGCACAGGCGCAGCAGCAGGCGCAGCAGCAGGCGCAGCAGCAGCCGCAGCCGCAGCCGCAGCCGCAGCCGCAGCCGCATGACGCAGCTATTCCTGCGGTGGTGCAGCAGGCGGCAGCAGTGGCGTGGACGTCGGGTAGCCCCTCAGCACCCCCCTCAGCCGCATCTCCGCCGGGGCATCGTCGCACCGCCTCGATGGAGGCGCGTGAGGCGATTGAGGATGAAGCTGCGATGTTACTCCTTAAACGAGCGGAGGCCGAGGAGCGCGCCGCTAGGAAAGCGAAGAAGCGGAGTGAGGAAAGGAAGAGCCATGAAGGACATGAAGGACATGAAGGAGGCGAGGAGGAGCGTCAGGCGCAGCAGCAACAAGCGGCCGATGGCGCCGAGGCGGGCGCGGCGGGCGCGGTGGGCGCGGCGGGGCGTCCGTCTGACCCACAGAGTCCGTCGCGTTGGCCCACCGACGGGGCGGTGATAGGCCTGACGGTGATAGGTGCGCCGACGGCGATCGAGCCGCTGTCGGCGGCCTATGGTGTGCCCGTGGTGCCGGCCGTGAGCGAACTCCCGAGCCTGCCGAGCCTGGGGGAGGACGTCGAGATGCCGACGAAACCCAACCCACGGCGCAATACATTGTAGAGCTCAACTTTGACCAGCTCTTGTGAGCATGTGCTCGACTGCTCGTGTGTGCATGTGTATGGTACAATCATGACGATCATTGTATCATGACCCTCCGGCACTGGCTTCGAGCCCTTTGTGTGGCACCCATACACCCCCGGGGGTATTGTACACCCGGGGGGAGACCGCGAGAGGTTTTTTCGAACGTTTCGGGACGCCGTCGCGAGCGAATGCCTGTGAGCGTCTGCACTTCAACGTTCAAGGCTCCTCGACCTGCATTTGGTTTTGGATTTGCGAAGAGGACGACGGGTCGAGACCAAGGGTGTGACGGAGAAAGAAATCGATTGCGATTGCACTCAAAAACGGCCCCCGTGCTTGGGGGTCCGGAGAGCGCGCGCGCGCGCGCGTTGTGTGTTTCACAGCCAATGTTTATAGTTTCAGCAGCAGCAGCAGCTCAAACCCGAACCCTCCTCATCTTCAAGGTCTGGAGAGACAGCGTGCATTGACGGTGCTTCAGTGGCGGCGCATCCACCTGGAGACCGACCTGTGCCGCCACCTCGGGCAACAGTCATGTCGACCGCGATGACGGGCACCTCACCGCGCTGGCAGGAGAAGGGCCTCTCCATCTCCTTCCGCGCGTGCCAGCTGGCGAGTATGAAGGCGGTGGCTGATGCACTCGACGCGGGCGAGACAGCGGTCTCGCCCCAAGCTGTTGGCCACCTGGACCTCGCCGAGAATGAGCTCGAGAGCATCGAGCTACTCCGGCCTTACAGCCGCCTGCTGTCGCTCGACGTGTCTCACAACAACGTCGAGCAGCTGGTGGGATTGCCGCCCACGCTGTTGCACCTCAACGTGGCATACAATCGGCTCGAGGGCATCGAGGGGATCGGGAGCTGGGGCGGCGGGCTGCTTGAGCTCAACCTCTCGTACAACCTGCTCACGTCGCTCCAGCCGCTCGAGCAGATCACCCAGCTGCAGGTGCTGCTCGCGGGTGGCAATCGGATCTCGTCGCTCATCGGGCTTGCCGGCCTCGGTCGTCTCGAGCTGTGCGACGCGCGGTTCAATTACGTCGAGAAGACGTCGGAGCTGCGTCTGCTGTCCATGAACACCAGCCTGCGCACGCTCTCGCTCGGCGGCAACCCCGTCGCCAAGCAGCCGAGCTATCGCCCATCTCTTGCATCGATCCTCCCGGGCCTTTTGATACTCGATGGCCAGAAGATGCCGCGCTCGTCGGCGCAGCGCCAGGCGGCCGCGACCCGGCCGACGTCGCGCGACAACGCGGTGGCGGCCGCGAGCCGCCGGCACACGCGCTACGCCCAATCCGAGGCCAAGCCGCCGCCGAGCCCCGCACTCACGCTGCTGCCACAAGCGCCGGCGGCATCCGCGGGCTCCAACTTCATGCCGGGGCGACAGATGCTCGATGCGACGGGGCTCGTGCCCGCGCTCCCGGGCGCGCGGCGCGGCGGCGCAACGGCCGCGCTCGACGCGAGCCTGCTCCGCTCGCAGGCGACCGCCTCGATGCAGTTCGTGCCCCAGGCCGTCGTCGGTGGTGGCTGGCAGTCGGCCTCCCCTTACGCGACGTCAGCGAGCAAGCGTGCCGCCGCGAGCGGCAACGTGAGCCGGGCGGGCAACGGCGGCGGCGGTGGCAGTGCCGGCAGCACGCCGCGAGTGACCGGCTGCTTGGACGGCGCCGGCAGCAGTGCGGCAGTTGCAGCGTCAGCGACACCCCGAGCGGACCCGTCCCCGCTGAGCTATGGCGTACCTCCGCCGTCAGCGAGGGTGCAGGCGGCTCTGGAGCTCGGAAAGGCCGTCGCTGCGGCTGCCAAGCTCGGCGGCAGGCTCGAGAGTCGCCAGATCGAGATCTCGCAGATCGAGATCTCGGCCGACTTGGACGAGTCCGACGGCGCCGACGAGAAGAAGCTTCGCGAACAGAAGCTCGCCCTCGCCGCGGCGGTTGCGAGCAAAGAGGCGACGATGGCGCTCAATCGCGCGCTGTCACGAGCGCAGCGCGGCACGCCAGGCCCCAACGGCCAGACGCCACTGCCGACGAACGGCGCCGTCGCGGGCGACGCGCCACCCGCTGCGCCGCCCAGTACCGCGCCGCTCAGCAGCAGCAGGGCCAGCGAGCTGCAGACGCCTGTTCATCGTGCCCCCGCAGCATTCCGATCCGGCGCTGTACTGGGCGGCGGCGGCGGCAGGAGCGCAGCCGCGCCGAGCGTGAGCACGGCGAATGCATCCTCCGACATGGCTACTCTTGGCAGCGCCCAGTACAGCGCGACCGACGGCCATCGTGCCCAGTACAGCGCGGGCAGCGCACGGCCGGCCAACGCCCAGTACAGCGCGGCCAACGCCCAGTACGTCGCGGCGCCATCCTCGGCCGCCTCAGTGCGCCAGGCGGCGATCTTGCGTCAGGCCGGTGGGCGGACGGACATCACGACGGACGTCAAGGGGCTCGTGCGCTCGTACTCAGCCGAGGCGCTCAAGCCGGGCCTCATACGCTCCAAGTCTGCGGAGGCGATCCGACATGGAGCCATCCGACTCACGCGTCAGGTGGCATCCGGGGGACTGGCCGCAAACCTCTCGCCACCGCTCCTTCGCCCGAACTCGTCGCGCGCCGCCGCGGGTGCCGCGACCGAGCGCGCGCCCGCCTCCGCCGCCTCTGCTGAGCGTGGTCTGATGGAGGTCGCTATGGAGCTCGGGAGCGAGATCCGGGTGCTCAAGGGCCTCTTTAAGCCCTCCGAAGGGCCGGCGACGCTCCTCGAGTCGCTGTTGAAGCTCTGAGCATCGCGCGCTGCATCGGGCGCCGCCCAGTCCGCCCTCCCCTCGTTTTGGGGGGGCGAAGGCGAAGGTTGGGGGAGGGGAGGCGGGCAGGAGGCATAGGCGCCATTGCGAGGTCAGCGGCCGGAGGCGCCCAGGCGCCGCTGACCATGCGAGGCTCGCGCCCTCAATCGCGCCCACCATGGCGCCCACCTTGCCCGGAGAGCATGCATGCAACCACCAATATGGGCGACTCACGTGACTGTGCCGTGGGTCCGCTCCCCTCAATAATATCGCTCGAGACCGTCACCGTGCGGGTGCGCAACGTGTGATTCGCCCTCCGGCCCCTCGTCGCTGTGCCTCGGTCCCCCGTGATATTGCCCGAAGTATTGCGCGCCCGGGGGCCGCCCGGCCACGGCGCGTCACCTCCAAAGTCCAAACAGGGATCAGGGTCGTGTCCGGGCGGTGCGGGGTCGGAATAAGCGTCAATCTATCCGCTATCGCCTATCCCGCTCGTATCCGCGTTCGTAATAACTCCTCAACAGTTCTTTGAGTGGTGAAGAGCGTTAAAACTCGACTTGCGTAAACCGGATCTTCCACGACCGTACTCGGCACTGCCGCACGTACCAAGTTAGCGTGGCCAGCCAGGAATTCATGAACCATCAACACGCCCGGAACTGTCGTGTGTCGATTGACGGATTTGCATTTCGTGACGAAGCAACCGTGTACCGTCGCTCATCGGCTTCGGACTTCTGTGCCGCCACATGCAAGGTACCTCGCCGATCGCACGCCCCCCGTGTGACACGGGGCGCTCCATGCGGGGACGCGTGCTAGCCCGGCGGCGCGCCGCGCGCGTGCGCAAGTGTTCCGTGGCCTCGCTCCTGGCTCGCTCGCCCGCAGCCTACAGGTGAAGGTTACAGGTACTCGAGGACGTAGTTATCGAGGAGGTAGACGCCGATCTTGAAGGAGCGCTTCGTGTAGGAGCGCACGACCCAGTAGGCGCACAGCGTGCCCAGGATGGCGCGCAGCAGGCTGTCGAGTGCCCCCATGATGGTGGCCCGCACCTGCCGGTTCGGAAGGTTTGCGTGGATGGTCTCCTTGTACTGGCGAACGAGCTCATTGGTCGCATCGCGCCAGGAGGCCTTGACTGGCTCACGCTGCAGGCGTGCCTTGGCCGCCGGGCTCGCCGCGTCGCGCATCGCGTGCAGCAGCCCCTCGGCATTGCCCTCGTCGTAGATCCACGCGTCGGGCACGCGCCATGTGGCCGTCGCCGACGCCCATAGCTCGTCGAAGACCCCACAGTGCGGCAACACCGCGGGAGTTCCACAGGCGAGAGCCTCGAGCACGGTGAGGCCGTACGTCTCCGAGGTGGAGCAGGTGACGAAGACGTCGGCGGCGCGGTAGAGCGGCGGCAGCTGCGTGTTGGGCACGTTGCCCAGGAAGCTGACCGGCAGCTGATGCTTCTCAGCGTACTGTTGCAGGCTCTTCATGGACGGCCCGTCACCGCACACGAGCAGATGCACCTGCCGCGTGCCGTCCAGCGAGAGCTTGCCGCTGGTAGTGCTCCCGCGAGCGACGGCGCCGCCGCCCTGGAGCGCCGCGAGCGCCTCGAGTGCGTGCATCGTTCCTTTTTCGGGCGCGAGGCGCTGCACCATGAGCAGGACACACGCCGGCTCCTCACCCGCGCGCCCGAGGCCGCAGCGCTCGAGGAGCGCGGCGCGCTCGGCGGCACGTTGCTTGTCGGGGTCGTCCGAGTCGAGCGTGAAGCGCTCGTCGGCCACGCCCGACGGGATGCGGTGCCGCGCCCCTTGCAGGTATCCATCCTCCTTGCAGATGTGCTGGTCGAGGAAGGTGAGCGTCGGCGCCGCGTTGCACTGCGCCAAGAGCTTGCACGGCAGCTTGGTGATGAGCCAATACATGCACCAGCCAAAGTTCGCGAGCGCGCGCGCCTTGACGTACTCGTAGATGTAGTACTCCATGTCGACGTGGTGGCTCACGTAGCAGGGGATGCGCCGCCACGCCGTCACCGGCAGGATGGCCCAGCAGATGTTGGACGGGCACACGATGTGCACGAGGTCCCACTGCTTAGCGCTCAGGTACCAGGCGAGCTTGACGCCCGCATTGTACGCCATCTTGTTCTTCATGTTGTACGGGTTGCAGATGCACGGCAGGTTCGGGTGGTCGAAGGACGTCTCGACCTCGCGCACCGACGAGGTGCAGAAGACGTGGACCTCGTGGCCGTCGCGCCGCATGAAGTCGACGTACTGCCGGAAGCGGAAGGCGATGCCGTGGGTCTGTGGCGGCATGTAGTCGGTAACGATGAGGATGCGCAGGTTGGCCTTGGGCTCGTACGACGATGCCGCGCCGAAGAGCCGTGCGATCCCGCGAGCGATCATCGCCGCCCCCACGACCACGTAGCCGATCGCTAGCCGCGGAATGAGGAGCACTAGAGCTGCGGGCATCGGGCCCCAGCCCTTGAGGTCCTGCCACAACTGGCTGCTCATCGTGGCTTCTCTTTCGGCGCACGCAGAGTTCGTCGGGTGGACCTCCGCGAGGGTTACGCGAGATCCCAAACGCGTTGTTTGCCCGTCGGCGCTTCCGGTTTCCCACGGCAGGCCGTCCATACATGTACATGTAAAAATCCATTCGAATCTCAACACATCCGTGAACGGCGACGAGGGCTTGACGAATTTGACGTGTCGAAGACTGTGATGAGGACCGAGTTGGCCGCCGCCGCCGCCGCCGTTCCGACGAGTCATGGCGCCGCCGCCGTTCCGCTCGCTGCTCGTGGCTAACCGCGGGGAGATCGCCTGCCGCATTATGCGCACGGCCAAACGGCTAGGCATGCGTACGATCGGCGTGTACAGCGAGCCCGATGCTCGTGCGCCGCATGTGGCGATGGCCGACGAGGCCATCTGCATCGGTTCGGCCGCCTCGGCAGACTCGTATCTGCGCATCGACCGGCTGATCGACGCGATCAAGAAGACGGGTGCCGAGGCGGTGCACCCGGGCTACGGCTTCCTCTCCGAGCGAGCCGCCTTCTGCGAGGCCGTAGAGGCCGCGGGCGCCGCCTTCGTCGGGCCAACGGCGCACGCAATCCGTGCGATGGGCGACAAGATCGAGTCCAAGCTGCTCGCTCAGGCCGCGGGCGTGAGCACGATCCCTGGCGTGCTCGCGGTCATGAAGACAGCCGAGGAGGCCGTCGCCGTCGCCAACAAGGTCGGCTATCCGGTCATGCTCAAGGCGTCGGCGGGCGGCGGGGGCAAGGGCATGCGCATCGCGTACAACGACGCGGAGGCGGCGAGCGGCTTCGCGCTCTCGGCGGCCGAGGCGGCCGCCTCCTTTGGCGACGACCGCATCTTCGTCGAACGCTACGTCGAGAAGCCACGCCACGTCGAGATCCAGCTGATCGCCGATACGTTCGGCAACACGGTGTACCTGCCACCACGCGACTGCTCAATCCAGCGGCGCAACCAGAAGGTGGTCGAGGAGGCGCCCGCGCCGCACCTGTCCGAGGCGACCGTGCGCGCGATGGGCGAGGAGGCGGTCGCACTCGCCAAGGCGGTCGGCTACCGCTCGGCGGGTACTGTCGAGTTCCTCGTCGACGCGCAGCAGCGGCACTACTTTCTCGAAATGAACACGCGGCTCCAGGTGGAGCATCCGGTGACCGAGATGGTGACGGGCCTCGATCTCGTCGAGGTGATGCTCCAAGTGGCGGCGCGCCAGCCGCTCCCGTTTGCGCAGGCCGACGTCCTCGCGCGCGGTTGGAGCTTTGAGTGCCGCGTGTACGCCGAGGACCCTCTGCGGGGGTTCTTGCCCTCGGTGGGCACGCTTGCGCGGTACGTGCCCCCGGACGAGGCTGCGGTGGTGGCGGCGGCGGGATGCGAAGGCACGGTGCGCGTGGACGATGGCGTCGTCGAGGGCGGCGAGATCTCCGTCCACTACGACCCGATGATTGCCAAGCTCATCACGCACGGCGCGAGCCGCGACGAGGCGCGGCGCCTCATGCTGCATGCGCTCGCCCGTTACCAAATTAGGGGCGATGGGCTGCGGCACAACCTCAACTTTCTGCACACGCTCCTCGACCACCCGCGGTTTGCGCGGGGCGAGGTGACCGCCGCCTTCATCCCCGAGGAGTTCCCTGCGAGCCTCGCCTGCGCGCATGCAAGTGCTCACCACAGCGCCCCACCCCTCTCCGCACAGGTGACCACCGCCTTCATCCCCGAGGAGTTCCCCGACGGCTACGACGGGCACGTGCTCACGCCCAGCCAAAAGTGTGAGCTGCTCGCGTGCGCGGCGGCGCTGGAGCTGGCCGCCGAGCTACGCGCCACTGCGCCTGCGCCGCCCGCGCCCGGTGCGAGCCCTGCCTCCGCTCTACTGCACGCCGTCGACTCGGTGGCCCTCAGCACCAACCTGTGGGCGCGCCTCGAGAGTGAGGGCGCCGCTGCCGAGCAGCAGCTCACAGTCACGCTCGATCCAGCCGTTGGGGTTTCGGCCGGCTCGCTGCTGCCGCCGGGCATGAGGCTGCTCGTCCAAGGAGCGCCCGCGACGGCGCGCGGCTCGTCGGCGGCAGACCCCGACGGGTCGGCGCCCACGACGGCGCCACCCTCGGCGCCAGCCTCGTGGAGTCGGCTGCTCACGCTCTCAAGCACAGGCCTCGGGCCCGGGGGCTTGTTCGAGGCACGTGCGCAGACTCTGCCGCTCGAGGAGCCCAAGGAGGGGGACGGCGGCCATGGCCATGAGGAGAGCGACCCGCTTGCCGGTGGCACCGCCCTCGCTGTGCAGGTGCTCGAGAGGCGCACGCAGGGCTGGCTGCTCAGCGCCTTCGGCACGACGTACGAGGTGCTGACACGCGCGCCGCGCGTGGCGGAGCTCTCGCGCCACCTGAAGCCGCCTCCGCGCTCGCTGCTCGACAATGCCTTGCTCTCGCCCATGCCGGGAAAGCTGGTCTCGGTCGCCGTGTCGGAGGGTCAGGTCGTCTTTCTCGGGCAGGCCCTGTGCGTCGTCGAGGCGATGAAGATGCAGAATGTGCTCACCGCTCGGCGTGATGGCGTCGTGCGCACTCTGCTCGCGCAACCGGGGGCAATCCTCTCGGCCGATCAGCCCATCATCGTCTTCGACGAGGCGCGCGTCGAGCAGCCCGCAGCGTGACCTCACGGCAGAGAAGGGCACACCTTGATGCGGCGTGGCCTGGTTGAGTCTGCTGCCGCCCCGTCGGCGAGCTCGAGCGGCCGATGCGGAGCATCGCGGACGGATCGGTTGTGCGCTTCCGACGCGTGCACGCGTTAGGATCACGTGCTTTTGTGCATCCAGCTTCAGTCTCAGGCTGCGGCAGTCCACCGGTGACGATCCGTGACGTGTCTCGTCCCGGACACCTACGAGACAAACTGTCCTACACTTTTATTAGACGGATGAACTCGACGACCGCTCGAATCACGAATGCGGTACGCGTCGTCGACGTCGAGACGCCGCGCGCGGCGGCCTGGGCCCTAGTAGACCGCCCGGCCGCGGCGCCGGCGCGACCGTCTAGCGTAGAGTCTCCTATACGGCTATATAACGGCTATAGAGTCGATGAGATGAGCTCTACGAGCTCCCCCCTGCGCTACAGCTGGTCGACTTGCTGCTACCTCTCCGTAGCTACTCGCAACTTCACTTGCGCCCGGCGCGGCGGGCACGTGGCAGCACGGCAGTCCGGGCGGTACTGAAGGCCCCCGTGTCGACCGCACCGAAGTGCGAAGATACCGCCGGCCCCGCGTGTGGAGCGAGCACCCCCGCAGCCCCGGAGAGGCCGGTCCCTGGGCTATCCTATGCTACTAAAGCGCTAGGGGCGACAGCCGTTCTCTCGCCGTGCCGTGGCCTCACGTGCCTGGCCTCACGTGCGAGAACGGTCGCCTTCCGAAAGTGTTTGGAAGTCACGCGCGGTCCGTACTACGACGAGGTCAGCCTGCCCAGAAGGGGCGAGCTGGCGACGGCGCGAACCAAAAGAGCCGTCGGTGTCCTCATCGTCGCCTACGTGTGCCGACCAGGGCAGTGGCCCACGAAAGGTGCTTGGCTCACAATGCTCTAGGAGTGCTGTGAGGGCGGGACAGCCATCGGCATAGCGTGCGCCACGTCGAAACGGGTCACGTGCGGCGCGCTTGCGCTGGAGCTCGGCCTCGACGCAGCCATACGGGTCGCGCTCAAAGGGCTTGGACGAGTGGCTGATCTCGCCCTTGAGCACGTCGAGCCCCAAGCCCGGCGGGTCGATGCCCACGTACGCGAAGCGCGAGCGCGGCAACCGGAGTGCCGCGCGGTGCAGCTCGACAAAGCGCCGTCGCTTGAAGCCAAAGGAGACGACGGTGACACGCTCCGGGTAGCGGCCGGCGACCTCGTAGAAGCGGCACAACGCAAAGAGCAGATTCTCGAGCGAGTCGCGTGCGTGTGGCTCGAGCACGCTACGCTCCCGCACGTACGGCGTGCCATACCATCCGAGCGCCTCTGCCGCCTCCCAGTAACTGAAAGCTTCGGAGCGCGGGCCGGCTGCGGCGCGTGTCTCGCCGCCCGAGAAGATGAGGAGCGAGCGATTGTCGGCGGCGGCAAGCTCGACGCCGCGACGGATGTGCGCCAGCATTGTGCTCAGCTGGCCGTGTTGGAAGCTCTCGAGAAACCACGACTCCTCCTTCACAACATCGGCCGCGGTACGTGACGACGCGACGTACACGGCGTGGCCCGCGACCATGATGAGGTGCGTGGCGCTCGCGTAGCGAGCGGGCGGCGGGAGCAGCTGCGCGGTGGCCGTGTGCCGATGTGGAAGCGTGCACGGAGAGCTGCTCTTACTGCGCCACAGGAGGAGGTAGGCGAGGCTTCCTATCGTGACGGCGAGCGTTGCGGCTATCGCGAGGGTTCGTGCTCTCGGCCCTGTCCTGGAGTGCCGGTCCTTGTCGCGGCGTTCCTTGTCTGCCATTGTTGCAAGCGTCTGCTCGGCCATGCGGCGGCCGCCGCGCGCCGCGCCGAAAAAGTGCTCGAGCGCACTTGTGACTTGTCCGGGAAAAAGACACCGGGGGGAGCCGGGACACACACACGGGACACACGGGACACGCGGGCGCACAAAGGCACCGGTACGCAATGGACCTCCTCAAAAATCAAATCTTCAGTCCAAGTCCACGTTCGTGCTCTGTGGCGTGTGGGAAAAGACAAGTCACAAGAAGGCCTGCGAATAGCCTGCGAAGTGCTCATCAGAGCGCGGCGCGAAATGGGCACTTTTGTAAAAAGTCTCTTTTCGTCCCAATCCGCGCCGGGGCGCGGGGGGGCGGTGGACGGGATCGCGGGCAAAAAGGTATAGCGCGGCTAGCGCCGCGCGTGGGCAGAGGCCACACTCCAATTGACCACACTCTCATCTCTCAAATCTGTATAGACAGCGTACTCAACGTTCAGATAACCGAACCGACGCCTCGTCATCTGCCTCCACAGCCCACCATCTCGAGTCCCACTCAAAGGCCCACCGCTGCAACGCCAGGTAGAGCAGCGCATGCCGGGCCAGGTAGAGCAGCGCCTCGAGCAAGGCGCCCGCGGGCGTGTCGGTGGCCGCGTTGGCCGCGGCATTGGCGGCCGCAGCGCCAAGGCCGCCTTCGCCTCCGCCGTAGAGCTCCGGCGCGAGAGCACCGATGGCGGGCGTCAGCTGGACGGCAACGGTGCGCAGCACAGCCTCCGTACAATCGATCCAGTCGAACGCATCGACTGCGAGCAGCACAAGAGACATCGCCGCGAGCACGAGCACTGAGCGCCCTGGTGTGCCCTTGTCTTCCGCGGGCACGCCGACGGACCAGGCGGTGCGCCAGATCGGCTCGGCCACGGACACAAGTGAGTAGCGCTGCAGCAGACGCGAGCGTAGGTCGCGCATATGTAGCGCGCCGTAGAGCAACGCGACCTTGGTGCAGCCGGCGGCACGCGCGACTTCGACCTCCTCGACGGCGCGCGCGTTGCGCCAGCGCACGAGAGCACCCGCGAGCGAGCCTTCCTGGGTCGTCTCGCCGGCGGCAAGCGTCAGCGCAAACGAGAGGCGCCGCGCCGCGCCGAGGTCGAAGCGACCGAGCGCGTCGGCGAGCGGCGCTAAGGCGGGCGAGAGTTCCGGCCCACCCGCCGTGATCCAATCGTCGAGCAGCCAGCACAGCTCCGGCGCGGGAAGGAAGCTGAGCAGCGGGCGCAGCGCAGAGCCTTGGCTATTCTTGTTCGAGCCGGTCGGTCCCACCAGCAGCAGCCGCAGCGGCGCCGCCAGCGTGCCGAAGCCCGGGGCGAGCGTATTCCGGCCGCTAGCGAGCCCGGGCTGCTGAAGACGCGCCTCCTGCACGGAGAGCTGCCGGCGCGTGACGTCCGCGAGCACCCAGCGCGACCGCGTGCAGTCGAGCGCCTCGACCTGCGTGTCCAGCCCGTTCCGCGCCGCGAGCTCCTTTAGTGCAGGGGCAGCACGCAACGGCGTTGACAGCCGACGGACCTGGGTCCCGGTCGCCTCATCCTGCTGCGTGGTCACCAGGGAGCCATCTACGATGAGCTCGAACAGGGTGCGGTCGTACTGCTCGGCGCGCGCCTGAAGATCTCGATAGTATTCGCGCTCAGCCACATGCACAGTCGAGAGCAGATCGACCGAGAAGACACCACCGTCATCGCGCAGCGTCAGGCGCACGTCGGCCGTCTGCAGCTCATACGCGGGTGCCGCGGCATCTGCCGTTGACTTGAAGATTCTCACGTAGTTGGATCGTAGCGCCTGCGTGCCGGAGAGGAGGAGAAGGGCGTTGATGGGAGAGATTCTTGTCGACATGATTTGCCAAAGATTCCTCAAAAAGGCCCATTCACGTGAAAGCCAATGAAAAGGTAGGGCAGACGGTTTCCTGGGGCGCTACATGTTCGTTTTTGGTCCGCTCCTTGCAACGCCGGTTCACCAACGCAGGCATGCAAGGGCTCGTCCTATTCGTCATCCTCGCGTCTCCATGGACGTCGAAGCGTGTGGCGGTCCACGTCGACTCGCGCTGCACATCTCGGCTTCGTAGGGCCGATGGATTGTCTCCGCTGACAGTCTTCGACACAGATGTCACCAAGGCATCCGAGGGCGGCTGCGGCGACGTGGCTGTGGTGTTCGGACCAAAGGACAAGAAGAGCTCTAAGGCTCTTGTTCTGGGCGTTGGTCTCTTCGACCCGCTCAGCCCGCTTCGCGTGCGCTTCCTGGTGCGGGGAGCAAGTACTGCGCCAGTCGATGATGGCTGGGTTGCTGCGGCGCTCAATGCAGCCATCGCCGAGCGAAAGGCCATTTTTGACGATGACGAGATCACGACTGGCTACCGGCTGTGCAACGGCGAACACGACGGGCTGCACGGGCTGGTCATCGATCGTTACGGCTCGACCATTGTCATCAAGTGCTACGCTGCGTGCTGGCTGCCGTGGTGCCAGGTCATCGTCAAAGCGCTCGCCGAGTCGCCTCACCTGCGAGCGTGCTCTCGCTTCATGCTCCTGATGAGCCGCGAGATGGCCGTGCTCCCAGCGGCTGAGCGCTTCGATCTCCAGCACGGCCAAGTCCTTCGCGGCCCACCGCTCGACGCTGTGCCGGGCGACGCGGAGGGCCGCGTTGCCGTCTTCTTCCTCGAAAACCGCATACAGTATGAGTGCGATCCAGTCAACGGCCAGAAGACGGGCTTCTTCCTCGACCAGCGCGATAACCGCTACCGAGTGAGGGAGATGGCCAAAGCGATCGCGTCCCGAGGGAGGCACGTACGGGTCCTCAATGTCTTCTCCTACACGGGAGGTTTCTCCTTGGCCGCCGCTGCAGGAGGGGCCTCCGAGGTCGTGTCTGTGGACTTGAGCCGACCCGCGCTCGAGGCGCTGCGTCGCAATTTTGAGGCCAACGGCGCGACCGACAGGGCGATTGCGAGCTGCAGGCACTCCGAGGTCGCCTCCGACGCATTCGAAGCGATGGAGTCGATGGTGGCGCGTGGGGAGCTCTTCGACATTGTCATCGTGGACCCTCCCGCGTTTGCACAGCGCCCAGAACAGTTGGAAGCGGGCCTCAAGTCATACGCTCGGCTGGCAGGGCTCGGCGCAAGGCTCACACGGAAGGATGGCACCCTTTTGCTCGCCTCCTGCTCCCAGAAAGTCACTCCGGAAGCCTTCCAAGATGCTGTTGTCCCCGCGGCCGAGTCTGCTGCACGGCGGCGCGGGCGCGTGGCCGCCATCACGGGGCACGCTCCAGACCACCCCGTGCGCGCTCCGGGGGGCATGCCATACCTGAAAGCGGTATTTCTCGAGCTTTGACCTCGCACTACACGCGAAGTGTGATTCGATTGGATGGAGTTTCGTCGAATATGTATCGTAATTCACAGTGAGAAGTTTGACAAAACTTTAAAAATGTCGGTGGAGCCCGCCCATCTACGCTCGAACCCGCCCGCCAGCGCGGGCCCAGCTCGCCCTCTCAAGCTCGCGCGACCCCCCAACCCGCCCGGCCTCCCACTAACTAGCCTGGCAGGCC
>Ga0210239_101124_pt1 | contig 21808 bp, 25 predicted proteins | sample ChrtobMetP5a_0mM_FD_155451 | JGI IMG/M metagenome (GOLD analysis project Ga0210239, IMG submission 155451) | Chrysochromulina tobin associated microbial communities from unialgal haptophyte culture, Seattle, Washington, United States - P5a_0mM | ecosystem: Host-associated > Algae > Haptophytes >... | reverse complement strand
TGCGGCAAAGCTGACGGCCGCCTCATTCGCCGCCGCCTCCGCCTCCGCCGCCTCCGCCTCCACCGCCTCCGCCTCCACCTCTGCCGCCTCCGCCGCCTCCGCCTCCGCCTCCGCCTCCGCCTCCGCCTCCGCCGCCTCCGCCTCCGCCTCCGCCGCCTCGAGCAGCGGGTTGCCAACGCAGCCGAGGGGCGCGAGCAGCGGCGAGAGCAATGACGAGCTGCCGATGCATGCGAGATCGGACTTGCCATATTTGGGCGCGAGCAGCGGCGAGAGCGAGGACGAGCTGCCGATGCATGCGAGCGGCGAGGCAGCGCCAAGATCGCCAAGGCCGTCGAAGAGCGGCGGGAGTGGCGATCTGCCGAGGTCGAGATCCTCGAGGTCGAGATCTCCGAGATTGTACTTGCCATATTTGGGCGGGAGTGGCGAGCTGCCGAGGCCGACTACCGCCGCCTCCTCAGTGCTCTCCGGCGGCGTTGCTGGCTGCATTTGCATGCGCCACGCGTCGAAGCCGGCGATGAGCTTCCGATTGACGAGAAACTCGCGGCGTGGGTGCTGAGGTTCGTCAATCTGGGCCCCGGGTTGATTGAGAATCTTGCGGCGTGGGTGCGGCTGTGCCTCGGCGCCCACCACGGCGCCCCTGTTGGAGGAGGCGGCGCTCAGGAACGCCCGCGACGGCGCCTTGGGCGGGGGGCGCGTCGTCTTGGGCTTGGGAGGCACAAACGACGAATAGAGCGGCGGCTCGGGGAGCGGCGGTTCGTCAATCTTGGCCCAGCGTGCGGGAGGTTGGGCGAGCTCGCTGAGTCGGCGAGAGAGGCGGCGTGCGCTCGGGGGTGTCGAGATCGGCTTGGGCGCGATCTCGGCGCCGAGCTGGGCGTGAGCTCGGCGTGAGCTCGGGGGTGTCGAGATCGGCTTGGGCGCGATCTCGGCGCCGAGCTGGGCGTGAGCTCGGCGTGCGCTCGGGGGTGTCGAGGTCGGCTTGGGCACCGGTACGGCGCTGCGCGGCGCAGAAGACGGCGCCACGAGCGCCGCCGCGGGCGCCGCCGTGGGCGCCGCCGCCCCCTTGGTGTGTCGCGGCGTGCGGGGCGGCGTGCGGGGCGGCACGTTGAACGACGTGTACAGGGGCCGTTCCGGCGCGGGAGGCGGCGGTGGCGCGGGGAGTATGGCACCCTGGCGTCGCCGGTGTACAAACGGCGGCGGGCGTGGCCACTGATGCACCGCGGGCGCCGTGCTGGGCGCGGTGCTGGGCGCCGTGCTGGGCGCCATCGTGGGCGCGGTGCTGGGCGCCATCGTGGGCGCCGTGCTGGGCGCTGTGGACGCAGTGAGAGGTTCGAGTGCGGAGCCGCCGTGAGGGGCCGTGCCAAAGGCGCCGTCGTGGGCGCCGAGGGCGCCGTCGTGGGCGTCGAGGGCGCCGCGAGGGGCCGTGCCAGAGGCGCCGTCGTGGGCGTCGCGAGGGGCCGTGCCAGAGGCGGAGGCGGAGCACACTCCGGAGGCAGCGGTGTCGGAGGCGGAGGCGTCGCAGGAAGTATTGCGAAAGGAAGCATTTGCGGAGGCAGAGGCGGTGTCGGATGCGGGGGCATCGGAGGCATCAGAGGCGTCAACAAAGGCGCTCATCGCCGCACGCTCAAGCAGCACGCTCGCCTCCTGCAACCAGTCCGGCTCGGAGTCGTCGCTGGTCCGCTCTGCATCGGCGTTCTCCAAGGCCGCCTCCGGCTCGAGCGCGGGCTCGTCAGCCTGGAGGCCGCGCAGAAACGGACTCCACTCGTTTGGGCGGAGCTTGCGCTCACTGGCCAGCGAGAACATGTCGTCCACTGAGAGCCCCTGCAGCTGGCTCCCGACGGGTGCCTTCATCTTGGCACGGATGGCGACACGGTGAAACTCCTCGTACACGATGCTGCTGCCGTACTTGGACCGGCTGAGAGAAGACTTACCGGTGGACGGAGGAGTCTTAAGCGTGCGCTTTGACGTTCGCGCTGCCGGCACGCTGGGATCGATCGGTTGCGACGAGGCCGGCTCGTCGCCTACCACGAATGAGCGCATGCGGTTGCCGACGTCACCGAGGACGTCACCGAATCGTCTCATGGCGACGGACGGAGCCTGCTTGTCGGCTTTTGAGAAAGCCTTTGAAGGAGGGGCGACGACCCAAGCAAGACAAATCAAGTCAAAGTGACCCCCACGGAGCCGAGCTGAGCGAGTGCACTGCAGAGCAGCAAAGTAACGCGATCACCGGAGCTGACTTGACTTGACTTGCCTTGGGTGAGCGTGAGCAAAGCGAGCGCGCGCCGAACGATGGAATCTGTGGCGCTGCAGCACGCGGAGTGCCCCATCTGCTTCGAGCCCCTGTGCCGGGGCGAGATCGGCGTCTTCCTCGACGCGACAGGCCAGCGCGTGAGCAAGCACTTTTATAATCTCGCGGCGGCGCGCGAGATGCTCGCAAACGGAATCATCACCTGCCCGCTCACTAGGAGACCCATCCACTCCGTCCAGAAGGTTCCAGACATCCGCTCGGACCCCGACGGCTGGTTTGGCACCGTCGACTTTGACGGTAATGGGAAGCTGTCGCACGCGGAGGTGGTTGAATCCCTCAAGGCGATCTTGCCGGTCGATCTGGATGCCTTTGACCGCGCCGCCTCCGCGCCAGGATGGTGGGAGCAGTTCGATCGCGATGGCAGCGGTTTCATCGAGCGGCACGAGCTTCCACAGCTCGTCGAGCATGTGACGAAGGTGGTGGCGGGGCGCCGTGACGAGCGCATCCCTGACATCCGCACGGATCGGAACGCTTGGTTCGACTACTGGGACGAGGACTCCTCGAGAGCTCTCGATAAGGAGGAGGTGGTGCGTGCGCTGCTCAAGACGCTACAGCTGACGAGCGACCCGGCGCGCGTCGCGCAGATGCGCTCCACCATCGACGCGATCTGGTGTCTCTTCGACGAGGACGGCAGCGGGACCGTCGACAGGCAAGAGTTCCTCAAGGCGGGCGAAGGGCTTGCGGATACGATCATAGCCACGATTGGTGAGCAGCGCTCATGACGAGGCCAGGCTCGCATTACACTGCACTTTCGGTGGGCGATGGAGATTATGTTCAGATCTTTCTTTTGCAATCAACATCTGATTCACGACGCAAAAAAAGAATGGCTACCATACTCCGCCGTCTTGTCACGAGCACGCTGCTGCCGACGCGGCTCGCCCGCTTTGGATTGGCCGGCACAGCAGCTGCAACCGGCCGCCAGCTGTGCACCAAGGCGGCCGCGCCTCCGCCGCCACCGCCTGCCGCCGAGCCCGGCGTTGTGCAGAGGATCGCCTCCAAGGTGGCCTCCGAGTTTGCGGAAGCCAACAGCTCGCCGGTGAAACGGTTTGGCTTCTTCGGCGCGTGCTGCAACTGGTTCCTGGGCGGCTCGGCCGTCTACGACGCCTCGCAAAAGGGCGCCGAGGTCATCTCGTTGCCGATGACGTGCGTCATGCTCTGCTACTCGTCGCTCTTCGCCAGGTGGGCGGGCTGGGCGGTGGCGCCACGCAACTACGTGCTTGCAGGCTCGCATATCTTCAACGTAATCGCACAGTCGAACCAGCTGCGCCGCGTCCTCGAGTACAAGCTGCAGCACGGCGGCGAGGCCGCCAAGAAGGAGATCACCGAGCTGGCCACGAAGGCAGCGACCGGCGCTGCGATCGTCACCGGTCTGGTGATCGCGGGCCCGGCGATCCAGCGCGTGGTCGCGCCGATTGGGCCGGCGTTCCTCTCGTCGGCGGGCGGCCCGTTCACCATCCACCCGTGGCCACCCGTCACGAAGATCCTCATCTCCGGCACCTCAATGCTCGAGTACGACAAGCCGACCGAGAAGATCTCGCTGTCGCAGTACTCCGCCCTCACGCTCACTGGCTTGATCTTCTCCCAGTATGGCCTCGTGGTGAGCCCCATCAACTACCCACTCACCTCGGTCAACGTCCTCCTCTTCGCCAGCTCGCTATGGCACCTGGGGCGGAAGGTCAAGGCGGACTACATGTAGTGTGAAGACCAAGGGGGGACCACGCGGCTCGAGGGGACAGCACGCGGTGTGAACACACCGCGAGTCCACGCTGCGGAAAGACGAATCGCGCGCGAGCGAGCCGGCTGAGGTGCACGATGACGGGGGATATTGCCCACCAGCTCGCCTAAAGCTCGCCCCGAAACCCACTTGCCGATAGCACTTGTGGGAAGTCACAGGTGGCCGTGACCTCGTAAGCGGTACTAGGCTAAGGCGCGGGTCAGCGCTCGCGGCTGTCCGGTCTGAGTCGATCTCTCGTGTGTCGGGCCGTCGCATGTACATTAAATTTGTGGTTGTCTTTAACGCGGCGGTACCGAAGCAGGATCATTCAATCACGATCGTTTCCAGGTCCGGCGTCCCGCTGGTACTCCGCCATGTACTCCGCTCCGCCGTCCCCGTCCGGGTCACAAACGCTCCCAGTCGGAGGTGTCAGCCCCGGGCGACGGCCGCTCCACCGACGCCAGAGAACGGAACACGGGCGCCGCCGAAGGAGCCCCAGCACCGCCGCCGCCGCCGCCGCCGCCGCCGCCGCCGCCGCCGCAACCGTGTTTCGCTTGCCGTCCGCGCAGCCTAAAGGAGAGAGACCGCACAGCACTCTTGACATCCTCGACGCCCTCGCCGACGGAAGCCGCCATGTCGCTCCAGGCCCCCTTGACGCGATCGATCGTCTGGGGCCTGTCCTGAGGCGCGCCCGACACGGCGCCTGGCACGTGCTCAGGAGAGAGCGCGTCGTACGAGATGGGATGCATCTCCTCGGGCGCGGTGCAGCTGTAACGTGTGTTGTGGATGCCGGCGGTGGGCGTCACTGCGAGGCCTCTTTCACCCTTCGGGTGACTACCCCCGCGCCGCCCAAACGAAAAGGAGCGCACCTGGGGGGAGAGGGCGCCGTGATGAGCACTTGCATGCTAGGCGGTACCGTCCCCGCGCCGCCCCAAACGAAAAGGAGCGCACCTGGCGTGCCCAGCTGCCCTCGCCGCATGCAATCACGCATGCAATCACGCATGCAATCAATGGCAATCAATGGCGATCACCCGCACCTTGCGTGCCCAGCTGCCCTCGCCGCCGCCGCCGCCGCCGCCGCCGTTGGCGCCCATGACGGCGCCTTGTGGTTTCGCCTGCTGCTGCTTCGCCTGTGCCTGCGCCTGCCGCTTTCGCACCGCCAGCTGCGCCTGCGAAGCAGATAGCTGCGACTCGGCAGCGGCCGCCACCCCAGCGTCCAGCCGACGTAACTCGGACAGGAGGAGCTGCGCATGCAATCACGCGTGCAATCACGCATGCAATCAGCGTCCAGCCGACGTAACTCGGACAGGAGGAGCTGCGCATGCAATCACGCGTGCAATCACGGCTCATTCTGGGGAGCACTCAGATGGCCATCAAGAGCCATCAAGAGCCATCAAGAGTCCTCGAGAGCTATCAAGAGCAATCAATCGTAATCAATGGCAATCAAGCGCAATAAAGCGTCATCAATGGCAATCAATGGCATTCAATGGCATTCAAGGCCCATGACCTGCACGTCGCGCAGATGCTCGTCGAAGATGGTGCGCGCCGCCTCGCTCGTGGCGCGCGCCACTTCCATCGTCGCATCGAGCTGATCCCGCAGCGCCGCGTACTCGCGCGCCTGCGACGGGGCCCACCGGGGCGGGGAGGCAGCGGATGAGCGCGAGGGTCGGGTCCAGCATGCAAGAGCTCACGACGCAACCCTTTCCCCACAGGTGCGCGGAGACAGCAAATAAGGGCGAGGGCCGGGGGCCAAAGGTGGTCATAAGTGTGAATGTGAACTTGAGAGGATCGGGGGCCAAGGTGTGAAGGTCGGGTGACGCTGTGAATGTGAATTTGAGGGTCGGGGGCCAAGGTGGTAAGGTCGGGTGACGCTTTCGTGACGGCCGCTTGCCTGCTTGACCGTGGCGATCCGTAGCACGTGCGCCTCATGCTCCTCCTTTCGAAGCTCTGCCGAGACGGCGCCGACCGCGCTCCGTTGCACGACCTCTTCTCTGACTTGTCGCTTGCGCAGCAGCAGCGCGTCTCGCTTCTTGAGCAGCTCGCGCGCGTAGTCCTCGGCTGTGTCCGCGTCGTTGTCGGGGGAGGTGACGAGGCGTGCGAGATGTGGGAACGAGCGCGCGACGATGGGCACGAGCTGCGCGTCGATCCACGCGAGTGCTCCCACGTCCATGTTCGGCATACCGCCCGCAGACGTGATCTCGAACTGCACCGTCGCCGCCTTCTCGTCCCACGTGATCTGCCTCTCGCCGAGCGCTGGCGGCACCGCCGGGCTGACGGGCACGGCCGAAATGTGCTTGACCGCCGCAGTCGCTTGCAGGAGCCAGTCGGGCTCATCCTCGGCGGCCGCATCGTAGGCCTCGAGCGCCTCCGTATGGTCGTCCAGCACCCGAAGTGACTCGAAGATCTGTGCCACCGAGGCCTCCAGCTCGGCGTCTGCCGCCAACGAGGCGTCGGGTGCATCGCCAGCGAAGGAGTCGGGTGCATCGCCAGCGATGGATGTCAGCGGCGCTGCCATTGCCGTGCGGACGGAACGCGCCGTACCGGTTCCCGTCCAGAGCATCGGAAATTGGGAAAGCTCCGGAACCGGCGTTAATTCTGAACCTTTGAATTACAATCGAGGGAGTGTTGTGGTAAACGAAGGGTGACCTGCTCGAAAGAGTACTCGCATCAAAGGGATGGCGCTCAGCAAGGCGTTCTTTCTCACACGCCGACCGCCGAGGCCAACGGAAGAGCCGCGCCCTCCCTGTTCCCTCTCGGGACGGTCACGGGTCACTCGTAACTAAAGGGCTCAAGGGCCGTGAGCCTTGCGATCGCCACGCGGTGCGAGCGTCCATCGTCAAAAAGCACTTCGCAATTGCGGAATTCGGTGTTCACACTCGTCACCGCGCCGTGAAACACAGTCGCAGCACCGTCGTGCTCGAAGACGCAGCTGACTCGCTGCCCGCACTGAAGGCTAATTGCGGGCGACGCCTCCAAAGTACGCTGGCGCCTTGATCTCGGCTGCCCCGCCGGCTGCTGGCCTGTACTGCTCGCCTGTACTGCTACAGCATCTCTCGCGCGACGGCAGGGCGCCTGCCTCACTGACTGCAGCACGCCCTCAGCCTCGAGCACAGGCAGCACGGCGAGCGCGCGCGGAGCGCAACCAGTGAATCCTCGGCGAATCGATCCGTGAGCGCCGAGTTGAGTGGCTGCTGCGTCTGGGTCCACCTTGACCGCAGCACACGCACGCGTATACCGGTAGCTCAGCTCGACCGTGGCGTCCGCCGCGGTACTGGCGGTCGCATCGTTGACTTGCACCAGCTCGCCGATGGGAATCTCGGAATCCTCCCCAACTGCATCGCCGATGACTACCATCGGTATGGCTACTGCCGCCCTTGCCTGAGCCTCTTCGGCCGCCGTCGATGCGCCCGCTGCCCCGGCTGCTGCTGCCCCGGCTGCTGCTGCCTCGGCTGCTGCTGCCTCGGCTGCCGCTGCCTCGGCTGCCGCTGCCTCGGCTGCCGCTGCCTCGGCTGCCGCCCAACGTACGGGCGAAGGAGCTGTCGGCGGTGCACGGTTGAGAGGTGGCGGCACCGCGTACACAGATTCAAATAAGGCGAGCAGCTGTCCGCAGTAGGCAGACTGAGCCCAATGAACGCTAGCATCGGCCGCGTCGGTTATGGCTTTGTATTCAAGCGGCCCGCCATTGAAGGCCTTGATGCCGTCGAAGCGACTCCCGACGAGTGGCCCGGCAGGGCTCATGTTAAGGTCGAGCAGCATGACGAGCTGCGCCAGCCAAGTGGTGATGGAGCTGCGATAACGGAGTATGGGGCACAGGTAGCGGCCGTACTCGCCACCACTGTTGGCGACTTCCAGCACATCTTCCTGAGCGGTGACCGAGGCCTCGGAGTTCCACGTGTAGGTGACTCCGGTTTGCAGAGGGTGGTCATTAAACACGTCATTCATGGCCATGCGATAGATATGCTCGTCCGCATAGGCCGTGCCGCATACCCCAGGAATGCCGATGTCCTTCGCACCGGTGCTGAGCGATCCGTCCGGCTTATAGCTGGTGAAGATTGCCGTTGGCGTCAAGATGCCAACTGCGGGCTGCTTCACGAGGAAGGGCCGGTTCTTTGTCTTGTCCATGCGGCCCACGGAGCAAAATTGAATGTGGCCGTAGATGCCACTCTTGAACAAATCGAAAGGAGCCGCGCTCAAGTTTCTGAAGTGGATGAACCAGTGAAAAGGGCTGCGCGGATCTTGCACCACCTGCAGCTTGGCAGAGAGGTACGGATCGTTGCGGCATGCTTGCAATGCTTCAGCATAAGCCTGGTTGACGAGCGCGCACTTCCTGACGTGATCTTCGCTCGGCAGCACCTGATACGGATGATGCGGGAGAGCGCGCCAATTGGCAGAAGAATGCTTGGATGCTGCCTGCCTCGCTTCTTCGGCCGCCATCGAAGGCGATTTTCTATATAGACGACGCGCGCGCGCGCGCGCCGTGTCGGGTGCATGTGCCGCTCCTGGTCTCATCCCAAATCATCCCACCCCGTCGCCCGAGCTTCGGGTGGGAGCTGATTAGGGGAAAAGGGGCGACCTGCTGCTTGTAGTTTACTACGACGAACAGAACCGGCGGCTGCGGCGCGGCACACACAAGACACATCGCATCGCATCACGCATGAACACGTACTTGTAATCGCTTCTCAAACGAAATCGCATACACGGTCTCGCTCTCTCTCCCTCACTCTCGTTTCGTCATGTCTCGTCACTATCTCAGGCCCCGGGTAAAATCTCGGGGTAAAATCCGAGCTCCGACCAGCGTCTATGCTCCTCGACTCTACGTACTCGAGGAACGAGCAGCACCCACACATGCCGTTCACATGCCGTGTGCCCCCGCCGCCACGCCTCAGCACGCATTCGATACGGTGGTTACATGGCCTCGTCTCTCCCTCTCGGCGCCGTCCTTTCACAGCCCGTCCTTTCACAGCTCACCCCGCTCAGCTCGGCGCTCAGCTCGGCGCTCAGCTCAGCGCGACTTGAGCTGCTTGCGCGCGGAGCGCTTGCTTTTGGGCGAGGCCGACCGATTCGACCGACGCGCTGTGCTGGGCGGACGGTACTGGAGAGGCAGAGGCACATGCGCGATCTCCTTGGGCGGCAACGTCTGCGAGGGCGCCGAGCGGTCCTCGATCACGCCGTCGCGCGCCAGCCGGTTCGCTCGCACCTGTGGGGAAGGATGGGGCGCCGTGGTGAGCGCCTGCATGCGTGGCGGCGGCACGCCGTCGCGCGCCAGCCGGTTCGCTCGCACCGTCTCAATGGTGGACTGGCAATCAGTGGTCATTAGAGGTCATCATCAGTGGTCATCAGTGGTCATCAGAGGCCCTCGCACCGTCTCAATGATCGACTGTGAGCGCAGCTCCGACAGGTCGCCCGATTTGGATCGTAGCCCATCAGCATCCTCCTTACGGCGCGACGAGAGGGCAGTCCGAGCGCCTTTCGCGCCCTTTTTGAACTCGTCGACGAGCTCGTGCTTGCTACGGCGCTCAGTGCGCACGGCGGACTTATGTTGCTCAATCTTGCTCTCACCCTCGCGCATCATCTGCCGAATGGCGTCGCGGTCAATGGCCATCAAGAGCGCCATCAAGGGCCATCAAGCGCAATCAAGAGCGCCATCAAGGGCCATCCAGGGCCATCCAGCGCAATCAAGCGCAATCACCTGGCGCACGGCGTCGCGGATCTCGAACCTCTCCGCCGTGATGACCGCGCGCGACGCATCGAGCGCGGGAGCTCCGATCTCTGCGAGGCGAGATTGGAGGCGAGATTAGGCCGAGATTGCAGGCGAGATTGGGCCGAGATTGCAGGCGAGATTGGGCCGAGATTGGAGGCGAGAGGCGCACCAATCTTGATCTTGCCGACGAGGAGTCTCTTGGACGCGGCGGTGCTTGCCTCCGCCGCGTCTGCGAGCGAGTGGCAGAGCTCCTCGAGCTCGCGCACCTGTGAAGAGGAGGAGGAGGGGAGCGCCGTAGTGAGCGCTTGCATGCGAGCGAGTGGCAGAGCTCCTCGAGCTCGCGCACCTGTGAAGAGGAGGAGGAGGGGAGCGCCGTAGTGAGCGCTTGCATGCGAGCGAGTGGCAGGGCTCCTCGAGCTCGCGCACCAGCTTGGGCTTCTTCTGATGAGAGAGGCAATCAGAGGTCATCAGAGGTCATCAGAGCTCACGCACCTGCTTGGCCTTCTTCTGATTCGCCTCAATGACGGATCGGTGCGATTCCAAGGTACGCGGCGACTGGATGGCCTTCGCGTGCTCGACGAGCAATCTCGCCTTGGCGAGCTCAGACAGCTTTGCATCTCGCGCCTCGGCCTGTGTGTGGAAGCCACCACGCGACGGGACCCACGGGCTCAGTGTGCACTCAGAGGGCACTCAGAGGGCTTTGAGAGGGCACTCAGAGGGCACTCAGTGTGCACTCAGAGGGCACTCAGAGGGCTTTGAGAGGGCACTCAGAGGGCACTCAGAGGGCACGCAGTGTGCACTCACCTGCAGCTGCGACAGATTGATCTTGAGCTCCTTGGCAATCACGCATGCAATCACGCATGCAATCACGCATGCAATCACGCATGCAATCACCTGCAGCTGCGACAGATTGATCTTGAGCTCCTTGGCGAGCTCGAGGTTATGCACTCGGAGCCCCTCGATGGCCGATTTCATCTCGGCCTTGCCCGCGGCGATGGCCTCCGCCTTCTTGTGCGTCTCGCCCAAGTACTTTTCGGTTTGGGTCTTGCCAAAGGCCTCGTTCTCCACGGAGCACGCACGGACTTCGTTCGCAAGCTTCTTTCGCGCCTTTTGGACCAGCAGCTTCGCGTACACCTGAGTCGCATCGAGGGGGGCACAGGGGGCCATCAGAGGCGATCGGAGGCCATCAAAGAGGCCATCAGTGCTCATTCGTGGCCATCAGAGAGGCCTCAGAGAGGCCTTCAGAGAGGCCATCACAGAGGCCATCAGAGAGGCCATCACAGAGGCCATCAGTGTCCATCAGAGGCCATCACAGAGGCCATCAGCGTCCATCAGTGGCCTCATCAGTGCCCTCATCATTGCCCTCACCGTCTTCTTCATACGAATGCCGCTGCCCACGTCGCCTTGCCCCGAGTCCTCCAGATCACCTTTGTCATCCGCCTCTCCACCCTTGGCGCCCAGCACGGCGCCCCCTTTGGGCGACTTTTTGTCCTCCGCGCCCTTGCCGCCCTTTTTCTTATCGGCCTCGGCTTTGGCCTTCTCGGCCGCCGCCTTGGCCTTCGCCTTTGCATCGTTCGCCGCACCTTTCTTGGCCGCCAGCGCCCTGTTCGCCTTCGGATCCAAGGACGCGTCGTCGTCGTCGTCATCGTCGTCATCATCGTCATCAGGGCTCGAATAGCCGGCGTCATCAGCCTCATCAAGGCTCGCGTATCCCCCCTTGCCGCCCTCAGCCCCCTTGGCCCCATTGCCGCCGCCCCCCTTGCCGCCGCCGCCGCCGCCAGCCTCCGCCAGCAGCTTGGGCGCCGGCAGCTTGGGCGCCTCCGCCGCCACCGTCTCCCGTACCGCCTTCGCCTTCTGCACCGCCTCGAGCTTCTGTTGTAGCTCGATGGCGGCCTTGTCCTGCGTGGCGCCCTTGGCCTCCTGCCTCGCCGCCTTGCGATCGGCCGCCTCGCGCGCCTTGCGCTCCGCCTTCGTCTCAATCGCCACCGCGGCCGCCTCGGCCTCCATTCGCACCGCGTCCCGTGCCGCATTGAGCACCGCCTCGCCCTCGGACGCACCAAGCGACGCGCTCACAGCGGTCTCGGCCTTGATCATGCTCGTGTGAGTGCGCCTGAGCACCGCCGTGTGCGCCACTGCCGTGAGCTCCGCCGCAGCCGCGAGCTCTACCACAGCCGCCTCCCGCGCCGCCGCCGCCTCCTCGGCGGCAGCCTCGGCCTCCGCCTCGGCCGACTTGATGCTCGAGGCGGAAGCCACCTTAGCCAAGGCCTTCTTACGCGCCGCGTTCGCCTCAAGCTGCGCCGCGCGCTCAGCCGCCTCGTCCGCCTTGGCACGCTGTGCGGCTTTGGCCGCCGCAATCGCCGCGATTCGCTCCTGGTCTTCCCTCTCCGACTTGGCCGCCGCCGCCGCCGCCGCCGCCGCCGCCGCCGCCTTCTCCACCTCGGCCGCCGCCGCCACCGCCATCTCATGCTCCGCCATCGCCGCCACGACGCCCTCCCGCATCGCCGCATGTTCCGCTTTGCCCATGGCCGTCACCTGCGCGCGCACATTCGCCTCCTCCGCCTTGGCGGCGGCCGCCGCGGCCGCCGCCTTGTCGCGAAGAGCCTTTCGCTCCGCATCCGTCTTCGCCTTGGCAATGTCCTCCTCCGCCTTCTTGGCAGCCAGCGCCGCACCCTGAGCCACCTCCGCCGCCTTCCGATCCGCCTCTGCCGCCCACTTCTCCTCCGAGCGCTTCACGTCCGCCTCCGCATCAGCCACCTTCTTGGCGGCCGCCGCACCCATGGCCTTCGCCTCCTCCGCCCTCTTCGCCTCCGCCCTCTCCGCCATCGCCGCCTCACGCTCCGCCCTCGACTTGGCCAGCGCTTCCGCCTTGGCGCGCACCTGATGAGAGAGCCAATCAGAGGTCATCAGAGGTCATCAGAGGCCATCAGATGTCATCAGAGGTCATCAGAACTTCAGCCTTCATGCGCACCTCCTCCTCCCTCGCAGCAGCTCCCGCGAGCTCGCGTGCCGCCTTGGCCGCCGCCGCCGCCTCCGCCATCGCCAAGTCCGCATGCGCCCGCTCCGCCGCCGCAGCCTCCCGCAGCGCCGAGAGCTCCGCCTTCATCTCGGCGCTCAGATTGGATCTCGATGCGAGGGCTGCCACCTTGGCCTCCGCCGCCTCCGCCCGTTCCGCCCGCGCCGCCGCCGCCTTTTCGGCCGCCGCCTGCGCCTGCGCCGCCTGCGCCTGCGCCGCCTTGCGCGCCGCCTCCTCCTCGAGCGCTTGCTGCCGCTCGAGCTTCGCTGCCGCCACCGTCTCCGATCTCGCATTGAGCTCCCGCTCGGCGAGATCCGCCTTGGCCGCGAGCGAGCGCGCCATCGGCGTGTCCAGTCTCACGCCACCGAGATGACCCTTGCCACCGCCCTCGCCCGCATCGCTGCCCACCACGGCGCTGCCCCCCGCCGACGCGTCGATCTGAACCGACTTCTTGTCGGCGCCCACCACGGCGCTCCCACCCGCCTTCTTGGCGGCGCCCGCCACGGCGCCCTTCTTGTCCCCCTTGGAGTCGGCGACGGCCTTCTTCTTCTGCTCCACGGCGAGCTTGAGCTCCCCCTTCTCGCTGGGGTCCGCTCCGGTGCGGAGGAAGCGCAAGGGGACGGCGGCCATCTCCTGCGGCTTATCGCCCGGCACCGTGATCGTGACGATGAGCTTCACGTCCGCTTCGGACACCAGCTCGACGTCGAGGACAAAGGTACCTGAGGGAAAGGGCGCCATCGACGCTCATCAGATGACACTCAGAGGGATGAAGGAGGCCATCAGAGGTCATCAGAGGTCATCAGAGTGCGCGTACCATCCTCCATATCATCCCAGGCCATCCGAGGCCATCACAGGTCATCAGAGGCCATCAGAGGTCATCAGAGGTCATCAGAGGTCATCAGAGTGCGCGTACCATCCTCCATATCATCCACCTCGATGATCGAGCTCTGCCCATCGGGCAATTTGCCTCCGGTGATGCTCGGCAGCAGCCTCGCCGTTACCGTCGCGGTGGACCGATCGCAACGGTTGCCTAATCGGTCCACCGTGCGCAGGACCACCTCGTAGCAGATGTCCTCGTACAAGGGACGTTTGGGCACCTCGACCACGCTCTTCCCGCCATCCGCCGAGCCGGTCACCACCCTGCACAGAAGCGCAGCCGATCACGTGGTCATCAGGAGGCACTCGCATAAGCAATCAGATTTCATCAGAGGTCATCAGAGGTCATCAGAGGCCATAGGGCGAGCATCAGAGGCCATCAGCCCTCAGAGGCAGTGCACTCACTTGAACGTCATCGGGGAGCCCTGGACTGATGAGGCGGGCAATCATGTGTGGAGGCACTCACTTGAACGTCATCGGGGAGCCCTGGACTGATGAGGCGGGCAATCATGTGTGGAGGCACTCACTTGAACGTCATCGGGGAGCGCTGGACTGATGAGGCGGGCAATCATGTGTGGAGGCACTCACTTGAACGTCATCGGGGAGCCCTGGACTGATGAGGCGGGCAATCATGTGTGGAGGCACTCACTTGAACGTCATCGGGGAGCCCTGGACTGGTGTGCCGTTGAGCAGCACGTCGAGCCAGTACATGCCCATGAGCAGCGTCTCGTACTTGGCCAGCAGCCCATCCGCAGTCTGCTTGACGTCGAGCACCTTCGAGATGCGATCTGGGCCGACGATCTCGACTGTGAGATTGCCATCATCGGGCGCCGGGTTGCCAAACTGGTCCTTCACCTGACGAAGGAGGTCATCGGAGGCCATCAGAGGCAATCAAGGGCCATCAAGCGCCATCAAGGGCAATCACCTGAGGCCGGATGTAGACCATCGATCCGCATGGGACGTCATCGGGCAGGTCGTCGTTCGGGTCGATGATCTGCGGCTTGTCGTGCGCGTCCTCCGCCCACTCGACACGCACGGTGCTGCTGTACGCATGCCACTTGCCCGAGGCGCCCATGACGGTGAACGGCGAGCCGGGGAGCTGGGTGCGCTGCCAGCGCTTGGTGTCCTCGATGCGCGTCTCGTACCTGATGATGAGGAGGGCAATCATGTGATGATGTGGGCAATCATGTGATGAGGTGGGCAATCTACGGCCACTGCGGCCGCACTCACCAGAGGTGCAGCTGCAGCTCGCCAGTCTTCGTGGGCAAGTAGGTCATCTCATAATGCTGCTGCTTCCGGTCCCACTTGCCCTTATACTGGTCCGACTTTCGCTTCTTCCGCCGCGCATTCTCACCTGTGGGGAGAGGGCGCCGTAGTGAGCACGTGCATGCACTTGCCCTCATGTTGGTCCGACTTGCGCCTCGTCCTCCGCGTATTCTCACGTGGCAGCCGTGCCAAGCCGAATCGGAGCTGCGCATGCAATCACGGATGCAATCACGGATGCAATCACGCATGCAATCACCTGCGGGGAGCAGTGCCAAGCCGAATCGGAGCGACTCGTTGAGTGGGATCGGGTTCCCGAACTGGTCGACGAGCTTGACGCAGATGGTGCACGGCTCGCCCGCCACGACGCGCTCGAGGCCGCTGCCGCTGATCGTCGTGAGCTCGAGGGCGGGCTCGGAGGGCAGCAGCTCGAGCAGGAAGGGAGATCCGATCACCTGAGCTCGAGGGCGGGAGATCCAATCACGTGAGCTCGAGCACGAAGGGAGATCCAATCACGTGAGCTCGAGCAGGAAGGGAGATCCGATCACCTGAGCTCGAGGGCGGGAGATCCAATCACGTGAGCTCGAGGGCGGGAGATCCAATCACGTGAGCTCGAGGGCGGGAGATCCAATCACGTGAGCTCGAGGGCGGGAGATCCAATCACGTGAGCTCGAGGGCGGGAGATCCAATCACGTGAGCTCGAGGGCGGGAGATCCAATCACGTGAGCTCGAGGGCGGGAGATCCAATCACGTGAGCTCGAGGGCGGGAGATCCGATCACGTGAGCTCGAGCCATGGCAATCAAGCGCAATCAAGACATAACCCAGACGCAATCAAGCGCAGCTCACCTGCTCATCTCCGATGAGCACCTGCACCTTGTGCTTTCCCGCCTTCTCCGAATGCCACGAGCATGTGTAAGTGCCGTTGCCGTTGTCGACCGTATCCGCCGAGACGGCGCCTGCGGTCCCCACAGCCATGCACTTGAGCTTCGCACCGCCCTCGACGCACCGATTGCCCATGAAGTCGTACGAGCGCAGACTCATCTCGAAGCCACCGTCGTCCTTCTTGCTGCCCACGTAACCGCGCTTCGGGATGCCCCTGGGCACCATCGTCGTGACCGCGGAGGCGGGGCCGGGCACGACCACCAAGTCGAAGGGGGAACCGGGCAGCGGGCTCTTCGTGTGACGAAGCCCGATGTGGAGCTTGTATCTGGCACGTACCATATATGGGAGGGACGAACCCAAGTTGAGTACGAGAGCAATCAAGGGCCATCAAGGGCCATAAGGGCAATCAAGGGTCATCAAGGGCCATCAAGGGCCATCAAGGGTCATCAAGGGCTATCAAGGGCCATAAGAGCAATCAAGGGCCATCAAGGGCCATCAAGGGCCATCAAGGGCCATCAAGGGCCATAAGGGTCATCAAGGGTCATCAAGGGCCATCAAGGGCCATCAAGGGCAATCAGTGGCAATCAAGGGTAATCAAGGGTCACGTACCGGCCGGCACGCCCGATCGAGTAGAAGAGTTTGTGCACGTCGATGCACTTGCCCTTAGCATGCAATCGGCCTGGCTCGAGCCCGCCGAAGGCGAAGCCGACCCCGAGCTCATCGGAGGTCACCTGATGAAGGAGGTCATCAGGGAGGTCATCAGGGAGGTCATCAGGGAAGCCGACCCCGAGCTCATCGGAGGTCACCTGATGAAGGAGGTCATCGGAGGCCACTCAGAGGCAACTCGGAGGCCATAGAAGGGCACTCAGAAAGCCATCAGAGAGCCATCAGAGGCGCACTCAGTGGGCAATTAGAGGCAATCAAGGGAGATCCTACCTCGGACCAGAAGCAATCAGAGGTAATCAAGGGAGATCCTACCTCGGACCAGAAGGCTCCGAGCTTCCAGCGGGAAGGCAGTTGCAATTAGAGGTAATCAAGGGAGATCCTACCTCGGACCAGAAGGCTCCGAGCTTCCAGCGGGAAGGCAGTTGCAATCAGAGGTAATCAAGGGAGATCCTACCTCGGACCAGAAGGCCCCGAGCTTCCAGCGGGAAGGCAGTTGCAATCAGAGGTAATCAAGGGAGATCCTACCTCGGACCAGAAGGCCCCGAGCTTCCAGCGGGAAGGCAGTTGCACTTTCGCCTGCTTGGCGCCGCCCGTATCATCGCCTCTCTTCTTGCCCTCCTGCCCCTGCCCCCAGCTCGCCATCGTCTTGTCCACAGCCTTTCGGCGCGCCCAGGCGACCATGTGTCGCTGGCGTGCGCCGGCATCGAGCTGGCGCTGTGGCGTGACAAGCAGCTTGCCATTCGTAGCGATCGTCACCCACCTGATGAGGGACGCAATTAAGAGGTCATCAGAGGTCATCCGAGGTCATCAGAGGTCATTCGTAGCGATCGTCACCCACCTGATGAGGGACGCAATTAAGAGGTCATCAGAGGTCATCAGAGGTCATCAGAGGCCATTCGTAGCGATCGTCACCCACCCGACAGGGGAAGAGCGATGAGGCGACTCCACCGGCGCAGCGAGCAAGTTGGCCGTCGAATAGGACGAGTGAAGAGAGCTCTGCCCCGGGCTGCCGCTACCGCCGCCGCCGCCGCCGCCGCCGCCATCGCCATCGCCGTCACCGCCACGCGGCGCGCCCAGCGGCGCGTCGGCGACGTGCGCCGGCGACGTGCCCGGTCCCCAGAGCGCCGTGCCGAGCGTGGCGGCGTACGCGAGGCGCCATCGATCTTCTTCGAATGGATCGGATGCCTCGTCGGCATCGAGGGCGATCAGGGCGCGCACGACCGGACCGTCGGCGCCATCTCCCGCAATCTCGGTCCGCTCTTCGAGCAGGTACACCGTCCGGCCAGCGCGCACCTGATGAGGGACGCAATTCAGAGTCATCAGAGGTCATCAGAGGTCATCAGAGGTCATCAGAGGTCATCAGAGCAGGTACACCGTCCGGCCAGCGCGCACCTGAGAACACACGCATCAAGAGGCAATCAAAAGGCAATCACAAGGCCATCAAGAGGTAATAACGAGGCATCACGATGCCATCACGAGGCCATCAAGAGGCCATCAAGAGGCCGTCAAGAGGCCATCAAGAGGCCATCACGATGCCATCAAGAGGCCATCACAATGCATGCGCGCACCTGTCCCACGCGCTCCGAGTCGGTGCCCACCCCCACTCGCACGACCAACGGCACCTTTACCTTGGCGGTGTGAACACCCTCATGGGCGGGGCGGGGGCTGTGAAGAGCCGAGCCGTAGGCCGCCCCGCCGCGCGCCGAACGAGGCGACGCCGGCTGACCGGTGCGCAGCCATCCAGGTAAGCCCAGCTCCTCCTCCGCCTCAGCCAGGTCGAGGCTGTCGACGGGCTCGGCGTACACGTCCACATCGGCCGCGTGCGCCGTGTTGCCCAGCACGTCTTTGAAGCGGATCTCCACGTGCCTGAGGAGTCGCGAGGCACTCAGCGAAACTCATCAGAGCCAATCAAAGGCACTCAGCGGAGCTCATCAGAGCTAATCAAAGAGGCCCGAAGCCCAACGTCATCAGAGCCAATCAATGAGGTCATCAGAGCCAATCAATGAGGTCATCAGAGCCAATCAATGAGGTCATCAGAGATCATCAAAGAGGCCCGAAGCCCAACGTACTGCTGCTCGCGCGACACGGCCCTGCGAAGGGCCTCTCCGGAGACCAAGCAATTGGGCGGGTGCGGCGTGCGCGTGGAGGCCTGGCAGCTGAACGGGCTGCCGGTGAGCGGCACGCCGCCCACCGAGATGTCGATGCTGTACTCGCCAGACGTGTCCGGGTTGAAGCTCACAGCGTACGAGCCGTCGCCATTGTCGCTCGTCTTTACCCGCACCACCTCGCCGCACCGGTGCACGTGCACCACGCACTCGTCACCGCCCGTTCCCTTGGGCCTGCCGGCCTCGTCGAGCGCGATGACCTTGAACTCATTCTTCTGGTGCGTGATGGCATGAGCAAGCTCGCCCTCGATCCGGCCGCTGCCGCCACCCAACAAGCTCTCGCTCGCCAAAGCTGCTGCTGCAGCAGCCGCCGCCGCCGCCGCCGCCGCTGCCACAGCCGCCGCCGCCGCCGCAGTCGCAGCCGCAGCTGCGCCCGCGCCCGCGCCCGCGCCCGCGCCAGCACGAGCACCAGTGGCTCCTGCTGCAGGCATTCCAAAAGAGCAAACACGTCCCTCAACTTTTTTCTCGAAGTTTGGAAAAATTCATGGAAAAATTCATGAACAGGCCCGGCGTCTGTTCAAAACACCGGGTGGAGCCGGACACACGAGACGAGGGAGCAGCAAGGGCGCGAGCCTGACGGCATCGCTGACGGCACTCCTCCGCGTACCGGGCGGCGCGGAGGTACCGGTACGCGGCTTCGGCGTCCGCGAGGGCTGATCACTCTCTTCCCGGGCATTAAAACACGAGATGCGCCGCTCGCGAAGCAGATCAAGACAGAAGGCCTTTCATGGCGTCGCCGCTCGGCGGATCGCAGGGCCAGGCGGCGTCTGTACCCACAGACAGTACCGGGCCAGTGTGTCTGTCTCGTGCGTCCCGGCTCCCCCCGGTGTTTTCGAGGTTGATCCCGCCGGTGGCGATCTCGCCAATTCTCCAAAAACTTGATAAAAAAGGATAAAACGAGCGCACTCACAGCGCACTCGGTATCCAGAGCGCTCTCGGTGAGCGCACTCGGTCTGCACCACCCTTTGGCCTGGCCCCCGAGCTGACGCGCATGATCATCGCGCGCTCCCATGCCCAGGGCAGTGATTGGCCCCAGCCCCGCAGCACCCGAGCCATCCATCCGCCAAGCAACTTCGCTGGGCACGCCCACACCAAGCTACTGCAAAGGGCGCGCAAGCGCGCGAGCCAACCCAGTGGCCGCACGCCTGCGATCGACGTCGCGCGACTCATCGCGCTCGTACCCGCCCGCCTGCCTTCCTACGCAGACAACATCATGAGACAACAAGACACCGAACCCGAGAGCCTCGAGATCAGCATGCTGCGCCTCCTGCTCGTCGCATTACAGCTCGACTTCGCCTTGCCAGCGGCGCTCGATGAACAGGAGGCCAACGCCATTCAGTTTGTGGTGCAATCCACGCTTCAATTCGAGGTGCGATCTCCGCCCGAGTCCCGCCGTCTTCTCCCAGCCGCCACGCGAGATCAACACACAACAGCCCCGCCACACACTCATCTCCACACGCACAACACCTGAGCGCACACATCACCATGCACGCGCCGCGGCACTAGAGCGCGGGCAAGACGATCCACCCCGCGATCAACTTCGTCACCAACCTCTTCGAGCCCAGGGACACCAACCCACCACCCGCAGGTGTGCCCGGCCCTGCTAGCAGCCACGCCTGCAGCGCGCGCAGCTTTCGGTCGGCCCTGCCGCTGCGCTGCGCCCGCGACTGGTGCACATGCTGCAGGTGCACATGCTGCAGGTGCACATGCGCACGCCCGCCGTCCGCTCCCGCGCCTGCCCCAACTACGTGCCCGCCGAGAGGCGCGCCGGCCTCCGCGCGACTCAACTTGCGCTCGCCATCAGCACGTGCGAACGCGCCGCCACGCCTGTTTTGCTGACGGTTTGCGCGTTGCTCGCCCGGTGCAGGCAGCCGCGGCTGCGAACGGTCGGGCACGACGGCCACCGCGCCCTCGACATCTCCGCCACGACCGGCAGGCGCGACGTCGACACCACGGTCACAAGATGATCCGGCCGCCGTCACGCCCGCGCTCTCCCGCATGGCCCAGGCGGCGCGAAGCCTGTACCTGTGAAGCCAGTGCCTGTGAGCCGGGCGCGCCGGTCGTCCTCGAGGCTGCGGCCCCGTCCGCGCACTGCTCGTCCCGCTCACCATCGAGTGCAGCGCCGTCGGCTCCGGCCTGATCATCCATGCCATGACCGCCACAACAAGCACCACCGTGGCATCGTCGAGGCATGATCCTCCTCATGCACTTGTCTTGTCGCCTCTGGCGGCGTCGCTGACGACGGAGATGGAGTTGGACTCGATCATGCTCGAGGCGGCGCCGGCGCTGTCGGCGCGGCGCGTCGGCACGATGCTGATCTCGTCCGCCGGCGCGACCCACTGCCACCGAGTCCAGCGCCCACTGCCACCGAGTCCAGCGCGTCCCCCTGGGCCCACGCGTGTAGCACTCACCCTACACTCACCCACGCGTGTAGCACTCACCCACGCGTGTAACACCACCTCAGCGAGAGCACTACTTCATATGATGGCTTGGGCTCTGCATCCCAGCGCCTCTGCTACACCTTCATCTACACCGCACACACCACACACACGTCACCGCCTGCCACACTCGCAACCCACTCCAGCTCCAACGCCCGTGCCCCAGCTAACACACGTTTTCGTGCCTGCGCGCAGCCATCGCAAGTACAAGTATCCTCATGGGTGGCATCCCCAAACGGCAGTCCCAGTTCGGTGCCCCCGATGTGCGCGTACGGCACCGACTGCTTCGACTGCAGCGTTCGCACCGCGTTGCCGCCCCCACCGCCCCCGCTTCCACATTCCCCTGCCATGGTCTGCATGAATAAATGCCTCATCGCCGGCGGCAGCTCGTGCACGGACGACGGCAGCGGCCCTGGCTCAGAGTTCGCAATGTGTGCCTACCTGCCGTCACCACGACCGCCGTCACCACGACCGCCGTCACCACGACCGCCGTCACCACGACCGCCGTCGCCGCCGTCGCCTCCGCCGCCGTCGCCTCAGCCGCCATCACGCCCGCCGCCATCGCCTCCGCCGCCGTCACCACCACCATCATCACCGCCTTCTCCATCGCCTTCACCGCATCTGCCATCGCCTCCACCGCCTTCATCGCCGCCGCCATCACCCCCGCCGCCCTCGCCTCCGGTGCCGTCACCACCGCCGCCGTCGCCGCCGCCGTCGTCACCGCCTTCACAACCACCGTCTCCACCACCCTCACCCTCTCCCCCCCCCCCCCCCCCCCCCCCAC
>Ga0210239_101123_pt1 | contig 21831 bp, 16 predicted proteins | sample ChrtobMetP5a_0mM_FD_155451 | JGI IMG/M metagenome (GOLD analysis project Ga0210239, IMG submission 155451) | Chrysochromulina tobin associated microbial communities from unialgal haptophyte culture, Seattle, Washington, United States - P5a_0mM | ecosystem: Host-associated > Algae > Haptophytes >... | reverse complement strand
CTGACGCAGGCAGGGCGACACGCGTCCGCCGCGCTCCCCCTTCCCCCCCCCCGCCCCCCTTGGGGGCCTCATCCCCCCTCGTCTCGCGCCGTACCGGCTGCTCCGCTGAGCGTGACCCGCGACACGCGAAGGGAAGGGACGCGCGCGCCGCTCCACAAAGTTCGCAAGGGGATGCGCCTCCGCGTCTTGCGAGCGCGGGGGTGCGTGAACGTTAACACGACACTGTTAGTACTCGGCCGCCAACTCGGAAGCTTCCTTGTGAATCGAGGAACTCGTTCTTCACGCGATGCTCATGCTCCTCCCCGGTTGCTTGCTGGCGGCGACAGCTGGCGAGGCGGCCGTGCGCACGCGAATGGACGGGCGTGCCTTCGTGCGCACGCACGTTGGCATGCTCGCCGGCGGCAGCAGCACGAGCGACCCATTGTGGGCTGCGGAAGAAGCACGGGGACTTGTCCTTTTCAACGAGGGCCGTCATAGTGAGGCAGTCGATAGGCTTGAGGCATCGATCGCAATGCGTGTGGAAGACGATCCGTCGTGCGTACCCACGCACGTCAATCTTGGGATCGTTTGGGAGTCGCTCGGCCTGCCCATTTCCGCGCTCGAGTGCTACAACAGGGCACTCTCTCTTGACCCTCAGAGCGCCGCAGCCTACGAGCACATGGGCGGCGCTCTCGACACGCACTTTGGCGAGCGAGCGATGGCGCTGGACGCATTACGTACGGCCGTGCAGCTCGCGCCACAGCGCGCCACCTCGTGGACTCGTCTCGGTACTGTGTTGCATGCGAGCGGCGTACTCGACGAGGCGACCGACGCCCTTGCCCGCGCTGCCGCACTCGAGCCGAGGGACGCGGCGATGCGCGCGAATTTGGCGGCGCTGCAGCGTGCGACGGGCCGATTTGAGGAGGCTGCGGCGAGCCTGCGCGAGGCCGCAGCGCACTCGTCCGAGCGAATGCTGGACAATGTTGTCAATGGCGCACTTGCGTACTATGCTGTAGATGGCGAGACGGGTGGCAGCGAGGGCGGCGGCGAGGGCGGCGGAGGCGGTGACGAGAAGGCGAGGCCCGCCTCCGCAGTCGTTGCGACCGTCCCCGCCGACGCCCTGCCCTCCACGCTGCCCGCGCCGTGGCGGTCATTGCTGCGCTCGGTGCATTCCACAGCCGTCGCCGATGTAGACGAGTGCGCATGGGTCATCCGAGAAGCAGAGGCACACGCCGCGTCGCTAGGTGGCTGGGACGGGCGCGGCCACCACGACTACCACCCGACGAATGACGTGGTCGTCGCCGCATGCGCGTCGTTGCGGGCATGGCTCCGGTCCAAGCTGCGCCACATCATCTGGCCAGCCATCTCGGAGCAGTTCGGCGTAACGGCTCGCGACCTCTGGCTGGAAGATGCTTTCGTCGTCAGGTACGAGGCGGCGGCGGGCGGGCAGCCTGGCCTGGAGAGCCATACGGACGATTCCGAGCTGTCGTTCAACATATTACTCTCGCCACCGGACGCGTTCACAGGCGGCGGCACACGCTTCGAGGCAGCGGCCAATGCCACCTGGGATGGACTCGTGCGCCCGGAACGCGGCCAGATGCTCTCGCACTACGGCCGGCTGCGACACGCGGGCCATCCCGTGCGCGAGGGGGTCAGGTACATTCTCGCGGGCTTCGTGCGCTGCCGGCCTCTCGCGCTGCAGTGGCGAGAGATCAGGGGCGGTGTGGACGACGTTGCCGAGCCCGAGAGCTCCACAGTCTCCACAGACGAGGATGCTGTGGCTCGGAGGTAGATAATGTTCGGAATTAAAAAGGGATCCCTGATTTTAAATCTCGTCAAAAAGTGAGGCCGAATTTCGACGTCAAGCGTTATTTTTGTGTTTTTTCCTAATAATGAAGCAAGTCTTTCCTCCGGCGGTCATCAAGCCACTGGTTGGCCGACGGAGGCCGCATCGGCGACATGTCTTCTGACGCAGCCCAGCCGGAACCTCTGCCACAAGAGAATGCGATCAGCAACACCCTCGCATATGGGAGGGTCAGCTTCGCGGATGGGAAGGTCAGCTTCGGCTTCAGCGCATTGGAACACCCGTGCTCGCCGCCGTTGTGTCCCGTGCGGGAGAACGGGGAGACTCCCAAGGCTCTTGATTGGGAGACTCACCAGTCTCGATCGGTGACGCCGGCAGCAGCGACGCCGGCAGGCTCGAAACGCTTGCACGAAGACAAGTCGGAGGACCAGGTGGACAAGATTCCCAGTCCGCAGCCCAAGAAGCGGCCACCACCGATGCCAGGGCCCGACTCGGATCATGTGCGTGCGCCACTCCGAACGCCCGCCACAGCTCTCACTACTCACAAGGCCATCCCTCTGACACTCGTTGCGCGTACCCCGCTCCGACGGCAGGTGATTGACGTCGAGAGTAGGTTGGCCGCCACCCAGCGTGCGGCCTTGCGAGCGGGTCGCAAGACTACTTTGACATGGAGGTACGACGACAACTCCGACGAGCTACTCGGACTCGTCTGCGACGGCCAGTGGTTTGGCCGCGAGGAACTCTTGGCGCTCAGCACACTCTGAGCCGAGGAGGGCCGCCAACGCGCGCGGCACCGCGCCACAACATGATCTCCGGTACTACATGGAGAGAGGCAGCCATCGGCCTGGCAGCTATCGTGTGATGGTCTCGAGTCTCGAGTCACGCGGGACCCCGCGGGGCATTGTATGGTTGTATGTAGTTCTCATCAGCGAATGCGCCGTTACATGCGGTAGTGCATACCAAAGAGGGTGTTGTGCGCGCGAGGCGGCCGTCCGGGTGCGTCGCCCCGCGCGCGCCGCGCCGGCGTCCGGTCCGGGCCCCGGCAAGTAACGGTCGGGTGAAAGTGACCGGGTCCGGAAATGGTAAAAGTGGCCCTCTTAATCGTCAATTTAGCGAGATCAGCTTCAAAACCCGAAAAAGTCTCGGACCAAACGGGAAACAACGCACGCGCCCACGCCACCAATGCACGCCACCGCCATCGGCCACCGCGTATGGCTATGCCGGCCGTATGGTCCAGTGTGGTGTGTGCCGGAGGGTCGCGCCCCGCTCGTACACAGTCTCACGTCACCTCTGGGCTGGGAGCCTGAGTGTGAGCCGGAGCCCCGGACGCGCACGCCATGCGGCCCACGGTCGCCACACACCTAACGGGGATGGTAAGGATGGTAAGTTGGTAACTTTAAACTTACTGCCAGGTTTTTACTGGAACGTGGTCGAGGCATGCTGGTAGGTGGTACGACTTTCGACTTATCTTAAATGTCATTGTTAAATGTACTAAGTATGGTAAATAAGGTCTAGTAAGGTAAGTATGGTAACTATGGTACCTTATAGGAAGCCCTTTTGGGGTTTCTTATGGTCCCAGAGACCTCCCTAGGTTCGCCGCGAGTCCACCCCTCTCACAGCCCGACTCTCGCCGAACGGCGGTCACCATCACGCTCGGCCTCAACGACGAGTTCCCACTTCAAGGATGCTCTCGAGCATCTTCTTGAAGACGCAGCATGGGGGCTTCCCCACGCTGCGGCCACGACAAATCACGAACAACAAGCGAATCTGCAGCCCTGCACGCCCTCCTTCCATGCTGCTCACATTCGCCGACGCTCATGCAATGCGCCCGTCAGGAATACAGCAGATTCCCTATGACGCGAACCGCTCCGCGGTTCACCCCAGCGACACCAGCGCAGCGGACGATCGAGCTCTGACAAGATGTGACATGACGACGTCTTCGCGCTAAAAAAAGAAAAACAAAATCCGCAAAAATCGTTGCAGGCTTTCAGTCTCTGATTTTTGATGAATTTCGCGGAATCCTGATTGACACCCCGAATCCATCGATTAAGTAACTGACACCCTGCAACCGATACCCGCAGGAACTTAACTAACCGTTAACTAACCCAATCTCGTCACCGCCCTCCCCCTCAGGGGGTGGACGCGGCCGGCTCCCCATAAGGGGTCGGTCACGACGAGGACCACCACGACGCAGTCGCCCCACGGCGCGACGCCCCCCCATCCGGGGGCGGGCCATGATCCCATGAAACACATTGGAAAATCCTCCCCGGGGTGGATGGTTTTTCCACAACCTCCCGAACTTCCCCTACGGAAAAGGGGGGTTCGATGTGTCGGGAGGGGGGGGGTAAGGGGTCACCGGGTGTCATCACACTGATGAACCCCGGACCGTATTGGCCGTTATACTTGTGGGGGCTTCACGTAGGGAGGGGCCAACGAACCGCCCCCTGCCAAGGGGGAGTTCCAGCCACCCGATGGTCGCCCGCCTCGTTAGGTACGGTCCGGTGAGACAAAAGAAAAACTTTTCTAACTATGGTACCTTATTAGTCGTTGCCTTGTGCATACTCCTTGCCTTAGTTGGCAGGGAAATCTTGGCATGGTCATTGCGGTGAGAACCACGCTGCTGGGCCGATCTGCCGATCCCGAAGTGCCGATCTGCCGATCTGCCGTGTGTGGAGCCCCCCAAAATCGGGCTACATGTACGCGTGCGGGCCATACATCGGGTGCTGCCGGATCCTGTACGCAAACTGCTTGACCAGGTTCGCGACCTCCTCTTGCTCTGCGGCACGCTTTCGAGCGGCGTGCGCCTCTGGATCCGCCGCCATGGCCATTGCTCCGCATGCTGGCATGCGCCGTGTATTGGTGGCAGGCCGACGACAAATTGGACATTGCGATGTGTCACACCTTTGGCAGAGCGCCAGGAAGCACTCGCGGCACAAGGCGTGCCCGCACTCGGGGGCCACCGGGTCGAAGAGGGTCTCCAAGCAGACTGGGCAGTCAAGCGCAGCAGAGTTCCCGCCCTCCGTGGCCTCCTCCTGCTGCGCGAGGATCTCCAATTCGGTGCGCAGCCGAGAGCGGACAAACCGGGGCGGCGTGCCGGGGAGCTCGGCAATGTGCCCACACCGAGAACCAAGCTGCTTGTTGTACTTCTTCACGATCTTGCGTATACCGTCCCGTGAGAGTCTCGCCCACGCATCGAGCTTCCGTGCTGCCTCAGTGCCCGGACGCCGCCGCAACCCGACGGTGGTGAGGAATGCGGTAGTGATTGGAGCAACCTTAGCCTGCACAGTTTGGCGTGCCGCGCACGACCATTTGGCATCGATGAGCTTGAGTTCCCGTCGGAGGAAGTTGAAAAAGACGACTTGGGCGGCCAGTCCGCAGAGTTGTAGGGCAGCAGCTTTCAACTGCTTTTTGGCCAGCTTATAAGGGAAGGCAGGCAGATCGAGTTCCAGCTTCCGGAACGCCTCCTCGCACAGCTTGCCAAATTTCATGGCCAAGGCGGGCAGTTGATTGCTGTTGTCAGGAGACTCAGATGGCCTCAAGACTATTGGATACGCGGTCAGTCGGTCGCGGCAAAAAGGGTCTTGGGTGCGGATGAAAGAACGGAAAACCGCCATTAACGTAACTTGATGAAAATGACACTCCAAGCCCCGCCGCTCCACTGACAGCATCGAGGAACAAGATCACATCACAACAGAGGACTGAGAACAACAGTGTGTCCGGTCGAGTGTCCTGTCGAGAGGATTGTGTTGGGGCCAGCCGTCGGCGTCGCCCGTCGGCGGTCCGAGCTCAGACCCCCAGACACGTGACTCGTGACACGTGAGACGGCAGTAATCACAGTGCACAACGAAGCTCACACACTCGTCTCGCAATAGCCAATACAAACCACAAATCACCGATGGGACGGTGTGAACACCGGAATACACTCAATACAGCTCTGTAAATCGCATGACGTACTCCGACGTCGACGGTCGGAGAGAGTCAGAGAGAGCCCATTCAACCTGCGTGCTCAAAACTTCTCCCCGCCGGGCGCGCCACGAGTCTTCTCCATATGGAGTCGGATGAGGAACAGAATCTTCCCTCTTGCGGCAGCACGTGGCATGCTGTGCTGTTGACGCCCGATGCCGGGCGGACCACAAGTCTTTTGTGTGCACGCGCCCCCACCCGTAAGCCCCAACCAGCACACGCTTGCAGCGTCCGAGCGCACGCCCACCCCCTCCCCCCTCCCGACTGCCTGCCGGCAGATGGCCGGTGAGTCCCACGGTGAGTCACACGGTGCGGCGCTCTGCTCGGCGATCGCCCCGGCCGGTTCCACGCACTGTTGTGGATCCACAACCCCCCCAAAGAGGGGAAGGGGGGAGGGGACGCTCTGTTGTGGATGCCGCGGCCAGTTGCCCCGCATGCCCCCCCCTCCCCCCTTCCCCTTCCCTCCCGCGTCAGCACCATCCTCCAGGCGGGGCAAGGTGTCCCAGTGGGCAGGGGGGGGGCAGGGGGCAAGGTGTCCCAGTGGGCAGACATCCGACGGGCCTCGAAGACATCTCCGCGCACTCACACGACCTTGCGCCCAATGTAGATGAAGTGGGCAGGGCATGGTGCGGCAAGGCCGGGGGTGCTGGCGGCGGCCGTGCTCTCATGGATGGGAATGAGTGCCTGATGCAGCTTGGCCTTCACGCCCCCGTGGTACGGCGCGGCCACCCGCTGGCCCGCCCGCCCTGTGCACACAGCCTTCCAAAAGGCGGTGGCTCCCTTCCCCGAGGGCGGCGCCAAGTCGGCGACGGCGAGGTAGCCTCCGGGCTTGAGGAGCGAGAGTGCGAGCTCAAGCCGAGATTCCCACTCGGCCTCGCTCACCAGCCCATGGACCAGCGTCACCAGGTCCGCCGAGGCGCGCGCCAGCCCCGCCGCGCGCGCCGTCTCGGGCGCACAGCTCTCGAGGCTGAGCTCACGCACCGCGGGCCCCTTTTTCAGCTGCAGCTGCTGCGAGCTCACCGTGTGGCGCAGCCCTGAGAGCGTGCCGGTGCCAGAGGTGGCCGCGCGCGTGCCGGGCAGGGTCACCAGCTCGACCTTGGCGTAGTGGCACACGCTCTCCGCGCGCTGGGCACGCAGCTCGTCGGCCAATCCTCCGCCGAGATCGATCCAGCTGCCGCCTCGCAGCCCCGGGAGCAGCTGGAAGAGCAATCGCTTGCCCGGGGGTGCGACCTCGCTCGCATCCCCGAAGAGAGCGCCCGCCACGCCGGTGAACGCGCCCACGAAGGCGTTCACCAGCGGCGCGACCAGCGCGCCCAGCAGCGGCAGCGCGCACACGAGCACGCCGAGGAGCGCCACGACGGCGGCGAGAGCGCCGGCGAGCGTCTGCAGGAGCGCGCCGAGGCGGGAGCCGAGGGTGGGTGGCAGGGGGGCGGGCACGGGCGGCGCCTCGCAGAGCACGAGGTTGGGCGGGATCGTCGCCAGGTGGCACGAGTTGTACATGCCCACGCGGTCGGGAGTCTCGGTCTCGGCCGCGTCGACGGCTTGCCGGTCGAAGGAGAGGAACTTGAGGGGCGGAGTGGAGCGAAGGTCGTACGCAAAGGAGCGCCAGAGGACCCGGCCGGTGGTGGGGTGGAGCTTGCGCGCGAAGACGGCCCACTCCTGCTGGATCTGCTCCGTCGTGAGCCAGTCCATGTGGTCGAGCAGCACCATCGCCGTGAAGTAGCCGTCGGGGAAGGCGGCCGCGGCCTCGTGTAGAAAGCACGTCTTGACCTCGACACGGGTGGCGGCGGCCTTGAGCTTCTCAAAGTACTCGGGCTGCAGGTAGCGCGGGCAGCACGTGCGCGAGTACTTGCCGTACAGGTACCCGTAGTAGAAGTAGTTGTCGCTCGCGATGTGCGTTTGCTTGAAGACCCGATCGATGAAGAGCCCGATGATCGAGCGCGGGTCCCCTCCTTCTGCGCGTGAGCTCGCCTCGAGGCGCAGCTGAGAGGCGGGCACGCCGGCAAAGGGGCAGAAGACGGGCAGCAGCCAGTCGAAGGCCGCGATGAGCCGCTCCACTTTTCGCTCGTGCGTCTTCATCACCGCGCGCTGCTCCTCGAGCGTCGCGCAAGTGAGCAGCGAGTGAAGGAGCGGCTGCAGCCCAAAGAGCCACGCGAGCCATACGAGGGCGCGCGCGAGGCCGCCCGAGGCGCCAGAGTACTGGACGCTGTCAAAGAAGCTGGCGTGCGTGTCCCAGAAGGCCGCCGCCGACGGCGAGAGCAGCGGGCGCAGCCGCGGCTCGTACACGGCGTCGAACAACTTGCGGTTCGAGTGCGCAAAGAGCTGGAAGAACTGCTCGTGCGTGAGCGCGCGCGCGCCGGCGAGCTTGAGCTCGAGCAGCGCGTTCTGCGCCACGTTCAGGTCGACCGACACGATGTGCTTCGCGCCGTCGAGCAGCCGGTCGAGCACGTTGCAGCCGCCCGTTGTCAGCATGAGCATAGTGTCCTCCGGGCCGATCTGGAGCACCTTGCCGTCGATGCGCGGATCCTCCCAAGCGACGTTGTAGATGATGCAGTTGCGCAGGATGTAGTCCATCGTGCGGTCGATGGACTTGTCCACGAGCTTGGAGAGCAGGCCCATGGTTCTTCCTGGCCAAAGACGCACAGAAATTCGGTCGGTGGATGCGAGGCGGGGAATCCACTTTTGGTCTCAACGTTGTCAAAAACAACTCAAGACAACTCATGGACACGTAATCCAGGGAGCGTCAGTGATCATTTGACGGATCGCCATCCTACGTGGGGTCAGGGGAGGGGAAAAAGAGAGGCGTCGGCTGCGCCTGCGGTCTGGCGTCGTGTGCAAGGTCGTGTGGATGGAGCACGCGTCAAAATCTCAAAATGAAAATCTCTGACACAAATCACAATGCTCTGATATATATATACAGTAGATTGTAGGTTCTTCGACGTTGACAAAACTACGAGACTCATCTACACTTCGTACGAACCGGCTAGGGCTACCGTACATTCGGCCCCGCTGACTAAGAACCAGAGTCATGAGTCAACGTGACGCTATAGGGCGAGGTCGAGATTCGCTCTCTCTCTCTCTCTCTTGCTAAGTCGCTCTACTGCTGCCGCCTCGCTTCGCGCTTGGCGCGCCCAGCCTCCCACGCCTGCGAGAGCGAGACCTTGCCCTCCTCGTCGGCCTCGGCGTACATCTTGCTGAGCAGCTCCTGCGTCGACTTGCCCTTGTTCTCCTGCAGATCTTGCTCCTTTTTCCTCGCCTTGAGCCGCGCCGAGTCGTCGAGAGAGCCCCACTCCTCGCCCTCGGCCTCCTTGCGCAGCTTGAGCAGCAGCATCGAGTCGGCCTTGCGCGTCCAGCTGCTGTTGGCCGGGTCGACGCGGCTGTGCAGGCTGTGCACCGTGAGCCGCGCATTCGGCGCAAGCGGGCTGACCGCGGGCAGCCCGAGCACCTCAAAGATGAGGCCGCGGCCGCCCTGCACGTCGAGCCGGATCCGCTCATCGGGCACGCCCTCGATGCCGGGGAGCGTTATGTACACCTTGACGAACTTGGCGCTCTGGTCGAAGGCATACTTAGCGATCGGCTTGTAAGATGGCCCGCTGGGCGCTGGCGCTGGTTCTCGCGCCAGCGGCTTCGGTACCGGCGGCGCACCTTCGGGCTGCTGCTGTTTCCGCCTGAGGCCCTCGAGCAGCGCGCGCGAAGTTGGTCGGTGTGCATGCGGCAGCAGCCGCTCGATGTCCGCGAGCACCAGTGAGTCCGGCATTCCCAGGATCCGCCCTCCGTTCTCATTCATTCATGTTAATACACACAACACGTAAGCAGCACAGCTGTGAAGACAATACAATACAATTGAGGCCAGGCCTCGCATGAGACACATGCAGACAGAGAGCTGAGAAACAGCCTATAAGGAGAAGATCGGCGAGACCCATGTATGAACTCGGGAGGGAGCGCGCCCGCCGACGTGGGCGGTGAACCCCCAGTTGGGCGAGCCAAGGGGCAACGAGTATGTACGTCGCGGCCCCCTGAAGAGACGCATGCTCCGTCCGTCCTCGCGCATGCCAACGACCCGGCATAGAGCCGGATTCGAGACAGGGAACCACTCGAGCTCTCCCCTCCCAGGGGCAATCACCCCGGGAGCTCCGCATGTGCCTCCAAAGATACCAGAGAAGGCCGCCAGACAGCCAGCCAGAAAAGAGAAAAGAAAATGAGCGCTCGTCACGCAGAGCCTCGGCGTCTCGGTCCAAAACCACGCCTCTGCGGGTGGAAAAAAAGTAGACCGGGACGTATGTGCAGGTCGTGGGGCCCCAAAAACCTTCGGCGGCAAAGCGAGATCAGGACGGGATCGCTTGCCTTGACGGCCCGAGTGAGATCAGGACGGGATCACCCGGATCGTGAACACGTGGATCACCAGAATGGATCCAAGCACCCCGAAGAAGGATCAGGCGTGCTCTTCATTTCCATGCCCAGTCCACGTCGCCCACTGCCGTGCCTTGGGTAAAAAAAGGGGCCCTCGCTGCGGCAGAAGAGGGCAAAGTGGTCAGTTGGAGCACGGAGCTCCACCTGTGTAGGGACAGGTGGGGCACGAAGCCCCACATGCCTCGTCGCACTAAGCAACCTGGTGCCTGCCCAACCCCCCGGGCCAGGTGTTCGCGTTCAAAGAGTTCCGCACCTGAGTCAGCAGGCTGGTAAGGGCATTCACAACACTCCAACACGTGTAGGACTCCGTTCTCATTCACGCCCCCTCCAGGCCGGGCCGACTTCCGAAGGAAAAAGATGAGTGGCCATCTCATCGACCACAAAGTCAAGTCAAGCAAGCTTATCCTGCGTGCCCTACCATAGATTTCGAGTTTTCACAGCTCAAGACACATTAGCTCAGGAGCTAAGCAGCACAATTGTGTGATAGCTCACATAGGCGACCGAGTGTTGATAGTGTTAACAGCCAATTCACCCGTCGCGGCCTAGCCCCTCTCCCCCTGATCCCTGGCCAACTTTAGGGTGAACGGGCAGAGCCTGTTCTAGTTCCCACAATGATCAAATGATGTGTACATGTGTTCTACTATGTGTATGTCTCGTGTTGGACCAGTCGTTACGAAAGGGGGCAGGGATGTGTCCTTCGTGTAGGCTCGGGGCCGGCTCAGCGCATGGGGAACGCTCCCTGCGACGCGGCAGGAGTGCGCAAATTTGATTGAAGGATTTGATTGTCGAATGCATGCAGATTGCAGAATCTCGGCAGCTCTCACATCACGTGACATGTCTCACAATCTTGTTTTAGATCCTCGGTATCGCGGTTTGCGTTCGGTCGTCGACGTTGATCTACTCGGGACGGCGGCGACTCGGCTCCTGCCTTTCGCGGCGACCGTTGCGCGAGGCTCTCATGGCATTGGACTGCACTCGCTCATCACTCGCCTGCCACGGCTCATCAGGTCACGCCGTGCTGAGATCGACACCTTCGCAGCGATGCTGGTCGGCGACGCTCGCCGCACTCCACCGCTGTGCCACCAGCAAGCTCACCGTCGCGTCGGATGTGATTGAGGTGATTGAGGCTACAAAGACGCGGACGAACGCGTCCCTCGCGTGTGCGCTCGGCATGCTCGGATACACATTAGTGGACAAGAATGCTTCCAGCTGGTCTTTTCGGCGAGATCACTACCAGCGCGCGGGCTTGCAGCCGTCGGCGCACGCACAGGCGGGCTCACAGAACTGCTCGGCCTCGACCGACGGATCCTTCGTCCTGAACGACAATGTGACGGCATGGCCTGCTCCACACCACTACCTCGACATCGGCCTGGCGAATTCGATGGTCCTCGTGGTGCGTAACACCACACTCCTCGACATTGGTGCCGGGTCTGGTCAGTACGGTGCCTACTACTTCGAGTACAACAAGTCTCTTCAGCATGCTCATCAGCTGCGTGTGAATGTGAATCATACCATGGGCGAGCGCATCAGTGTAGCAACTCCGCGCTACCGAGGCGTTGATGGCATGCAAGATGTCGAGTCGTACACGAGCCGCTTCGGCCCACCCGGTGCGCTCGTCCAATACGCGAACATATGCGATTCTTCGATCGACCTCGGCGTAGACGAGTGGACTATGTCCTTTGAAGTCGGTGAGCACCTTCCGGACTCGTGTCTCGCCGATTATATCTGGCTCCTCGACCGCACGAATCGACAGGGTGTGCTACTCGCGTGGTCCGCGCACACAAGTGGGCATTGCCACGTGAACCCGCGGCCGAGCAGCGCACTCATCTGCTACTTTGCTCTGCTTGGGTATCAGCTCGATCGCGACGCGACCGTGCACGGACGGCGTCGCGCGCGCTTGAACTGGCTCAGGCATGACTATCTGGTGCTGAGAAGGCAGAAGGGCGAGAGTGAGGGCGCACCAGCTTAGCACCAGCTGTACGACCCGAGTGACCTTAGAGTGACCTTGGTGCTTGGTCCCTGGATGCGTGTCTCTGATCTTCGGAGTTGCTTCGGTTCCGAATGATGATTAATCGGATGTCAGTGTGGGCGCGCCGCCGTTCTCCTGCTGTCTCCCGAAACCTGCTGTTTAGTGTTTTCGTCCACGGTGTTACTGTTCTGTATACCATATAATCTGAAATCTCGAGGCGCTCGAGGTTGTGATTAGCCCGCCCGCGAGGCTGTTTTATAGTGGCGATGTAATGGACAATACTACGCACGGGTGCATGCCGCCCCGGCTGCGTACAAAGTCGTAGTTAAGTCGTAGTATGCGCCACGATGACTTGTACTTTATATATGTGTCAGTAGCGTGACAGAGAATGGCGTTTTTGGCGACCCAACGGAGTCGAGGGGCTGACTTGTGAGGACATCATCGCCAACCATTTCCGAAACCTTATTTGGACTAATCCGGATATAAGAAGATCTAACTCCGTAATTAGGGCCGAACCACAGTGCCGACGCGTCGCCCTCGAGAACCAGATGCAGAGATGGACGACGTACCTGGAGGAGGTGACGGTGGCTTAGCGGCAGCGCCGGTCGCCGTGGAGGCAGCCGCTGCCGTGGCGGCTCTGACGATGACGATGCTTGCGACGACGGACGTCCCGATGGGCTCCAGCGGAGCTGGCCTCAATGTCGACTTGTTTGAGTTGGATGCATCAGCGGCCTTGTTTGCCAACATGGGCATCTGCGTGTTTGAATCCGTCCTATCCACGGCTCTGATCGATGACTGCCGAAGGGTGTTCGAGAAGACTTCTGCGCGCGTAGATGCGGCGCTTGCCTCACGAGGCATTGGCGATGGCGGCCGCTACTTTGGGCATGAGGTGAATTTCAATGAAGTGTGCCAGAGGGGTCGCGAGCGACTCGATGTGCGCACCGGCATGCACGACGACTCCCTCGGCGACGCGCTGCTGCACGGCGAGAGCGCGCCTTGGATGCCCTTTGTGCGCCGCGTCTTGGGCGAGGCCGCTCATGAGTGCTTCCGCGGGGTCATGGACAGCCGGCCCGGCTCCGTGGTTCAAGAGTGGCATTCGGATGGGCATGAGTGGGACGAGGCGCTCGAGGGAGGCGAGCTGCCCACCGAGGCTCGCCGGCTCACGCTCTTCATCCCACTCGTCGATCTGGGCAATCCGAGATGCGGGGCCACCCAGTACTTCCCCGGCTCTCATCTCGTCGCCGTCGACCACGCTGCCAACCCGGCGTGGTGTATGCCAACACCAAATCGAGGCAGTATCATAGCGTTCGATTACCGGACCGTCCACCGCGGTGGAGCCAACACGCGGCTGCCGGGCGAGGCAACACGCCCGATGATGCACATCGTATACGCACGTACGGGGTATGACGCCAAGTACGAGGTGCCCACAAATCGGCCCCTCTTTGTCGGAGTCGGATCGAGCGAGATGCCACTGGAACTGCTACGCTCCACCCGGCTGACTGTACGTTGCTCTGCCGATCTGCGCCTCGTGCTCACCAAGGGTACCGAAGGGAAGGTGGTGCTCCTTCCCGCCGATCCGTCCTCAGAGACGGAACCCTACACCATCGCAGAGCGCTCGGTGCACGAAACGAGTATGGACGTGAGCAGCTGGATACAGCGTGCTATGACGCACCTCGTGCACGAGATTCCGTTCGAACGGCTGCCCGCGGAGGCCAAGCAGGAAGCCCTCGAGCAAGTCGCTCGCCTCAAAGCCTGCCTTGCCCTGGAAGACCCCTTCGTCGTGCGCCTCGACGATCCCACTGCCGAGTCGTGGGTACACTTGCCGCCGTGATGGTTCAGGATGGGTTCAGGGTTACTTGCAACTTTTCGGTGCGTGTGCCGTGTGTCGTGTGGCTGTGGCGTGAAGGCGGTCGGGTGTAGTTATGGGTACGTGACGCGGGGTGTGGAGTTAGTACCATGCGACGCGACCGAAGAGTGGCAGCGTCTCGTGGTCGTGCGTGATTGTTCTGATCTATCTTCATCAAGACGTCTCGATCACTTCGCATCTTCGGCACTCCCCGCCCCGTCCTCCGAACCCCCCGGTCCGCCTCGAGGTCCGCCCGCGCCCGATCCGCCGCGTCCGTCGGCGAGCGTCCGGTCGTCGGTCACCCGTCCCTCGCGCGTTTGCCATGCTCATGCGTCTCTGTCGACCCACCCCGGCCCGATCCGTCGCGACCCGCGAGCTTCGGCCAACCGTTGTTCTGCCTCCAGCCTCGCTCCACGTAGGCTCGTTCACGCTACAGCTGTACACGCACCGACACCGCGACAGGCGACACACACGAACACGCTCTCCGAAAAGGCATGCGACGCGCATTGGTCGGAGATCACATCGAGACCACACCGCGTCCTATTCACACCGCGTCCTATTCACAGTGGGCGCCGCCCCCGGACGCCTTCAGCCCTGAGCCTCACGATTTCTCCAAATTGGCCGGCTTGAGAAGTACGGACTCGCCTGTCAGCTCGAGCTTGATCGTAAAGCGTGCCTTCTTCGCATCGTACGCCGTGGCCTCCCCCCATGTGCCATTGAGCTCAGGGCGTCCCTGCAGCCCGTAGATGCGCAGGCGCTTGCCCACTTTGGACATGTAGACCGCCACGTCTTCGACAAACTCGCCACGATCGGGCAGCTTGTCGACCGCCGGCGGCGGATAGCACACCGTGACCGAGCACGCGGGCAGCACGCCTGCCGTCGTGGTGAAGGTGGTCGAGAGCTTGTGCAGCGCCCACGAAGGCGCAGTCGCGCCGCGGCTGAGCTCGTGCTTGTGCTGCTCGCAAAAGGCGATCACCGCGGGGATCGCACGGACCATCCACTCGAGGTCGTTCTTAGGCGGGCGCGTCGTGCTGAAGGTCTTTGGACGGGTGCCATTGCTGTCTGGGTAGACTGGCACTGGGTAGAAGCCGTCGACCGCGAGTTCGAAGCCGTGGGTCTCCGCCGCCTCCGCGTCAGCGAATGGCACCTCGTCCTCGCGTAGATAGAGCAGCGCCGCGATCTGGGCGTATCTCCATCCCCTCGGCGCACGGTCGCTTGTGCCCTCGTACTCTTCGATGGCAAAGCCGCCATTCAGCTTGCCTTGGTGGCCCATGGGGGAACCAAGGCGCCAGCTGCACCCTTGGACGAGCACGCCAAGCTTTTGGTTACAGTACGCCCAAGGTGCTGCGCGGTAGAGCTCGGCTGCGCGCGCATGCACCTGATGAGGGAGGCAAGAAGAGGTCATCAGAGGTCATCAGAGGTCATCAGAGGTCATCAGAGGTCATCAGAGGTCATCAGAGGCGATAGAGCTCAGCAGCGTGCATGCACCTCGGCAACGAGCTCGACGCCGGCGAGGTCGAGGAGCGGCGTCGCGCGCCACTGGAAGTCGGACGTCGCCAACCCGCATGTGACGTGGTCCTCGATGACCTTGCCGATGAACTCGTCCCAGTCGTCCTGAACGAGCACGGCATACCTGATGAAGGGGTCATCCGAGGTCATCAGTGATAATCAGAGGTCATCATGGGTCATCAGAGATCATCAGAAGGTCATCAGAGGTCAGTCGCCTTGAGCAAGCACGGCATACTCGCAGCAGTTGCCCACAGCGTGGACCCCGAGATGGCGCTGGAGCCAAGGGCCAAAGTGGTCGCCGCTGCCGGGCACGGAGCTGTCGATGAGGAGCATGTTGGGCAATCTCTTGAGACCGGCAAGGGCCTCGAGCAGCAATCCAAGCACTTCGAGACCCGTCGGGCTCCGCGCCCAGGACCTGTCGCACATCACACAGTGCACGTGTCGTAGTGAGAAGAGTGCACTGACGCAGTGGAGAGTGCGAGGGCACGGTGCGAGCCGCGGCCCGGCACCTCTTCATCATGCGCTTCAGGTCGACAGACCCGTGCGCGTCGTTATCGAAGATGTGGAGCACATAGGGGCGATATGTCTCGCCGAACTTGATGCGTCCTCCTGTCGCCTTCACCTCCGCTGTGTCCGCCTTCAGCCACAAGCGCACGCGCTCGATGCGGATGAACATGCGGCTCGTGCGCGACACTCCACTGCCGCGAAGCACGTCCACGTAGCGCTGCATGCTTGGCGGTGTCGTGGCGAGGGCACCAGGGACTACGTACGCGAGGGCGAGCGACGGTGACGGTATCGCCGCGGCCCAGCGGCCAAATGCCTTGCCGAACCAGCGCAGGAAGAGGTAAGCAGTCGCCTCCGCCTCCTCCGCATCCAGACGATTCGCAAGCTCCTCGACAGCCACAGTGCACTTGCGATCCTCGAGCGTGTTGTACCAGTGGTCTTGCATGCTCATGAGCACGCCGATGGGGCCGCCCTTCGGCGATGGTGCGACCACCGCATGCAGCGTGCGCTTGAACGTCTCGACGGCATCTTGGGCGCCAAGGAGCACGCGCTCGAGCATGTCGAGCAGGAGTCCATCGGGCGCCACCATGTCGGCCGTCTCCGTTCCATCGGCCCGCATGGCGAAGTTCTGGTCCCAGTTTCCTCTATTCATACGCACCGACTCGAAGAACGCGAGGCGTCCGAGAAAGCCACACTCTGACCAGACCGCGACGAGGCGCCTGTGCTCCACCAGAATAGCGTCAAGGTCGTTGAAACTGGCGCCGATCTCGCCGTACAGTGCGTCGATGGGGGACGGCTGGCAGAGGATTGTGCACACGCGCTGCTCATTGAGGGCGGTCCAGGCGTCCATGTGTCGCTCCATGCACTTGACGCGCTGCACATCATCTACGGCGTGCTGAGCGATCTCGTCCGTGTGCTGATCGATCGCGGTCTGGTCGAGCAGCGCCGTGGCTACAACTGTAGTGCTGAACGCATCGTAGCGCTCCTCCACCATCGCGCACGTCGCGAGCGGCGAAGAAAGCGCCATCATAGGTCTTGGGATCCGAACCACCGCGGTCCAAAAAAGTCGCGCATGCAATCGGGAACGCGCTCTCTGGCGGCCCTCTAACTGGCCCTCTCGCCACCGCCCGCCGCCCGCCGCCCGCGCGCCCTATAATCCGCCGTTAACAAGTCGAAAATGTGATGTACACTGTGAGCAGGAGACCCGCCCGAGCTTACAGCTTTGGCGACAACCGCGATAGGTGAGCACCTATAAGTCCAAGTGCGGGGCTTCTCGCCCCGCCTCGCGGTAAACTTGCTTCACAAGCAGCCTGGTGAGCGAAACAACCCAAGATCAGCGATCCGCGCTCCGCGCGCGTCGCTCGGACCGGACGCCCCCGCCCTCTGCCGCTCCCGCGCCGTACTTCTACCCGCAAAAACAAACTCGCGCCCGAGGCGGACCTTTTCCGGCGCAACGGTGCGTGCGGCACACATGGCGCGGCCCATTATCGGCAGCCTTCCGTTGTACGGTATATCGTGTATATCCAACGTATCCTAGCTACGTGGACTGTCGTGTTTAAGTAGCAAATGAAACTATGTATCCACTTTCATCCTCTAACTTCCTGGTCCACTAAGCACTATCCTTAAGCACTATCCTGGGGTAACCTACTCAGAGGTACGAGCGGATGTTACTCCGCTCCGCATCTCGCCCATCTCCACTTCGCCCGCGCCGGGGTCATCGGCGAGGGCGGCTTCGCCGGCGCCGGCGGCAGTGGCGGCAGCGGTGTTCCACCGCTGGAGGCGCGCGGTGGAGGAATCCCCTCTCGGGCTGGCGAGCGTCGTGGCGGGCGATCCCTGGGGCACGATCTGCGCGCCACTCTCGGAGTTCCCTCGAGCCAGCACAAGGATCGGTGGCAACGGGCTCATACCCTCGCCGGTAACGGCCAGGACTCTGGCAGCGATCAGCTCCTCTACCACGGCCTCACCAGGGCTTTGGGGCCTTACAGCAGCGTCGGCCTCTGGCGGCTGCGCTGTCGGCTGCGCAGTGGATCCGGAGGTGGGGTCGGCGCGCGACGATCGGTTTGAGCCGAAGCCTGTGGACGAGTGCCTCCTTGGGAGATGGGAGGAGCGTTGCAGCTCGCTGCCCTCGTAGGCGTCGTCCTGAGCGTCCGTGGGGTGGCTCTGCCACAGAGGCGGACTCGACAGAGGGCTCTTGTGACGGCAGCTGTCGAGAGGCCGGGGACTGCGGGGGCTGCGGGGGCTGTTTGGGCTGTTTGAGCTGTCGACGTACGACGACGATGAGACCGATGCTGAGGAGAGAGAGATGTGCATGGCTAGTGACGAACCGGCGGCGGCGGCGGCGACTGGGGGCTGGGGGCGGTGCAGCTCCAGAGAGCAGAGATCCATCGCGGGTGGACGGGTGCTCGCCGCAGAGCGCCCACCCGAGCGCGCAAACAGCACACGGGCGAGCATGCGATGGAAGAAGCCCTGGCCCACCCCATCGGCCGCCCCATCCGGTGTGCCGTCTCGGGCGCCTCCGTGCAACGACAGGAGCGCGGTGCGCACCTTCGCTTGGAAGAGCGTCGCCTTTTGGAGCTCGGCGGCGTTGCGCATCTCGGTGCACACATTCATGTGGTACTCTGCCTCCATCTTGCTGAACTCGAGCAGCGCCTGCGACAGCGCCTTGCGACGTTCGCTCGGTAGCGGCGAGTAGATCGCGATCGCTTGGAGGCCAAGGGCGCGCTCCCTCGGCATCTCGAGCGCGCGCGCCTCGCTCACCACCTTATGCAGCATCTGGGTCGCCTGTGGGGAATAGCCCGCGCCGCTGCCCGTGTCGTCCGAATGCATGCCAGTCAGCACCGCGCGGCACAGCCCGGCCGCGGGCCTGCTCGTCACGTTGATGAGTGCAAACTTTTCGAGGCGCCGGACAGCCTTCTCGGCCCATGCGTGGAGCAACCTCGCGTCGTCGACGAGGGCAGGCCAGTCAAGCTCGGCATCGACCCTCGAGTCGTCGTCGCCGAATTCTCCATGGGCGACGGTCGATGACGGGCTGCCGAAGACGCTGCTGCCGCGCGAGCTGGGGCCTGGACGCGAGCTGCGCCGCAGGAAGGAGAAGCGCTCACCAAAGCGCTCATCAGTCGAGTTGCGTAGACCAGTGCCGCCGTGGCCGTCCGAGGACGATCGTGTCGTCGAGCGCCGCTGCGATGGAGTGCCGTTGTGGCAGCTGGCGGTGGGGACGGAGTGCGCGTCACCCCCCCCGCCACTGAGGCTGCTTCTTCTCGCCTCGTCGTAGCGCCCGCTGCCTGTGTGGGAATCCGTGAGCCGCTGGGCATCCACCGCTTGCACGCGTGAAGGCCGACGTGGCAGCCTGAGGGCAGGCTGCTTGCTCGTCCGCCCACGACGGCGCGCCTGCCCGCGCCGTTGGAGAACCTTGGCGCGTTCGCGGGGCGTGACGCGCAACAGGCATGCCTGGAGGAGCAGCAGCAGCACCCACGTGGCCGCAAACATCTGGCGTGCCTCGAGCGCCTTGTGTCGGATCCGAGTGCCTTGGGATCGGTACGCGGAGGCGAGGGCGAGATCGGGGCGCCCGAGCCGCAGCTTGGTGAGGGCCGTGAGCCCCCATGCGTTCGAATCTGGCAGGAGCTCATCTGCGAGCTCGAGATCTCCGCGGTCGAGCGCGAGCTGCGCGAGCCCGATCTCGCACCATCTCCGAACCTGGAGATCGCCGCGCTCGAGCGAAGACTCGTGCACTCGCTCGAGCTGGTCTGCGGCCACGTCGAGATCGCCGCGCGCCATGTGAATGAAGGCGATGTGCAGCATGCACTCATCCCACAGGCGCACGGCGTGCAGCGTGAGGAGCAGCTCGGCGGCCTTGGTCAGCGTTTCAAGGGCTCGCTCCCACTTGCCCGCCGCGGCCACCACGAGCCCCTCGCTCATCAAGCCCCACGCGAGATCCGATTTGGAACGCTCGACGAGGGCTGTCGTGCCGAAGGCCTCGTGGGCGAGTCGATTGTAGAAGCGCGAATAGTGCGCGTCCAGCCGCCAGCATTCGTCCTCGCCCGAGGTTGAGTGCGACGTGTGGATGAGAGAGAGAGTTGCGAAGCATCGCGCGAGGGTGGGGGTGAGGAAGGGCGTGTCGCTCGCGAGCAACGCGCCACGAAGGGCGCAGTAGAGCGAGGCGCGTGTGTCCGTCGCGCCAAGCTCCTCGAGGGCGACCGCGAGCTGCTCGTACGTCGCCGCCACGCGATGCCAGTAGCGCTTGCGCGGCGTGAGGAAGCTAGTGAGGATCTGGTCCTCGATGAGAGGCGAGCACGTGACCACGTCGATCGCCTCCTGCAGCGCCTCGGACGGCGGAGCGGCGGAGGCGACGCCGAAGCGGCGGCCGAGCCGGCGACGTAGGTATAGGTACAGCCCCATCTGGAAGCACTTCCAGGAGAGGTGGAGCTTCGAGTACTTGGCGAGGTCGCGATCTTCGGCGGCGGCCACCTGTAGGCTGAGGGAGAGGCGGACCGCGCCCTCGTGTACCTGATGAGGGAGGTCATCAGAGGTCATCGGAGGTCATCGGAGGTCATCAGGCTGAGGGAGAGGCGGACCGCGCCCTCGTGTACCTCCCCTGTCGCGATGCAGCACAGCGCGGACTGCTGCAGCACGTGCCCGTGCACGCGCTCGAGCATCTCCAGCGAGACGTAGCCCCCGTGCACGTCCGCCTGCCGACTCTCGCCCCCCGATGGGTCTCGGCTCATCTCGGCCTTTTTGCGCGTGACGATCCGTATGGCCTCTTCGAAATGTTTGAGCGCCGCCTCGGGCGAATTGTCTGCGAGCGCGGCCTGCGCGGCCATCGAGAGGTACTGGAGCGCGGGCTTCACTTCGCCCGACTGGGTGTAGTGATGGGCGAGCTGCGCGAGGTGGGAGCCGATGCCAGAAGTCCCGCGGCTCTGGACCCCCACGCGGCGCGCGGAGCGGTTACGGAAGAGCGCCCGGATCTCGATCGCGGCCTTGCGGTGCAGGTCGCGCCGCTGCTGCTGCGGCAGCATCTTGTAGATCACCTGGAGCGGTTGGGGGGGCGAGGCGGGGCAAAGGTGTGGAGGTGAGCGTGGGGGTTAGGGGGAGGCGAGGCGGGGATAAGGTGTGGATGTGTGCCTGGGGGGGTTGGGAGAGGCGAGGCGGGGGAAAGGTGTGGAGGTGAGCGTGGGGGGGGTGGGGAGGCGAGGCGGGGAAAGGTGGAGGTGAGCCTCAGACACAACAAGAGATCTTCTCCATCGTAAGCCACCGTGACGAGGCGTCAGATAGTAATGGCGTTGCGTACATCAAAGGCAAGGCGGGAAAAGAGGTGGGGGAAGAGGTGGGGGGATGGGGTCGAGGAGGGGAAGGGATGGGGGGCTGGGGTCGAGGGTTTGTTGGTCGGAACTCTCGAGAGGTGGCGCTCACCTCCTGGACATCATCAGAGGTCATCAGGGAGGTCATCAGATGTCATCAGCGAGGAGAGGTGGCGCTCACCTCCTGTACGAGCGTCGACGCAAACCGGTAGGTGCGCTTCAAGCTTGTTGTTCGATGCAAAAGTTCGGCGCCATTGGCAGGCGCCATCATGGGCGCCAAGCCCGGCTGCGCGTCGGCCGTAATGATCTCGAGTTCGACTAGCTGATCGAGCAGCCGCACCGCCTCCGCGCGCAGCAGCGTCGTCGGGTGGATCGCGATCACCTGCATGCAATGAGGGAGGCCATCAGCATGCAATCCGAGGCAATCGTCGTCGGGTGGATCGCGATCACCTGCATGCAATGAGGGAGGCCATCAGCATGCAATCCGAGGCAATCGTCGTCGGGTGGATCGCGATCACCTGCATGCAATGAGGGAGGCCATCAGCATGCAATC
>Ga0210239_101111_pt1 | contig 22000 bp, 16 predicted proteins | sample ChrtobMetP5a_0mM_FD_155451 | JGI IMG/M metagenome (GOLD analysis project Ga0210239, IMG submission 155451) | Chrysochromulina tobin associated microbial communities from unialgal haptophyte culture, Seattle, Washington, United States - P5a_0mM | ecosystem: Host-associated > Algae > Haptophytes >... | reverse complement strand
GAGGAGGAGGAGGAGGAGGAGGAGGAGGGCGATGGCTCTGAGGAGGAGGAGGAGGAGGAGGGCGCTCGCGACGGCGCCTCCGAGGCCGTTGCCCGTGACTCGAACCCCAAAAGTGAGTTGACGAACCCCAAAAGGGACTTGGGGCGCGCCGGATCGATGTTTGGGAGCGTCGTCCCGAGCGCTGAGCAGCGCCTCTCGAATGACGCCCGGGACGACGCCCCTTTAGCCGCTCGGGACGACGCTCGCGTGCCCCTCGAGCGCCGCCCGTCCTTCAGCAGCGCCCGGGACGACGCCCTCGGGCGCCGTCCGTCCTTCAGCAGCGCCCGGGACGACGCCCCTTTAGCCGCCCGGGACGACGCCCTCGGGCGCCGTCCGTCCTTCAGCAGCGCCCGGGACGACGCCCCTTTAGCCGCCCGGGACGACGCCCTCGGGCGCCGTCCGTCGGTATTGAGTCGCTGCAGCAGCGATCGACTGGACGTGCCCAACGCTTCCGCCACCTCTGCCGGCACTACTAGCGCCGCCCCGGGCACCTCCTTCTCCGGCGATGCCAGCGCCAGCGCCGCCCCAGCCCCCTGGCTCGCTTGGCTCTCGATTTCGTCAAGTGCGCCCGAGCTCGCGCCCGCCCAACACGGCGCCGTCGAGCAAGACCCTCTGAAGGGGAAAGCGCCCGAGACGGCGCTCGCGACGAAGCCCCAAACTAGGCAGGTGGCGCTCGATACGGCGCTCGGGTCGCCAGCGCGCGCGCCACCCGACGCGCCGTCTCGAGCGCCACCGGACGGTGCGAAGCTGTCGGCGATGGCGCGCCGTAGCTTCGTGGTCGACGGCCCTCTCCTGTTGAGCGCTCGATGTCATCTGGTGCGTGATTGCACGTGATTGCACTTGAGTGCACTTGAGTGCACTTGATTGCACTTGATTGCACTCGATTGCACTTGATTGCACTCGAGTGCACTTGATTGCACTTGATTGCACTGTATGGCTAACTACATCGCACGCCCCGCCGTGCTACAGGTGCGTGGTCTGAGCCGCCAGTCGGGGTTGCTGCTGCTCTCACCTCAATGGATCTTATTTGAGCCCGAGGCGGAGGAGCTGCCTAATAAGGAAGAGGAACTCGCGCCATCTGGCTTCACCTCGTGGGCACGTGATGGCGAGCCAGATGCATCCGAGGTGGGACTGATTGCCACTGATTGCCACTGATTGCCTCCCTAATGAGCCAGATGCATCCGAGGTGCGACTGATTGCCACCGATTGCCACTGATTGCCTCCCTAATGAGCCAGATGCATCCGAGGTGCGACGCCCACGACGACGCCCATATGTGTGTGGAAGGTCTGATGACTTCCGATGACCTCTGATGACCTCGGATGACCTCCGATGATCTCGGATGACCTCTGATGACGTCTGACTGCCTCCGTCCTCAGGTACCACGTCCACGCGCGTGGAAGGTCGAGGCGCTGCGAGAGGTACGACCCCGACGCTACCTCCTCCGATGACCTCTGATGACGTCTGATGACGTCTGATGACGTCTGATTGCCTCCGTCATCAGGTACTCCCCCGCCGCTACCTCCTCCGCCGGATTGCCCTCGAGTTCTTCTTCGGCGGGGGGGCGGCCTACTTCTTCACGTTCACAGATCGCGAGACGCGCCGTCGTGTGCACCAGCGGCTCGTCGCCCTCCGCCCGCCCTCCCTCTCGGCGGCTTCCCACAACGTCCACTTCGTTCGCGATGCGCTCGAGACGCGTCACCAGCAGTTGCTCGACGACTGGCAGTGCTGGCGCATCACCAACTTCGACTACCTCATGCGGCTCAACACGCTCGCCGGCCGCTCATTCAACGATCTCACGCAGTACCCAGTCGTCCCGTGGGTCATCAAGGACTATGCGAGCTCGAATCTCGATCTGACGAACCCAGCCTCCTTTCGAGATCTGACGAAGCCCATCGGCGCGCAGGAGCCCGCCCAGGCCGCGCGCTTCGCCGAGCGGTACGCGGAGGGCCGCGGAGGGCCTCGAGTGCCGCGGAGTGCCGCGGAGTGCCGCGGAGTGCCTCTGAGTGCCTCTGAGTGTCGTGCTCGCCTGCCGCTGATTGCCACTGATTGCCACTGATTGCCACTGATTGCCACTGATTGCCGCTGATCGCCACTGATTGCCTCCGCTGATCGCAGGTACGACTCCTCCGAGGACGCGGTGCTAATGACTTCCAATGGCCTCCCTCTGATGACGTCTGATTGCCTCCCTCATCAGGTACCACTCCTCCGAGGACGCGGGCATGGGCTCGAAGCCATTCCACTACGGCTCGCACTACTCCTCCTCGGGCATCGTGCTGCACTACCTGCTGCGCCTCGAGCCGTTCACGACGGAGCACATCAAGCTGCAGGTGAGTGTCGTTGATTGCCTCTTGATGGCCCCCGGTGGCCCCCGGTGGCCTTTGATGGCCTCTCTGACGGAGCTCATTAAGTTGCATAGGGGGCGCTTCGACGTGGCCACTGATTGCCACTGATGGCCACTGATTGCCACTGATTGCCACTGATTGCCACTGATTGCCACTGCTCTCAGGGGGGGCGCTTCGACGTGGCCGACCGTCTCTTCCATTCCATCGGAGACACGTGGCGCACATGCCTGACCAACATGTCCGACGTCAAGGAGCTCATCCCCGAGTTCTTCACCAACCCCGAGTTTCTACGGAACGCGAATGCGCTGCCGCTCGGCACCATGCAAAAGGGGCACAAGCTCGGCGACGTCGAGCTACCGCCGTGGGCCTCCTCCCCAGAGGACTTTATCCGAAAGCACCGCGCAGCCCTCGAGTCCGATTTCGTCTCGCAGCACCTGCACCACTGGATCGACCTCATCTTTGGGTACTGATTGCTACTGATTGCCTCCCTAATGAGCCAGATGCATCCGAGCACCACTGGATCGACCTCATCTTTGGGTACAAGCAGGCCACTGATTGCCACTGATTGCCACTGATCGACCTCATCTTTGGGTACAAGCAGCCCGGCGCGGCGCCCGTCGAGGCTCAACGTCTTCTATGACCTCTGATGACGTCTGATTGCCTCCGTCATCAGGTACAAGCAGCGCGGCGCGGCCGCCGTCGAGGCTCTCAACGTCTTCTATTACCTCACGTACGAGGGTGCTGTCGACCTTGATAAGCTCGACTCGACGACGCGCGCCGCCTTTGAGTCGCAGGTGTTCGTTGATGGCCACTGATGAGCTGCCTTGCATGCAAGTGCTCACCGCAGCGCTCGTACATGCCGCCGTTGGGTCTCAGATCCTCTTCTTTTGACACCCCCCCTGCCTTGCATGCAAGTGCTCACCGCAGCGCTCCCCCCTGCCGCATTTGGTCTCAGATCCTCTTCTTCGGACAGACCCCCGCGCAGCTGCTCACGCGACCGCACCCAAAGCGCCGACCGCGCTCAGCGGGCGCTGTCCTGCACGGGCCACGTCAGATGTTCGAGCGCCCCGAGGCTGTGCGCTCGCACGGACCGTTTTGGGTGGGCGCGGCGCCTGCGGGGGGCTCGGGGTGGACGCGGCGAGGGGGGTTTGCAATCGGGGGGGGCGCTGCTGACCCCAGCGCTGCACCCGACCCGATTGAGTTTATCGCCGCTGGTCCACTTGAGGATAGATTGCTCACGATCTCGCGCGCGGGCAAGCTGCACATCCATCGATGGTTCCCGCTCAAGCCCAACGGCTCTGGCCGCCCGTTCACATTCACGCTCTCTTCCACGCCTCAGCTCACGCTGCCCGAGGCATCGGAAGCCGCGCGTCTGAATGCGAGCGCTCTTCTCAATGCGAGCGCTCTTCTGAATGCGCGCACTCTTCTGAATGCGAGCACTCTTCTGAATGCGAGCACTCTTGGCCCGGGCGGCGCTCGCTGCGACGGGGCGGCGGCGGCGGGCGGTGGCGCGGGCGGCCTAGCGGGTGCGGCCGGCGTGGCCGAGGCCGCCTCAGCGGCGGTGCCGCCGCTCGTGGTGGATGTTCCCGCAGATCCGGCCTGTGGTTCGTCAGGTTCGTCAACGGCCGTGGGTTCGTCAGGTTCGTCAGGTTCGTCCGTCGTGGGCCCCTCGTACGCCGTCTCCGCCGACGGTCGATGGCTGCTCTCGGGCGGCCATTGGGATGGCTCGCTCCGATGCACGAGCCTCTTGCCGGGCGTCGATGTGAGCGTGCATGCGCAGCAGCATGCAGGGGTGATCACGTGCCTCTCAGTCGGCGCTGATGGGCACACAGTCGTGACGGGCTCAGCGGACTGCACGCTCGTCGTGTGGAACCTGTACCGCACGCCCGGCGGCGGCGCCTCGGGCGGCAGCGCCGTACCGAGCGCCTCGCCCTGTCCTGTGCACGTGCTCTCTGCCCATGCGAGCCCCGTGCTCTGCGCCGCACTGTCCACTCAATTGGACGTCGTCCTCTCGGGAGCGACCGTTACCGTGCCTCTCTCCCCCGGTAACGGTAACCGTTACCGTTACCGTGCGACCGTCACCATGCCTCCCTCCCCCGCCGAGGCAGCGAGCGATGGTGGTGGTGGTGGTGGTGGTCGTCGCGCGAGTAGCGGGAGCCGTTACAAGCGAGGCGTCGGCGCCGACAGCGACGGTGGCGGCGGCGGTGCCGCGCGCGAGTTGTGCGCCATGTGGTGCGCCGATGACCTCTGATGACCGCTGATGGCCTCTGATGGCCTCTGATAGCCTCTGATTGCCTCCCTCATCAGGTGCGCGTCGCGTGGCACGTTTGTGCGCTGGCTGCCGCTCGAGGGAACAGCCCCACGCGCCCTCGCCATCTCGCATACAGGCTCGGGGATCCTCGTCGCCACCGACCTCTGTGGGGATTCTCGTCGCCGGCCTGTGGGGAATCTCGTCGCCACCGACCAGCCGACCGCGGCGGCAGCCCAACACGACGCCCATCGCTCGGGTGCCTCGCCCGCGCTCGACACGACGCCCCCGCAGCAGCAGCTCGACACGACGCCCCCGCAGCAGCAGCTCGAGCTCTTTTCGCTCAACGGCCGGCCGATGTGCCGTGTGCCGCTGCGTGCGCCGCTGGGCCACTTGCTGTGCACACGCGACGGCGAGATGGTGGTGGCGAGCGAGGGCGCGTTGGTCACCGTGCGCCGCCTGCACGACCTGCAGCTGCTTCATTGCTATCCGGAGGCGGCCAGCGCCGTCCCGGTGCCGCCCCGCGTGTGCGCGCTCTCGCTGTGCGCCGAGAACCACCACACGTTCGTCGGCACCGAGGATGGCGGGCTGTGCATCCTCGCCAACCCGATAGTCAACATCCAAGTGCTCGAGGCGATCGCCGGGGAGCTCCTCAACCTCTGATGACCTCTGAACGTAAAGTAAGCACGCGGAGTCTCCCGCGCGCGAAGCGAAGAATTTTGTCCGGTGAGCGCCGGTGTGACGGATCAAGAACCTCTTTCTACTTTCAGTCTTCAACCTGTCCCGGATGTTGGACCAGGACTATCGTCTATCCCGTCCGGACTCCTCTCGGACCGGACGCGACTGACCCTCTCGTGGTCTCGACGGACGCGGGTCGCGGCTAGACAAGCGGGCAGCTGCGCAGCGTCCAGCGAACCAGCGTCGTGCGTCGAGCGTGCCGCCGGAAGCCGGGGCGTCCCGGGTTGCCAATACATCATGTAAACAAGTAACTCACGACCACAAAGTAACTCACAACCACACGTGCCACTCACGGCCGACACTCCAGCCACGACGACGCTCTCGAGAGCCCTTCGCCCCAGCACGCATCCGCACGCACACACCTCTCACAGCCCACAGCCTGCCACTGCCACCTCAGCCTGCCGCCATGACAAGGTACGCCGAGGCGGGCCGCGCGCTCACGCAAAGCTCTCCTCCTCCTGCGGGTTGTTCTTGAAGAGGTACTCGGCGATGTAGTCCACGGGGTCCTCGGGCTTCACCTTGCACACCTCGATGAGCCCCTCGGTGAGCGTCGGGATGACGTTGGCCATCAAGTAGTTGCGCAGCGGGATGGAGCGCACCTCGAGCAGCTCGCTCTCCTGCTGCTTCACCTCGGCCGCCCGGGTCGACTCGTGCTCCTCGCGCCGCTTGCGCTCCGCAGCGTCGGCCCGCGCCTGCGCAGCCTTCTGCTCGTCCGCATGGCGCTTCGCTTCGGCCGCCTCGGCCTCCTCGAGCGCCTTCTTCGCCGCGATCTCCTCCTCCGTCGGCCCGTAGTTACGCGGCTGCCCAAGGTAGACGCGTGCCTTCGAGAGCAGCGCGTCCGCGGCCGTGGTCGCCTTCACCTGGAGCGGCCCGAGCACTTCGACGCCCTTGAGCGCCGGCAGCGCGAGCACAGAGCTCGGCGAGTCTTCCGCGTTGGTCGCGGCATACTCGGCGAGCATGGCACCGAGCTGCTCCTCGGTCATCGCGGGCGTGCTGAGCGCGAGCTGCTTCTCCTTGATGACCGCCTCGTCCGCCTCGAGCGTGATCACAAACTCGGGCGCCGCGGCAGCCAGGGGGGGCGGCGGCGCCCCCTCCTCGGGAGGCGGAGGCGGCTCCTCCCCCTCAGCCCCCGCCGGCTTGGTCGGGAAGATGAGGGCGGCCTGCGCTAGGTTCTTCGGGAAGCCCTGCAGGACGTAGCCCTGGTTGCGGCAGGTCGTCGTGGTCAGCGCCGCGGTGAGCACCTTGCCCATGAGCTCGTCGGACACGTTGCCGCCCGCCGCAGCCACCTCGGCGGCCAGCGCATCGCCCTTGCCAGCCGCCTCGGCGACCGCCGCCGACGCGTGCACATACGGAAGCTTGTACTCGGCGACGAGCGCGGCCGCGAGCTCAGACTTGGCGAGCTCGTCGTTCCCGTGCACGAGCAGGCGCAGCGGCTGCAGCCCGCGCGACGATCGGAACTCCTCGACCACCTTGGGCATGTGCGCGAGCATCCCCTCTTTCGAGTGCCACTCGATGCCCAGGTCGTTGATCGCCGCCGCCGCCAGCTTGAGCCCGGGCGTATCGCCGATGGGCGCACCCACCTGAAAGAACTCGTAGTCGGGCATGAGCAGCAGGCTGTCGCGCGCGGGCGGCGCGAGCACCTCGCCTGTGCCCAGCTCCTTGCTCAGCGCGCTCACCACACCGGCGAGAGTCTGCGGCGCCTCCGGGCTGTCCACGGCGATGAGGTACGGCAGCGAGTCGCTCTCGAGGAGCTTGAGCACCACACTGCACAGGTCGGTCACGTGGATCGTCGGCAGCACGTTCGAGCCGTCGCTCATGCTCAGCAGGGGCAGCGCGGCGTTGCTCCACGCCGTCTTGAACAGCGTGTGGAACACGTCCTCCTCCTCTCCGTATGTGAGGCCCGCGGCGACCACGTGCGCGCGCAGCCCCTCACGCTTCGATTTGGTGACGAGCTTCTCGAGGGAAACAAGCTCCTTGTAGTTGCCGTGCGGGCGGCGCGTCTTGTAGTCCGACTCCGTGAGCGGCCTCTCGGGCTCGTCCGCATTCGGCGACGTGCGCGCCCACGCCATGATGCTCGAGACGCCCACGAGCACCTTCGGAGTCTCGAGCTGCCCCGCCTGCGAAATGGCGGCGAGGATGGCCTCCGACATCTCCATGTCACCGAGGCAGTCGAGCACGGTGATCTCCGACTCGAGGAACGCAGCCACGAGCGACGCCGGCTTCGTATCTACCACCCGAGACACGGCGAGCGGCTTTGGCGCAGAGGCGTTCAAGGTGCCGAGAACCTCAAAGCCGGCGGCCGCGAAGCGTTTGCTCAGGTTGCGACCGACGAAGCCCGAGCAATTGGCCACGAAGACCTTCTTCGGCGGAATGTAAGGCTCGACCTCCTCGTCAGCCATCGTGTCAACGGTAAACAATGTGTCTCAACGGCGGGCCATCAATTGTCGTTTTTCCTCTGTCTTGTCGGATATCATCGAGAATTGATGGCTGAATTGATGGCTAAGAAACACTCATACACATTGTCGACGTCATCGAGGAGCAGCCAGAGAAGGCGTGCTCACTGATGCTCATGAGGCCGATGGGTAGGGTGATCGACGTCAGCGACGTGTCCCCACGGCCTCTCTCTTCCTCTTTGCGGCCTCTCTCTTTCCCCTCTCTTCGGCCGCTTCCCAAGCCAGGGCCAGTGCATCAAGCTCGGGCCCGAGCTCGAGCTCCACAGCTCTGCCCAGCCGGCAGGTGGCGCCGAGCATCGCGAGCATATTTGTGGGCTCAAGGACAAGCTCGGATATGCTGGAGCTGGCCGAGGGCATCCCCAGGGGTGCTGGTGGCGACGGTTGAGACCATGGCAATGGCGGTGGTGGCGGTGGTGGCGATGGTGGCGACGGTGGCGACGGTGGAGGTGAAGGTGCTGGGGGTACAGGGGGTGATATCTGGCGAATCACCCGGTAGAGGAGATCACCGGGTAAATGGAAGAGGAGGCACTCAGGTTGTGATTGGTTCAGCGCAGACCTTGTCTCCCTTGCTGCCGACGACGGCTCCGGCTCTGGCTCCACCACCCTCTCACCCTCCTCCTCATCATCCGTCATCGGCATCATATCCGCCGCCTCGTCGTCTGCCGCCTCGTCGTCCACCGCCCTTTCGGCCGCGGCCGCCTTGACGGCCGCCGCTTTGTCGACCTCTGTCTTGTCGGATGCTGCCCTTTCGGACGCTGCCTTCTCGGCCGCCGCCCATTCGGCGGCCGCCTTCCCGGCCGCCGCCTTCCCGGCTGCTGCCGCCCATTCGGCGGCCGCCTTCCCGGCCGCTGCCCTTTCGGCCGCCGCCTCCTTGTCGGCCGCCTCCTTGTCGGCCGCCGCCTTGTCGGCCTCTGTCTTGTCCGATGCTGCCCTTTCGGCCGCCGCCTTCTCGGCCGCTGCCCATTCGTCGGCCGCCGCCTTCTCGGCCGCTGCCCATTCGGCCGCCGCCCTCTCGGCCGCCGCCCATTCGGCCGCCGCCTTCTCGGCCGCTGTCTTCTCGGTCGCTGACAAGGCGGCGGCCTTGTCGGCCTCTGTCTTGCCGGATGCTGCCCTTTCGGCCGCCGCCTTGTCGGCCGCCGCCCATTCGGCGGCCGCCTTCCCGGCCGCCGCCTTCCCGGCTGCTGCCGCCCATTCGGCGGCCGCCTTCCCGGCCGCTGCCCTTTCGGCCGCCGCCTCCTTGTCGGCCGCCTCCTTGTCGGCCGCCGCCTTGTCGGCCTCTGTCTTGTCCGATGCTGCCCTTTCGGCCGCCGCCTTCTCGGCCGCTGCCCATTCGTCGGCCGCCGCCTTCTCGGCCGCTGCCCATTCGGCCGCCGCCCTCTCGGCCGCCGCCCATTCGGCCGCCGCCTTCTCGGCCGCTGTCTTCTCGGTCGCTGACAAGGCGGCGGCCTTGTCGGCCTCTGTCTTGCCGGATGCTGCCCTTTCGGCCGCCGCCTTGTCGGCCGCCGCTTTGTCGGCCGCTGCCCATTCGGCCGCTGCCCTCTCGGCCGCCGACCATTCGGCCGCCGCCTTCTCGGCCGCTGCCTTCTCGGTCGCTGCCCTTTTGGCCGCCTCCTTGTCGGCCGCCGCCTTGTCAGCCGCTGCCCTCTCCATCCCAGCCCCCTCAGAGCCCAGTTGACGAAGCTGGGCGCGCGCCCACCCAGCGGGTGGCTTCGTCATGATGCTCGGGATCGCGCACGCTAGCTGCAGCGCCTGTTCGAGATTGGTAGGAGGATGGCTCGCGTCTCCGCCATGGTGGAGCGTGGGCGCTTGCTGGAACTCGCGCCCTTGCATTTCGAGCCGCCGAAGCACGTCGAGGTTCTGCAGAATGTACGCGAGCTTGGCAGTGACGCTCGTGCAGTCCGCCTGCCACAAACGGTGGTATTCTTGCACTGCGTGCATCAGCTCCCGGCGGCGCAGGTGGCACTGTCGGAACCACATCTGGTCGCCGGCGCACTGGGCCTGGTACGTCTCTTGCTGTAGCTGCAGCTGTTGCCACTCGTAGAAGATTGTCGCCGACTGCATCTGCCCATGCAGCAGCTGCTCGTGCATCGTCAGGTGACGAAGTTCAGCCAGACTAACGAGATCACGATCACGTCAAAGCTCGGTACCAGCCTCTATCCCGGATGGGAGGGAGCCGAGCTGCGCGCCGTGCTGGTGCGCAAGGCTGCGGGCGTCGCGGCGAAGGACGACAAGGAAGACGAGGAAGACGACGCTTGAACCTCCAATCGCGTTCGTTTGGCCGCCGCCCCCCCTGCTGCCGCGCCGCCCGGACCGGACGAGCGAGCAGAAGTGCATGAGTGCCCCCGGGTGGGAGAGCACAGTGATGAGAGCAGCGATGAAGAGAGTACTGAGATACAGTGTTAACATTCACACACACGCATGGCTGGCCGAGCTCAAGTGTTAACATTCACACATGGTCGCATGAGGTCGCAACCGTCTCCATTGGGAGGGCGCTCAACACAACGCTCCCGATTTTACTTTGGTACCCTGTGTAGGGCGCTACGTAACTCCTTTCACGCAGCGGCGGCGTCCACGGAGAATGACGAGCGCAGCAGCCGCAGTGCGGTGCCTGCGCGCTTCCACTGGTCAGGGCTGGCGTCGACTCGCACCACGTGGAGCTGGCCAGCGCGCACGCCGCAGGAGAGCAGGATGACCTTGTTTGGGAGGCACGCCGTCGCCATCTCCGTGTCGCACTTGCTGGGCGACAGCGCAAGGTCGAAGTCGTAGAACGTGACGCCGTTGCTCTTGCGCACCGCAGCCGCGACGAGGTCGGCGCGCACCAGCTCGGGCTCGAGCTCGAGCGTGCGGACGAGGTCGATCTGCTCGGGGCGGCCGAGCGCTGCCGTCTCGGGCCGGTCCGTCACGATCGTGCGCATCACGACGCCGGTCGCAGCGCTGCCGAGCGTCGGGTCCTCGTACGAGCCATCCTCACGCAGCTTCCAGGCGGCGAGGATCTGCAGTGAAGCAGCGCCCTGACGCAACGTGCGGAACTGCGTCTCGCCCGAGTAGTCATCTAGCAGCTTGCCGTCGCCGTCAAACTTGAGGATCTGCGAGGCGACATCCGCATGCGCAGGCAGCGGCGGCGCTGCGACCGAGAGCAAGCCCGCCGCGGAAGCGGCGCGAACGCCGCAGGCGGCGGCCGCACGCACGAGCACGCCTCGGCGGTCGCAACTTGTGCCATGGGGCGCCTCAGCGACGAGGAGCGCTAGGAAGGGAGCAAGCAAGGCGAACATTCTCGATGTGCCAAACTTTCTCGACTTTCCTGTGCAAATCCCCGACGAACGCGAGTTGGTACAGAAAGCTTATCACACCCCGTCGTTACGAATCAGGGCTCTCTTCACACAACCCCGTGGGCGTCGCCATGGACTCTTTCCTCGCCGCGGCCGCCGCGCGGCAGCCACCTGCAGCGGTGGACGTGGATTCCCTTTCGATCAGTGAATTGAAAGAGCTCATTTCGAAGGCGCGCATGAGCTTTGCCGACTGCATCGACAAGGCAGAGCTCCGATCGCGAGCACGAGAAGCGGCGGCTGCACTGGCACAGGCACCACCATCCCAACCACCAAGCACTGTGTCCTACACGCAGGACGACTGCCTCGAGCTGCTCGAGTGCGCGCGGTATGGGGAGGACGATGATATCGAGACGTTGCGCGCTCTACTGCACCAGGGTGTGCCCGTCGACTTTGCAGACGACGGCGGCAACACGGCGTTGCACAAGGCGAGCGCAAACGGCCACGTGGCGATCGTCAAGCTGCTCGCCGCTGCCGGCGCCGCGCACAAACCAAACGCCTCGGGCAACTATCCATTGCACTGGGCCGTCCAACAAGGACAGTACGAAGCCACGAAGGCGCTGCTCGAGGCCTATCAGGATATCGACGTCCTGGCCCAGAACGGTTTCGGCCGTTCGGTGTCCTCCGAGGCGTTCGCCAAGAATGACGCGCGCCTGGTGGAGCTCGTGCTGCAACACCCATCGGCCGAGAAGCTCGAGCCGGCTGGCGACGGCGCGGACGGCGACGAGGACGGCGACGGCGACGGCGACGGCGGCATGGCCGACGTGGAGGCAGAGGAGACGCATGCATTCGAGTTCGTGCGCGGCAGTCCGTCCGTCCACTTGCGCGAGCTCGCGCACCTCGGATCTGACGAAGCCTCGCGCGTGCTCGGCGCGTCTCCCGACGAAGACAAGACGGGGTTGCAGCTCTGGGCGGCCTCGATCGTCCTCTCGCACTGGCTGCTCGAGATGCGCGAGAAGCTTCGAGGGCGCGAGGTGCTCGAGCTCGGGGCTGGTTGCGGCCTATGCGGCATCGTGGCCGCGAAGCTGTGCGCCACTGGCCCGGTGCTCCTCACCGACCTCGCACCGCCGACGATCGCCAACATGGAGCACAACCTCGCCATCAACAGCCTGCCACCGACCGCAGCGCGCGCTGCTTCACTCGACTGGCGGGAGCCAAAGACTTGGCCTCCCGCACACTCCGTCGTCATCGGCGCCGACCTGGCGTATGCACGCGAGGCAGTGCCCGACTTGCTGCGCGTCGTGCGCGCGCTCGTCGCACCGGGCGGCTCCTTTCTCTACGTGGCGCCCGATTGTCGCGAAGGCGAGCCCGACTTTTTGCAAGGACTCACCGCAGCTGGCTTCGAGTGCCAGGCATCAGCCATGCCCGCCGACTACCTGCGATGCGTGCTGCCCGAGCGCTCCGACGAAGACTTCGAGATCCTCTTCGCGGAGCTGCGCGAGCGCACGTACTCTCTGTGCGCTGATTGCATGCTGATTGCATAATGATGGCATACTGATGGCATACTGATGGCATACTGATGGCATACTGATTGCGAGCGCACGTACTCTCTGTGCGCGCGCCGCCGCCCGTCGAACGCACGCACCGCCAGTGCCGCCTTGGGATGCTCAGCACGACGCGCAGCGCACCTTGGGACCTTGGGTGGGCCTCTGCTCTGACCACGTGCGTGCCCGCCACTGTTGCCTCTCAGCTATTGCTTCACCTCTCCTCTGAGCGCCGCGGCCGAGGGCACTGTCCCGCTCTCTCAAGTGACGGCGCAAGTGCACGCCATGGATCTGTCGTGACAGACGGGTGCGACTCGAGCCGGCAGCCGCCGCCACGGGGGCCGTCCGCGAGAGACTGCTGCACAGCGGGGGCCGTCCGCGAGAGACTGCTTCACAGCGGGGGCCGTCCGCGAGAGACTGCTTCACAGCGGGGGCCGTCCGCGAGAGACTGCTTCACAGCGGGGGCCGTCCGCGAGAGACTGCTTCACACCGACCAACAGCAACATACACAGCGGATACTCGATAGCGGATTGGTGCACACGGCGTCAGTTGTCACGTACCCGCACGTGAGACGGGTCGCGGCATGCTGGGGGATGACCTGGGCGGCGAGATCGATGTGCGATGGCCGATGCTGGGTATCGTCGTGGATGGACCGGCCGGGCGCCGGGCCCGAACCGCGATGATCATCACGCGCTTCGACGGCCACGCGACGGTTCACGCATCACGGTAGTCGCAAGTCGGCCGGGCGCGTATCTCGTTATAAGGTTATATACATTATATCGCATTTGACAGTTACATTTTCCTCATCGTCCACTGTGGGCGCGACGCCGCGTACCCGCGACCCGGCGAGGCTGCAGGTTCGTTAACGTTTCGCGGTTATCGATACTGTCTCGACGTCGACTCTCTTGCCCCGGCGGTAAACTGATGACCGGACAGCATCGGCAACCCAAGGCGCGCACGACTCCCCGTCGTCCGGGGACGCCGATGTACACGGATCAATGCTGTGAGGACATGCTCAAGGCCCGGACTCCTCACACCACCATGCAGAATGCACCAAAAGCAAAACGCGGAGAACGCTGCTGACCAGAGCATGCCGAAGCGCGGCCTCTGGGAATCAAACGAAGCCGCGATATCTCCTGAGACGATGCGGAGAGGTTGCCAATGCGAGCGCACACAGCGCTGCCCGCGCAGTGCGTCTCGTTGGGCCGAGGTTCCATTCCGCATCTCAGGGCCTGAACGCGCCCGGGGGCTAACCCCGAGCGCACGGAGAGTTCTGTCAGCCAGCAGCCCCTCAGATATTCGCAGGGGTAGGGTCGCGCAGCACGCCGGTGCTGCGGAAGAAGCTGTCGCGGATGATCGGCTGGCGCGCAAACTCGGGCTTCGACCAGTCTGAGTAGCCAATCAGGTTGTCACCGACCGCATGCGAGGAGAGCACGACGCCGCCGCAGTTACGCTGCCCGCCGTCGAGCTTCTTGATGCGCTGCTTCGAGTACCACGTTTCGCGAGCGTCCTTCATCTCGTACGGCGTCACGCCGCCGGTCGCCTCCTTGCCGAGGTCGAAGAGGAAGTCGGGGCCGTGCGTCCACCGCCGCTCCTTGCCGCGCGCCTCGAGCTCAGCCATCCTCGCCTTATCCTCCTCCGTCAGGCTCGCCGCGGCACGCGCCGCGAACTTCTCCGCGAATGCCATCTCTGTCCGAATGGTCTGGCGGTACTTCTCCGTCTGCGGGGCACAGCGGCAGCGACGGCGGCGCAGCGTTCAGCACAGCATTTGGGTACCCCGGATGGGTCTACCCAGCGGTGGTAGCGCGCTGCGGAAAAGCGCGCAGCGGGTGCGCGGCGGCGCGCACGCACCTCGATGTCGATCGACATCTGGTCACGCCTGGCCTCGTCCTTAGACAAAAAGCCCAACTTCTGATTTTCTGGCGCTATGCCGTTGGGGTTGATCTTCGTCTGGATGTACCCTGTTTTGTCGATGTACCTGCACGGGAGGGTGGCGATAGTGAGCCGTCGCTGCCACACGTGACAGAAGCGCACGCCCGAAGGTGGCAGGGCAACCGCCGCGGGCGCGGCGGTGTGCAGACAGACTCCTCCGCTGGCAGGATCCTACGCACGCGCTCCCCGCGGCGCCTGCGAGGAGCCTCAGCAACTCCAGGCGAGCTCTGGTGCGTGCTGCAGGCTCCTGAGCTGAGGCCATCGCGCTCTGCCTGCCTGCAGTCGATCCGGGCGCCAGGCAAGGTCGCGATGCGCACTTTTCGCCGTTGAAGAGCCACTTGTGCTCGCGATCGAACATCGAGTTGTTGGGTCGCGCACCCGCAATGCCCTGCTTCGGCACAGCCATCGAGAACTGCTTGCCCAGCAGACGCGGATCCCTTTCCTTTGGCTTCGTGCCATACGGGTCGCCGATGTTGATGTACGAGGCGGTGCTGAAGACGCCCAGATGGGCGCGCTCCGAGTTCACGTTGTTGTTCATCTTGCCACCCCGCTCTGGAGCCGGCTGGCTGCTGCGCTTGCGCAACTGGTCCTTTGCGGACCGTCGAAGAAACGACCGCCGACACAGCGCCACGAGGAGAACGGGGCGGGGAGTTAGTAAGTTCAGTCAAGGGTTAGTAAGTTCAGTCATAGTAGAGCTGTGGCCTGTAAAAAGACACCGGGGGGAGCCGGGACACACACGGGACACACGGGGACACACGGTGACACGGAACACACGGACGAACCCGCGCACGGGCGGGCGCATCCAGAGTGGCCATCGCATGAGAGTGGGCAGCTCGCAACTACCGCCTCCGCACTCGGCCCCGCGTGGTAGCGTGGGGGGGGGCGAGTGCACCCAAGGGGGGCTACTCTTCCCTTACGCTGCTGAAGGCCACCCTCGCCGCCGCAGGCGTCCACTGATAGTAAGGCGGAGCGCGAAGCCCGGCCATGAGCTGATGGCTCACCCTTCCAACATCCAAGTCCCATCCCGGCCAAGGGTCATCCCAGCCCGGCGGGAGGTCTAGCGAAGCCATCAGGTCCTTGTAATGACTCGCGGAGGCGCCCCCACCACGGGACCCGCGATCTCGGAGGCCCCGAGCGTGCGGGGGGATAATTAAGGTCCAAGTTCGTTTCAAACCTCAGACGTTCATTCTTTTTATGATGTCATGCAAGCGGCGTGCGACTCACCGCAAGCCACTCATTCAGATCGATCTTGCCGTTGCCGTCGCAGTCAACAAGCGCGAGGAGCCGTTGAACTGTGTCCGCATCTACGCTGCGCCCAGCGTGTTGCGCGAGCGAGTTGACGACGAGGGCAAACTCTTCGGCACCGACCACACCATCACGATCCAGATCCCAGTGGCTGAACATGGTCGCGCCCGCGTGTACTTCGGAGGAGGACGCCCCTTCAAACCCGTTGACCGCTGATTGACTCTGTACTCGGGCGCGCAGAAGCTCGTGGTAGTCGTTTCCGCGCCACCATGCGGCGTCTGGTGCGGCTGAGCCCTTGGCCGAGGCAAGGGGCCCCGCACTAGCGTGCATCGCTGTGCTCGGGTCGGCGCGGGATGGCAGCTTGACATCCTCCAGAGATCCTCTGTCGGCACCGCTCTGTGCCAACGAGGGCTCGTCGCCCCTCAACTGCTGCTGCCAACGCCCAAACTCGCTGCTCGCTCCGTGGTCCGCATCAGTCGGCTTGCGCCCGTTGGTCTTCTCAAACTCTTTATCCCATCGCCGCATGCGTGCCCTGCGCCGGTGGTGAATGCGGTGGTGAGTAGGGCAGAAGACGGGGAGCTCACGCTCGTGACACACAAGGAGCATAACGGCAGGCCGCGCACTTGATCCGTCCACGCTCGGCCCTCTTCTCGATGTCGCGCGGCGCGTTGCTGTCGCGATCGAGGGCACCACTGCCGCCCTCGAGGGAATCAACCAATGCGTCAATGTCGTCGAGCAGACGTCGCAGCTCGCGATGCTGTTTGCTGTGCTGGCGATCGGCGTCGCTGGCGTCGTGATTGTGTATGCGCGTGAACTGCTGCTCCCACTCGTCGAGCCGTCCCTGCACCTGCAGCCGCTGCGTTTTGAGCTGCAGCACACGGTCAACTCCCGACATTGTCCGTGTTTGGACTGGCGAAATATGCTGTGAACTAGGAGAGATTCACAGTTCCCCGTTCTGACCGGCGAGGGCAGGAAAGATAACTTTTACAAACAACCCGTTTCGATTTCTTTCTCAGTAAAGGGGTGGCCTAAACTGGTCACAAGTGGAAACGCGCGGCTTCTCACCGTGACCCTCTCCTACTGTTACAGTCGGCCGGCCTCCTTGACGCCCCTAGGCGAGCACTCGTATGGACTTGATACTATATGCATCGTGCATCATAATCATGTGAAACGACTGTATGTGCTCTCACGAGCAAACTCGCGCTGCCTTCTTATTTGCTATGCACGTCACGCATCGTCATCGACGTTTCCAGACAGGAACTCCACCAGCGCGGCCGTGAACTCCGGTACGCGATTGGAGATGCAGCGTGCGACGACGTCAAAGTGCTCGCCCTCCACCAGGATCGGCGCCACCGTGGGGCCATACTGGCCAAGCGCATCCTCGAGGCTCGGATGGCCGTACACCTCCTTGTAGAAAGCCATGCGCTCGCTCGAGAGCACCATCATCACCGCAGCTTGGCCGGACTGGAACGGGGCTGTGAACGGGGCTGTGAACGGGGCGATGGTCTCGACCAGATCGAGGATGGTGGGGGCGATGCTCGACACGGTCCGGATTCTCCTGTGCTCCTTGAGCGCCTGGACGAATAGTTCTGGTGTGGACGCCTCTGGCAAGGCTTGCGCAGCTAAGAAGAGGTGCACGGCATCGCTCGGGACGGCGCTCATGGCTTCCACAAGCGTCTGGAGTCGCGCCTCCCCCTCCTCAGTGCCGTACTGAGCGTTCAGGCGCAGCCTCAGGATGAAGTGGGCCGCCGAGCGCGCGTCACTCTCTCTCGACGAGAGGAGCGCCGAGTCGGGCGCCGTCTCGCGGATGCGGGCCCACGATGGGAAGGGGTCGACGAGGACCACTTTTCGTGGGCACGCCCCGGCAGCGCGAGCGGCGCGCGCGACATGATGCGTCACGAGGGATCCGTACGAAGCGCCGATAAGGTCGAACGGAGTCTTGCCAAACGTGGCGACCAGTGCAGCTGTGTACTGTGAGATCATCGAGGCCGACGTGATGGGGAGGGCGTCGGCGTCGCTGCTCACGAGGTATGGATGCCGGATGGCAAAGATGGCGCGATCGCCAAAGTGCATCTTCCACAGGCGCTCGTAGCCCAGCTCGTCGCCCAGGAAGCTGTGCATGATGACCAGGCTGATGCCAGCGGCTTCGTCACTCTTGGCCGCACGGAGCCGGACCAGCGACGCATGCTCGTCGGAGGTCTCAAACATGCCACCAAGGTGGCTGCTCAGCGCCGCCAGGTCGAGTGCGGATGTCGGTGCGGGAGTGCAGCTGACCGCTGCAGCAGGGTCGCACTCCTCGGCCACGCTGTGAACGTGAAGGAAGGCAGCGAGGCTTCGGGCCGTTGGGTAATCAAGCACGAGCGAGCTTGGTAGAGCTGCCTCCTTGCCCACCGCCTGCTGTATCATGTTTTGAAGCTCCACAGCCCCGAGCGAGTCCAGCCCTGCATCCATCAGTGGTGTATCGGCATCCACTGCGGCGCCCGTTGTGCGGCTTGCCATCTCGAGCACCACGTCGACGTCGACGCGAACGGCGCGGCAGGAGACCACTGAGGCCGTGTCCACGCGTGGCGTCTGTTCGGCCGCGGAGACGCGCGGAGCAAGCTCCCTCAACATAGCTGGAGCGCTCTCTCGACCTTGGGCCAGCAACACGTCCCATCGAACCAGCCAGAAGGCGAAGACGGCGGGGCGGTTGGGACGGATGGCTTCTTGAAGGGCAGCCAGCCCTTGCCATGGATCGATCAGCCCAAGCCCCATCGCACCCATCCTCGAGTTCACCGTCGAGCTTGCCGCCATACCCACTTCCGCCCACGGCCCCCAATCGATGCTCACAGCGGGAGAGCCTCGGGAGCGACGCCACGTGGCGAGGGCGTCCAGGCACGTATTCGCACTCGCGTAATTGGCCTGCGCCGGCCCGCCGACGAGGCCAGCAATCGACGAAAAGTAGACGCACGCCTCGAGCGGCTCGCTGGCATGGCCTCGGTGCAGATGGCTGGCACCATGCGATTTGGGGCCGTGAGAGCGACTCATGTGGCTAGCGTCCTGGTTGGCGAGGAGCGCATCGGCAAGTAACCCTGCGGTATGCCAGAGCCCTCTGAGCGGTGGCAATGTGCAGCGCATGCGCGCAATGAGTGCACGTGTCTCAACGACCTCCGAGGCGTCGCACCGGTAGACCACACGCCTTGCCGTCCTCGTGCTGGCTCCACCACGAGAACCACTGCTGTCGGGCGCGGCTAGCCGTCCCGAGCGAGAGATGAGCACCAGCCAGGCCTCGCTGATCGAACTCTGAGCGAGCCAGCTCGCTGTCAAGAGTCCAAGCCCCCCCGTCCCTCCCGTGACCAAGTGAGTGTGAGGCTCTGCTGGTGGGCCTGCCGCTGGCTCCGAGATGGAGTTCAGAGGGTGCCCGGCGAGAGCCAGCCGCGGCACGTGCATCAACCCGCCACGGGCCAGTGCCATCTCGGGCTCATCTCGGACTTGATGCAGAGCGCGTGCCGTGGCGACGATCAGCTCGTAGTGCGGGGCGCGCCACTCGCCTGCACCCACGTCGGCGCACCGGACGTTGAGTGAAGGTGCCTCGGCTCTCGCGGCGCGGCTCAGGCCCCAGGCTCCAGCGTGCTGCGGTTGTACGCGCCCAGAGGTCACCTTGTGCACGTTGTGCGTGAGCACGTAGACGTCCGCCACAGACGCCTGGGGGCTCGCACAGCTCTGGAGGAGAGACAGGTGGGAGATCAATGCCACCAAGGGCGTACTCGCAGAGGGCAACACCACCAGCACGGTCGGCGTGCCCGATTTCTGTAACGTCCACGTCGGCCCGTCGGCTGGTCGTCGATGGAGAGCCGAGCCCAGAGCCAGAATCTGGATCTTCTGGTTCGGGCCTGAACTCGCATTCCGCCTCCATTGCAGCTGGTACGTGTGGCGCCGTGTGCGTCGTTCTTCCAGCCAGCCAACCGCAAAGTAGCCAGACGCGCCGCCCTCTGTGTGGACGATGCATTCACAGTCGCTGTTGAAGAGACGATAACCGCCTGGATCGTCGTCTACGGCTGCACTCATCGTACTCCAAAGCACGTGGTTCTTGGATCGAGACGCGGAGTTCACATGGTATGAGCCGACGCCAGCGGCAAAGAATGGGCGGCGCTGATGATCTTGCCACCACAAGTAGGCGTGCGCGCACGCGTCTAAGAAGGCACATGCTCGCAGGTGCACCTCTGTTTGCGCAAGGGTTTCGCGCTCATACTGCACGAGCGATAAGCACATCGAATACCCTGCCCACCCCTCCTTCAGGCCTCGGAATTCACCGCGATAGTCATTGCCTGTGGCCGCGTAAAACTCTTGGCCAGTCACCCCATCGGAGCATAGCGCGCGTGCCTCGGCGGGATTCAACCGAGCGGGACACGTCGAGCTCGTGCGCAGCCGAAGCTTCATGTCTGCGTGGGTCGTCCACGTACCATCTGGAGATCTCGACGAGATGCTGATCGCCGACGCGGACTGGTCGAGCTGCATCTTGATCAGAGGAGATCCTAGACTTGAGTCGTCCAGGAACATGATGTTTTGGAAATTGACGTCGTCGAGTGAATACAGCGTCGGCCCGTGAACGGCCATGACCACCACACGAACGAACTCGATGTAGCACGTCCCAGGAAGCAATGGGACCTTCCCAACGCGATGGCCACGGAGGAAGCTCAACTCGCGCGGCTCGAAGGAGTGCTCCCAGCTGAGCTCAGATGGACCCGTCGCAAGCAACCTCCCAATGGAGGGCGTGGCGAGGGAGCCTCGCGTGGATCCTGGAGGCGCCCAAGAAAACCTGCGGCCCTTTGTAAGAAAGCGGGGAGGCGGCGCCTCGAGAGCGCTCACGAGAGCGCTCTGCGGGGTGAAGCTCACTGCCGCGTGAGCAATCGTGCCGCTGAAGCCGAACGAGCTTACGCTACAACGCCTCAAGTCATGTGCTATCTGGGCTTGCGCTGGTAGCAGCGGCATCCGCACCTGAGGCTGGCTGTAATGCTGGTTGATCAGGGGATTCAGCACGCGCAGATGAGCGTTGCCCGTGGCAGCCGCGCTGTCGAGTGCCCGGCGGAGTTTGAGAAGCCCGACCTGACCAGATGCGGCCTCGCTGTGCCCCACGTTGGCCTTCGCTGCGCCCACGGTCAGCGGCGTCGCGCGACCGGCCGAGCCGTACACCGCCGCAAGCGCGCCCGCCTCCGTCGGGTCGCCGAGCGCCGTGCCCGTGCCGTGAGCCTCCGCGTACTCCACCATGTCTGCCGTGAGCGCCGCGCGCCCGAGGGTAGCTTGCAGTAGCATGCGCTGCGCCGAGCCGTTGGGCGCAGTCAAGCTCGCCGATCGACCATCCTGACGCACCGCACTGCCGCTCAGACAAAGCGCCGAGGTTGTCACGTCCTCGCACGCGCGCAGCACGAGCGCACCCACAGCCTCGGAGCGCGCGTACCCGTTCGCTCGCGCGTCGAGCGTCTTGCACCGCCCGTCGATCGAGAGCATGCCCGCCGAGGCAGCGCCTAGCGTGCCGTGCGGCACAAGCTTCAGGCTCACCGCGAGCGCGACTGCTTCGGCGCACTCGGCGCCGCGCACCGCGGTCGCGCCGCCGTGCATCGCTGCGAGCGCCGATGCGCACGCCGTGTCCACGCTTGAGCACGGCCCGTGCAGACCGAGCACAAACGAGAGCCGACCCGCCGCCGCGGATACGTTGTCGCCCGTCACCGCGTACACCGACGCACGCGCCGACGGCGGCTGCGCGATCGCCCAGTCGGGACGCTCGATGCCAAGGAACACGCCGCTGTTGCTACCCATCAGCAGGCTGCGCCGACGCGCTGATGCGTGCAGCGCTCCGTATCCAAGCTCAAGCAAGAGCCGCTGCTGCGGATCCATCGCACCCACCTCGGCCACCGAGATCCCAAACAGCCGGCTGTCAAAGCGCTCCGCTCCGCTCACGAAGCCGCCGTGCTTCACGCACTGCAGCTGCACCTCGCTCAGCGAGGAGAGCGCACGCTCGTCGAGCACAAGCTCGAGCACCCATCGCGCCGACGGCACGCTGCTCATCGCGTCGCCGCACGCGTGCTGCAACTGCTCACGCGCCTCGCAACTGTTCACGCCTCCCGCCCACCGGCCCACGAGCCCGAGCACACCAAGCTGCAGGCCCTCGTCCATCCGCACCACAGTCGCCGGCGCAGCCGCCACCACGCCCTC
>Ga0210239_101103_pt1 | contig 22176 bp, 12 predicted proteins | sample ChrtobMetP5a_0mM_FD_155451 | JGI IMG/M metagenome (GOLD analysis project Ga0210239, IMG submission 155451) | Chrysochromulina tobin associated microbial communities from unialgal haptophyte culture, Seattle, Washington, United States - P5a_0mM | ecosystem: Host-associated > Algae > Haptophytes >... | reverse complement strand
CCCCGCCGCCGCCCCCCCCCCCCCCCCCCCCGCCCCCCCCGCCCCCCCCCCCCCCGCCCCCCCCGCCGCCGCCGCCGCCGCCCCCCCCCCCCCCGCCGCCGCCGCCGCCTCCCCCACCACCGCCGCCGCCGCCGCCAAAACCGCCGAAACCGCCGCCTCCGAAGCCGCCGCCGCCGCCGGCGGCGAGCACGGGCAACATCCCTACGGGTTTGGACGCTCTCGAAGAGCTGTTACGGGCAGGCGAGTCTCCCTAGCGAGCGCATGCACACGCAAGGACTGTTGGGGCCGTCGCATGTGCTTGCGGTACGTGTATTGGGGGTTCGCGAATCCACGCGCATGGTACGGCCTGCGTGTGTGACGGACGACAGCCACACGAGCCCCTTACCCCATGGGACAACATGTTGATGTCGGCAAACGCATGGACTTCGTGGGTGGAGTTAGGTGGAGTGAGCGCGCGGCCCGTACAACGGGTACCGACGCGGGGCTAGTAAAGAAGAGTTGTACGCATAGCCGCTTGCAAGACAATATTTCACCAGGCCTAGGGGTAAGCGAAAATCAAAATTGTCCGAGCGCGAATGTTACCGTCGAGTGTTGACCCGCCGAGGACGACGATCAGAGCGAATAATTCTATTCCGCTACCCGACCGAAGCGCCACACGTCAAGCGATCGCGCACGGCTCACAAACGGCACAGGGCGACTGCTCGCTCGTAGACGATGACCGTGAGGACCGATCTCGGGACCGCCGCGACCATCCGTGGTAAGAAGCCCGAAAATAGACCCGCCCATCCGGCTTCGCGCAACACGCCTCGCAGCACCTGCCGAGCCGTTTGCGGCTGCTCGCTGCACTGCAATCGAGTCTTGATGACGTCCATGGGCATGGAGACGGTGGTCGAAATGACAGCTGCCAGGGAGCCTGATGCCGCAAGCACGGCGCCATTCTCTTCGGAGGCCCCCATATCCGACGCGATGCGCTTCTTGGCGAGCTCATGAGTGAGCCACCATACAGCCGTGCCGGGTGCGAGCGACGCCATGGTGAGCCAGGTACCTCGCCAGAGGCCCAACACGCCCTCACGCCGCACGATCGAGGCCACTATCTGCAAGCCCGTCGTCTCTGCTGCACTGCCCAATACAGCGCCTCCAGCCGCCAACGACGTCTCTGCTGCAGAGCCCAATCCAGCGCCTCCTCCGAACGGCGCGCGCTCGACGTTGCTGAGCTCTCGCAGGTGCTGCCAGGGCGCTGTATTGGGCCCAAGCCCCGTGGTGGCGGGTGCTGTGGGCGCACCGCACGAGCTGGACACGGATGGCACCGCTGCCGGCTGACTGGCTGCTGTGCCTGCTCTGCCTGCTCTGCCCAGCGAGGACAGCGCGCGTAGGTGCACCCACGGGCGCACGATGGGCCTAGTGCCACCTGCTTCGGCGGACCTAGCTCCGCGTCCCGGCGCACACGAGCTGACGCTGCTGTCGGCGGCCGCAGGTGCGCTCGCGCCCGCATGAGTGTCCACGCTGTCCTTGAGCGACAGCCGTTGCGCCACGATGTCGAATGGCACCCAGACCAAGATGCTCACCGTATCGGAAAGCAGCCCAGCGAGGAAGTAGACGGCACCCGGATGCTGCTGCCCGACATGCGTCTGCAGCCCCAACTCCTTGGCATGCGTGTACATGGCGAAGTAGGCGACCTCAGAGGGCACACCACCGACTACATTCCAGCTGAAGCCGCGGTAGAGGGAGCGCGGGCCGCCGTGTTCGATCATCATCTCAACATATGCAAGCGTGGACATGCGATGCGCGGCGCTTCCCAGTGGCGCTGCCTGTTGGCGCGTCTTGATCAGCTCGTAAGGATAGGTCACGCAGCCTTCGACAAATGAATACATGGCAGTGAGCACGGCGAGCTTTCGCAAATCCACCCTGCCTTCGCCGTCATCATCACAGCTCACGGCTGTGGGACCTGGAGTCGAGTGCCGGCGATGTATGTGTACTATGCTGAAGTTTTGCCTTCGCTGGCGAACGCCCGCGCACCGTTCGCCGTCGGGCGGCTCGAAAGGAGAACTGTCATGGCGGCGCATACCGTCTGCAGCCTCCGCAGACGCGACGCCGACACTTTATGACCTCATTTTCTGATTCAGATTCTTCAAGTTTCCGGTTCAGTATACCGGTAAAAAGTGTCCTGGCTCCCCCCGGTGTCAACGGCGGTGTCAGAACTCGACGCGAAAAAGTTCCTGAAACCGTCACAATCGGGTGTTCGGGTCGCTCTATCAAATACATCTGGAACCGCAAGTCAAGTCAAGTCACGTATGTCAGCATTTATGACGTGTCACCTCTAGATGGATCCCCTTCCGCCATCTCCATCGACTCCCGTCCTCCCCTGCTGGCTTCCGGAGCACATTCGATAGGCTTCCGTATGGTTGCAACTCAAACACACAGTTCAAGTATTGAACGCCCAGTGTGCAAGTATGAGGCCTGCTGGTGACATCGTGACATTTTAACTCTACCGCTGCTTTTCCTTGCTTTGCGTCTGTTTCGCCTTTCTTTTGTGCCTCAGCAGCGCGATGCGCGTCGAGCGCCTTGATTGTTTCTGCTGACACGACCTTGCTCGTGGCCGACGTGGGCTGCTTGAGGCCGTCCTCGGCGATCTTCACCGCCTGAGCGCCGCAGCGACGCAGGACTTTGATGTCCGCGGCCGACCGATGGGTGCTCGCATGGCTCATCAGGAGCGCGATCGTCGCCTGGGGGCAGTCTCGCGTCACAGGCATGAGCTCGAGGACCGCGAGGGCTCGTTTGTCTCGCTTGTTCATGGCTGGGACCTTGGCAGGCGAGAGCGTGCTCGTGAGGTTGGTCACGGATTCGTTGCGAGCGAGCGCGAGCCATCGGCGGCCGAGCACCTCGAGATGCACCGAGGGCGAAGGGCTGTGCTTCAGCAGCACATCGACCACTTGCTGCACGATGGCTTTGGTGTCCACATCGATGGGACTCGGCGACGGCTCGCACTCCATCGGAACGGGCGGCTGATTCGGAAGGCCACCGAGCGCATTGGCGAAGGATTCGAAGTCGGTGTGCTGGGTGGCGAGCATGGCGACGAGGAGCAGGCGGACGGAGCGGCAGCGCATGCAAAATGCCCACGATTGCGCCAACGAATGACGTGCGAGACCCGGAAGCAACTCTCAGAGTAAACGAATGATTTGTTTCCTTTTTTATCGACTGACAACACGAACACTCTGGAATTTGGTCACTTACTAGCTAGCAGCTGTAAAGTGTCCTGGCTCCCCCGGTGTCTTTTTACCGGTAAAAAGACACCGGAGGGAGCCGGGACGCACACGGTTCAGTACCGGTATAAAGACACCACCATCCAAACCCACCAACAACACACAACCCGCACGTCAGCGCGACGACCGAGAAGCCGCGGCCGACTCAACAGCCGCAGACCGGTAGGAAGGTCGGAGGTACCAACCCAGAGTGACAGACCAAGTCAGAGTGTCACACTGCACGTCCCACACTGTGAGGTGTACTGTGGGGGAAATCCCTCACAGGTGGGGCGAATACCCGAATTCCTACTCTCCTGATGTGAACTGGTCTGTTAATTCTCGGGAGCCCGGAGGTGGTCGGCCGCGGGGAGGCACAGCGCACACGTCCGCACTCAATAGAGAGCATGCGAGGAGTTTGCTTTCATTTGAAGAGTTCATATCTCAGTGTAGCGTTACGCGGTCTCCCGCGACGCGGTCAGAGGTATTGGAAGGGCCACCGCAGAGTCGAGCCTCGAGCGGCACGGGCACTGCCGCCGGCGTCGGCGTGCGGTCCCACGCGGCGCCTCCATACTTAGAAAAGGAGTCCCGCTCTGCGTGCGCCGCGAGCGATGCAGTGTATGGATACGCGACGCACCCAATGAACCCGACAAGCAAGTAACGCTCCCCAGAGGTGATGGGCACGCCAGCGTGCTCGACGGTGCCGCTGTGTGCGACAGCCGCGCCGCGCGCGAGCTGGACAGTGAGGCCAGATGGCTCGAAGTGCGTGCCGCCGCCCTCAAAGTCGGACGGCTCGTTGAGCAGCACGTTGAACGAGAAGAGGGAGCCGTCCCTGTGAAGGCTGAGGCCTCTCTGCGCGCCCGGGACTGCCGAGTAGCGAAGGTAGAAGAGGTCGATGATCTCGAGGTGCTCGGGCAGCGCGGGAGGCGGCGTGTAGAGCGGCGCAAGGGGCCGGAGCACGCGCCGGAAGATCGCCTCGCGCACAAGCAGCTCGACTTGAGGCACTGCCGAGAGCGGGAGGTCAGTCGACGTCGATTGTGGAGGTACCCGTAGAGAGTCTCCGCCATAGGGCACCTCTTTCGCCGAGGGCTCGCCGACGTACTGGTCGTTGTCCCACCCACGCACTGCCAAGACGGCTCGGAGAGCCGTGAGGACCTGATGGCACTCAGTGGCACTCAGTGGCACTCAGAGGCACTCAGAGGCAATCAGAGGCAATCACAGTGGCAATCAGAGGACCTGATGGCACTCGGCGACGTTCAGAGGCAATCACATGCAATCACATGCAATCAGTGGCAATCAAAGGCAATCAGTGGCAATCAGAGGACCTGATGGCACTCGGCGACGCTCAGAGCCTCTTCTATGCGCCACACGGCCTCCGCGCCAGTCATGGCGCCCGACTGCTGAGCGTCCATCCATCGAGTCTCTGTCTCGAGGGCTCCGGCGAAGAAAAAGGGAGGCGAGGAGAGAGCTGAGCCGAGTGTATAGCTGCCTCGGGAGCCCGCCGACTGAGGAGCAGTCAACTGAGCAGTCTCAGCTCGCGACTGCGCCGCCGCAGTTTCCATCGCAGTGCGCGCCTCCTCCCACACGCGTATCGCCTCGACTGCCCTCGTGGCGGCCGCGCGCTCTTCGTCTGCCGACCTCGCCTCGCTGAGATCGAGCATCCGAGCTGTGGTGAAGATGTCGCTGCCGCGCCTCTCGCGCATCGACTGCGGCTCGGTGGCCTCCCCTTCAACGCCGAGGGCCAGGGACGCGGCTGCACGCACGCGCGGCCCAAACGGCGGCTTGAGTGGGATCCAGGAGTTTATGAATCCAGTCGCATCACATTCGCGCACGGTGCACGCCGCCGCAAAGGCGGAGCGAAGCGATGCGGTCGCAGCGGCGCTGCCCAGGCCGAGCGCGACAGCGCGGTGCAGATATAGAAAGACATCTACGCCGCTCGGCTCGCCTCCTTTCATCGCTTGCCTCCTGTCGAAAGCGGCCATGAGCAGCCGAGTATCGCGTGCGGCTCCCGCGAGGGCAATCGAATTGACGATCCACGGCATCCACTCGCTGTGCTCAGGAGCAAGGACCAGCTTCGCCGCATCCTCGGCCTCGGCACATGCTTGGCAGCCCGACCAAAAGTTTCCATGTACGTAGTGATCGCGCAGCTCGCCAAACATCTGCTGGAAGGAGACTACCCGAGAGGCTGCCTCGGCAACGGACAACGCTTCTTGGCAGCCGGATACAGCAGATGCAAGCCGCAGTCGTCTTCGCTCATCTTCACTCTTAACGTCATGTAACGTGTCGCTCTGTGAACGTTAACACGACAGACGCGACAACCGGTGCTCCGCTAACTATACGTCGGAAAGGGGTGGGGGAGTAAGTGCACGCGCTCACGCGTGCGTTGCCTTGGGCCGGTGTGTGGCCTTCGGTCTACGGCACTGATACTGCCCGCTCTGTGTAATAAATCACTCAGAGATAGACACATTCACTACACACCGCACACCATGGTGTACAACACAATGGTTAGTTCCTGAGCTGACCTTTGTTCCTGAGCTGACCTTTTATCAACATTCTGCACCTCAAGCACCTCAAGTCGAAATCCTTGGCTGCTAAATAATTTACATGTACACGCCATCTCACCCACAACCCCACTCTTTGTGTCTTTGTGCTCCTTGTCCCACTGTATATTCCATTGTACTGTGTGTGCTCCTTGTGCTCCTTGTCTGTTCCTTGTGCTCTTCGCTTGTATTTTTGGCGGTTTTCATGCTCCTCCTTGTCGTGTGGGCTCCTTGTGCTCCTTGTCTGTTCCTTGTGCTCTTCGCTTGTATTTTAGGCGGTTTTCATGCTCCTCCTTGTCGTGTGAGCTCCTTGTGCTCCTTGCCTGTTCCTTGTGCTCTTCGCTTGTATTTTAGGCGGTATTCATGCTCTTTTATCCTGCAGGCACGTGGCCGACCGCTGCAGATCGCTGTGGCTCGGTCAGATTCTTCAAGCGGATGCGCTGTGACCCGTCCTCATCCGTCCCCACAGTTTCTCAAAGGACCTCAGGAAGCCCTTGCGGAGCAGCTCGGACGCCACTGCGTGTGTGGCCTCGCCAGCTAGCGCCCGCGACAGCGCCCTCGAGCCGCCGCCCCGCGACGGTACCGCGACGGCGCCCCGACCGAACCTCGCTTACTAAAGCTTACGCGCGGCGTCATCGAGTACCTGGATGACGATCTCCTTGTCCGAGATGATTTGAATCATAAAGGGTCCCGCCATCTTCTTGTCCATGAGCGACGGGACGATAAAGAAGGGGAAGCCCTCCTCGCAGCCATTCTTCTTAACCTCAAATTGGGCGTCGAGAGTTTGGTCAAACGCGATCTCCGGCGCCACACCGTCGGAGAAGCCCACGTGCATGTCGGTCTTGCCCACCATCTTTTGATAACGATCCGCCAGAACCTCGATCTTCTCATTATAAAACTCTGTGAAAGCCGGGCATCGAGCGTGGCGTTTGGGTGAGCAGTCGGCAAGCGGGCACAAGGCATGTGCAGGCCAGGCATGTGCAGGCGCGTGCAGGCGCAAGGCGTGCCAGGGCCCAACGGCGGCGGGCTCGAGGGCGGCCTAATATGGGTGCTTGCAAGGCGTGCCAGGGCCCCAACGGCGGCGGGCTCGAGCGCGGGCGGCGTACGGCAGAATGCGTTGCGCATTATGTGCAAGCCCATCTCGGCGCCCTCGATCGGAGTCGAGAGTACAATGGAGAGCGTGGCTGAGTCGAGCGCCGCGCCCGTGTCCGGGTCCTTGAGCCACACGCGGTACTGCGGATTCTTGTTCCACGTCTTCTCGGGGGCGAACTTGGCGCCCGTCTCCTTGTCGCCATTCTTCTTGGAGCGCGGGCCCTGGTTGGCGGTCGACCATACCCCCTTGAACCTGTACGAGTTCCCCTCAAAGTCGGGCACCTCTTCGAGGGTGAGCTCGGCGTCGGCCATGAAGGACATCGTGAAGATGCCTTCTTCGCCTGGTGTGAACGTTGAGGCCACGACGAAGAGCGGGCCCATCTCCGGGTCGTACTCGAAGCTCAGCCAGGCCTGGTCATCGCCGTACTCACTACAGCTCGCGATGTCCACGTAGCCGGTAGTCACGCCAGGAAAGGCGGAGAGGCGCGTGTTCTTGACGACGTGCACACCAACTTTGGTGAAAGCATCTTCATCGCCATCGTCCATCTTTTGCTGCTTGATCCTGCGCTTCTCATCCATCTCTGTGAAGATACGCAGCGCGTCCTTGGCCGCCGCTTTCAGCTCCTCGTTCTTCTCCTCTGCATCCGACGCGGCCTGCGTCGACGCCACCTTGTCGCGTGCGGCCGCAAATTTGAGGTCCGACTTTCGCTGCTTCTCTTGGAGGCGCACCTCCGTCGCCTCGTCGAGCTTGCCGCCCTCGTTGATGGAGATGTACACCATCGTCTTGGCTGTCGCCGTGAGCTTCCACGAGGGGTTGTCGCGCCAGGCGCCAAACTTGCGCGCGCCGGCGGCGTTCTCGTCGAGGAAGATGGAGGCGATCGACTTGTGGAATGTGTGCTTCTTGGTGATAGCCTGCGCCTCGTTCCAGTGCGTGCCCGTGTACTCGATGAGATTGGCCATCTCCACCCCGGCCAGGAGGAAGGCCGTGTCCTTGTTCTCGAGGGCCTTGTGCAAGCGACCTTGCATCGAGAGCTGCTTGTACCGCATCAAGTACGTCTTGAGCACGACCTTGTCGACTTTGGCCTTCTTGGCGGTCCCGAGCGCACTGCCCATGAACTCTGCGTCCTTCTCCTGCCATCCCTTTTCAATGTTTCCGATGAGCTTGGCCTTCACGAGCTCCGGGTGTGAAGGGATGTTGGCCTTCTCACACACGCCCCGCGCGATTAGTTTGGGCAAGTCCTCGAAAGACTTGGCGTTCATCGCCGCCTTGATTTCAATCTGCAAGAGGCTCACCTCCTCGAGCGTATACTTGCCGACGCCGATGGTCGTCAGCACGAAGCCACCAGCCATGTGCGCCTCTTTGGCCGAGCACACGATAAAGTACGTTGCCTCGGCCGTCACCGCGAACTTGAGCGTCTTCGTCTCGGCATTGTACGCCGATTCCATTACGACTTCGCACGCCTCACCCACCTGATCGCCGCCCGCCGGCACGCTCACGACGTGCACGGCGTAATCCACGTACTCAGCCGCGCCATCGCGGTCGAGCGAAACGCTCACAGTCTGCGGCGGCGGCGTGCCGATCGTGAGTTTGTACTGCGGGTTGTCGACCCAGAGCGCATTCGTCTTGGCGCCGCCGGAAGTCTGGTCGAAGGCACCGTGGAAAGAGCGCTGCGCATCCTTGAGTGCATCGAGGATGCGCTTGGCTTCATCGACGTCGGCACCCTTAAGCTCGGTTGCGAGCGCGGCGTCGTAGCACGACTGCAGCTCAGGGAAACCGTCTTCGCCCCGGGCGAGGCACGCGCGCAGGCGCGCCGCCGAGCGCAGCAGGAGCATTTCCTTCATATAGGGCTCGATGGTCCGCTCGGGAAGGTGGCCTTCCCTCGCTGCGTGGATGGCAGCGTCGAGGGCCTGCCAGTCCTTGTCTTCGGACGCCTTGACCAAAGGCGGCAGCGCGAGGAGCTGCGCAAGGTAGGCCTTCGACTTTTCGACGAGCGACGGCGGCACGTTGAGGCTCGCAGCGTCGGCAAGGCCGTCCTGGAAAGCAGCCACGAGGTCGACGATGCCGCCCTTGAGGCCTTTGAGTTCGCTTAGCTCCACTTCGCCCGAATGGTCCGCGTCGGCGTCCTCGCATGCCTTGTTGAGCTTCATCTCCTTCTTGCGGCGAGCGAGGTACAAGAGGGCCTTCTTCGCATGCACGCGCTGGATTTTGCGCTCCTTGGCAAAGTTGAGCAGCCGCTCGAGCTCGACCAGATCATCCTTGCGCATCGCCTCGAGGACGAGATCACCCGTCTTGACGACGGCCTCAACGTTCATGTTCACACCAGGCGTCTCGCACAGGAAGTTGATCTTGAAGGGCCCCACCTCCCTCGCAAGCTTGGTCGAGGGCACGATGTAGTACCTGGCGCCATCACCGGTTGGAAGGGCCTCGAGGACAAGGATCGACGTCTCGGAATCGTACTCAGTCTTGGCGACGACTTTGTGGTCTGGTGCGACCTCCTCGGCGAGGCTGCCCGCGGGGTTTTGGATGAGATGCAGCCCAAAGTCCTCAAAAAACTGGACGTCTGAGTTGTCGCCGCCCTCGATCATGATGATGGAGAGCTTGCACGTGTGCGACTCGACCTCGGCAGGAAAGGTGAGGCAGAACTGCGGGTTGGCTAGCCACGAGTCGCCCTCATACGGACCACCGGCGGAGAGCGGGTGCGCAAACTCGCCGTAGCGCGTCTCGCGATCGAGAGCGTTGAGAATCTCGATCGCCTTGTCGACGAGCGGGTCGTTTATTTGCACTTCGAGCGCCACGTCGACGGACGCCTGCAGCTGGGCGGCATTGAGCGGCTCCATGTACTTTCGGATCGAGCTCAGCACGGTCAGCACCTTGAGTGCCACCTTGTATAAGTGCAGCTGGTTCTTATCTGCGAGCAGCCAATTCGTAGACTGGATTTCGCCGTCGTCAGCGTCCGACGCATGATTCGAGTCCATCCACCAGCCGGACATGACGTCGTGAATCTTGGCCTTAAGCCCATCGGCGTCGGCCGCATCGACGGCCTTCGCACACTCGGTGAACAGATCGAGCTTCTCGATCATGGCCCGCGCCCCCTCAAGGAGCTCTCTTGAGACCCACTTGCCTGCATCGCCCTTGCCGACGCGCTCGAGCGCAGCCACGCACTTGGCGCGCACGCGTTCTTGCACGCCGACATCGAGCTCCTCCTCGACCTGTAAGCGTACGATCGTCTGGCGTGCGGGGGGCACGAGCTCGGGCGCTACACGCTGCGCCAGCTTCGGCTTGGCTTCGAGCTCAGCGAGCGCGGCGATGAGCGTCGGCCCGTTGGCCTCGATGACGCCCTCAATTAGATCTCGCTCGATCTTGCGCTGTTCGAGGAGGATCGCACCATCGGCCACGAAGCGACACGCGAGGGACCCTGGCGGGTTGCCGGCCTTGGCTTGCTTCTCCGCGTGGCGCAGGCAAGCCTCGAGGATGAAGATGGGCTCGAGGTCGAGCTTCGAGGCTCTGAGCTCCTCCTCATCCAGCATCTTCGAATGGTCGGTGTCAAGCAGCGCCATGATCTTTTCGGACGTGAGGGGCATCGCCTCGACCGTCGCAATCTTGGCGCAACCCTCGTCGTCCATATTGAGCACCGCCGCAAGAGCAGGCAGCGCGCGGAGGTGCGTGCGCGACACGAAGGCCTCCGGCAGCCCGTCCGACGCCGGAGACGCCTCCATATCCGCGAGTGCCTGCGTGACCTGCGCATGCCATCTGGCCAGAGCCACCTGCTCCTCGCCTGTTTCAAGGTTGTGCACGCGCTGGACAATGGACTCGAGTCTCGCGAGGAAGGCCGCCTCCTCGGGAGTCATTGACGAACCAAAGTCGCCTTTCAAGCAGCGCTCGCCCAGGATGTGACACGACCAGACGAGCGCATGCAGATCCGGCACGTTACGGTAGCCGATCGCCCACTCCTCCTCCACGCGCTTCCCAAAGGCGAGGAGCGTCTCGCCGTTACCACGCCGGAGCGCGTCTCGCAGCGCGAGGATGGCGCGGTCCGAGCTCGCGTTCGTCATCCGGACGTGCGTCTCCGGCACCACATTCGGAAACACCCGCACCTTCCTGCGGCCAAAGCAGCCGTAGCTATATACCTCCTTGGGGGGGATCGCGAAGAGTTGCGCCACGTCGATGGCCTCCGCGTCGTTGACCGTCTCGACGCGGTTCGCAAAGGTGTTGGCGGCCCAGCCGAGCGCGTAGAGCTCGGGCGGGATGAATATGACGGAGCCCTCGCCAGCGATCAGGCGGGCCTTCCGGCCGATTGTCAACATCTCCTTGGGGCTACCGGTTTTGATCGCCGAGCACACCATCTGAAGCGGCAAGTACGGCATGCCAAAGTGGTTCGCGAGGGAGGTGCCGACCATTGGGGTGGCTGGCATCTCCTTCTTTGCCGCCGGTGCGGAGGCCTTCTTTGCAGGCGCCTCGGTAAAGCGAGCATCAGGTAAAACGACAGCAGTGCGCGCGCGGGCGGGCGAGGGGGCCTTCTTTGCAGGCGCCCCGGGCTTCTTGGCTGGATCAGCTGGCTTGTCTTTTGGCGTGGTGGGGGCGCTCTCATCATGATAAGCAACAACCATAAGGTCGTCCCCAGGCACGACTGCGCCATGTTGCGGAGAAGAGGGTGCTGCATTGTCTTGGAAGGCCTCGATCAATGTCTCTGTCTCGATAGGCTCAGCTGACATGGCCGCAGCGTCCACGCCATAATGCCCATCCTGGGGCCGCGCGGCGCTGCTGCGCGGGTGACAAATTGCCGTGCAACGGTTCATTAAAAGTCAATTAAAAAATGCATGAGAAGTTTTCATCATTTCAAGGTCCCCAAGATTCGCCTTCGCGATTCGGCGCACGCCACGTCCGTGGTCCGTGTTGCTGGTTGCCACTTTGACGAAACAGGCTGTCTAAAGCTCATCGCGACCTGTACAGTACCGGTAGCAAGAGTTGACTTTTCGCTCCTGTCGCTGTCCAACTGGCTAGGCTCCTCTCCCTGCTTGTCGTGGTGTTTTTCTCCTCAATGCACTGTTAGTACATGTTCATGTAGGCTGCTGTTGCTTCTGCTGTCACGAAGAAATTCCAGGGAACGAGATCGCGCTGACGCTGCGCCCCCTTTGAGCACTGGTCTTGTCCATTCGCCGATTTCCGCGTACTCGGTTTTGAAGTCGCTCGAACGGTACCACTGCACAAAGCGGTGCAGCCCCTCATCGATGCTGATCCGAGGCTTGTACCCGATCATTTCGGTGGCGCGCTGGACGTCTGCATACGTTGCCAGGACATCGCCTGGCGCCATGCCTACGAGCGTTTTGTTAGCCTTGATGCCGAGCTCACTCTCGAGCACGGAGATAAAGCGTCCGAGGGTCTCCGTGCGGTGATTGCCCAGGTTGAAAATCTCCTCCTCGGCGCTAAGCACGAGCGCTCCGACGATGCCGTCGACCACGTCATCGATGTATGTAAAGTCGCGCTGCGGTGTGCCGTGGCCATAAACCTGGATGGGCTTGCCTTGGACGATGCGGTGAGCGAATGAAAAGTACGCCATATCAGGCCGCCCCCACGGCCCGTACACGGTGAAGAAGCGCAGGCCGGTCACGCGCAGGCCGTACAGGCCGTGATAAACGTGAGCCAGCTGCTCGTTCGTCTTCTTCGTTGCAGCATACAGAGAGTTGGGCGAGTCCGTCCGATCGTTCTCTGAGAATGGAATCTTCGTGTTAGCGCCGTAGACGGACGAAGACGAAGCGTAGATCAGCGGAGGAGGCGTCGGTAGCCGTCGCAACGCCTCCAGGACTGATAAGAAACACTGGACGTTGGCACGAGCATATGCTTGTGGCCGGACGAGCGAGTAGCGCACCCCAGCCTGTGCGGCCAGAGAAGCAACGTGCGTGAACCCTGGCGGCCGCTCGAGCAGCTGCACGAGTCCATCTTCATCGCACATGTCCATTTCAACGAGCTCGATGCCCTCCTGCTGCAGCCGTGCCGCCCGCGCTCGCTTGAGGGCCGTCGAGTAGTAAGGGTCGAAATTGTCGAGTGCAACTACGCGCACGCCGTCGCGATGCAAACGCATGGAGAGGTGGTAGCCCACGAAGCCAGCGCCACCGGTGACAAGGACCGACACGCCCGGCCGCAGCACCTTGCGCGGGCCAGTCACTGCAGGGCCGCGTGTGCTCGCTACTTGCACAGCTTCGATGGCTGCAGCAAAGCTTGTGCCGCTCGTCAGCACCGAAGTCGCGATCAACACCAACAGCGCGGCCAACAATTTGACGGCAAGCGTGCTGCTCATCCACGCACAGCGAGCTGGCTCAGCCTCACAGGTGCGCACCGCGTGCACACGCGTTCGCGCACAGCGTCTTGTGCTGTCGCGCGTGCACACACCGTTCGCACGCGTGCGAGCGTCGCGCGCGGTGGGCACGCTAAGTAGGGATCGGGAGATTAGTGTCGCAATCAGCACACGAAATTGGTCTCGCCACAGACCGAGGTCCAGCAAGATCTCACAGGGTGTAGGTAAGGAGGGTAGGATGGTGCGGGGACACATACACAACACTCAGTTCTATTGCCGGTTTGGTCAAACGAAAAGTACTACTACCGGGAGCCGGTAAATAGCGCATGTCCGCGGCGCGAGGCGGCCCGTACCATGTGTTGGCGCCCCAGCCTCTCAGCCTCGCCGGGCCCTGAACTGGACCCCTGGGCCATTCGCGTCTCGTGGCGTTCTGTGACAACGGCTAACGATGGGATGCTCTCTGGCATGCGCGTGGGGATGTCAGATCTTGATCAAGATGATGTCCCCGCGGGAGGAGCTCACCGCGAGGAGCGAGACGCCGCTGCGCCACTCCTCTGCGGTGGTTACGTCTGGGCACTCGACGATGGAGGTGACGGTGCGCACGACGCGACCCCGAGGTTCGTGGTCGCTGCAGCGACACGAGCTGCTGCTGCTGCCGCCACAGTACCCAAGTCCACCAAAGTGCAGGCCGACGGCACCGGCCTGCAGCGGGTCGAGGCCGTCAGCGCCAGCGTCGTTTCGAGCGACGGCGGTCCCGGCAGCAGCGCCCCCTCCGGCGAGGCGGCTGGGTCCGGCGGCGGCATCCATAAGGACGGGCGGCGGCACCTCGAGCGAGCGCTGGGGGATGGCCCATGGCAGTACGCAGCGCTTCGCCGCCTGCAATCCGTGGTAGTTGAGAATCAGCAGCCGGTCGCCGCGGTCGGAGACGATCAGCATGTTGCCGTGCGAGACGAACGTGGCGGCGGTCACTTGGATATTCTGCCGGCGCCACTTGAGGCTGAATGGCGCGCCACTGCGGCTGATGTCATTTGAGGAGGAGGCGGGCGCGCCGCCCGCGAGCGGCGCGTGGCACTCGCCATCCCTCCGACGCAGCTCGCGCACCTCAAGGGCCTCATTCGTGGCCAAGAGCACCGACGTCCACGCGGGATGCAGCTTGGCGATGCAGAGCGTCGTGCCGGGCGGAAAGCGGAGCGTGCGCTCGGGCGTCTCGTCCATTGAGCCGGGTAGCCGGCCCTCGGCGTGGCCGCGACTCTCGAGGCTCGCCTTGCAATCGCGCTGCTGGTACCAGAGCTGCACGCAGTCTGCAGAGCAGGAGAGCAGCTGCTCGGCGTCGGGCGAGTAGTCGATGAGCAGCATGGCCTTCTCGTGATGCGTGTGCAGCGTCTGGATGCGCGACGACTGAGCAAAGTTGACGAGCTCGATGACGTGCTTGCATCTGGCCAGGCTGGGCCCGCCGCCGCCAACGAAGATGCCGTCACCGCCACTGCGCCCCTCGCAGCCACTCTTGGCACTACCGCCCGCCCTCCATGGCTGCGACCATGGGTCGCCCACCATGGCATCGGCGGGCTCATCAAGCGCCACACCGCTGCCGCGCGCCGCCGCTCCGCCGCCTGCGGCTGAGGCAGCCTCTGTGCCGCTGAGCGGCACGCCGAAGGCGATGATGTTGTTGTCAAGTGGGCACATGGCCATGGTGGTGACGCACGACGGGAAGCGGTCGGTGTACATATGCTCATGCGTGCCGTTGGTCTGGCCGCCCAGCTTGACGAGCAGCGCCTGCCCGCGCACCGCGACGACACAGTACGCGTGGTGCTTCGTCACCACAAATTGGGCGGGGGCGCCCTCGAGGGTGTCGAGGCGCTCGGCATGGCGCTCAGACGGCACGGCCTCCTCGAGTGACCAGTTCTTGCAGTGCTCGACGCGCACGTCATCGTCTGGCCTTGTACTGGGCATGCCCGGCTCGGCACGCTTGCACGAGACGCGCATCTGCTCGAGCCGCCCCTCCTCGGTGAGAGCCAGCATGAAGAAGACCGGCTTCTTGATCAGATCCGAGTGTGAGCGCACCCACGACGTGAGCTGCGTCACAGGCCCACCGATGTTCTGGAGCTGCACGTGCTGCAGCACGCGCACCAGGTCGAACTCGTCGGCCTGCCAGCAGAGGCGCGCGATATCGGCCCACTCGTGGCACACGCGTGCGAAGGGGCCGCGCCAGCGCATCGCGACCATGAGGAACACCCTCCATCCCAAGTCAGACACGCGCAGCACGTCGGAGAGCGTGCAGCGCGACACCGCCGCGTGCTGCCGGAGAGCTGTCTGGTGCTGCAGCGCCGTAAGCGGCCCGTGCAGGAGCTCGTAGAAGGCGCACTGCGTGTGCCGGCTGAGCACGCACTGTGCGCCGCCTCCGACCGTGCCCATACGGTCCATTGAACCGTTTCGAGGCGGTGGGAGGACCGCGTGCTGCTCGGTCTGGCGATCGATCATTTGTAGCCTGCGAAGGAGGGCGGCGGGCAGGGCACTGGTCAGGAAGCGGCCTACGGGGCGCAGGAGGGCGACAAGCACAGTTGTGTCGCTTCGGAATCCGCAATGCATACCCGTCGAGGCGGCGGTGGACGGCCATGATGGCGTCGCGCGCGCAGAGGTACACGTGCCGATCGGAGAGGTCGGTCGACGCGACGACGGCCCGTTTCTTCGTGGGTGGTTGCTGGGGGTGCACGCCCGCACCATTGTCGTACTGCGAGATCGGCGGCTGAGCCCGTGGGCTAAACTCCATTATCATCGGTACCTCGACAGCCTTCGCCTCCGACGCTGCCTCCCCAGCCTTCGCCTCAAACGCCGCCTCCCCCGCCGGGGCTGCAGGGTCCCCGGCGTGTGGATGCGCGGTGTTAGAGCTCGACATGCTGTTTCCCATTCCGGACAGGGCGTCTACGAGGTGAGCCCCTGCCCCTTGCCACAGCGGAATGAAGTTCAGCAAGTTTGAGGCACGATAAAGGTCAGTTCAGATTGAGAGTGAGTGAGTGAGTGAGTGAGTGAGTGAGTGAGTTAGTGAGAGTGAGTGAGTGAGTGAGTGAGTGAGTGAGTGAGTGAGTGAGTGAGTGAGTGAGAGTGAGTGAGCGAGTGAGTGAGTGAGTGAGTGAGTGAGTGAGTGAGTGAGTGAGTGAGTGAGTGAGAGAGAGTGAGGGAGTGAGTGAGTGAGTGAGTGAGTGAGTGAGTGAGTGAGTGAGTGAGTGAGTGAGTGAGAGTGAGTGAGCGAGTGAGTGAGTGAGTGAGTGAGTGATGATTGATGGTAAGGAAAGGCGCGGCGGGCGCGTGGTGTGCGCCAGAGTGCCATGATGTTCGTGCCCCGCTTTGAAGCCTTCCGAGTTTCGTCCCACCCGAAGCGTTTTCCGTTTATTTTACAAACGATAACGCCGACAAATCATGAACGATAATACTACAGCTCTACACGTGAAAAGTCGTGAACACCGACTTCTCGCGTAGGTTGCTTCAGAGGGGAAACGTGTACTAGTGTAAGGTGTAACGTCGATTGTAGCTACGGTCGTACGCAGGACAATCATCCCGGCTCCGTCATCAACGCCTGTGAAATGAACCCGCGCTAGGCCGTAGTCCGGTCGTGTCTGAACCCGGAACGGTATACGGTCTCGGAATTTGAGAGTGTCACCTCTCATGGCACCTGCTCTCTCACGCGCGGCCCTGGCCACGGCTCGATCTCCGGCTCGATCTCCGCCGGCGTGCGCGAGACGAGTGGCCACCGCTCAGAGAGGGGCACTGAGCGCCGGCGGGTCAGCACCACCTCAGCGCTGAGGAAGACGGCATGCGACGTGTGCCCATGTACGTCCACCGTAGGCGAGGGAAGCGGGCCGTCCTTGACGTCGTCCTCGAGCGCGTCGTCGCGGTACGTGAACATGCGTACCGCGACGGCACCTCGAGCGACTGGCTCGACTGGCGGGTGGACGAGCAGCCTTGGGCGCACGCCGTGATAACCGCCCAGGCTGCGCGGCGGCATGTGAGGGATGAGGTCGCCGCCGACGTTGACCCGGAGCGGATGGAGCTGCCTGGCGAGCTGCAATCTCGTCGCATGCTCTTGGAAGGGTAGGTTGAACAGGCGAGGTGAGGCGAAGGTAAGCAACGTGATGCCCTCCTTCTCACCCAGCCGCTTGACGCGCGCGCACGTGCAGAGCAAGTCGACGGCGCACAGCTGTGCGAGCGCGCCCCCGAGCGAGTGGCCCGTGATCAGCAGACGGCAGCCAGGGATTTCGTCAAGATAGCGCTCGAGGGCACGACGCACGCGTGCGCGTGGGGTTGGATCTCCGAGCTGCTCGCGCTGCGCGTCTCCCGCGTAAGCCCTCCACAGCCCTCGGGTGCAGCTCGGCACGGCGCTGCGGCCGGAGAGCGGCAGGAGGGTCGGCTTAGGCGTCGAGCGTGCGGCATTCGTGACCGACACCGCCGCCTCCGCCTCCGCCTCCGCCTCCGCCTCCGCCTCTGCAACCCACGGCACCGGCACGAAGTAAAAGCTCAGGTCGGTTTGCAGGTAATCGTGCGTCGGTTTAGAGCCGCGCCAGCAGAGCACGATTACTGGACGGCCCTCCGGGCAGCCGCGCGCCAGAAGCGCCACGCAGCACTGCTTCTCGCACCCCACGCCCGTGTCCACCCACTCGAGCACTCGTGCGCCGTACCGGGCTTGCAGCTCAATCGCCCATGTGACGCGCACCAAGCTCACCTCACAAGAGAGAGGCGCCCCCTGCTTGCGCGCCACGTGGCTCAATTTCTCGGGCATGAAGAAGGCTGGGCGCTCGCGGCACGTCAGCCTCTGGCGCAGGCTGGCGACAAGCGCCGGCGCCATCTGCGCATGGCTCTGCTCATCGATCGCGTCCGCTGTCCAGAAGCTGCCGTCCGCAGGCATGTCATCCATGCAGATCTGCTCGGCCAGCTTTGCCATGTCCGCCACAAACCAACGACGTGCGAGCAGCGGGCAGTGGTCACCGACCGGGTCGCACGGCGGCAGCCTGGGCATGCCACGTGCCTCGATGCCCGCTTTGCGAAACCTCAAGGCGCCAGCAAGGTAGCGTGTGGCATCGCGGAAACGTGCACTCGGCGTGCGCGCACCCTGCACACTGATGGCCGGCGGATTTTGTGGCACGTCGGCTGGCACGGCGACGAAGGTGTCGGCGGTAGCTGCGGCGTTGTCGGCGTTCAATGACGAGCCGAGCCCGCGGCGCTGCACTTCTGGTTCTTGCTCAACGCTGTGGCTGCTCATTGGTGGAGATGGAAGTAACTTCAAGAACTTTAAGGTGTGAATTGGTGTCGAATTGGCTGTGAATGATCATTGTTTCTCCCACCCCTCTTCCATTTTCATAGAACGAATCCTGGCATCTGTCGGAAAAGCGAGTAATCAGTAAAAGACGCGCCCCCACTCTACACACACCTCTACACGTCACCGCCGTCTCAACGGCGAGAGCAGGGGGGACTCCACGCAGCAGAGCTTTCTCCGCCGAGGAATCCTTACGCGATCACCTTCGCCTCATTGCGCAGCTTGTCGACGAGCTCGTCGACGGTCGCCACCTTGATGCCCGCCTTGCGGCTTGGCGGATCGGCCATCTTGACGATCTTGAGGTGCTGCTTGATCTCGACCCCGAGATCTTTGGGGGTCGTCGTGTCAATCTTCTTCTTCTTGGCCTTCATGATGTTGGGCAGCGTCGCGTAACGAGGCTCGTTGAGGCGCAGGTCGGCTGTGATGACTGCGGGCAACTTCATCTTGATCGTTTCCATGCCGGCGTCGATCTCGCGGGTGACCGTCATCGACCCGTCGGCGATCACCACCTCCGAGGCGAAGACGCCCTGCGGCCATCCGAGCAGCGCAGCGAGCATCTGGCCCGTCTGGTTGGCGTCGTCGTCGATCGCCTGCTTGCCCAGAATGACGAGATCGGGCTTCTCCTTTAGCACGAGCTCCTTGAAGAGCTTGGCAACGTGCAGAGGCACCGTGTCCTCGTCGGTCTTCACGTGAATCGCGCGGTCGGCCCCCATCGCGAGCGCGGTGCGAAGCTGCTCCTGCGAGGCCGTCGGACCGACTGTCACGGCAATGATCTCCTTGACCACATTCTTCTCCTTCAACCGCACTGCCTCCTCGACGGCAATCTCATCAAAGGGATTCATCGACATCTTGACGTTGTTCGTCTCGACGCCGGTACCGTCGGGCTTGACGCGGATCTTCACGGCGTAGTCGATGACACGCTTTACGCCCACCATGACCTTCATATCCCTCTGGATGAGGCGCGCGACAGCATGCGATCGAGAGACCGAGCGACGCAGCATTGGATGAGAGGATGCAGTCGTCCCTCACTGTAATCAGGCGGACAAAACGCCGACTTGAGCACATCGACATTTTATAGACAGAGGATACTTAGTACCGAGATTGGGCATGGGCGACATGACTTGTACGGGCGCGCGGGCGAACCGCCTCACCCGCTCACTGCCGTCGAGATCCGTTTGATGGCCGCATTGATGGCAGCAGCTGCGGGCCGTTCACTCGGGGAGCGCGGCTCCAGCCGCCTCTACGGCCTGCACGAAGCCGGCGAGGCGCTCCTTCATGGCTGCGTACCGCGGGTCGCTCATGCTCGGCGAGGCGAGCACCTGGCTCAGGGCACTGGCAAGGGCCAGTGCGTCACGTCGGAGGAGCAGCGGCGGCTTCGGCCCCGCGTCGCCACTCGCGAGCATCCGGTCGTGCAGTGCGTCGCCCTTGCGGCCATACGCGAGCATCCGGTCCCAGAGCTGCTGCCGCGGCGCCTCGACGCTCGCAATGAACTTGGCGGGCATACCCTCCTTGGCCACGTCATAGTCCGCCCACGAGCCGTCTGCGTCGCCCAGCTTGCCCGCATAGCCCACGACGACGCTCCGCCCGCCCGCAATGGCGCCGTCGGCGGCGGGGCGCACAGTTCTGATCGTCTTGACGAGCTTGGCAGCCAGGCTGAACTCGGTGCACGCGCGCCGCTTCTCGCCGAAGAAGCCGCCCGCGCCACCATGGTTAAAGCCCAGAGCGACGGCCTTGGCGACCTCAGCATACTTTTCAATCTCGGATGCGAACTTGGGCGTCGTCGGGAAGATCTGCGTGAAAGCGCTCAAGTCAAGTTAAGTCAAGTCAAGTCAAGGCAAGGCAAGGCAAGGCAAGGCAAGGCAAGTCAAGGCAAGTCAAGGCAAGGGAAGTCAAGGGAAGTCAAGGGAAGTCAAGGGAAGTCAAGTCAAGTCAAGTCAAGTCAAGATCGGTGCGAAGCGCTCGATAAGGGACGCGAGCGCCGTGATGAGCACTGGCATGCAGGGGCAGGTCATCAGTGGCAATCAACGTACCTGGGCGAATCGCTCGAGGAGACCTGAGTCCTGGCGGACCATGTGCACCCGCTCAAGCAGCTGCAAGTCGACGAGCATCGACTGGAACGTGCCCGTGCCAAAGGCGTCCGGGAGGACTGTGTGGTTCGAGGTGAGGCTCCAAAACAGAAGGTGCCAGAAGATGGACGAGACGGGCATGTGGGCGTCGAGCTCGGGGTGCAGCGCGAAGCAGGCCATCGGCCCCTCGTGCGCGAGCGTGCCCGTCAGCCCGAGCCTGCTCGGAGGAGAGCCTGGCCCGTGGCCCACGCTTCCGAAGACGCGACCGGCGAAGAGGGACGAGGACGTGATGCCGCCGAGGGCCTCGCCAAAGTAGAGGTGCTGCAGAAGGTGGAAGTCGGGATGGGGCGAGCGCCGGCCCGAGAAGAAGGAGGCCCAGCCGCGTGGCGTCGTCGCGTGCACGTGGTGCGCGCAGCACGCGAAGTTGAAGCACGCCTCCCTGCACCAACCGGCCGCATCTGCGTCGCCTGTGCTCGTCATCGCCTCCGTCATGAACTGTGCCATGACCTGAAGCAGCGGCGTCTCGCAGAAGGTGCACCGGAACCACGGGCCCTGCACGAGCACGACGACCACGCCGTCCTGTACGACCGTCTTCGCCTCGACCGCCTCGCCTCCGCTGAAATCCGCGTCCTCATCCAGCAGGGTAAAGAGGCACAGGCCATCGAGAGCGCCGATCCACTCGTCGCAAACGGGCTGCAGCGCCTCCTCCATCGTGGCCGAGGGCGCGCCGCGGCTGCGGACGAGCAGCTCGAGCGTCGCGCGCGAAAACTTGCGCGCGCCCACGCGCCGCAGCGCCTCGCGAAAGGTGGCGAGTGATGTGTCGAGGTCACCAACGAGCGGCAGCTCGGCCACCGGCCACGCGCTGCGCACGTCGAAGCAGCCGAGGGTGCGCAGCTCGCCGCCGAGGTGGAACTGCGGCCGCCGGCGCAGCTGTGTCATGAACTGCACGACCGGCGAGGTGGGCGCTGTGCCGCACGGCAGCCCGCTGCTCGCCTGCGAGTACAGGTACTGCACGCGCGACATGACGATCTTGTAGTAGTCGTTGAAGTCGGTCGCCTCAAATTCGGCGGGCGGCGCCAGTGGCAACCGACCGATGGCCTCCTTGGCCCATTTGGAGAAGGCGAGCACGTGCGCGCGCGCGGCCGGCTCGTCATGCTGGAGGCCAGCTCCAGCCAGGGTCGTCGGCAGCACGCTCCACGTGTCGTCATCCGCCGTGGGCAGCGCCGCGATGGCCGCTTCGAGAGAAGCGCGGTCACACAAGTTGAAGCGCGGTTCCGAGGTGCGGGATTTCTTGGCGACAGACATGCTCAGTACTTCGGGCACAGGTACTTCGGGCACAGGTACTTCGGGCACTCCCCGAAGCCTTTGAAAGGTTTTTCTCAAGGCTTTCCCACATGAATGTGTCGCTCATGTGAGAGAGCATGCGAGCGAGAGAGAGTGCTGCTCTTTTTGCAGACGCTGTTCCGTATGAATTCATTCTCTTAAATTCCTCAGTGCTGTGAATGCAGGCTCACTCCCAAAACAGAAATGCAAATGCGCCCGCCGACTCTTTCTGCAGTCAGCATGCCTCGCGTCAACAAAACTCCGCAACCACCGCCGCCCCATGGCATGCAGTCCTTCAACTCCTCCATGTCGGCAGTGCCC